>LXOW01139591.1_pt1 | contig 13456 bp, 6 predicted proteins | sample 1368591 | NCBI WGS metagenome assembly LXOW01 (sample SAMN04884650, study PRJNA319009) | bovine gut metagenome | isolation source: Cow rumen | host: Bos taurus | place: Italy: Legnaro (PD) | collected 2014-07-09
ATGGAACGATAGGAACCGTTGTTATCGTCAACAGAGTCGATGCCTTCAGCGAAGCGGAGCGGCGGGCAGGTGGAAACGATGTATGTGTGCACATCCAGGGCCTTATACGGTTCCAAATCCTGCTCGGAGCGATATTGTCCGGGTTTGAACTCGTAGTCGGGCAGCGGGGAGATGTTCTGCTGCTTGGGAGATGGCATGCCTGTCACATAGGACGGATGCAGCGAGTAAACGATGTCACCACCGGCGTTGTAGTAGTCCTTCAGGATATCGTATTTGTACTCCTGCGAATAGTCCGGCTTGCCGAGATAGGCCGGGTAGTGGTGGAAACGGGCGAAGATATCGTCGTCGAGATAAGGCGTGAAACGGCGCGTGTTGCCGCCCAAGCTCTCGGCGCTGACGAGGAACTGCGTCCCTTCCGGGAAATCGATGCCGTTGAGCACGAAATAGCCCGTGGTGTCGAGCTGGCCGATGGCCGAAAAGCCCAGGGATGGCGCGACGAACGAAACCATCGACCTGCGCGCGGTCCGGAAGGCCCCTTTGACAACGCCGCTGAGCGACTGCGTGTACTCTTTGCCGAAGCGGGGCATTTCCGTGTGACCGGTCAGGATGTCGGGCAGTTCGTAATAGGTCCAGCCGTGGGTCAGCATCACGGCATCCATGTCGGAGATGCGCTCGGCCAGGGGAATCTGTTCGTTGAACAGGCGCTGTGCCTCTTCCACGAACGAAGGAAGCTCGCTGCCCAGGTACCACCACGACACCAGGTCGTAGCCCTGGCCGCTGTAGGGCGCGTAGCTGTTGTCGGTTACGGCAACGGACCAGTCGCCTTCCGGGAGGTCGACCGAAGCGACAACCCGCTCGCGGGGCCCATATTCGACCTTGTCGAAGGCCAACTCAGCCGTGGTCTTCTCAGGGTAGACGAAGAAAGCGCGCTGGGCGTAAACCGTTCCATCGGCATCAACCAGTGCCAGGTTGTTGATGCCGGGAGCCAACAGCGCGTAAGGGATGCGCAGGCGATGCGCCTGCTCGGTATATGGAATCTTGACGTAGATCCCGTCGCGGTCGTGCACCACGACGGACGTGGATTCCGGCAGGGAAAGGCCCTGATCGAACAGCGTGGCTTCGACGCTGTCGTCGCGCAGGGTCAGCCGGATGCTGGCACCGGCCTGTTCCGGCTTCGGCACGTCGGTCTCACCGACGAAAAGGTCGCCGTCGTCGTAGCGCGCATAGAGTTTTTTCGGCGGAACTTCCAGCTGCACGAGTGCACGACCGAGGCCGTGTCGGTCGGTTTCGAAGCGGCCGACCGGCTGGTCGTCGGCGAAGATTTCGCCGCTGAGTGCCACGCCATGGCCGTCCGGGTCGACGGCCCGGATGCCCAGCACGGACTGTTGCCCGTAGAGCCAGCGTCCGCTCTCCGGCAGGAACTGCAGGTCAAGGACAGCCTTCCGGGGACGCTGTTTGTCGAAGGGGTTGCGCATGCCCACGTCGTGGTACTTGTAGTCGTCCTTGATGTTGTCGCGGACGAGTGTTTCCACGAAATCGTCTTTCATGGGGTTGCGCAGTTCCAGGTCTTTGTGGAACATGTATTCCGGCTCGCGGTTGAGCATCCAGTAGGAATAGGCGCGCAGCGTGGCGATGCCGGTGTTGAGGTTGTCGGGGATGGCGAGCCAGCCGGAGAAACCGTCGTCGCGCCGCTTGACCTTTACGCGGACGCGCACTTGCTCGGTCTCCTCATTCTTGCTCAGCACCACGTTTTTCTGGACCATCGTGGAGATCAACTCCACATAGATGTAGTTGCCCACCGGAAACTCAGCGGTCCGGGCCGCGTTTTCCAGATAGCCCTTGAACCAGACGGTATCGCCGACCGCATAGACCTCGCGGTCGGTCTGGAGATAGACCTTTTCCGGCGACAAGAGCCGTGCAAAACTGGCAAAGAGATCCTCGCCCTGCCAGGCAAAAGCGGGCAAGGCGAGGAATAAAAGAGTACTCAGAAGGACGATCCGTTTCACGGATTACATCGGATGAGAGTGCTTGTTGTAGCTGGCGCCGACCAACGGCACGATGGGGCCATGGAAGCGACGGGTCGTGCCACTTCCACCCGGATCAAAGATCACGTCGGCCAGGTTGTCACCTTTCCGCATGGTGATCTTGTAGGTGCCCTTCCACATGCGGCCGGACACGGTCATGGTCAGCTTGACATTGCCTTTCTTGTCGACGGTCACGTCATATTTGGTCGCTTCAGCCACGTTGTCGTTGTTGTTGTCCGTCACGCAGCGTCCCTGGCCAAAAATGTCGTCGCCTTCCACAGAAAGGAAAATGGAGTTGTTGTCGTTGGACACCACTTCGCCGTCAGGATCCGTCCACTCGGAAGGAACCAGGACGAACGTCCTCGAATTGATGGACTCGAGGGCGGCGTCATAACGAACCTGCGCGGCCGCGGCCCTCTCCTCTTTGGTCATTTTCTGGCCAAAGAGGGGAAGCGCGCACAGCGCAAAGATTGTAAGGATTACAAGCTTTTTCATTTTTTCAATTATCTCAAAGCACCGCTCAGGGTAATGCCGGCACTGGGCGAACCACCTTTGACTCCTCTATAGATATGCTTGATGGAAACGCCGATCAATGTCGTCCAATAGTCATTGGCAATGACCACGTTGCCGGCCTCGTCAATGCCGCGGAACCATAACTGCTCCTGACCCTGAGAATTGAAGGTTTCTTTCCAAACCTGGATAATCTCATAGGTAGTAGCCTCGCCGAAACCAACAGGCTCGCCAATATTGTGCCAATTGCCATCGGCACCACCGCGTCCAGTCGCGCCGACAGATTTGTCGTGGCACCACTGATACTGGATCTTGCCGGGATACGGCGTGTTGGCGTTTCCGCTGAAAGCAAAGTTATAGAAGCGGATACGGGCAACAGAGTCCGTGTTGAAAGTCTGGACGGTAGCCCGCTCGGGATTGTATTTGTACGGATACAGATTATCCAATACGATCGGGCGCTCCGTCAATTTATAGACAAACACTTCCTGTTTTCCAACTTTCAAATCCACATCCGTGTTGTACACCTCGTTTCCCTTGCGGTAAAACTTGATGTTGGTCAGACCCGGCGTGGTGGTGAAGAACGTACCGGTGGCGGTGGAAGGACCGTAGGGATAGGTTCCGTTGACGGCCAGCTGGCCGGCACCCGTGGAACCACCCACCAGGACCCCGTTCACAAAGACGGAATCAATGGCATTGTTCGCGTTCACAGCAAGGGGCTCCACGTAGGTGATCTGGAACTCAGCCATGTTTTCTGCGTCCTCAGAAGGCGCAAAAGAAAGTTCATGCTGTTCGCAGCCCACAAGCGCAAATGCAACAAGCGCAGAGAATAAAATATATGTAAACTTTTTCATATTCTGCTGATTTTAAGCATTATAAAGACTCGGGCATTTCGCCGGGATAGGCGAACCAAGGAATGGAGCAATGGTAGTTGTCCGCATCACCGGCAATGGGTTTCAACGCTTTCAGCGAAGGTTTATTCCACATGTATTCGGAGTTGTAACGGGGACGTACGCGGTAGCAAGGGGCACCGTCATTGTTGGTATTGTACGATCCTCTGCGGTTCTCCACCTGGGCGGGAGCCAGATAGAAGCCCTTGTAGACCTTTGTAGGGTCAGTATCCCACTTCTGGTCTACGGTCGAGATGGTCCAGCCGTTGCCCTTGGTCGGATACTCACCACTATAATTAATATCATAATGATACTTCCGGAGGTCGGTCCAGGCTTCGAGGGCACCCCAAGGCCAGAGCGCGACGTACTTCTGCATCATGATGTGGGAAAGCGTCAGGTCATTGACCTTCATGCCGTTCACATATGGACCCGCCAGATATTCGTTGGCCATTTCGTTGTAGGTGGCCTTGGCAATCAAGCTGCCGCCCGGCTGTCCACCGCCCACGGCATAGACGCCCGGAGAGGTCTCCTGCGGCTTGCCCGGATTCAGGTAGCTGCCGGTGAATTCCATGTCGAGGGCTACGCCCTGTTTGAAGGCAGCCAAAGCACTGGCTTTGTCTCCCATCTTCCAATAGGTCTCGGCCACCTCGAACTGAATTTCAGAAGCGGTAAGGAGGATGTACGGGGCGTCGTCACGGAAGAGCCAGCGTCCCTGTCCCTCAATGGTTGCAGACGGCGTTGCGTTACGGAAACCGTACAGGTTCGGCGCCGTACCGTTAGGGCCGGATGTGCCCGTAAAGCCGGAACCGTAGTAGATCCAATTCATAATGGCTTCCTTATCCGTCATCTTGTCGTAATACTGACCGTCGGTCGTACTCAGCTTGGCAGCTGCGCGCGGGTCGTAGTGACCGGCAACTTTCGTGGTATCGCAGATGATCTGATTCGGATTCAATTCCCACTTGCTCCGGGCAGAGGCAACTTCAGATTTCACTTTGTCGCCGGTTTCCTCGTCGTACTGCGGAACGGTACCTGTCATGATCTGAACAATGAAATCGGACTGCCAGTAGACATTGGTGAGATTGCCACGGTACGTGCCCCAGAAATTGTTGTAGGAGCTGAACTGGGCGTCTGCTCCGCCACCACCACGTTCTACGGTGAAGTTTTCGGCGTTGGTGCTGATGGCCAGGGCCGCATGCTTCAGGAGATCAGGTGCATATTTCGACACGAAATCCTTCTTGTTGGTAAGGCAGGCCAGGTCGTTCACGATCACAGCGTGAGCAAATTTGAGCCATTTGGCCTTGTCGCCATGGTAAACGAGATCGCCCTTGGAAAGATAGGTGCCATAATTGCTGTTATCTTCTCTCTCGAGGTATTCGATCGCGGTCTCGGCCCATTCGCGGGACTTCTCCATGACGGTGTACTGGTAGTCATAATCGAAGACCAGGCGGCCGGGTTCAAAGACTTGCAGGACGGGAGCATCGGCGTGATATTTGGCAATGCAATCCCAGGAGAAAGCCTTGCAGGCATAGCCGATGCCAGCCAGCGTCCATTGCTCGTTTTCAATGGCCTGGTTGATCATGTTCTCCAGGTTCATGCCCTGAAGCCAGTAGGTCATACGCCACATTTCACCACCGTTGTCGCTACCGGCGGAGTAGTAGTTGCTGGCAAAGGTTGTGTAACTGCTGGTGCCCATCATCTGGGATAGCGGGCCCAGCGCACGGATGTCCCAGTAGAAACCCTGATAGGCAGAGAGAATGCCGGCCAGGTACAGGCCCGCCTCCACCTCATCGGGAGCATCCGTATTTTTATTGACATCCAGATATTTCTCGCAGGCCGTGAAACTGAACACGGTTGCGGCTAGCAGAATGCAAGATATAAACTTTTTCATGGTCGTGTTCAATTAGAAGGTTAAATTGACACCAAAGGAAGCACCGCGCGGGTTCGGGAAACCCCAGAGGTCGATACCCACACCACCGGAACCACCGAGGGAAGCGGAGTTGGAGTTACAGACCACATCGATACCGGAGTAGTTGGTCCAGGTAACGAGGTCGGTACCTTTCACCCAGATGCTGGCGGCAGAGATGAAATTGGCCGTTCTGGTCTTGAGCCATTTCTGCGGAATCTGGTAGGACAGGCGGACTTCAGAAAGGCGAAGATAATTCACACCCTTCTCGAGCCAGTCTTCATCCGTACCGGTATAAGTAGAAGAACCATAGTTGCTGAAGTCGACAGCAATGGTGTTCACGGTCGGGTTGTCCGAATCTTGTTTGCCATCCTTCAGAACGCCCTTAAACACAATGGGGCCGGCTTCACGGACAGTCACGGACTCCCAGGAAGAACCGGTGCCCATCATATCGCGCTTGGTACCGTTCACGACGGTGGCGCCCAGACGTCCGGATGCCACAGCCGAGAGACGGAAGCCCTTCCAGGACAAGCTGGTGGTCAGACCGAACTTGAGTTTCGGTTCACGGTCGCCCATGATCGTCCAAGCGGAACTGACCAACGGAATACCGGTGTTCGGGTTGATGAGGACATCGCCGTTCTTGTTGCGCTCATAGCCACGGCCGGTCATGGTCGTGATCGGGTGACCGACGGAAATACCGTTGCGGAGGTTACCGGAAACCCAGGTATACGCGTTGTAGTATTCTTCCACCGGAAGTTCGGTGACGTTGGACGTGCTGTGGTCCATGTTGAGACCCAGGTTCCAGCGAAGGCCGTTGCTCAGACGGAGAATGTCGGCGTCGATGTGGAATTCCCAGCCGTGCGTCGTAAAGGTACCCACGTTCATGTTGTTGAGCACGAAACCGGTGGCGTAGCTAAGACGGAAGGCCGTGATGTACTGGTTTTCGCATTTGGTCCAGAAATAAGTGAAGTCCGTATTGACGCGGTCGTTGAGCAGGCGCGCCTCGAAACCGACCTCCCAGGACGTGGTCATCTCCGGTTTCAGGGACGGGTTCGGGCCATAATAGCCATAACGGAAACCACCGCCGTAATCTTCGGTCGCCTCAAGGGCCGGATAGACGGAAAGCGGATTCGCATCCTTACCGACCTGAGCCATAGCGCCGCGGATCTTCAAGTAAGAAATGGCGTCCTGATTCTTCATGAACGGAAGTTCCGTCGCCACGAAGGAAGCCTCGACAGCCGGATAGAAGTAGTGGTTGTTTCCTTTCGGCAGGGTACTCGACCAGTCGTTACGGGCACGGAGCGTCAGGAAGGCCATGTTGTTCCAACCGAACTCGGCCTGGGCCGAGATAGCCTGGATGCGGCGCATCGTCGTCTTCGTACGGGTCTGGATACTGGCGGGNNTCGTGGGCTCGGAGATGTGTATAAGAGACAGGGTCTGGATACTGGCGGGGTCGCAGTTGGCGATGCTGTAGAAGTCGATCACCTGGAAATTGGAACCGTAAACAGCCAGGATCTTCTGGGCGTTCTCCTTCTGGTGGTAACCCACTTGGACCGAGAAGTTGAACTTGCCCCACTGGTTGTTGTAACCGGCCAGCACGTCGATGGTCTGGTCACGATAAGTCGGCTTGGAGAAGTTCAGGGAGCCTTTGCCATAAGAGGCACTGGTCGGGTTGCCGTAGTACGGGTGGGTGTACACCTTATATTCACCGACAGAGAAGTCCATACCGTAAGTAGCACGGATGAACGTATGCTTGGTCGGCGTGATGTTCGCGTTGAACGAAGCCACCATACGGTCGACGTCGTCGTGGTTGTAGTTCTTGTAGAGGGCAAACATCGGGTTCAGCAGGTCGGTATCCGTATACAGGTCCGGACGGCTCATCGTGCCATCTTCGTTGATATAATTGGACATATCGTCGTTCAGCGGCCAACGGGAAGCACGGTACAGCACACCGTACAGACCTTTTTCAGCTTTGGTGTTGCCCGTCTTCATATACTGCATGGAAGCATCGAAAGCCAGCCACTTGGTTACTTCGGCACGACCGGAGAGGGTGAAATTCATACGCTGGTAGTCCGTGGTCTTGATCACACCTTTCTGGCTGATGATCGAAGCGGCACCACGAACGGTCACCTTGTCGGTACCGCCCTCCACAGAGAAGTTGTGGTTCTGGGAGAAGCCGGTCTGCAGGAGGGCACCCATGTTGTCATACAGCTTCATGCCATCAGCATACAGGCCACCATAACGTGACGTGTTGTAGTAGTTGGTAGCGCCGTAGGCACCGTTGGCATACTTGGTCTGAATCTCAGGGATGCCATAGGGCATATCCCAACGGAAGGAGTTGCTGTAGCTCACTTTGCCACGGCCGGCGGAACCTTTCTTCGTGGTGATGATGATAGCACCGTTCGAAGCATCGGAACCGTACAGAGCGGCAGCGGCGGCACCCTTCAGAATGGTCATGCTTTCAATGTCTTCCGGGTTGATATCGTTACCACGGGAGGAGAAGTCCATACCATAGCTGTTCACAGCGTCGTCGATAGCGAAGTCGCTCTGGGTGCTGAGGGTGTTGTTGTTGATAGGAACACCATCCACGACATACAGCGGCTGGTTGTTACCGGAAATAGAGGTGGCGGAACGCAGGATCACAGAAGTCGAAGAACCCGGAGCACCACCGGTAGAGGTAATGGTCATACCGGAGACACGGCCCTGGAGCGCATTAACGAAGCTCTCACGACCGGACTCGGCAATTTCAGAAGCTTTCACGTTCTGGACGGCGGAACCGACCGAACGCGCGACGCGTTTCATACCGAACTCGGCTGTCACCACAGCCTGGTCCAGCGTCAACTGCGAATCCTGCAGGATCACGTTGATGATGGCGCGTCCGTTCACGGGAACTTCCTGTTCCTTGTAGTTTAAACCTGTGAACCGCAGGGTCGCGTTGCGGGGTACGGTGATGGTGTACTGGCCATCGGCGTCGGTGGCCACACCATTGTTCGTACCTTTAACAATGACACCGGCACCGATGACGGGATCGCCATTGAGGTCGGTCACTGTTCCCTTGACGGTCACGTTCTGGGCGTAGGCCGATACCGAAACCAGCAGTACCGCAGTCGCCGCGAGCACAAATCTCTTGAGATTTGACAGTGTTTGAACGAACATAGGGTTAGTTTTAAGGTTATTAAGTTTTTTGGTTGGTTGGTTTCTATGTGCGTATAATCACACAAATTTAATCATTTTTGTTAAAAAAGTGTTCAAAATCGCAAAAATGTGCTTACTTTTGTGTGTTCTGCGCAAAGATCGCCGGACCTTTTCGTAGAACATAGAGAAAAGAATTTGAACAAACCATATAACTATCTTTTAACCTAAAATCACATCTATGTTCGTATCCAAAAAACTTGGCCGCATCCTCGCGGCTATGTGCGCAGTGGTCCTGACAGCAGGATCGTTGTGGGCTCAGAACATTACCGTCACCGGTAAGGTGGTCGATAAGAGCAATGAGCCGATCATTGGTGCCTACGTGGTCGTGGTGGGAACGACCGTCGGAACTTCGACGAATGCCGACGGTGCCTATTCCATCAACGTACCGGCCAGAGGTACCCTTCAGTTTACGTGCATCGGCTACACGACGCAGGAAGTGGCTGTCGCCGGCCGCTCCGTCATCGATGTCATCCTGGCTGATGACGCCGAATTGCTGCAAGAGACTGTCGTGACGGCCCTCGGTATCAAGAAAGAGCGCAAGGCGCTGGGTTATTCCGTGACGGAAGTCAAATCGGAAGAACTCCTCCGCAACAAGCAGACCAACGTCATCAACTCCCTGGCCGGTAAGGTTCCGGGTATCAACGTCACCCAGTCTTCCGGTGCTGCCGGTTCCGGTGCTTCCATCATCATCCGTGGTGGTAACTCCGCCTCCGAAGGCCGCGACAACCAGCCGCTCTTCGTGGTCGACGGTGTCATCTACGATAACTCGACTTCCGTGCTCGGCAACTCCGGCACCGACGGTATGACGCGTTCCAACACCACCTATTCCAACCGTGTGATGGATATCAACCCGGAGGATATCGAGTCGATGTCCGTGCTGAAGGGTGCTGCTGCTGCCGCTCTGTACGGTTCCCGTGCTGCTGACGGCGCCATCATCATCACCACCAAGAAGGGTGCTGAAGGTTCCGTGAAAGTGGATGTCTCCAGCAAGACCAGCATGTCCTGGGCCAACAAGGTCCCGCAAGCACAGCACACCTTCGGCTATGGTGTTTATAGCAACAACGGTGTCCTCAACGACCTGACGTACGACTCCTGGGGTGAAAAGATCAAGGGTAACTATTACGACAATATCGGCACCTTCTTCCGCAACGGACTGGTGCTCGACAACAACGTCAGCATTTCGGGCGGTACCAAGATGAATTCGTTCTATCTGTCCGCTTCCAACTACGACCAGAAGGGTGTCGTTCCGAATACCGGTTACGACAAGACGACTGTCCGTTTCAATGGTGAGCAGAAACTCGGCCGACTGACCGTCGCCGCCAATGTGACCTACTCCATCGCCCGCACCGACAAGACCCTGACCTCCGGCGGTCTGTATGATAGTGGTGGTATCGGCTCCATGACCGGTCTGTACCTGTGGCCGGCCAACATGGATATGCGTCACTACGAGAATGAAGACGGTTCGAAGTACCGCGTGTTCGAAGACCGTCTCACCCTGGCCGACGATATCGACAACCCGTACTGGATCATCAACCGGAACGAACTGTACGATAACACGAACCGTTTCACCGGCGCTTTGACCGCTTCGTTCAAGATTGCTTCCTGGTGGGATGTCACGGCCCGTCTGGGTTATGATAACTATACCACGGATGCCTACACGTACATTGCTCCGGGTGCTTCCATGCGTGAAATGTACCAGAACGGCCGTCTCAACAAGAGCGACTACAACTACCGCTACCTCACGACCAACGTGATGAGCAACATGCACAAGACCTTCGGTGATTTCGACTTCAACCTCCTCCTCGGTACCACAACCGAAGATACGAAGCGTCACAACCAGACCCACTGGGGCTACGACTTCATCACCGCCGGTACCATCAGCTTCAGCAACATCGCAACGGGCCACCAGTTCTTCAAGGATGCCAACTCCCTGAAACGCCTGGTCGGTGTCTACGGTGAGTTCCGCGCTGCTTACAAGAACATCGCCTACCTGACCGTTACCGGCCGTAACGACTGGTCTTCCACGCTGCCTGTCGCAAACCGTTCGTATTTCTATCCGTCCGTGAGTGGTTCATTCGTGTTCACGGAACTGCTTCCGAAGAACAATGTCCTGACCTTCGGTAAGATCCGCGCATCCTGGGCTTCTGTCGGTAAAGACGCCAACCCGTATGCAACCAACACCTATCTGGTTTCCCCGTACACCTATGGTTCCTATACCCTCGTCGGTAACAACTACGTGGTCGGTAACCCGTATCTGGTTCCGGAAATCCAGCGTGCTTGGGAAGTCGGTACCGAACTCAAGTTCTTCAACGGCCTGCTCGGCATCGACTGGACCTACTATCACAGCCAGACGTTCAACCAGATCGCTTCTCCGCGTCTGTCCAACGCCAATGGTTCGATCATGACCTCCATCAACTCCGGTTCCGTTATCAATAAAGGTATGGAGTTNNTACAACCGCGGTACGCTGGGTGACTTCCTCGAGGGTGTCGGCATGTTCTACCCGACGGACGCTCAGTTCGGCGGTGTCAAGGCTGCCGCTATCCCGGGCGGTGGCGACTTCCTCGGCCTGGTCGGTACGCGCATGCAGCGCGAAACCGTTAAGGTCGGCGTCGATGAAAGCGGCAAGGACAAATACGAGGAACTCGGCGAAGGTGCCGGTCGCTATGTCATCGATCCGACGACGGGTCTCTACAAAGTGGCTTCCGATACGTATTCGTACCTGGGCAACCGTGAACCTCGTTTCATCGGTGGTCTCAACAATACGATCCGTGTCAAGAACCTGACCTTCTCCTTCCTGCTCGACTTCCGCTTCGGCGGCGACGTCTATGACGGTACCACCTACTACATGGTGTCGCATGGTACGAGCCCGCTCACGACGGCCAACGACCGTCAGTCCGTCACTTTCACCGGCGTGACCGGCTCCGACGGCAACTGGACGGAACAGACCATCACCTACAAAGCTGGTGAGACCTACATGATCAGCGGTACGCCGTATAGCGGCGAAGCCATGATCCAGAAGTATTGGTCGAACTACTGCTCCAACTCCTACAACTTCATCACCTCCGTCAACTGGCTGAAACTCCGTTCGGTGTCTCTCACCTACGACTTCACCAGCCTGATCAAGGGACAGTCGGTGATCAAGCGGCTGAGTGCTTCCGTCATTGGTTCGAATCTCCTGACCTGGACCAACTACAAAGGCATGGATCCTGAAGTCAGCACGGCTGGCGGTACAGGCGGTTCCGGTGCAACCGGCATCGACTATTGCAGCGTCCCTGCTGTATCTACTGTGTCGTTCGGTCTGAATCTGACCTTCTAATCTCAAAAGAAAGAAACGTATGAAAACGATCAAATATGTTCTTGCCTGCGCTCTGATGGTGCTCGGCTTGACGTCCTGCAATGATTGGCTGAATGTCAACGTCGACCCGGATACGCCCAACAATGAGAGCGCGCTGGTTTCCAACCGTCTTCCCTGGATCCAGAAATTCTATATGTATGCAGGTGGCCCGACGAACTACCGTACCGCGGCTCATGCAGGTGTTTACTACTCCACGAACGGCAACGTCAACACGGCCAGTGTTACCTGGGCGCTTGCTGCCGGCTTGACCACGACTTCCTATCAGGTTTGGTTCGTGGGTGCCGCCGCCAACATCAATGACCTTTACAAAACAGCGGAAGCGGAAGGCGCCTACCATTATATGGCAGCCGCCGACGTCTTCCACGCCATGGGCTTCATGGATATGTTGGACCTCTATGGTGAAATGCCTTATACCGAAGCTTTGACTGCAAACCCGAGCCCGGCCTATGATGATGGCAAGACCATCTTCTACGGCTGCATCGACAAGCTGGACGAAGCCATCGAGTTGTTCAGCAAGACGCAGGAATCCGGTGCCACGCCGCTCGCCGAAGGCGATATGTGGTGCGGCGGCGATCCGCAGCGCTGGATCAAACTCTGCTACGGTCTGAAAGCCCGTTGGCTCAACAAGCTTTCCAAGAAAGCCGAATACGACCCTTCGACCATTCTGGATTACATCTCCAAGTCGCTATCTTCCAACAATGACAATGTGCTGGCCAAATCTATCTCCAGCGCTTCTGACGTGACCGACTGGCTTTGGGGCGACCCGATTATGGCCAACGGCCGCTGGGCTTATGCTGCCTACGGTTCGACGCAGCGCATCTCGAAATTCCACAAAGACCTCCTGGTCAATATGCGTGGTTCCGGTGTCGAAGATCCCCGTATGACCAAGATCGTCCCTGCCGCGATGTGCAATATCAAACTGGATGCCAGCGGAAGAATTTCCACGTATGACTGGAGGCGTTCCGATGGCGTTGATGTGTATGGTGATGCCGCGCGTCTCCGCGCTGGTGGTGCAGCTTCTGTTCAAACGCCGGCTTTCACAGCAACCGACAAGGATATTACCTACGAGATTGCTGACGAATCGGCCCGTATCAAATTCTTCAACGAAGCTCCGCAGGCCAAGAAGTCGATGGACGGCAACAAAGTCAAGATTACCTATCCGGCCGGTTCCATCTACATCAACAGCACCAACTATATTTATGCAGGCGATACGGCCTATGTCAATATCCGCAGCAACTCTGGTCTGACGGGTGTTGCCGGACAGCCGGAAAACGATGTAAACTGGTATGCCAGTGCCGCTGCCTACAACGCAGGCGTCATTTGCGGTACCGGTTCGTTCCAGGTCCGTGCCAACTCCGACTATGAAGTGCTGACCTATCACGAACTCTGTTTCATCAAGGCAGAAGTCCTCTTCCGCCAGGGTGACAAGTCGGGTGCCCTCACCGCCTATAAGAACGGTATCAAGGCCCACATGGACATGATGCAGACCAAGCTGACGGAATGGGAAGCCTCCGGTGCCTGCAACCCGGACATGCTGCCGATGGATGCCGCTGCCATGACGAGCTATCTTTCCAGCGCAGC
>LXOW01236486.1_pt1 | contig 13455 bp, 8 predicted proteins | sample 1368591 | NCBI WGS metagenome assembly LXOW01 (sample SAMN04884650, study PRJNA319009) | bovine gut metagenome | isolation source: Cow rumen | host: Bos taurus | place: Italy: Legnaro (PD) | collected 2014-07-09
GTTTTTCAGCAGCAGAGCGGTGAGCGAACTGTCGACTCCTCCGCTCATTCAGACGACCGTCTTCGGCATGCCTTTTTCCCCTTTCGGCAGCGCGCTTTCCGCGCGCCGCGGTATTATTATATAACACACGCGGAACACGGTCAACAAAAATATTGCAAATTTCTGCACAATGTAGTATAATAACTGTGTATAAATATTTTTATCGGAGAAGCGATGAAACTCGAGAAACTCATTTTCGGCGACTACAGCAGACGCCAGATAAAGAAGATAAAGCCGGTCGCCGACATGATCGACGAACTGGCAGATAAATACAAGGTAATGTCCGACCGTGATCTGCGGGCGCTGACGCCGGCGTTCAAAGAGAGACTCGCGAACGGCGAGACGCTCGATTCGATCCTGCCCGAGGCATTCGCCGCGGTCAGAGAGGCTGCCGACCGCGTGCTCGGCAAGCGCCCCTTCTACGTCCAGCTGCTCGGCGGAATACTTCTCCATCAAGGAAGAATCTCCGAGATGAAAACGGGAGAAGGCAAGACTCTCGTCGCGACGATGCCGGCATACCTCAACGCCCTGACCGGCGAAGGCGTTCACATCGTAACCGTCAACGACTACCTTGCAGAGCGCGACGCCGAGGAGATGGGCAGAGTCTACGGATTCCTCGGACTCACGACCGGCGTCGTGCTGAACTCGATGAACGGGGCGGAGAAGCAGAAGATGTACGCCTGCGACATCACCTACGGCACCAACACCGAATTCGGCTTCGACTACCTCCGCGACAACATCGCGAAGAGCCGCGCGCAGCTGCTCCAGAGAGGCCATTATTTCTGCATAATCGACGAAATAGACTCTATCCTCATCGACGAGGCGAGAACGCCGCTTATCATTTCGGGCGTCGGCGACAAGACGTCCGACATATACGAGCGCTGCGACGCCTGCGTCAGGCGGATGTCTGCGAAGGTCGTCAAGGAGATGGACTCGAAAGCCGAGACCGACGACGAGCGCTTCGACTATATCGTCGACGAGAAACACCAGCTCGCCGTACTGACTCCGCGCGGTGCGAAGAAGGCCGAGGAGTTCTTCGGAATCGAAAACATCAACGACCCCGAAAACGCCGAGATCGCGCACAATATGAACCAGGCGATATACGCGCACGGAGTAAAGAAGCGGGACGTCGATTACGTCATTGTCGACGGCGAGGTCATACTCGTCGACCAGAACACCGGACGCCTGATGCCGGGCAGACGCTATCAGGACGGGCTGCACCAGGCGATCGAGGCGAAGGAAAAGGTCAAGATCAAGGGCGACAGCCGCGTCGTCGCGACCGTCACCATCCAGAACTATTTCAGAATGTATCGCAAACTCTCGGGCATGACCGGAACTGCCATGACCGAGGAGAACGAGTTCCGCGAGATATACGGGCTCGACGTCGTCGAAGTTCCGACGAACAAGCCGATGATCCGCAAGGACTGGCCCGACCGGATATTCACCGACGAAAAGGCGAAATTCGCCGCGATCGTCAAGAAGGTCTCGGAATGCACGGCGAAGGGACAGCCGGTGCTGATCGGCACGGCGTCGGTCGAGAAATCCGAGCAGCTCGGAAAACTTCTCCGCGCCGCCGGAATCAGATTCAATATGCTCAATGCGAAGGACCACGCCCGCGAGGCGCAGGTCATAGCCGAAGCGGGTATGCCCGGCTCCGTCACGCTTGCCACCAACATGGCGGGCCGCGGAACCGATATACTGCTCGGAGGAAATCCCGAGATGCTCGCCCGCGCCGAGATGAAGGCGACCGGCGACTACACGCAGGAGCAGATAGCCCTCTCGGTTATCGGACGTCCGACCGACGATCCGGTCCAGATCGAGGCGAACGCCCTCTTCCGCAAGCTCAGAAACCAGTACGCGATGAGAATCGACCGCGACCGCGAGAAGGTAATCGCAGCCGGAGGCCTCTGCATAATCGGTTCGGAAAGACACGAGTCGAGGCGTATCGACAACCAGCTGCGCGGCCGCGCCGGACGTCAGGGCGACCCCGGGGAGGCGACCTTCTACGTATCGCTTACCGACGATATCATGCGTCTCTTCGGCGACAGCCGTATGAAGAAATTCGCCGCGCTTTCGGCTATGATGTCGCAGGACGGCGGAGACGGCGACCTGTCGGCGTATCTGCGTATTCTCGCAGACGTCATAGAGAAGGCGCAGAAGAACATTGAGGCCGACAACTTCAAACGCCGCAAGAACGTCCTTCAGTACGACGACATTCTCAACGAGCAGCGCCTCCAGATCTACGGCCAGCGGACCGAGATCCTTATGGAGGGCGACGTCTCGGGCAAGATCAGGCAGATGATAGAATCGACGGCTCTCGAAAATGCCGAGGACGCCGCGGTCCGCGGAGAGAACGGACGCGAGCACGGACTCGACAAAGAGAAGCTCTACCGCAGATATCTCGGCTGGGGCCTCTCGGAGGGCGAGCTCGACGAAGTCGACGACAGCGCGCGCGCCGGAGAGATTATCGCGACAAACCTGCTTGCTCTTTACGACAAGCGCGAAAGCGAGGACGCCGACGGGATCTTCCATCCCTTCGAGAGATATCTGCTGCTCGAAACGGTGGACGAGCTCTGGCTCGATCACATCGACGAGATGGAGAACCTCGAAACCAACGTCATGCTTCAGTCCTACGCGCAGAGAGATCCGCTCAACGAGTACCGGATACTCGGGCAGAATCTCTACGCCGATATGATAAACGAAATCCGTCAAAAGACGGTCAGACAGGTGCTTACGCGCCGTCTGCCGGTGGCTGTTGCTCCGGCGTCGACGGGGCCCTCGCGGCTCAACTTCGGCCGTTCGGGACAGACGGGCAGACCCGCTCAGCGCGGACCCCTCCCGCAGGGAAGAACGCCCGCCCCGGCGGCGCCTCCGGTGAGAACTCCGGTAAGACGCGCGTCGCAGCCGGGTCCTAACGATCCCTGCCCCTGCGGAAGCGGGAAAAAATACAAGAAATGCTGCGGAGCCGGAAGTTCCGCGCAGGAATGAGTCTTTGAACAAGGAGGCGGCGAAAGATGAAAGACGGTAAAACGCGTGCGTTCGGCATGACCGGGTTCGGTCTGATAATCGCCGCTCCCTTCTTCATTTTCAACCCCGAATACTCGGTTATCGATTTTCTGCCCGACGTCGTCGGCTACGCGCTGATTCTCATCGCTATGCGCAGAATGAGAGACGTCAACAGCTATTTCGAAAGGTCGGAAGAGTCGTTCAGACGCGCCTTCCTGCTGACTGCGGCGAAGCTCGGTTCGATTTTTTTCCTCTTTTCGGGACTCTTCAACGAATCGAACCGCGCTACGACGAGTCTGCTCCTCGCCTTCCTTTTCGGAGTCGGCGAGATAATCATACTGTGGACTGCGTGGAAAGAACTCTTCGCCGGTTTGTCCTATCTTGCCGCAGACAGCGAATCGGGTCTGTTCGGACGCACGCAGGCTATGTCTGTATTCACGCGCACGTTCGTCGTCCTCAAGGCGCTGCTCTGCTTCCTGCCGGAGGTGTCGGTGCTTTCCTCGCACACCTACGACGAGGGACATTTCGACTGGTCGGTCTTTATCTGGCTGTTCAGGGTATCGTCGGTGATGATCGGCGCCGTACTCGGACTTGTCTGGCTGATCCTGATCACCGTTTATTTCAGCCGGCTGTCCCGCGCAAAAGAAAGCTTCGCCCGCGCGGATGTGCTATACAACGAGAATCTCCTCTCGAAACCGTCGGTTATGACGAGGCGCGCGATAAGACGCTCGAGCGCCGTTGTATGCGTCTTCTTCCTCCTTTCGGCCGACTTCTATCTCGATTCGGTCAACGTTATCCCCGATTTTCTCGCGGGACTATGCGCCCTCTTCGCCTTCGCGATGCTCGGCAGATTCTCGAAGAAGCTGCGCTCGCCCGGAATGATTCTTTCCGCGGCGTATGCTGCGGTTTCTGCGCTCTCATGGGCGCTCGGCATGCGCTTTTCCGACCGCTGGCAGCTGTCTGACGTTGTCCGCAGAACCGAGGCGCACAGCGCCTTTCTGCAATACTATCCCTTCCGCGTCGCCGAGGCGCTGCTCGCGGCTGCGGTGTCGCTTATGCTGCTCGCGGCGATCTCACGAATTATTCTCGACCATTGCGGCTACATCCCCGCTACGGCCGGCGAAAAGTTCGTCTCGGATAAACTGAAATCGATAAGGCGCGGCCTATTCATACGGCTCAACGTAACAGCCGTAATCGCGGCGGCCGCCTGCCTCTCTTCCGCCCTGCAGGATTATCTGCAGACGCTGCCTTACAGACCCGAATTCGACGTTTCCTACGGAGACGCCGGCTATATGCTTTCGGGCGTTCTCGGCGCATGGTGGGCAGTTACCCTGCTTCTGACGGTTCTCGCGGCGATTTTCTGCTTCAGTACCTGCGCCGCAATCGTGAACGAAGCCGATTCGAGATATATGCTCGACTGAACGATTACATTCCGCACCCCCTGATTAGTTATGGAGAGCGCGCCGCGCGCTGATTGAAATGACCCCCGAACTCAAGGAAAGATACTTAAAAGTCAAAAGAGAATTATTCGATAAAGCCGATTCCGATCTGAACGAGGAACAGCGCCTCGCGGTATATGAGACCGAAGGGCCGCTGCTCGTCTTCGCGGGAGCCGGAAGCGGCAAGACGCGCGTGCTCGTGAGGCACGCGGCGCAGATAATCAGATACGGCCGGGCCTATTACTCCGACCGCGTACCAGAGGATATCGCGCCCGAAACGCTCGCGGCGTACGAGAGCGTTCTGTCGCTCCCGCCTGAGGATATAAGGCCGGTGCTCGACGCCTTTGCCGAAGACCGCTGCGCCCCCTGGAATCTGCTTGCCATTACCTTTACCAACAAGGCGGCAGACGAGATAAAGAGCCGTCTCTCTGCCGGACTCGGAGAGGACACGGGCGGACAGATCTGGGCGGGGACCTTCCACTCTGTCTGCATGAGAATGCTCAGGGCATACCCCGAAGCCACCGGATTTGACGGCAAGATTACCGTATACGATACCGACGACACGAAGAAGCTGATCGCAACCGTCGAAGACGCGCTTGATATCAGCCAGACTCAGTTCCCGCCGAAACAGGTGGCGGGAATCATCAGCCGCGCCAAGGAGAAGCTGATCGGCCCCGGCGAATTCCCGTCGGGGGGATTCAGGGAAGGGAAGGTCGCGCAGATCTACGCCGAATACCAGCGGCGGCTCGCCGCGGCCTCGGCGCTCGATTTCGACGACATAATCATGAAGACCGTCCTGGCTCTGAGGAACATACCCGAAATGCTCGCTTTCTTTTCGAAGAAGTTCAGGTATATTCTCGTCGACGAGTACCAGGACACAAACCCGGCGCAGTTCGCGCTCGTCGAACTGCTGTCGCGGCATCACAAGAACGTCATGGTCGTCGGCGACGACGATCAGAGCATATACCGCTTCCGCGGAGCGACGGTGGAGAACATACTCTCGTTCGAGAAATCTTTTCCGGGCGCGAAGGTCATAAAACTCGAGCGCAACTACCGCTCGACCGCGAACATTCTCAAGGCGGCGAACGCGGTTATAAGCCCGAACCCGAAGCGGGCGCGGAAGACGCTCTGGACGTCCCGTCAGGGAGGCAGCAAAGTGTCTGTCGAGCGCCTTTTCGACCAGAACGGTGAAGCCCGCAGGGTGGCGGAGATCATTCAGAACGGCGTGGCGTCGGGAAAGAGAAAATTCCGCGACTACGCCGTGCTATACAGAGTCAACGCTCAGTCGAACGCGCTCGAGCAGGTTCTCCGCGCCTCTGCGGTGCCCTACAGGATTTACGGCGGCCAGCGCTTCGTAGACCGCAAGGAAATCCGGGACGTCGTCGCATATCTCTCGGTGATTCTCAACCGGGGCGACACGACCCGCCTGCTCCGCATCGTCAACGTTCCGAAAAGGGCGATCGGACAGACGACGATGGACGCCGTCCAGAAGATCGCGTCCGAAACCGGCCTGACTCCCTTTGAAGTTATGCGTCGTGCGTCGGAATTCACGGCTCTGTCGCGTTCGGCTTCGAAGCTCGAAGAGTTCGCCCGCGTCATCGACGGCCTCGGAGACATGCTCTCAGCCGGCTGTCCGCTCGACGAATTCATAAGGCGCGTCACCGATATGACCGGCTATCGCCAGATGCTCATCGACGGCGACGAAAAGGATCGCGAGAGAATCGATAACGTCGACGAATTCATATCGAACGCCGTCGATTATATGAACAGGGTTGAAGATCCGACTCTCGAGGGCTTCCTCGAGGAGAACGCCCTGATATCCGACGTCGACGACTACGACGAGAACGCAGACGCCGCCGTGCTTATGACAGTCCACTCGGCGAAGGGACTCGAATTTCCCTGCGTCATCCTCTGCGGAATGGAGGACGGACTCTTTCCGTCGCAGAGGATGGACGAGGACGAGAGCAATATTGAGGAGGAGAGACGTCTCTGCTACGTCGCTTTGACGCGCGCGAAGGACGAACTCTACGTTCTCAGCGCCTCGCAGCGTCTTATTTACGGAAAAACCGACTATACGATACCTTCGAGATTTCTTGCCGACATACCGGACTCTGTCTGCGACCGGATAGACAAAAGCCGCGACTCTGGTTTCGGAAACGGATACGGATACGGAGGTTACGGCGGATACGGCGGGTTCGGCGGTTACGGAGGATTCGGCGGATTCGGCAGACGCAGGGACACGGCGCGCGGATACGCCTCCGGCGGCGACGAACGGACGCCGTCTTTCGACGGATACCCGGGAACGCCCGGGAAAAAGAAAGACGGGGCCGCTGAAAGCAAACCTTCGCATAAGGGGGACCGTCTGACAATCGGAAAGAAAGACGGAAATCCGCCGCCCCCCGTCGAGACCTTCGAGCCGGGAAGCAGAGTGAAGCACGTCACCTACGGAGAGGGAACCGTTCTGACCTCGAAGCCGATGGGCGGCGACGTCCTCTACGAGATTGTCTTCGACGACTACGGAACGAAGAAGATGATGGGCAGATACGCGAAAATCACCCGCGCCTAGGGATGCACTGATTAACTCGCGTGCGCAGATTGGCGAGAGCATTTTTTGCCTGTTTTCGCAGAGAAATCGCAGGAATACAGGCGGTATTTACACTTTTCAGTCAAATTTCCGGTGGCTATTTGGCTGAAAAGTGCGATTTCGACGCGGAAACAGGCGGAGAATGAGCCGTCAAGATGCGTGCGTCGAATTAATCAGTGCATCCCTAAAACCCGGCTTTCCGTAAATCGCGAGAGAGAAAAATGCCCGAAATCGCGAGAAATAGCGCGAATTTCAAAGAAAAACCATAAAAAAATCAAAAAAAACAGAAAATAATCGCTCAGAACTGTTGACATTGCCCCTCCGAGGTGGTATAATTATCGGGTAAAAATTGATTTCACTCAACGGAGGAACAAACAGATGTCCACTTTTATGGCTAAGGCGGAGAACGTGGAACGCCGCTGGTTCGTCATCGACGCAGCCGGAAAGCCACTCGGACGGACGGCTGTCAAGGCAGCCACCATCCTTCGCGGCAAACACCGCCCCGAATTCACCCCGCACGTTGATTGCGGTGAATTCGTAATAATCATCAACGCAGACAAGGCCATCCTGACCGGCAGAAAACTCGAACAGAAGTACACCTACCGTCACTCCGGCTACATCGGCGGGCTCAAGAAGGTCCAGTACAAGGAACTTATGGCGACCCGTCCCGAAATGGCAATGGAACTCGCCGTCAAGAGAATGCTTCCCGACAATTCCATCGGCCGCAAATCGCTCACCAGACTGCACGTCTACGCGGGCTCCGAGCACAATCACGCCGCTCAGAAGCCCATCGAGTGCACGCTCTGAGAAAGCAGAAGGAGGAAACGAAAATGTACGAAAGCGCAAAGCCCTATTTCTACGGCACCGGCAGAAGAAAGAAATCGGTCGCCCGCGTCCGCGTTTATCCCGGAACCGGATCGATCGTCATCAACGGCAAGCCGATAGACGAGTACTTCGGACTCGAGACGATGCACCTCATCGTCAATCAGCCGCTTGAGATCACCGGCAACGTCGGAAAGTTCGACGTCGTCGCCAACGTGACCGGCGGCGGTCTCTCCGGACAGGCCGGAGCCATCCGCCACGGCATCTCGAGAGCTCTCGTCCTCGCCGACGAGGCCAACAAGCCCGCGCTCAAGGCCGCCGGTTTCCTGACCCGCGACCCGCGTATGAAAGAAAGGAAGAAATACGGTCTCAAAGCCGCCCGCCGCGCGTCCCAGTTCTCGAAGAGATAATCGCCGGCATTCGGACAGTCACACTCAAACTCCACAGGAGGTTGTTTTAAACAACAATGAAAAAGAAACTGACAACAGTCGAATTCCGCGGCACTCCCGAACAGGAAGCCGAGCTTCTGAAGGTCATCGCGAAGTACGAAGGCGTGCAGGGCAAAATGATGCCTATACTCCAGGAGGCGCAGGACATCTACGGCTATCTTCCGATCGAAGTTCAGAAGATCATCGCCGAGAAGACCGAAACCCCGCTCGAGGAGATCTACGGAATCGCCACCTTCTACTCTCAGTTCAAGCTCAATCCGAACGGAGAGGTTTCGATCGCGGTTTGCCTCGGAACGGCCTGCTACGTAAAGGGCTCTGCCGGTATAATCGAGGAGATCACGAAGGTCCTCGGCGTCGAGCCGGGTTCGACCAGCCCCGACGGAAAGTATTCGCTTGAAGCCACCCGCTGCATAGGCGCTTGCGGACTGGCTCCCGTCATGACCATCAACGGCGACGTTTACGGCCGCCTCACCAAGGATCAGGTTTCCGGGATCCTTGAGAAATACCGCTGAAAAGGGAGGACGCAGCCGATATGAAAACGATTGCCGAAATCAACGCGATTAGAGATTCAGTCAACGCCGAACGCTCCCCCTTCCTCGTAACCGTCGGAATGGCCACCTGCGGCATCGCCGCCGGCGCCTCCCCCGTACTTGACGAGGCCAGAAAGCTCGTTGCCGAAAACGGCCTTTCGGGCAGCGTGAGAGTAAAGCAGGTCGGATGCATAGGCATCTGCCAGCACGAGCCCGTTATGGAAGTTTTCGACGGGTCGGAAAGATACACCTACATAAAGATGACAGCCGAAAAGGCTGCCCGCGTCTTCGAAGAGCACATCAAGGGCGGCAAGCCGGTCGAGGAGTTCATGCTCACCGAAAAGGGAGAGCACGTTCACAACCTCATGGACACCACCTTCATGAAACTCCAGAAGAGAGTCGCGATGAGAAACTGCGGCGTCATCGACCCCGAGTCGATCGACGAGTACATCTCGAAGGACGGCTATCAGGCCATAGGCAAGGTCCTGACCGCCATGTCTCCCGACGAAGTCATCCAGCAGGTTCTCGATTCTGGTATCCGCGGACGCGGAGGCGGCGGATTCCCCACCGGACTTAAGTGGAAGTTTGCCTGCTCCAACCGCGGGCAGGTCAAGAAATACGTCTGCTGCAACGCCGACGAGGGCGACCCCGGAGCCTTTATGGACCGTTCGGTTCTCGAAGGCGACCCGCACGCTGTCATCGAGGCGATGGCGATCGCCGCCTACGCGATCGGAGCCGACGAGGGCTACATCTACGTCCGCGCCGAATATCCGACAGCCATCAAGCGTCTCCAGATAGCCATCAGGCAGGCTCACGAATACGGACTGCTCGGCGAGAATATCCTCGGCACCGGATTCAACTTCGAACTCAAGCTCCGCTTCGGCGCAGGCGCTTTCGTCTGCGGCGAGGAGACTGCTCTTATGACCAGCATCGAGGGCAACCGCGGCGAGCCGCGTCCCCGTCCGCCCTTCCCGGCGGTCAAGGGTCTCTTCGCTCAGCCCACGATCCTCAACAACGTCGAGACTTACGCCAACATTGCTCAGATTATTCTGAACGGTGCGGAATGGTATCAGTCTCTCCAGTGCCCGGGCTGCGCCGCCGGAACCAAGGTCTTCGCCCTCACCGGCAAGATCACCAACACCGGTCTCGTCGAAATCCCGATGGGCACGACTCTGCGCACGATCATCGAGGACATCGGCGGCGGCGTTCCGAACGGCAAGAAGTTCAAGGCCGCTCAGACCGGCGGNNTTCCCGCGTCTCTGATCGACACGCCGATCGACTACGACAACCTCGCGAGAATCGGTTCGATCATCGGATCGGGCGGACTCATCGTCATGGACGAGGACACCTGCATGGTCGATATGGCCCGCTTCTTCCTCGACTTCACTGTCGACGAATCCTGCGGAAAGTGCGCTCCCTGCCGCATTGGCACGCACAGACTGCTTGAAATCCTCGACAAGATCATCGCCGGCAACGGCACGCTCGAGGATCTCGACAGACTCGAGGAGCTCGCCAACTACGTCAAGTCCGCCTCTCTCTGCGGACTCGGCCAGACGGCTCCGAACCCCGTCATCTCCACGCTCGTACGCTTCAGAGACGAGTACGTCGCTCACGTCGTGGACAAGAAGTGCCCGGCCGGCGTCTGCAAGTCTCTCCTGCGCTACCGCATCGTCGAAGACAAGTGCCGCGGCTGCACCGCCTGCGCACGCAAGTGCCCGGTCGGAGCGATCAGCGGAACCGTCAAGAATCCGCATAAGATCGATCCCGAAAAGTGCATCAAGTGCGGAGTCTGCATGGCGACCTGCAAATTCGGCGCCATCGTCAAGGAATAAAGGAGATACACGATGGGAGTTAACGTTAAGATAAACGGCAGAGATTTCGTCGTTGAAAAGGGAATGACCGTCCTCGAGGCGGCCAGAGCCGCGAAGATCGACATCCCGACTCTCTGCTATCTCAAGGACATCAACGAGATCGGCGCCTGCCGTCTCTGCCTCGTCGAGGTTTCCGAGGGCGGCAAGCCCTACCGCATGGTAACGGCCTGCGTCTACCCGGTTTCCGAAGGCATGTCCATCCTCACCAACACCCCGAAGATCAACGCGGCGAGAAAGACGAACCTTGAGCTCGTTCTTTCCAACCATGAGAAGAAATGCCTCACCTGCGTACGCAGCACGACCTGCGAGCTCCAGAAGCTCTGCAACGAGTACGGCGTAGACGAGGATTATTTCAAAGGCGAGCGCAAGGAATACCCGCTCGACGAAACCTCTCCCGCGATCATCAGGGACAACAACAAGTGCATCCTCTGCCGCCGCTGCGTCGCCGCCTGCAAGACTATGCAGGATATCGGCGTCATCGGCGCCAACGACCGCGGATTCGACACTCACATCGGCTGCGCCTTCGAGAAGAATCTCGGAGAAGTCGCCTGCGTGAACTGCGGTCAGTGCATCGTCGCCTGCCCGGTCGGCGCTCTCTATGAGAGAGACGATACCGATCGCGTCAGAGAAGCGATTGCCGATCCGAACAAGAAGGTTTACATCTGCACGGCTCCGTCGGTACGCGCCCAGATCGGCGAGTGCTTCGGATACGCTCCCGGCACCGACGCCGAGGGCAAGATGGTTGCCGCTCTCAAGATGCTCGGCTTCGACGGCGTGTTCGATATGAACCTCACCGCCGACCTGACGATCATCGAAGAGGCAAACGAGCTCATCGGCCGCATCCAGAACGGCGGAAAGCTTCCGATGATCACCTCCTGCTCGCCCGGATGGATCAAGTACTGCGAGCACTATTTCCCCGAATTCACCGAAAATCTCTCGACCTGCAAGTCTCCTCAGCAGATGTTCGGCGCTCTTATGAAGACCTACTTTGCCGAGAAGAACGGAATCGATCCGAAGGACATCTTCTTCGTATCGGCCATCCCCTGCACGGCGAAGAAGTTCGAGGTTGGCAGAGACGGCCAGTCGGCTTCGGGTTATCCCGACGTTGACGTCGCCATCACCACTCGCGAGGTCGGCAGAATGATTCAGCAGGCCGGCATCGACTTCCGCGCTCTCGACGACGAGAAGTTCGACAAGCCCTTCGATATCGGCTCCAGCGCCGGCGCCATCTTCGGCGCGACCGGAGGCGTTATGGAGGCCGCTCTCCGCTATGCGGCCGAGATCATCCTCGGCAAGCCGCTCGAAAAGCCGCTCGAGACGCCCGAAATCAGACGTCAGGGCCACGACAACGGCTACCGCACCGCCGAATACAAGATCGGCGAGATGACGGTCAGGGTTGCGGTCGCTTCGGGAACTAAGAACGCCAAGGCGCTCCTCAAGGACGTGCAGTCGGGCAAGCTCGACGTGCACTTCATTGAGATCATGTGCTGCCCGGGCGGATGCGTCAACGGAGGCGGTCAGCCCTACCAGCCCGCTTCGGTCCGCAACACGCTCGACCTCCGCGCTCTCAGAGCGTCGGTTCTCTACAACGACGATATCAACTGCGATATCCGCGAATCCCAGAAGAACGCCGCGGTTATGGCGCTTTACGACGAATATTTCGGAAAGCCCAACAGCCACAAGGCGCACGAAGTCCTTCATACGCATTACGTGAAGAGAGGACTCTGATCATTGTAAAACAGGCGCCGGCCGCCGCGAAAGCAGCAGAGAAGCGGTACGCGGCGGACAGGGCGCCGGCACAAACATAAAAAAAGAAAGAGGTTTCAAATGCGTAAAACACTTTCAATCGTCCTGAGCGTCATTATGGTCCTTGCCATGTTCACGTTCGGAATCAGCGCCGAGCCCGAAGGCACCCCGATTTCGAGTGCCGCCGATTTCGCCGCCATGACCGAAGACGGAGTCTATTACCTGGCCTCCGACATCGCCATCTCGGTTCCTTACGCGAAGGAGTTCAAGGGAACTCTTGACGGAAACGGACACACCGTAACCGTATCCAACTGCCCGATGTTCGACATCATTGTCGAAGCGACGATCAAGAACCTGAAGATCACCGGAAGCATCAACTCCAACAACGCTCCCGCTGCAGCTCTTGTCGTCAGAGTAGTTGACAAGATCACGGTTATCGACGTAACGACCGACGTTAACGTCAGCGTCACCGGCAACCGCCAGGGCCTGTACGCCGCCGGACTTGTCGCCACGACCAACATCGTTTCGAACGACAACGTCCTGTACTACGACGGCAAACAGCCCGAGAACAACACCTCCGCTCTCTGCACTTTCGTAAGATGCGTCAACAACGGCGATATTTCGGTCGTTCTTGAAGGCATTCCGGCCACCGATCCCGACACCACGAAGACCGGCGATGACAGAGTCCAGGAAAGCACCGTCAAGCCCAGAGCCGGCGGAATCGCCGCCGTCGGACAGGATTTCGTCTGCGTTGACTGCGTCAACACCGGCGACGTCACCGCTCTCGGCGCCTCCTCCTCCATTGCCGGAGGAATCGTTGCCCGTCCGGGACTCAAGGGCCAGATGCACATCGGCTTCTATATCGGCTGCGACAACAGCGGCGCCGTAACGTCCAACTCTTACGCCGGCGGTATCACCGGATACGACAACGGCGGAAGCGGCTCGCTCGGAACTCACTACTATTACGGC
>LXOW01393402.1_pt1 | contig 13437 bp, 12 predicted proteins | sample 1368591 | NCBI WGS metagenome assembly LXOW01 (sample SAMN04884650, study PRJNA319009) | bovine gut metagenome | isolation source: Cow rumen | host: Bos taurus | place: Italy: Legnaro (PD) | collected 2014-07-09
GATACCCTGATCATGGGCATGCGCGATGCCAGTGCCCTGCGGACCCTGTTCCAGATTCCTGCCGAAGAGACGGTGACGGCCGTCATCGCCCTTGGCTACCGCGCCGAAGAACCCAACCAGCCCAAACACCGCGACTTTGACGAAATCGTCAAGTTCTTCTAGCGCTGCAGCTGCGCGAGGAAGTGTGTGAAAATGTCGGGGCGGAGGAGAAGCGGGAAGACCAGGCCATAGACGGCACCCCAGAAGTGTGCCGAATGGCCGATGTTGTCCACGTTCTTCCTGGCCATAACGATGCAGTAAACCAGATAGATGGGCGCAAAGATGTAGGCCGGTATCGGGATGGGAATCAGGTAGATATAAATGCCCATCCGCGGTTCGAACAGGATCGAGGCGAAGAGGATGGCCGACACCGCGCCCGACGCGCCCACGGCGCTGTAATACGGATCGTTCCGGAACTTAAGGAGGTCGCCGATTGTCGAGACGACCAGCGCCGTTACATAAAGAACCACATAGAGAATCGGTCCTGACGTTGCTCCGAAAGCCACGCCGAAATACTGTTCCACAATCCGACCGAAACAGTAAAGCGTGATCATATTGAACACCAGGTGCCCCCAGCCGCCGTGCACCAGGCCATACGTCAGCATCCGGTCCCATTCCCGCCGGTGCCACACACTATATGCGCTGAACTTCAACCGGTTGAATGCCGCCGGCCGCGAGAAGCAAAGGATGCTGATGGCAGCGGTGATGATAATAATGATAATGGTTATCATAATTATTTATATCGGCTTGAGCTTGGCGCTCTGGGAGTTGCTTCAGAACCGTCTCGCTGCGCTCGACCCCTCCCACCCGCGCATGTTTAGCTCAAGCCTTTTCTGAGATTACTTTCGTGTATTCACGCCGGAGGCTTCGGCGACCAGGTAGACGATGGACTTGAAGACCAGGCCACTGTTGCGGGAAAGGCCGATCTCGCAGGTGCGGCTCACCGCGAAGCCCTCGTCGCAGTCTTCCACCTGGTGCTTGAGGTCGCGCAGGCCGTGCTCGTTGAGTTCCGGGAAGAAGAAGCCGCGGTCGCCCGCGAAACCGTCGCAGTTCGAATCGACCACGACCACCTCGCGCGCGCAACGCTCTGCCACCCGTTTCAGGCACGGATCGACGCCCATCTTCTTGGCCGAGCAGACCGCGAAGAGCGCCACTTTCTCGTCGATCGGTTTCAATGTCAAGTGTTCCAGCACGAACTTTTCGATGAACTCCGTCGGTTCGTACAGCGGCAGCTCGTCGCCAAAGTTCGCCTTCATGGTGTAGAGGCAGGGGCTCATGTCGCAGAGGATCGGAATCTTTCCGCCGTCGGAGGCTTTCAGCAGCGCCGCTTTCAAGTCGTCGGACGCTTTCTGGCCCGCCGCTACGTACCCCTTGCTCGAGAAGAGCATGCCGCAGCAGAGCGAATCCATCTTCTCGGGATAAATGATTTGGAAACCAGCCTCTTCCAGCAAGGCAGCCGTCACCTGTGTGACTTCCTTCTCCTGGCTGTAGGCCTTCGTGGTACCCATGCTTCGCGTGATGCAGGACGGGAAATAAACCACTTTGAGCTCCCTTACGGTATCCTCATCCCGGGCTTGACCCGGGATATCCCCGCTTAGCACCGGAACGCGGATCTTCGTCGCTCCCGTCGGCATGTATTCATTCCATAGCGGCAGCTTCTTGCAGGTAAGCCAGCGCAGGCCGCGGGCCATCGCGCCGAACAGCTTCTTGCCGAAGAGCATCCGCAAGGCGTAGAGGCACTTCAGTCCGCTGCGCAGCAGGGAGGTGAGGCCCGCCATGTGACCGGCCAGCCAGACTGCCCGCTTCTCGCCGCGCTCCGAATGCCCCTCGTGCCGCAGTTCTTTGATGAGCTTGCCCGCATCGGCCTTCACCGGACAGTGCAGGTTGCACAAAGAGTCGGTTGCGCAGGTTTGTTCGCCGGCATAGCGATACAGCTTCTGCATCTCCGCGGCCCGGTGCGGCTCCTCGCCCGAAGCGCGCAGGCGCTCGATCTCGCGGAAGGCCGCCACGCGCTGGCGCGGCGAGAGCGTAAGCCCCTCGGCTACGCAGTAACCCTCGCAGAAACCGCACTCCATGCACTTGTCCACGAGCTCTTTCGTCGACGGGCAGGGCTTCAGGTTCGAAATGTGCGCCATCGGATCGGTGTTGAGGATGACGCCCGGATTGAGGATGCCTTTCGGGTCGAACAAAGCCTTGACGCGCTGCATGAGTCCGTAGGCCTGCTTGCCCCACTCATACTCGACAAAGGGTGCCATGTTGCGGCCCGTGCCGTGTTCAGCCTTGAGCGAACCGTCGTACCGGTCTACCACCAGCTTCACCACGTCGTCCATGAAATGCTTGTATTTTTCCACCTCAGCGGCCGTCGAGAAATCCTGATTGAACATGAAGTGAAGGTTGCCGGCCAGCGCGTGTCCGAAGATCACGGCGTCGGCATAGCCATCGGCCGCAAAGACCTCGCGGAGCCGGACAGTGGCCTCCGCCAGTTTCTCGATGGGGAAGCAGATGTCCTCGATGATGGCCGTAGTGCCGCTGCGGCGCATGCCCGCCACGGTGGGGAGCATCTCCTTGCGGAGTTTCCACAGCGTGGCCTGCTCCTTGGCGTCGGTGGTGAAAGCCCAGTCCCGTTCCGTGGGCACGCCCACGATTCCTTCTGTGATGGCGGTCACCTTCTTGTCGAGTTCCTCCGCCGACGCAGCCCGCGTCTCAACGAGGATCACGCAGCTCTCATCGCCGATGGTCTTCAGGAATTCTGGAATGCCCGGTGCAGAGTCGACGCTGCGCACGCCGGCGCGGTCAATGAGTTCCACGGCGGAAACCAGTCCCTGCTTCTTGAGGATCTGCACGGCCTCGCAGGCCAGCGCGATGTTCGTATAGGTAATCATCGCCAGCGCCTTGTGCTTGTGGTCCACCACCGTGTTGTAAGTGATGTCGGAGATAAAGGCCAGGGTGCCTTCGGAACCGATGACCAGGTGCTTGACGATGTCGATGGGGTCGCTGTAATCCACGAAGGCGTTGAGCGAGTAGCCCGTCGTATTCTTGATCTTGTATTTGCGGCGGATGCGGGCGCTGAGTTCGGGGTCGGCGGCAATCTCGGCCGCTATCGCAGCAATGCCGGCCAGAAACTCCGCGTGCGTGCTGCGGAATACCTCACAGGAAGTGGAATCTCCCGTATCGAGCACCGTGCCGTCCGGCAGGATGATGCGGATGTCCGCCATCGTCTGGTAGGAATTTTCCGCAGTGCCGCAGCACATGCCGCTGGCGTTGTTGGCGGCGATGCCGCCGATCATCGCGGAGTCGATGGAGGCAGGGTCGGGGCCGATCTTGCGCCCATAGCGCGTGAGGTAGGTGTTGGCCCGGCCGCCGCGGATACCCGGCTGCAGGCGGATCTTGCGGCCTTCTTCCAGCACCTGCCAGTGCTGCCACCCGTGCGAGACGATCACCAGCACAGAGTCGCTGAGGGCCTGGCCAGAAAGTGAAGTGCCGGCCGCCCGGAAGGTCACGGGGATGTTCTGCCGGTCGGCCTGGTGCAGGATGGCTGAGATTTCCCGCTCATCCCTGGCCCGGATCACCAGTTTGGGAATCAAGCGATAGAAAGAGGCATCCGTGCCGTAGGCCAGGGTGCTGAGCGCATCGTGAAACATCCGCTCCTTGGGAATGACGGGGAGGAGCGCTTCGTAGAATTTTCGGTATTCGCCGCTGATCATAAGAGCTTGAGTAAATCTTTGAGTTCGCTTGCGCGTATATCTTTGGCCACCACGGTCCCGTTCCGGTCGAGCAGGTAGAGATGGGGGACATAGTCGAGGTCATAGAGCATCCGCATGTTGCTCTGGTCCTTGAAGTCGTTGAGGAAAGTCCAGCGGCTGGGCTGCTGCCGGCGGACGAATTTCTTCCAGTTTTCCTGGTCTTTGCCCACATACACCAGCACTACCTGGATGTCCAGGTCGTAGAGTTCCGGATTCAGGCGCTGGAGTTCAGCGATCTCTTTCTGGCACTCATGGCAGTCGATCAGGTGGAAAAGCACCAGTGTGTACCAGTGCTTGTTGTTGTACATGGGCACGGTCTTGCCGCATTTTTTCTGCAGGAAGAGCTGGGTGGCCTTCTGGCCGGCGGGATTGAGCCGGGCCTGTGCCAGGGCGTAGACGGTGCGTTCGAGGAATTCGGGCGACCATTCGTCGGGCTCGGTGACGATGTATTTTTCCGCCACATAAAGCGCGCCCTGCTGCTGTGCGAAATTGTCGCTGTTGCGGAGATAGTTGTAGAGGTTGAACATCACCTCGGCATAGAGCTTCCGGTCTTCCTTCGTCCGGTCAGCCAGGGCGTCGGCGATGCCTTCCACGTTTTCGATCGTCAGGGGATAAAACGCACCGAACACATGGTCGAACAGATTCTTGTACTGCATGACCAGGGCGTTTTCCATGCCCAGCATCTGTGTGAGCGCTTCGCTGTCGAGGCCGCGTCCCATGATGACGTTCTGCTCGTCGAGCAGGAAGAGCATCGGGGTCGACAGCACTGCATATTTCTTGTGAAAGCCGGTTTCGGCTTCCGGGTCCCAGAGGTGGATGAGCTGGACATCCGGATTGTCGATACCGCTGAACCACTCCTGCACGTAGGCTTCCCAGGCGGTCCGGTCACCCTGGGTGTAGATGGCCACCAGGCTGAGGGGCGTGCCGTGGTAGTTGCGGGCCAGATCAGCCAGCAGCGGGGTTTCCTTGCGGCAGGTGCTGCATTCTGTATCATAGAAAAACAGCACTTTGAGCGGGGTGGTGAGATTGCGGATTTCCACGGGGATGCTGTCGATGCTTTGCATCTGCAGGGCAGGGGCGTCCTTGCCCACGAGGGAACTCCGGTTGAATTCCGCAAAAGTGTAGAGGATAGGGTATAGGCTTTCGCTTTCCAGTTTGAGCCGCTGGTTGAGGAACCACTCGTCGGCGATGTGCACGGCGACGGCCTCGTGGCCCATGACCGGCGAGGTGGAGAAGTAGTCGAACACGATGCCGGCTACCTTCGACTGCAGTTCGGGTTGCTGTCGCCCGACCGAGTCAATGAGCCGGTCCACATGCAGGTTGATGCTGTCGACCGGCTCAGTGAGCAGGGTCTGGAGATAGGCGGTGACGGAGTTGTGGGTGGCGGGTTCCTGGGCCGCGGCGGACCCCATGCCCAGCACGAGCACCAGCAGCGTCAAGAGCCATTTCCGTTTCATCGCCTAGTCCTCCTCTTGCCGTAGTTTCAGGTATTTGTCGATGTCGACGCTTTTCGGGAGGAAGCATTTGGCACTTCCTCCGTTGTTGAGGACGTCGCGGACGACGGTCGACGAGATGAAGGAGTACTCATGCCCGGCGGGGATGAAGAGGCTCTGGATGTCAGGCGCCATGGTCCGGTTGGCCTGGGCGATGACGCTCTCCATTTCGAAGTCGGTGGTCGTGCGCAGGCCGCGGATGATGCAGCTGGCGCCTTTTTCCTTGCAGATGTCGACGGTCAGGCCACGGTAAGCGCAGACCTCCACGTTGTCCAGGCCCGCCACGGCGTCCTGAATGATGCGTACGCGGAGATCCGGCCGGAAGAAACCGCTCTTGGCGCTGTTGTAGCCGACGGCCACGATCACTTTGTCGAACATCGTGAGCGCAGAGCGGAGGATGTCCAGATGACCCAAGGTAAACGGGTCGAAGGACCCGGGGAAGAGGGCGATTCTCATGATTGTTTACTGTACGACCGTTTTCTTGCGACGGATCACCAGCCAGAAGATCAGGGCGACGACGACCAGCAGGAGGATGACGGCAATCAGCGGCCGGTGGGCGGCCCATGCAAGGGCGATCACCACGAAGCTCCAGATCAGTCCGACCACGGTCGTGACCAGGCCGACGCCGGTGCCGATAATGCTCTGTACGAAGGGAACCACGGCGAAGAGCGTGCTGACGATGCTCAGCAGCGAGCGGAAGCCGCCGATGACCAGGAAGATGCCCAGGATGCGGATCAGCCAGAGCGTGACCTTGTTGGCGCTCTTCTGGTGGGCGATCATGTTTTCGGCGCTGACGGTACCCATCTCAACGCGGGAATAGCTCTGTCCGTTCTTGGCGATATAGGTCTCAAAGGTGCCGTTGACCACTTTCTGCAGGAGGGAGATGGTCTTGGGAGAAGTGACCTGGTTGAACGTGATGCGGACGTCACCGATGTGCGGCGTTTCCGGGTCGCTGCCGATGTAAACCTGGTTGCCCCGGATGGTCACCACCACGGTGGAGTCGCTGACCCTGGCCAGCAGCTGCTGCTTCTGGGCTTCGGTCAGTGCCGGTTCAACCGGCTCTTCTCCGGAAATGGCGCTGATAATGGACGGCGAGAGCTTGTAGGCGCCGAATGTGGCGGTAGGAGCGTTCTGGTCGGCATCCTCGATGCTGCGCCAGACGAAATTCTTGCCTTTGTAAGCCGGATCCTTGAACTCCGCGGAGTTCACCGGTTCGTCGCACCAGTCTGCCTCGTAGGTATACGTGGTGGTCGTCTCCGTGCTTCCGCCCAGTTTGTCCTTGCTCTCGGAGCTGCTGTTTTCTTCCCACTGATAGTACTCGACTTCGCGGATCAGCCGGAACGCGTTGACCGCGATGCCGAAGGACGCGTCGCGCAGGGTGTCAGTCGTGGTGGCCACACCGGAAGCGTGGACGGCCTTGCCCTCAAAATTGACATCGATCGAATTGATATCGGTCAATTCAACGTAATTCTTCTGAAAATCTTTCAGTGCATTGCTGGCCTTGACAGCGCGACCCTCGTTCCACCAGAGAACGATGGTGCCGGCGATGATCAGGACAATGCCCCAGAGAATGCCCTGGAACGAGCCTTTTACTTTGCTTCCGTACGACTGACGGGTGGTTTCCTGGAATGCCATAGTTGTTTAAGTAATGAGGTGAAATGATTAATTGAGTTCTCCGTTTTCGGCGTCCTGGATCATCTTCTCGTTGGCAGTGAGGTAGATCTCGACGCGGCGATTATGAAGGCGGCCTTCGATGGTGGCATTGTCGGCGACCGGTTCATGGAAAGACCGGCCCTCGATGGTCATGCGTTTCTTGTCGATGCCGCAGCTCTTGTTCAGGTAGGATGCCACCGACTCGGCACGGTCGATGGACAGTTTCTCGTTGTATTCGGGCGTGCCGGTGTTGTCAGTATGGCCGAGAATGGTCAGGTCCGTATCCGGCATGTCGGCGATGTCCCTTGCAAACATTTCCAGCTGGGACCTCGAGGCGTCGCTCAGGGAAAAGCTGCTGGTCTTGAAAAGGATGCCGCTTTCAAAAGTAACTTTCAGGGCTTTCAGGTCGTTGGCGTCGGTTACGACTTCCACATTGGCGTCTTCGAGCTGTGCGGCCAACTGGACGGCTTTCTTGTCCATCCGTTTGCCGATCAGGGCGCCGGCGTCGGCGCCGATGGCCGTACTGGTTGCCGCGCCGGATTTGTTGCCGGTGGCATCTCCTTTGGCCGTGTTGGACATGGTGCCGCAGCCCGGGAGAATGAGTGCTGCACAAACCAGAACAGAGAGTATTTTATTCATTTTATATGATATTATCTTGATATATCATACAAATATACAAAGAATAAAAACACGCTCGTGAAAAATTCGAGAAAAGCTTGTGAAACGAGTGCGGATCCGCACTCCAGAAATAGCTACCGGGTCCAGTCGATGGGAGAAAGCCCCTGGGCGACAAGAATTTGATTGGCCTTCGAGAAATGCCGGCAACCGAAGAAAGCACCACGGGCCAGCGGTGAGGGGTGCGGCGCTTCCAGTACGCTGTGCCGGCTCGTGTCGATGAGGGCGCTCTTGGACCGGGCGAAATTGCCCCAGAGCAGGAAAACGAGGCCCTCGCGCCGGTCGGAGAGCGTGCGGATCACGGCGTCGGTGAATTCCGCCCAACCGATGCGGCTGTGGGAGGTCGGCTGCCCGGCCCGGACGGTGAGCACAGCGTTGAGCAGGAAAACACCCTGCTCCGCCCAGCCGCGCAGCGAGCCGTCCTTGTGCAGCTGCAAGCCCAGGTCGCTTTCAATCTCCTTGTAGATGTTGACCAGAGAGGGCGGCAGGGGAATGCCGTGCGGGACCGAGAAGGAAAGGCCTTCGGCCTGGCCAGGCCCGTGATACGGATCCTGCCCGATGATGACGACCTTTACCTTGTCGAAGGGCGTCAGGTTGAATGCATTGAAAATGAGCGGGCCGGGCGGATAGATCACCCGTCCGGCACGCTTTTCTTCGTGCAACTGCCGCACCAGATCCTGAAAATAAGGCTTTTCGAATTCGGGCGCGAGCACGCGTTTCCAACTTTCTTCGATCTTGACGTCCATGGTGTTTTATGCGCTGGCAAAGACAAAGGAGAGCACTTCGTCGATGGTGTCGACGTAGTGGAATTCCAGACCTTCCACGTAGAGCGGCTTGATGTCGAGGATGTCTTTCTCGTTCTCTTTCGAGAGGACGATGACCTTCACGCCGGCCCGTTTGGCCGCCAGGATCTTCTCCTTGATGCCGCCAACTGGCAGTACCTTGCCCCGCAGGGTGATCTCGCCGGTCATGGCGATGTGGCTGCGGACCGCCTGCCCCTTGAGGGCGGAGGCCATGGCGCTGACCATCGTGATGCCGGCGGACGGACCGTCCTTCGGAATGGCGCCTTCCGGCACATGGATGTGGATGTCCTTCTTGGCCAGCTCTTTGGACGTGGTCCCGGCGAGTTGCGGGTGAGCCTTCAGGTACTGGTAGGCGATGGTCACGGATTCCTTCATCACGTCGCCCAGGCTGCCGGTCGTCGAGAGCACGCCCTTGCCTTCGCTCAGGCTGCATTCCACGAAGAGGATCTCGCCGCCCATCTGGGTCCAGGCCAGTCCTGTGACCACGCCGGGCCCTTCATTGCCCTCCTGCAGGTCGTGGAAGTTGGTCGGGAGGCCCAGGTAGGCCTTCACCTCGTCCGGGCCGATCACGTCCGGCAGGGGCTCCTCGAGCGCGATCTTCTTGGCGGTCAGGCGGGCCACCTTCGCGATCTGCTTGTCGAGGCCGCGCACGCCCGATTCACGGGTGTAGCTGTCGATGATGGTGTCAATCGCTTCCTTGGTGAGGTTCAGCTGGCCTTCCTTCAGGCCGTGGGCCTGTTGCTGCTTGGGGATGAGATAACCCTGGGCGATGGCCACCTTCTCTTCGGCGAGGTAGCCCGACACATTGATCATCTCCATCCTGTCCTTCAAGGCCGGATGAATGCCGCTCACGTCGTTGGCGGTGGTGATGAAAAGCACTTTCGACAGGTCGTAGTCGATGTCGAGATAGTTATCGTGGAAGGTTGTATTCTGTTCGGGGTCAAGTACTTCCAGTAAGGCGGACGCGGGGTCGCCGTGGAAGTCCTCGGTCACCTTGTCGATCTCGTCGAGCACGATCACCGGGTTCGAAGTGCCGGCGCGCTTGATGGTCTGGATGATGCGTCCCGGCATGGCGCCGATGTAGGTCTTGCGATGTCCCCGGATCTCCGATTCGTCGTGCAGGCCGCCCAGGGAGATACGCCCGTACTGGCGTCCCAGTGCGCGTGCGATGGACTTGCCCAGCGAAGTCTTGCCCACGCCCGGAGGGCCGTAGAGGCAGAGGATGGGCGATTTCATGTCTCCCTTGAGCTTGAGGACCGCCAGGTACTCCACGATGCGCTCCTTCACCTTCTCCAGTCCGAAGTGGTCCTCATCCAGTACCTGCTGGGCGTTTTTCATGTCGAGATTGTCCTCCGAAACATTGTCCCAGGGCAGTTCCAGCAGGAAATCGACATAAGCGTACTGTACGTTGTAGTCGGCAGAATTGGGATTGGTGTGCTCGAGCTTGCGGAGCTCCTTTTCAAAGATCTCGGACACCTTGGCAGACCATTTCTTGTCTTTCGCGCGCTTGCGGAATTCATCCAGGTCCTGCTGTTCGTCATTGATGCCGAGCTCTTCCTGGATGGTTTTCAGCTGGTTGTTGAGGTAGTATTCGCGCTGCTGCTGGTCGATTTCCGACTTGACTTTTTTCTGGAGATCGTCCTTGATCTTGAGCAGTTCGATGTGCTTGTTGAGCAACACCAGCAACTGGCGGGCGCGCTCCCGCAGGTCGTCGACTTCGAGCAGCGGCACCTTTTCGGTGGGCGGGTCGATCTCGGCGCTGGAAGCAATGAAGTTGACGATGAATTCGTACCCTTCTATATTCTTGATGGCATAGCCCGCTTCCTGGGGAATGTGGGGTGTCAGTTTGACAATCTGGATGGCGGCGTCTTTGATGCTGCCGGTCAGGGCGTCCATGTCCGCGTCGCCGGCAGCAGGGATGCTGTCATGGCGATAGCTGACTTCCGCCATCATGTAGGGAGCCGTTATGTTGATCTGTTGGATGTCGAAGCGGCGCACGCCCTGGATAATGGCCGTGATGGTGTCGTCAGGCATTTCGATGGTCTTGACGATACGGCCGAGCGTGCCGATGCGGTAAATGTCTGAAGGCGTGGGCTCTTCCACCTTTGCATCCAGCTGCGTGACTGCGCCCAGCAGCCGGCCCGCACGAAATGTGTCGTTGATCAGCTGGATGGACTTGGGCCTGCCCACCGTGACGGGAATCACCGTATTGGGAAACAGGATGGCGTTGCGCAGTGGCAGGATGGGCAGCAGGGTAGGGAGTTCCATCTCTTTCAGGTCCTGGGAGGAACTCTCCAGGTTGACAGGGATGATGTTGACTTCGGAGCCGGAACCGCCGAGCAGTTCTTTCAATATATCGTTGTTGTTCATGTTCAATGTGTCAAAATGTCAGTTTTCCGGGCATAAGGATACCGGCACGGTATATGGTCAATTGTTGTGCCAAACAAAAAACGAAAAAAATCTTCACTAGTTTTTGAAAATTAAAAAATTAACTATAATTTTGCCTCCCCAAAAAAAGCAATTAACCGTATACAAATCTACTAATATCATGACAAAAGCTGAAATCGTAAACGAAATCGCAAAGAGCACTGGTGTTGAAAAGATCAAAGTGCAGAGCGTGGTTGAGAGCTTCATGGAAAGCGTGAAGAATTCGTTGGCAAATGATGAGAACGTGTATCTCCGTGGTTTTGGTAGCTTTACCGTGAAGACCCGCGCGAAGAAGACCGCCCGTAACATCTCGAAGAACACGACCATCGTGATTCCCGCTCACAAGGTGCCCGCATTCAAACCTGCCAAGACTTTCATCGCCAAGGTCAGCAAGTAAATCCTTTAAATTATACATATTATGCCTAACGGAAAGAAGCATAAGAGACATAAAATGGCTACGCACAAGCGTAAGAAACGCCTGCGCAAGAACAGACATAAGAAGAAATAATTTGTCTCCGCTTTTCTAATCATCGATTAATCTAAAGCAGACGCGGTCTGCTTTAGATTATTTTTGTTTTTACAAGTATGGACAAAGATCTGATCATTGATGTAGGCCCGTCCGACATCTCCATCGCGCTCCTGGAAAACAAGCGGCTCATCGAGCTGAACCAGGAAAAGACGGAGGGACGCGGCTACACGGTGGGAGATGTCTATCTTGGAAAGGTCAAGAAGATCCTTCCCTCACTCAATGCCGCCTTCGTGGACATTGGGGACGAGAAGGACGCTTTCGTCCACTATCTCGATCTGGGCCTGAATTTCAAGGCCTTCGATCATTTTGTCCGCAGCATCAACCCCAACAGCGATCTGACCCAGCTCTACCGGAGCGAGCGGATCGACGACATTCTGGAGAAAGAAGGCAAGATCGAGCGCTTCCTGTCGCCCGGCCAGCCCATTGTCGTCCAGATTGTCAAGGAGCCCATCTCTACCAAGGGCTCGCGCCTGACCGCCGAAATCTCGATCGCGGGGCGCAACCTGGTGCTGCTTCCTTTTGCCGACAAGGTCAGCATCTCGCAGAAAATCTCCTCGCGCGAAGAAAAGAAGCGCCTGGAGCGCCTGGTTTACAGCATCCTCCCGCCGAACTACGGTGTCATCATCCGTACAGCGGCCGAGGGGAAACGTGCCGCCGTGCTCGACGCCGAGCTCAAGAGCCTCATCAAGAAATGGGAGGACTCCTGGCCCAAGATGGCCAAGAACAAGGGCGTCCAGCTGCTCTTTACGGAAAACAGCCGCACGACCACCATTCTGCGCGACCTGCTCAACGACTCATTCACCAACATCTACGTCAACGACGAGGCGGTGTACAAGGAGGTCGACGATTACGTGTCGATGATCTCTCCCGAGCAGGAGAAGATCGTCAAACTCTACAAAGGCCATGAGCCGATCCTCGATCATTTCGAGGTAAGCCGCCAGATCAAGGGCTCTTTCGGCAAGATCGTGTCGATCAAGTCCGGGGCCTATCTCGTGATCGAGCATACCGAAGCCTTGCATGTGATCGATGTCAACAGCGGCATCCGCGCCAAGCAGAAGGACCAGGAAAACAACGCGTTCGAAGTCAACAAGAACGCCGCAGAAGAAATAGCCCGCCAGCTTCGCCTCCGCGATATGGGCGGTATTGTAATCATCGATTTCATAGATATGGACGACAGCGCTCACCGTCTTCAGCTCTACAAGCACATGCAGGAGCTCATGGAAGGTGACCGCGCCAAGCATACCATTCTCCCGCTCACCAAATTCGGACTCATGCAGATTACCCGGCAGCGGGTCCGTCCGGCGACGGAAATCAATACCACGGAAGTGTGCCCCACTTGCAACGGTACGGGAAAGGTCGGCCCGACCATCCTGTTTGACGAAGCCGTTGAGCGCCAGCTCGCGTACTTCGTGAAGGAGCGCAAGATGAATGCGTTCGTGCTCAAGGTCAGCCCGATCTTCGAGGCCTATCTGACCAAGGGTTTCAACAGCATCCGCAGGAAGTGGTGCCGTAAATACGGCTGTAAGATCAAGATTGTCGGCGACACCGACTACTCGCTGCTCAAGGCGACCTGGTGCAACGCCGACGGAGAACCGATTGAATAATCTATATCTATATAATAGGTATGGCCCGGAAGAAGAAATCCAAGAAGCACAATCTTGCGCCTGATTTCAGGAGCGAGCGGCAGAGCCAGCTGGTGCGCCGCTACCGCAAGACCATCCTCTTCAACGAGAAGGAACTTTCGCTGATCAACCAGTTTTGTGAGAAGTATTCTGTCCGGAACAAATCGGCCTTTATCCGTAACATCGTGATCTCCCATATTTTGGAGCAAATGGACGACAATTACCCCCGTTTGTTCTGAAAAAAAGATTCAAAAAAAGACGAAAAAAAGTTTGTTTTGTCAAATTAATGTGTACCTTTGCAGTCCCGTTCGGGAAACGATAGGGCAAGATTAGTGAGTTGACATAGTGCTGCAGATGTGAGCCTCTGAGAAAGGCAAAACAAAAATTAATTTTTTTGAAAATAATTTTGCGGATTAAAAAAATTCGCATACCTTTGCAGCCCGTTTCGGAAAG
>LXOW01028447.1_pt1 | contig 13425 bp, 15 predicted proteins | sample 1368591 | NCBI WGS metagenome assembly LXOW01 (sample SAMN04884650, study PRJNA319009) | bovine gut metagenome | isolation source: Cow rumen | host: Bos taurus | place: Italy: Legnaro (PD) | collected 2014-07-09
GCTCTGGACGATCCAGTAGTTCCTGCCCTCCAGCGACGGCGAGCAGGCCGTGGTCGCGACCATGCCGACGAAGAAATAGAGGATGAACGGGATCGCCGGCTGCAGGATGGCGGGATCGATCGGCGCGCCGCCCATGACCGTCAGAAAGATGCGGTCGAAGCCGATGACGAGCGTGACGACGCCCAGCAGCAGCGCAAGGATCTCGCCCATCGCGGCGTTCGTCATGAACACCGTGGAGCCGGTCAGCCGCTTGAACTCCTTGAACGCGACGGCGGCGACCACGCTGCGCTGCTTCTGCCCGGTCATGCGGTAGTTCCTTGCCGCGGCGTGGGACTTGAGCGCGGAGTTGATGTTGCGGTAGGAGCGCCCGACGACGGCGAACACCGCCGCGAACAGCAGCGCGCTGACGGCGATCAGCAGCACAGCGGACAGCAGCGACGGCCGCGTGACCGCGTCCGCGAACCACCCGGCGGGCAGGTACACCGCCGCCGCGCGCCCGGTCGCCTCCGAGGCGGCCTCCAGCGTCGCCTCCACCTTGTCGTTCCGGAACATATCCTCCAGAACAAAGCGCAGGGCGAAGCTGAGGATGACGATGAGCATGATGAGGACGGTCTGGACGAGGTTCGTCTTCCGGAAGCCGGCGCTGACGCGCGCGATCAGAAAGCCGAAGAACGCCGCCGCCAGCATCGGGATGACCGGCAGGAAGAAGGACAGCACGAGCCACAGCGGATACACGAGGATCGACGGGCGGGCGTAGATCCCGTAGCCGATCAGCATGGCGAGCGAGATGCTCAGATACCACGGCAGGCTCTTGACGTACATATACAGGAACTTGCACGCCGCGACCGTCCGCGTCTCAAACGGGAGCGACATCAGCATGTCGTATTCCTTGAAGTTGAACAGATACCCGTTCGTCTTGAAGAACGTGAACAGGAGCGCGAGCGCGCTGATCGTCAGCGCGCAGAGAACGGGCGCGGAATCGATGATCCCCATGACGCCGTAGCCGATGCACATCGCGGCGCAGAACGCCATCAGCATCAGGTAGAGGAACGCGGCGCCGATGGCGCTGCCCACGATCCGCCCCCGTTTCTTTTTGTCCGCGGTATGGCGGTAGATGTTGCGGTCGCTGGTGGACAGGAGCAGCGTCCGCAGCAGAAGGATGCCCTTACTCATTGCCGTCCGCCTCCAGAAACGCCTCCTCGAGAGACTGCCCCTCGGTGAGCTCCTCCATCGTGCCGGAGAAGAGGATGCGCCCCTTCTTGATGATCGCGACCTTGTTGCACAGCTTCTCCGCCACGTCCAGCACGTGCGTCGAGAAGAAGACCGCCGTGCCGCTGCGGCACATCTCGTGCATGATCTCCTTCAGCGTGAAGGTCGCCTTCGGGTCGAGCCCGACGAAGGGCTCGTCCAGCACGAGGAGCTTCGGCTCGTGGATCAGCGCCGAGATGATCGCCACCTTCTGCTTCATGCCGTGGGAATAGGAGCTGATCAGATCGCCCAGCGCGTCCGTGATCTCAAACAATCCGGCGTACTTTTTGATGCGCGCCTCCCGCTCCGCCGCGCCGATGCCGAACACGTCGGCGACGAAGTTCAGGTACTGGATGCCCGTCAGGTTCTCGTACAGGTCGGGGTTGTCGGGGATGTAGGCCGTGACGCGCTTGCAGGCCATCGGCTCGTCCTTGACGGAGTGCCCGTCGATGAAAATCTCGCCCTCGGTGAAGTCCAGCACGCCCACCACGGCGCGGATCGTCGTCGACTTGCCCGCGCCGTTGTGGCCGATGAAGCCGTAGATGTCCCCTGCCATGACGCTGAGCGTCACGTCGTCCGCCGCCTTTTTCTCCCCGCCGTACGACTTGGAATAGTGTCTGATGTCAAGCATTGCTTTTTCATTCATATGATCCAATACCCCTTTCGGATTTTTGTGCCGTATTCACAGCTTGCTGGTCGGGTTTTTGCGCCGGTGCCCGGCCTGTCAGTCGTCCTTCTTCTCCATACCCGAGCCGACGACAAGCCCCAGCAGCATGCCGACCGTCAGGCCGATGCTGACGTCGGCGTGCAGCGCCGATGACAGGGCCACGCCGAGGCACATGCCCAGAGCCATGCCCTCCGCGCTGCGGTCCTCGCGCTTTTCCTTCGGTTCTTCTTGCTTTTCCTTCTGCTCTACACGGTCCTTCCTGCGGCCCGCGCTTTTGGCAAAGAAGATCGCAAGCAGAAGCGCCAGCGCGATCCACGGCCGCGCCGCCCACAAAAAATCAATCACGTTGTTCATTGAGTTCTCCCCTCCATTGTTGGTCCGCTTTCTTTTCCTGCAAACAGGTATACGCTTGCCTTGTACAACAGATACAGCGCGGCGCTCAGTATCTCTGCGCCCGCAATGTCTGTCAGCCAATGAACGCCCGACGCCGTCCGTCCGACCACCATGCACGCAGAGAAGAGGATCGAAAACAGGATCAGCGCGCGCCGCATCCGCGGATCCTTTACCCTGCGATCTGCCTGAAAAACCAACGTGGGCATCACGCTCAGCACGAGCAGCGTGGTAGAGGAAGGATAGGACGCCTCCAGACGCCCTTCGATCAGCACGGGACGGTAATTGATGGGAATCATTTCAAAGACCAGATACGCCAGGATCACCAAAATGTAGTAAACGCCCAGAAGCAGGATGTCGGCGTCCACCTTGAACAGGCGCTTTCGACGGATCCATTGAACCAGCCCGAGCACGCCGAACGCTCCGCAGATCAGAATTGGTACCAGCCCCAGCCAATCCGTGACGGTGTAGATCGTCATATGTACGCCCGTCAGCCGGTGGAACCACCCGTTCAGCGCCGCGAAGCCCACTTTCGTCCCGTTCGGCCCGATGGCCTGCACNNTTCTTCCCGTTTTGCTTCATGTCTCGCCTTCTTCGTTTTGATATTCCGCCAGCGTCCGGACCTCGCAGCCCTTGTCCGCGTAGTATGCAAGCATCTCGGGCACCTTCTTCGGGTCGTAGCTGGTGACGCAGTCGGAGAGGACGCGCACCGCGTACCCCGCCTTCTTCATGTTGAAGCAGGTGGACTTCACGCAGGCGGTCGCGTCCGCACCGGCAACGTAAAACATGCCGATCCCGTTCTCCCGGATGAAGGCGGAGAACGCCTCGCTGGTCAAGGCGCTGGCCTTCGTTTTGACGAAAACGTGCTCCGACGCGCGCCGCAGCTCCGGCACGAGCTCCGCGCCCTTCGTGCCGGGCTTGAAGGTGCGCGTGCCGGGGGAAAGGTTGTTGTGCTCGATGTAGACGATCTCCATGCCCGTCTCCGCGGCCCAGTCGACGGCGGCGTTGAGCCTGTCGATGATGTCCCGGTAGTGCTTTGTGATGTCGTTCTGCATGTCGATCACGACCAGCGCTTTTTTATCCATGTTCCGTCACCCCGTCAAACTGCCCGGCGCGTCCGCGCCGATCGCGTAATAGGTCAGATCCCGCCAAACACCCAGATACTCGAACTCCTTTTCCGAAAAGCGGTCGTACCGCATGCCGCATTTCTCCATCACGCGGCGCGACGCGTCGTTCCCGGTGAAGAACGAGGCGTACACGGTGCGGAAGCCCTTCTCCCGGAGCAGATAGCCGAGGAAGCAGTCGACCGCCTCGGTGGCGCAGCCGCGTCCCCACCAGTCCGAGCCGAGCCCGTAGCCGATCTCGCAGGCGCCGTCCTTCTCGTCGAAGTACAGGATGACGCCGATGAGCCGCCCCGTCTCCCTCCGTCGGATCGCAAACAGGCGTTCGTTCGCCAGGATCGGGTCGAAATCCAGCTCCTCCGGCGTCTCCGCATAGCGGCAGACGAAGGTCTCCAGCACCCTTTTGTCGTGGGAGATGTTCCGGAAATAGTCCGCCTTGTCGCCGGGGATGACGCGGTCGATCGTCAGACGTTCGGTTTCCATACGTGCTTCGCTCCGCGGCGTCTCGCCGGGGCTCCGTTCCTTCATATCCTTCGCCATATCAGCCCTCCCGGCAGCAAAAAGCAGCCGCTCGTTCACACCTCATTATAGCGAACGGGCGGCCGCGTGTCAAACATGTGCGCGGGCAGAAAAGTGCCGCGGGAGGCGGCTTCCTTGGAAAGCGCCTCCCGCGGGGTTTGTTTTTTGTGAGAGTTCTCGCTTAGAAAATGCCCTGGCAGAGCATCGCGTCGGCGACCTTCTCGAAACCGGCAATGTTGGCGCCGGCGATCAGGTCGTAGCCCAGACCGTACTTCTCAGCCGCCGCGACGGAGGCGTTGTAGATGTTGGTCATGATGCCGTGCATCTTCTCGTCGACCTCTTCCGCGGTCCAGTACAGACGCTCGGCGTTCTGCGCCATCTCGAGCTCGGAGACGGACACGCCGCAGGCGTTGACGGCCTTGGACGGAGCGATGAGGAGGTGCTTCTGGGTCTTCAGGAACTCCAGAGCATCGTTGGTGGTGGGCATGTTCGCGACTTCGATGTAGTACTTGACGCCGGACTCGGCGATCTTCTTGGCCCAATCCATGTTGACGTCGTTCTGGGTGGCGGCGGGCATGTAGATGTCGACGTCCTTGACGCCCCAGCACTTCTGGCCCTCGACGAACTCGCAGCCGAACTTCTCGGCATAGGGCTTGCAGTGCATCGGATCCTTGGCGCGCATCTCGAGGATGTAGTTGAGCTTCTCCTCGGTGACAACGCCGTCGGGATCGTGGATGTAGCCGTCCGGGCCGGCGAAGTAGGTGACCTTCGCGCCGAGCTCGGCAGCCTTCTTCATGATGCCCCAGCCCACGTTGCCGTAGCCGGACATGGCGATGCGCTTGCCGGCGATGTCGAGACCGTCGTGCTTGAGGACCTCGCACAGATAATAGACAGCGCCGTAGCCGGTCGCCTCGGGACGGAGGATGGAGCCGCCCGTCTTGATGTCCTTGCCGGACATGGCGCCCATTTCCGCGTTGCCCATGATGCGGCGATACTGGCCGTACAGGTAGCCGATCTCACGGCCGCCGACGCCGACGTCGCCCGCCGGGCAGTCGATATCCTGGCCGATGTGACGATACAGCTCGGTCATGAAGGCCTGGCAGAAGCGCATGACTTCGCCGTCGCTCTTGCCGATGGGGCTGAAGTCGGAGCCGCCCTTGGCGCCGCCGATGGGCAGGCAGGTCAGAGCATCTTTGTAGACCTGCTCGAAGCCGAGGAACTTGATGGTGTCGAGCGTGACGTTGGAAGCGAAGCGGAGGCCGCCCTTGTGCGGGCCAAGGCTGGCGTTGAACTGCACGCGATAGCCGCGGTTGACGTGATACTTGAGCTGGTCATCCATCCACACGACGCGGAAAGCGATCATGCGCTCGGGCTCAACCATACGCTCGAGGATGCAGGCCTTCTCATACTCGGGGTGAGCATTGATCAGCGGCTCGACGGAGAGGAGGACCTCTTCAACCGTCTGCAGGAACAGCTTCTCGTCCGGATTCTTGGCCTTGGTCTCGGCGAGAACTCTCTCGATATAAGCGTTCATTGGAAACAACCTCCTTCATATTTACCCTGAAAACAGGGTGTTGATGGTTCGTCCATCCTGCTCATAAGATATCACGAATCCCTGATTTTCTCAATGGACACGCCATGAGAAAATCGTTTTCCATTTTTGTGCAGAGCGTCAAAAATGCAGTGAGTTTCTTTCTGTTTTTTCATGATACGCATGAAAAAATTGCAGGATGCCCGTCATAATTGACAAGGCACCCTGCAACTATGCCGTCAAGCAGCCCGCCTGCGGGTCATTCGATATTCGGATGGTACTTGAGCGCCGCCCAGGTCAGGAAGTACAGCGCGACGTCGGAGACGCAGAGCTCGGCCAGCCTGATCCAGAGACCGAGATCGTAATACGGCGTGTCGTAGAACGTGCCGAGCACCGCGCGGTCAAGCAGATTGTTGAGCCCGGAGAGCAGCCATAGCAGCACGACAAAGATCCCGACCGCCATGACGTGGTAGAGCAGCCCCTGTTTGCGGAAGGCCTGCGTGATCGTGAAATCGGCGTAAAACAGCAGCGTGATGAGCGTCATGCTGCCGATTCCGCTGAGCAGCAAGCAGATCCAGAGCCCGGCGTCGAACCGGGAGAAAGCGGACTGCAGCACTTCCCACAGCTCGTCGAAGGCGGAGAGGCCGACCTGTCCGGACAGCACGCCGGTAAGCAGGAAGGAAAGCGCGATCAGAGCATACGCCGCGGCATACCAGATCAGCGCGACGAACAGCTTCGAGAGCAGCAGCTCGTGGACGCTGACGGGCAGCGTGCGCATCAGATAACCCTCGTCGCCGAGCAGGTTGCGCTTGTAGTGCTGCATCAGCACGACGAAAACGCCGACGCAGACGGCGAAGATGCTCAAAAAGTAGAAGAGCAGAGAGAGCCCGCTCACGAGGTCTAAGGTGTTGTTCACGCCCTGAAAGCGGAACGCCGCGCCCGTGATGACCGACAGCGCCAGCATCACGCCGCAAAGCGGCAGGGCGATGCGTCCCGTGGCGCGGAACTCATGTTTCATCAGTTTGCCAAACATCGTCATCCCTCCCGTCAGTATGCGAACATTTCGCGGAACAGCTCGTCCACGCTCTTGCCCCGTTCCTCGCGGATGGCGTCCACGCTTTCGTGCAGCGTGACGCTGCCCTCGCGCAGGAACACGGCTTCGTCGAGCACGGCCTCCACGTCCGCGATCAGGTGCGTCGAGATCAGCACGGTCGCGTCCTCGCTGTAGTTGGTCAGAATGGTTTTGAGGATGTAGTCCCGCGTCGCGGGATCGACGCCGCCGATCGGCTCGTCGAGCAGATAGAGCTTCGCCGCGCGCGCCATCGTCAGAATGAGCTGGAGCTTCTCGCGCATGCCCTTGGACATCGAGCGGATCGTCTGCGTGCGCTCCAGACGCAGACGATCGACCATATCCTCCGCCGCGTCGCGCCGGAAGTCCGCGTAGAAATCAGCGTAAAAATCCATCGTCTGCGCCGTCGTCATCCACAGCGGCAGGGCGATACGTTCCGGCAGGTAGGAGACGAGCGCGTTCGTCTCCTTCGACGGCGCCTTGCCGTCGATCAGGATTTCGCCGTCCGTCGGTGTCAGCAGGCCGCAGGCGAGCTTGATAAGCGTCGTCTTGCCGCTGCCGTTCGGGCCCAGAAGCCCGACGATGCGCCCGGGCTCCAGCGTCAGGGAAACGCTGTTGAGCGCTTTCTTCGATCCGTAGCGCTTCGTAAGCGCCTTGCATTCCATAATCGCATTCATGCTTCCGTCACTCCTCTCGTGTGTTCCAGCAGCGCGGCTGCCTGGCTCCGGCTGTAGCCGAGCCGATCCATCGCGGTGAGAAAGGCGATCGCCTGCTCCACCGCGAGCCGCTCCCGCTCCTGTTCGATCAGCGCCGTGTTCTCCGTCACGAAGCGCCCCGCCGTCCGCTGGCTGTAAACCAGGCCGCGGCGCTCCAGCTCCGCCAGCGCGCGCTGCACCGTGTTCGGATTTACGCCTGCGTCCACCGCCAGATCCCGCACCGCCGGCAGCCGGTCGCCCGGCGCGTAGACACCGGAGACGATCGCAACCGTCAAAAACTCGCACAGCTGTGTGTAGATCGGCGCGTCTGCGCGAAATACCCAGTCCATCCGCTCCCTCCTTTGCGCAATTGTATTAAGCAATTAGTACAATAATACAGACGAGGCGAATTGTCAAGAGGTCTGCAAAATTTTTTATGCGGGAAAGGGGCGCGGCGCTTCCATTGCCGCGGCGGAGCGGCTATAATGCTTCATAGAAGGAGCGAAGGAAGGAGGAGGCGCAATGCGGAAGAGGACCCGAGAGCTGGCGCGTGCGAGCGTGCTCGGCGCGCTTGCCGTCGTGCTGCTGTGCCTCGGCGGCATCTTGCCGCTGGCGACCTACGCCGCGCCGATCCTTGCCTCTCTGGCGCTGGTCGCGGTGCGGGAGGACTGCGCGCCCGGCCTCGCCTGGGGCTGCTGGCTCGTCTCCGCCGCGCTGGGGCTGCTGCTCTCGCCGGACAAGGAGGCGGCGCTGCTTTACGCCTTCCTCGGCTGGTATCCGCTGCTCAAGCCGCGGCTCGACGCGCTGCGCCCGCGCGCGCTGCGCATCGGCGCGAAGCTGGCGCTCTGCGTCGCCGCCGTCGGCGCGATGTACGCGCTGCTCCTGTTCGTGTTTCAGCTGCAGGAGCTGGCCGCGGAGTTCGCCGCGGCGGGCGAGGCGCTCCTGTGGGCGACGATCCTGCTCGGGCTCGCGGTGTTCCTGGTCTACGACCTCGCGCTCGACCGGATGACGGAACTGTACAGAAGAAGGACGCGTTGACGCGTCCTTCGTTTCTTGTTACGATCCGTTTTTCTTTTTGTCCTTTTTCTCGCGTTTCTCCCGCTTGACGGCCTCTGCCGGCGGCGGCATCGCGCCGTACAGCCGGAGCGCCAGCGCCTGCTCCGCCTGTGCGCGCAGCGCAGTGCGGCAGACGTCCGCGAGCCCCGGATCATTGGAAACGGTTGCCGCCGCAGCCTGCGCAGACGCCTCGAACATCTCGCAGAACCAGTCGTAGGCAGCGCGGTCGTCCTGTCCCTGCCGGGCGCTGCGGATCAGCTCCCGGATGAAGTCGATAGGGAAGCCGGACTTGAGCACGCAGATTATGACGAGATGCGCCAGATGCACGCGCGTGTATTTTTTCTTCACCGGCGGCGGGATGACGCCGAGCTTGACGTAGTTGTTGACCATTGAGGCGGTCAGCCCCTTGCCGTCCGTCTGGCCGCCGAGATAGCGCTCCATCAGCGAGAGCACCTGATCCATATACAGCTCGATGTCGGGCAGCTCGTCCCAGCGGGGGAGCTGCTGCGCGGCGGCCTGCGCGCAGACCTCCGCCGGCGTGCGCGGTGTGTTCTCCATGTGTCTCACCATCCTTTCGGGATTACCATACCAAACCCGGATGAAAAACACAACAATTATTTTTCACATCTGCTTGACAAAGCTTTTGATATGCGATAATATAGTATTGAAAACCAGATGCAAAGGCGGCGAGCAGATGAACGTAACGGTTTACGGGGACTCCATCCTCAAGGGCGTGCTGTATGAAAACGGACGCTATATGCTTGAGCGCGGCTGGCAAAAGCGTCTTGCCGAGCGTTTCGATCTGCAGATCGTGAATCGGTCGCGCTTCGGCGTCACGCTGCCGGCGGCGCTCTCGCACATCGAACGAGACTGCGAAATACCCGCGGAAGGCGCGGAATACGCCCTGCTGGAACTCGGCGGGAACGACTGCGACTTCGACTGGGCGGCGGTCTCTGCCGCGCCGGAGACGGCGCACGGCTGCAGGACGGCGCCGGAGCAGTTTCTGACCGCTTACCGCCGCGCCGTGCGTGCGCTGCGCGCAAGCGGACGGACGCCGGTGCTCGCGTCGCTGCCGCCGATCAACGCCGAGCTGTACCTCGGTTTTCTTTGCCGCGGGGGTCTGTCGCGCGAGAACATTGTCCGCTGGCTCGGCGATGTGCAGCGTATCTACCGCTGGCAGGAGAACTATTCGCAGATGGTCGAGCAGGTCGCCCGCGAGGAGGGGACGCCGTTGATCGATCTGCGCCGGCCCTTCCTGCAGGACACGCGCCCGCCTGCACAGCTTCTCTGCTCCGACGGGATCCATCCCTCGCGCCTCGGACAGGAGCTGATGTACGAGGCGTTCTGCGCCGCGCTGTGAACAGAACCGAACGCAATGCGCCGCCTTCCGGACGGAAGACGGCGCTTGACTTTTCCGCGGGATGCAAGTAATATGACGAGTACTGATATGACAAAAGCTCATGAAACGGATATGGTACGATGGAAAGCAAAAAACTCGAAGCGCTGCTGATGGCGGCCGACCTCGGCAGCTTCACCCGGGCGGCGGAGGTGCTGGGCTACACGCAGTCCGGCCTGACGCACATGATGAACTCGCTGGAGCGCGAGATCGGCTTCACGCTGCTTGACCGTGGGCGCCACGGCGTGCGCCTGACGGAGGCGGGAGAGAAGCTCGCCCCGCTGATGCGGGAGTTCCTGCGCGCGGGCGCGGCGCTGGACGAGACGGTGGCGCAGCTTGCCGCCTCCCGCAGCGAGACGATCCGCGTGGCGGCTTACGCCAGCATCGCCATGCACTGGCTGCCTGCCATCATCCAGAGGTTCCGCGCCGAGAACCCCACCGTGGACGTGGACATCCGCATGGCGGACCACGTCGACGCGCCGTACAAGCTGCTTTCGCAGGAGAAGATGGACGTCATCTTCGTCAGCCGGCAGGAGCCGGGGCAGTACGACTGGATCCACCTCAAGGACGACGCGATGTATGCCGTGCTTCCGAAGGACTACCCGGCGGAGGGGCGCGCGGCCTTCCCGCTGCACGAGTTCGACGGCAAGGATTTCCTGATGCCCGCCCAGGGCTTTGACAAGGACATCCTGCGCATCTTCGACCGTGAGAACGTGCACGCCAACATCAGCCCCACTGTGGTGGACGACGCGACAGTGGTGAGTATGGTCGAGCACGGGCTCGGCATCAGCATGATGACGGAGCTGACGCTCAAGGGCCGCGTCGACCGCGTGCTGACGCTGCCGGTGGAGCCGGCGGCATCCCGCGAGCTGGGCGTTGCCGTGCGCTCGCTGAGCGACGCGCCGGAGAAGCTCCGGCGATTCATCGACTGCACGCAGCGCATTGTGCGCGAGTTGTCGGACTGAGAGAGGAGATCAACCGATGCTGTTGGCGTTTCTTCTGGACTGCCTGATCGTACTCCTCTCCGCCGCGGGCGTGTACCTGAGCTTTCAGAGCCAGGGCTGGGGGATGTTTCAGTACTATACGCTGTGCAGCAACCTGTTCCTGCTGCTCGCCTGCGCCGTGCAGGCGGGATATGAGGCGCGGGTGCTGCTGAAAAAGGGACTTTTTGTACCGAGCTGGGTGCGGCTGCTCAAATACGCCGCCGTCTGCACGGTGACGCTGACATTTACCGTCGTCATCTTCGTGCTCACGCCGATGATGGGCGGGCTGACGCGCCTGCCCTGGCTGCTCACCCACCGCTCCATGCTCTATCACCACACGCTCTGCCCACTGCTGGGGCTCGCGTCGTTCCTGTTCGTCGACCGCGCTGCCCTGCCCGACCGGCGGGCTTCGCTGCTCGCGCTCGCGCCGACGGCAGTCTATGCCGTCGTGGTGGTGACGCTGAACTTCGCGCAGATGCTGGTCGGTCCCTATCCCTTCCTGCGCGTCTACGAGCAGCCGGCTTGGGCAAGCGTGCTCTGGTGCGTCGTTATCCCCGGCATGGCGTGGCTGCTGGCGGAGGGCGTGCGGCGGCTCTCGCTGCGCTTCGCCGCGCCGCACCCGCCCGGACAGACCGATCCCGAGGAGGAGGCGTGGACGGCGGACGGCTACGTCAAGAATCAGGACGCGCTGGGCGCCTATACCTACCGCTCCATCCCCGCCAATCATAACTCCTGCGGTCCCGTCGCCGCGTTCAACCTGCGCCGCCGCGCCGGGCAGGACGCGCGCATCGGCGACGTGATCGCCGAGCTGGACGGCATGCATCTGCTGCGCGTCCCCGGGCCGACGCATCTGCCCGCCCTGCGGCGCTACCTCCGCAAGTACCTGCCCGGCTGGCGCGAAACGGCGGGGCGCGAGGCCTGCCTCGCCGCGATGGAGCACAGCCGCATGGGCGTCGTGCGCTACCACGAGCAGCGCGTACCGCACTTCGTGGCCTACTTCCGCACGGAGGACGGCGAATTTCGCTTCTTCAACGTCAGCGACGAGCGGGAGGATGCCGTGCTGACCGCGGAGGACTTCGGCGCGGGGCATCTGCGCGGCGGCAGCGTCCGCCTCATCTGGTGGGAATAATCAACGACCCTCCGGACATACTGGGAGCATCTGGTATGCCGGAGGGATTTCTATGCGCTTTTCCACCGATTTTGACCGCAACGCGGCGCGGCTCGACGCGCTGCTCGGCACAGGGCGCTGCTGCGACGCCGTCTCCCGCGATCTGCTCTGCGGCGGGCGGCGCTGCCGCGTCTACGCCCTCGCCGGCTGCTGCGACGGCGCCGTGCTCGAGCGGGTGCTCGCGGGGCTGCAGGCCGCGCCGTCCACCGCGGACGCGCGGACGATGCGCGCGTTCCTCGCACGCTACGTCAGCTTCGCCGAGGCCGCCGCAGAGCGTGAGATCGAAACTGCGGTGACGGAGGTGCTGCTGGGCAGGACGCTGCTGCTGGCGGAGGGCTTCGACGCGTGTGCGCTGATCGACGCCAAGCGTTTCCCCGCGCGCGGCGTGGAGGAGCCGGACTCCGGCCGGGTGCTGCGCGGCGCGCACGACGGCTTCATCGAGACGCTGACGGTCAACACCGCGCTGCTGCGCCGCCGCATCCGCGATCCGCGCCTGACGCTGGAGGGACACCGCGTCGGCACGCGCTCGCACACGGACGTGGCGCTGTGCTATCTGGCGGGGGAGGCGGACGATGCGCTGCTGGACGATCTGCGCCGGAAGCTGGACGCCGCGGATGTGCGCGCGGCGACGATGGGGCAGGAGAGCGTCGCGGAGGCGCTGATGAAGCCGCAGTGGTGGAACCCCTTTCCCTGCGTGCGCTACACCGAGCGGCCGGACGTCGCCGCTGCCTGCATCCTGGAGGGCGGCGTCATCCTGCTGACGGACAACTCTCCGGCGGCGATGATCCTGCCGACCGGCTTTTTCGACTTCGTGCAGGAGGCGAACGACTTCTGCTTCCCGCCGCTCATCGGCTCATACCTGCGGCTGCTGCGCTGCGCCGTCTTCCTGCTGACGCTGTTCATCACGCCCGTGTGGTACGCGCTGGTCAAGACCGGGGGCGCGCGGGGCGCGCTGCACTTCCTCGCCATCGCGGAGGACTACGAGGTGCCGCTGCTCGTGCAGCTGCTGTTCGCGGAGTTCATCGTCGACCTCATCAAGCTGACCAGCCTCAACACGCCGCCGGTGTTCAGCAGCTCGTTCTCCATGATCGGCGCGCTGGTGCTGGGCGACTTCGCCGTGCAGGCGCACTGGCTCGTGCCGGAGGTGCTGGCGTACATGGCCTTCGTCGCCGTGGCGAACTTCGCCCAGCCGAGCTACGAGCTGGGCTACGCCTTCAAGCTGCTGCGGCTGATGCTGCTGCTCCTCGTCGGCGCGCTGGACTGGGCGGGGCTTGCGCTCGGCACGGCGGTCATCCTCGTCCTGCTGGCGACGAACCGCCCCATCGCGGGGCGGGGCTATCTCTACCCGCTCGTGCCGTTCGACGCCCGCGCGCTGCGCGCGCTGCTGCTGCGCCGCCCGATCAGCCGCGAAAACACCTGACGATTTCGGGTTGCGCGGGGCGGGAAAATGCGCTATACTGTCGGTATCAACAGGAACGGAGGCGACGTATGGAGCGCTATTTCGGAGAAAGCACGCCGAAGCTCGGCTTCGGCATGATGCGCCTGCCCAAAAAGCTGCTGGCGTTCGACCACGAGCAGATCA
>LXOW01412011.1_pt1 | contig 13421 bp, 11 predicted proteins | sample 1368591 | NCBI WGS metagenome assembly LXOW01 (sample SAMN04884650, study PRJNA319009) | bovine gut metagenome | isolation source: Cow rumen | host: Bos taurus | place: Italy: Legnaro (PD) | collected 2014-07-09
AGATGTGTATAAGAGACAGCGCCGCAGCGGAGACGCGCGGCGGCAGCATCGCGGGCGACTATGTCCGCTTCCGCAAAGGCCCCGGCACCCAGTACAGCATCCTCGACACCTATGACCGCGGCAAGGCGCTCACGATCCTCGGGACGGAGGGCGACTGGACGCGCTGCGTGATCGACGGGCAGACAGGCTATGTCTACAGCCAGTATGTGCAGCTCGATACCGCCGCGCAGAGCGGCACGGGGCAGCTCATCCTCGAAAACGGCAGCGCCCCGGCAAGCCCCGCGCCGAGCGTCTCCGACGGCGGCAGCGCTTCCCCGGAGGTCTCAAACAGCGTCGCCGAGCAGCCCGCCGTGCAGAGCAGCGATCCGACGAGCGCCTACATCAAGGGCAACAACGTGCGCTTCCGCTCCGGCCCCGGCCTCTCCTATTCGATCTATACCGAGCTCTTCTTCGGCAACGAGGTCACGGTGACAGGCGTCAGCGGCGACTGGACGGCCGTCGTCTACCGGGGGCAGGCGGGCTTCGTCTACAGCCAGTATGTCGCGCAGGGCAGCGTGCAGAAGGTCAGCACCGGCGGCTCGGCCACGGGGCGCGAGATCGCCGACTACGCGCTGAGCTTCGTGGGCTACTCCTACGTCTGGGGCGGCAAGAGCCCCTCGACCGGCTTTGACTGCTCGGGTCTGGTCTACTACGTCTTTTCGCACTTTGGCTACACGGTCAACCGCGTCGCGGCCGACCAGGCCAAGAACGGGCGGCACATCGAGGCAAGCGAGCTCGAGCCCGGCGATCTGCTGTGCTTCTACTCCGGCGGCAGCTACATAGGGCACACCGGCATCTACATCGGCAACAACCAGTTCGTCCACGCCTCCAGCTCGACCACGGGCGTCATCATCTCCGAGCTCGCGGGCTACTACGCCACCCGCGGCTTCGAGTGCCGGAGGATCATCTGAATACACGCAAATCCGGGGCTGGGAAATGCTTTTCCCAGCCCCGGTGGTTTTTTTAGTGTTTCGTGGTTAGTTAGTTTTAACCAGTCGCAGACCACTATCCGCTGACCACTGCTTTTCCTTCTTCCAGATAGCGGCGCAGGGCGTCGCGCCAGTCGGGGAGCGGCCGAAAGCCCGCCTCGATGAGCTTGGACTTGTCGAGCCTGCTGTTCTTCGGCCGCGCCGCTCTGCTGCGCCCGTACTCCTCTGTGGAGACCGGGACGACGGCGGTTCTCAGCCCGGCCTGCCGGTATATCTCACGGCAAAACTCGTACCAGGAGATATAGCCGCCCTCGTTCGAGGCGTGGTAGCAGCCGTATCTGTCGCTCTCGATCATATCGACGAGCAGCCGCGCGAGGTCGCGGGTGTAGGTCGGCGTGCCGATCTGATCGTCCACGACGCGCACGCGCCCCTGCGCCCTGCCCGCCCTGAGCATGGCGCTGACAAAGTTTTTCCCGTGCAAGCCGAATACCCAGGAGGTGCGCACGATGAAGTAGGCGTCGAGCGTACCTCTGACCGCGCGCTCGCCCTCGAGCTTCGAGCTGCCGTAGACGTTCAGCGGCGCGAAGCGCTCGCCGTCCGGCCGCCAGGGGCGCTCCCCCTCCCCGCTGAACACATAGTCCGTCGAGACATAGAGCAGCTTGGCCTGAACGGTCTTCGCCGCCTCGGCGAGATACGCCGTCCCGAGGCGGTTGATCCGATCGACCGTCTCGCGCGCGGCCTCCTCCTCGGCCGCGTCCACCGCCGTCCACGCGGCGCAGTGGATGACCGCGTCGGGCCGCAGCCGCTCCAGCGTCTCAAGCACCGCCCCGCGGTCGGTGATATCGAGCCGGATGCAGGAGGCGGGCAGAGTCTCCCGGCTTCCGCTGCCGACGGCGCTGTGGCCGCGCCCGGCGAGCTCCCGCATCACGTCATGCCCGAGCTGCCCCGTCGCGCCCGTTACGAAAACCTTCATGCGTCCCGCTCTCCCCCGGCGGCATAGCGCCGGTACGCGCCGGTGGAGACGTGCTCCACCCAGTCCGGGTTGTCCAGATACCAGTCGATCGTCTTCACGATGCCGACCTCAAACGGCGTCTCGGGAACCCAGCCGAGATCACGCTTGATCTTGGTCGGGTCGATGCCGTAGCGCCGGTCATGCCCGAGTCGATCCTCCACATGCCGGATCAGGCCCTCGTTGATCTCCGGGTCGCGCAAGCGCTCGGAGAGCCGGGCGAGGATCGTCTGCACGATAAAGAGATTCGTCCGCTCGTTGTGGCCGCCGATGTTGTAGACCTCGCCGTCTCTGCCGCCCTGCAGCACGAGGTCGATCGCCTTGCAGTGATCCTCCACATACAGCCAGTCGCGAATTTGCAGCCCGTCGCCGTAGACCGGGAGCGGCTGGTGGGCTTTGGCCTTGCAGATCATCAGCGGGATGAGCTTCTCGACAAACTGAAAGCTGCCGTAGTTGTTGCTGCATCGGGTGATGTTCACGGGCATCCCGTAGGTGTCGTGGAAAGCCTTGACAAAATGATCCGCCGAGGCTTTGGAGGCGCTGTAGGGCGAATGCGGGTCGAGCGGCGTAGTCTCTGTGAAGAAGCCGGTCGGCCCGAGCGCGCCGTAGACCTCGTCCGTCGAGACCTGCAAATACTTTTTCCCCCGCCGCCAGCTCTTCTGCGTCGCGTCGAACCACGCCTCCTTGCAGCACTGGAGCAGATTCACCGTGCCGCGCACGTTGGTATCCACAAAGATCATGGGAGCGGCGATAGAGCGGTCGACGTGGCTCTCGGCGGCGAAGTTCACGACGAGATCCGGGTCATAGTCCCGCAGCAGGCGCGAGACCAGCGCCCTGTCGCCGATGTCGCCGTGGACGAAGATATGCCGCTCGTCTCCCTCCGCGGCCTTGAGGTTCTCCAGGTTCCCCGCGTAGGTGAGCGCGTCGAGGTTCACGATGCGGATATCGGCATACTTTTCCAGCAGGTACAGCACCATATTGGAGCCGATGAAGCCCGCGCAGCCGGTCATCAGATAGGTCGTCATGTTCAGTACCGCACCTTTCCTTCGGCCACGGAGCGCAGATGCGCGCCGTAGGGGGAGTTTCCGTAGCGCGCGACGGAGGCGAGCAGCGCCGCCCGGTCGATCCAGCCGTTGATATACGCGATCTCCTCCGGCGCGGAGATCGTGATGCCCTGCCGCCTTGAGATCATCCGCACGAAGTCCGCCGCGTCAAGGAGGCTCTCCGCCGTCCCGGCGTCGAGCCAGGCAAAGCCCCGGCCGAGGAGCTGCACGTCGAGCCGTCCTTCCCTCAGATACAGCTCGTTCAGCGCGGTGATCTCCAGCTCTCCGCGCGCGGAGGGTCTTATCTCTTTCGCGCGCTCGGAGACGCCGGCCGGGTAGAAATATAGCCCCGTGACCGCGTAATGGGATTTCGGGCATTCCGGCTTTTCCTCTATGCTCGTGACCCGTCCGGTCTCGTCGAAGGCCACCACGCCGAAGCGCTCGGGGTCGTTGACGTAGTAGCCGAACACGGTGGCGCGGCCGTTCTCCGCGTTCTCCGCAGCGGCTCTCAGTATCCTCCGAAAACCGTTGCCGTAGAAGATGTTGTCGCCGAGCACCATCGCGCCCGACCCGCCGTCCAGGAACGCCTCGCCGAGCAGAAAAGCCTGCGCCAGACCGTCCGGGCTCGGCTGCACGGCATAGCTGAGGGTAACGCCGAACTGCGAGCCGTCCCCCAGCAGCGCCTCAAAGCGCGGGGTATCCACAGGCGTGCTGATGATGAGGATATCCCTGATCCCCGCGAGCATGAGCGTTGAGAGCGGATAATAGATCATCGGCTTGTCATAGACGGGCAGAAGCTGCTTCGACGTCACCATCGTCAGCGGGTACAGCCGCGTCCCCGCGCCGCCCGCGAGAATGATCCCTTTCATAGCCTCAGTCCTTTCTGAACCATCATACCGTCCCTGCGCTCAGCCCTCATAGGCGCTGCACACCTCGTCGGCGTCGCCCAGCATTTTGACATGCCCCTGCTCGAGCCAGAGCACCCGGCTGCACAGCTCCCGAATCTGTGCCATGTTGTGGCTTACAAACAGTACCGTCGTGCCGCCGCTCATGAGCTCCATCATGCGTCGGCGGCTTTTTTGCTGGAAGGCCGAGTCGCCGACGGCGAGGATCTCGTCCACGATCAGGATCTCCGGTTCGATCACAGTCGCGACGGAGAAGGCGAGGCGCGCCAGCATCCCCGAGGAATAGGTGTGGATCGGAGAATCCATAAAGGGCGCAAGCTCCGCGAAGTCCACGATCTCGTCGTATTTCTCCCGCAGCAGCTTTTCGCTGCACCCGAGGATCGCCCCGTTGAGAAAGACGTTCTCCCGCCCGGTCAGCTCCATATCAAAGCCGCTGCCGAGCTCAAGCATCGGGGCGACGCTCCCGCCGCACGCCACCGTCCCCGCCGTCGGCTTCAGGATTCCGGCGACGACCTTCAGGAGCGTACTCTTGCCCGCGCCGTTTCGCCCGATCAGGCCGAGCGTCTGCCCCTTTGTGACGCCAAAGGACACATCCTCCAGTGCGGTGAAGGACTCATAGTGCAGTCTTCCGCTCAGGGCGCGCACGACAAATTCTTTCAGGGACAGAACCTTGTCCACATTCATGCGGTACTGCATCGTCAGATGCGAGACCGCGATCATTTCTTGATCCATAGGGTACGTCCTCATGTCCGTGTCATTCTGAGGAGCCAAAGGCGACGAAGAATCTTTAAGGAAACGCTGATTAATCCGTCGGTCACGCGTCTGCCGGCAAATTATTCGCCGGCTCTGCNNTGATCCGACGAAAATTTGCTCGGCATCCGCTCTCGCCGGATTTAATCAGCGTTTCCTTAAGCTCCTTCGACTCGCTTCGCTCGCGAAGCCATGACAGGGTTATATAAATCAGGATGACATTGTTTTACAAGTACAGCACAAACTCATCCTCATGCCGCCGGAAGACCCAGACGCCCAGGGCCAGCATCCCGAAGGCGATCAGCAGACAGCGCAGATACTCGAAGGGCTCCGGCGAGACGCCGCCGATGAGGCAGAGACGCGCGTTTTTCAGAAAATGGTAGAGCGGATTGAAGCTCAGGACGACGCGAAGGTTCTCCGGCAGGATCGTCTCGGGATAGAACACCGGCGTCATATACATCCACATCATGCTCAGCACGCTCCAGAGAAACTGCGTGTCCCGGAAGAAGACCATCGACGCGGACAGCAGCGTCCCGAGGCCGAGCGCGAAGACGAACAGACAAAAGAAGAAAAACAGCGCCAGCAGCGCGGCCCAGTGAAGGCGCACACCCGAGAGCAGCGTGACCAGCGTCAACGGGATCAGCGAGAGCAGAAGATTCACAAGCGAGGAGAGCGTGCGCGTCAGCGGATAGATCAGCTTCGGCAGAGCGACCTTCGTCAGCAGCGGGGCGTTCCCGAGCACCGACATGAGCGTGAGATTGTTCGATTCGTTAAAGAAGTTGAACATGACGACGCCGGTGAGCAGATAGGCCGCGAAGTACGGGATGCTGCTCTTGAACAGCGTGGAGAAGACCACATACTGCACCAGCATCATCAGCAGCGGGTTCAGCACGCTCCACGAGACGCCGAGCACCGAGCGCTTGTAGCGCACCTTGAAGTCCCGCAAAACGAACTGCTTGATGAGGAAGCGGTACTTCCCGGCAAACCGGAGAGGTTCCAGCAGCCGCTGCCAGAATTGCTTGTTATTCTTTGTCATGCTTTTTTCCCTGTCCTTGCAAGAATTGCATCATCCGCTTGAAAACCGGCTCCGGCAGGAGCTTCAGCACAAGCTCCAGCTTTGCCTCCCAGGGGCTGAGGGCGCGGTATTTCCAGACCGTCAGCGCCTTTCCGCTCAGCCGCGCGGCGACGAAGGCTTCCAGCGCCGCCGAGGGCTTGAAGCGCTCCCGGTAACAGGCCAGCCGCTCGCGCAGCGGCTCGACGCGAAGCCGCCGGTAGTCCGCCTTGTTGTTCACGCCAGCGAGCACCCCTGTCTGGTTGCCCCCGTGCTGCCGGTAGCGCGTCAGCTTCTCAGCGCTGAAGGCGACCGGGCCGGAGGCGGCGGCGCAGATGGCGAGCCAGTGATCGTGCAGCGTGCCGCGCGGGAAGGGCAGCGCGCGCTTTGCGATATCGGCGCGAATCAGCATACAGCAGCCCGCCGTGCAGTTGCGGAAGAAGAAGGTCTCCCCGAGCCCCGCGCCCTCGACATAGCGCAGACGCGGCCGCAGGTCTTTCAGCGAGGCGGCGACCTCCCGCCCCGCGCCGTCGATGACGGCCATATCCGAGTAGGCCATAAGCGCCCCGCGCGCCTCGGCGAGCGCGGCGAGAGTTTCGATCTTCTCCGGCTGCCAGACGTCGTCCTGATCGCAGTAGGCGAACCACTCCCCCTCCGCCTCGGCGGTCAGACGCGCGAAGCACTCGTTCGAGCCGAGGTTGCGTTCGTTTCGCGCCGCCGTGAAGGGAAAGGCGGTGATGCGCTGTCGCGCGAGGGCGAGGGCGGCGTCAAAGCGCGCGCTGTCCGAACCGTCGTCGCGGATATAGAGATATAGATTCGGATAAGTCTGCGCATTCAGGGAGTCGAAGAGCTCTCCCAGCCAGCCGAGATTCGGCTCATACAACGCGAGCAGGATGGCAACCCGCGGCGTTTTTTCCCTCATCTCCGCGCGCCCCTTTCCCGTATATCCCTCTCCGCACGGCTGTACACGACGCGCATTCTTCCAAAGACGACCAGCCGTGTAAAGTGCCGGATGTGCTCGAGATTGCGCCGGACGCGCGCTGTGTTGTCCTGCGTGAGAAACTGCCGCAGCTTCTCCGCGAGCGCTTGAGGGCTGTTTGGCGGGAACAGCGCGTCCTCGTCCAGCAGCTCCACGTTGCCGCGAATGCGCGAAGCGACAGCCGGGACGCCGGAGGCGAGCGCCTCCATCAGCGCGACGGGCAGCCCCTCCTGCCGCGAGGGGAAGACGAAGAGATCGGCGCAGCCGTAGAGCCGTTCCACATCCCGGCGGTAGCCGAGCAGATGGAAGCGTTCGCCGAGGCCGAGCCGCTCCGCGAGCCTTCTGAGCTCCCGCTCCCGCTCTCCCATGCCGGAGACGCAGTAGTGCAGCGTCTCATCGCGCAGCAGCGCGAGCGCGCGCAGGGCGCAGGCGTGGTTCTTGCGGTGCGTCAGCTCCCCGACGGAAAGCAGCAGCCTGTCGCCGTCCTTCAAGCCCAGCTCCTCCCGCAGCGCGCGGCGCTCCTCCGGCGGTACGCGGCCCGGATAGAAGCGCGCGGGATCGACGCCGACGCCGGGGATGTATTCGATGCGTCCGGCGTGCATACAGCGCTCGGCGAGCGCCTCGTCCTCATGGTTTATGACGATGAGCACGTCGGTGCGAAAGGCGCAGAGCCATTCGACAGGAAAGAAGAGCAGCCAGCGCCAGAGCGGAGCGCCGCGGAAGAAGTGGAAGCCGTGCGCGGTATAGAGGATCTCCGCCCCGGAACGGCGCGCAGCGAGCCGGCAGAGCGCCCCGCCGACCGGCGTGTGGCAGTGGATCAACTCATAGCCGTTTGTGAGGATCGCCCGGAGCTGCCGGAAGGCGCGGACATGCGTGCGCAGCTTCCACGCGGCGCGGGTGAAGTCCACCTGGAACCAGCGCGAGCCCTCCCGCTCCAGCTCATGCCGGAACTCGGCGCAGCGCTCGTCGCTGAACGAGGAGCCCTCTTCAAAATTGCTTGCGATATCGACCTCATAGCCCATCGCGCGCAGGATGCGCACATCGTCCATACAAAACTGAAAGGCGTGGGAGGCGACGGCGGTGACGATCAAAGCACGTTTCATAAAAAATCCCTTTGGCGGCGGTTATGCTTCCGGCTTGTCAGCCGAACGCTTTTCCGCTTCCATCACGCGGATCATTTGAAGCTCAAAGTCCTGGCGGCTCTTCAAATAGATCATCTGCATGATCTGCCCGGCGAAAAACGCCTGTATGGCCGCTGCCATCATAAACACACAGACGATCAAGGTTGGAAATCTGGGGACAAGACCCGTCTGGATATAGGTGATCATGATCGGAACAAAGAACGCTACGGAAACAGCAGCGAGAAACGCGGCAAACGCGCCGAAGAAAGCCGCGGGGCAGTAGGTGCGGAATAAGCGAAACACCGTCATCAGTACCTTAATGCCATCAGACCATGTACTGAGTTTGCTCATGCTGCCAGCTTGCCGATCCCGATAGCCCACGATCACATTTTTCACAACCATGTTTTTGTCAACCGCATGGATGCTCATCTCGGTTTCTATCTCAAAGCCCGTGGACAACACGGGAAATGTCTTGACAAAGCGATAACTGAATGCCCGGTAACCGGTCATGATATCCTTGATATCACTATGAAACAGGGTGTTGATGCTCCACCGAACGACGCGATTGCCGAAGTTATGGATATAGTTGTTGGCCCGCAGGGTGTCCGGCGCGAAGGCCGGCTTGAAGTGCGACAGATAGGCGTCCTTTGGCGTATCGCGGAAGATGCTCTCGTCGGTATAGATGAAGTCCGCGCCCTTCTCGCAGATCGCCCGCATGACCTCGTGCAGCGCCGCCGGGTGCAGCAGATCGTCATGGTCGAGCAGGCCGATGTATTCGCCCGCCGCCATCTCCAGCGCGGCGTTGGAGTTAGACGAGATGCCGAGATTCTCCTCGAGCTTGCGATAGCGGATGCGCTCGTCCTTCTCCGCGTACTGCTGGCAGATTTGCCCGACCTCGCCGTGCGCCCCGTCGCTGCCGTCGGCAAGGCAGAGCTCCCATGCGGCGTAGGTCTGCGCCTGCACCGACTCGAGCATCGCGCGCAGGAAGCGCTCCGGCGTATTGTACAGCGGCACGATCACGCTGAATTTGATCTCGCGCGGGAAGCGGTGTTCGCGCTGCGCGGCAAGCTCCCGCGCCGAAAACAGCGCCTGCTTTGCAATATGCTGATACCCGCTGCCAAAGCGGATCCTCCTTTTGACCTTCTGCCAGGTGACGCGCACACCGTTGTATCGCAGGCTGAGCAGACCCCTTCGCAGCCAGTGCCTCGTCGCCTCAGGCTGTTCGATGCGCTTTTCCAGCGCCCGGATGCGCGCCTGCCGTCCGCCTTCGTCCGGGTTCATGTTCTCACTCCTTCCCCGAATCCGCGCAAAAAGCCAGCGTCTGTCTCCCTACCAGCCCTCAAAGCCCGTCACGGCGTCGCGCAGCAGGGGCAGACGCCTGTCCTTCTCCGACAGAATGGGGTTCTCCACGCCCCAGTCGATCCCAAGCTCCGGGTCGCTCCAGAGGATACCGGCGTCAGCCTCCGGCGCGTAGGGATTGTCCGCGCGGTAGAGAAACTCCACGTCATCGGTCAGCGTGACAAAGCCGTGGCCGAAGCCGCGCGGGATCAGGAACATCCGCTTGTTCTCCGCCGAGAGCTCCACCGCCTGCCACTGTTTATAGGTCGGGCTCGATGGCCGCAGATCGACCGCCACGTCCAGCACCGCGCCGCGCACACAGCGCAGGAGCTTGGCCTGCGCCCTGTCCCCGCGCTGGAAATGGACGCCGCGCAGCGTCCCCTTCACCGCCGAGTACGAGTGGTTGTCCTGTACGAAGTCGCAGTATAAGCCCTGCGCCTCGAACGCGCGCTTCGACCACGATTCCATGAAAAAGCCCCGGCTGTCCGTAAAGACGCGCGGCTCGATGAGCCACACGCCGTCCAGCTCTCCGCGAATGAAGTCCATATCCGCTCTCCCCTTCGCCCGGCTCCGCCCCCGAGAGGGACGGCCGGCGGACAGTTTTCCGTTTTATTACAGGCATTATAGTCTCCGGCTCTTCCTCTGTCAAGCGACGCGATGGCAAAGCGCCGCGGCGAAACCCTCCCCCGGCTCGCCGGGGCGGGGCGGATTCTTTGTAAAAAAACGCAAAAGCCGATTGCAGCGGCGGGGACTCTGGTGTACAATATATACAGACACACGAATAATTGCGGGAAGGGAGCAGAAGACTATGAGGATCACCTTTCTGGGCGCGGCTCACGAGGTCACGGGAAGCTGCACCTATCTGGAGGTCGGCGACAAGCGCGGACTTGTGGACTGCGGGATGGAGCAGGGCAAGGATCTGTTTGAGAACGAGGAGCTGCCCGTTTCGCCCTCTCAGCTCGATTTCGTGCTGCTGACCCACGCGCACATCGACCACAGCGGCAAGCTGCCGCTGCTGTACAAGCAGGGCTTTCGCGGGACCATCTACGCGAGCGAGGCCACCTGCTCGCTCTGCGACATCATGCTGCGCGACTGCGCGAACATCCAGATGTCCGACGCGGAGTGGAAGAGCCGCAAGCGCCAGCGCAGCGGCGAGGGGATCGTCGAGCCGCTGTACGATATGGACGACGCGCTCGGCGCGATCTCCTGTCTGCGCGGCTGCCGCTACGGCGAGCTGATCGAGGTCAACGACGCGGTGACGATCCGCCTGACCGACGTCGGGCACCTGCTCGGCTCCGCGGCGATCGAGGTCTGGCTGTTCGAGAGCTGCGAGACGCGCAAGATCACCTTCAGCGGGGATATCGGGAACTTCGACCAGCCCATCCTGCACGATCCGCAGTTCGTGCGTGAGAGCGAGTATCTGGTCATGGAATCGACCTACGGCGACCGGCTCCACTGCGAGGGCTGCGTCGATTACGTCGCCGAGCTCGCCGCGCGCATCCAGAGGACGCTCGACCGGGGCGGGAATATGATCATCCCGAGCTTCGCGGTCGGCCGCACGCAGGAGATTTTATACTTCATCCGCGAGATCAAGGAGCGCGGCCTTGTGAAGGGGCACGGGGACTTCCCGGTCTACGTCGACAGCCCGCTCGCCATCGAGGCGACAAGCATCTTTCTTCAGTGCGACCCCTCGTTTTTGGACGGAGAAGTGCAGGAGATGATCCGCGCGGGCGTGAATCCCCTGGTCTTTCCGGGGCTGGAGCTCGCGGTCTCGCAGGAGGAATCCCGGCGCATCAACGAGAACAAGACGCCCAAGGTCGTGCTCTCGGCGAGCGGGATGTGCGACGCGGGGCGCGTGCGCCATCATCTCAAGCACAACCTCTGGCGGCCCGAGTGTACGGTGCTCTTCGTGGGCTATCAGGCCAACGGGACGCTGGGACGCGCGCTCGTCGAGGGCGCCAAGCGCGTCCGGCTCTTCAACGAGGATATCCAGGTGGACTGCCAGATCGACTCTCTGCCGGGCATCAGCGGCCACGCGGACAAGAACGGTCTGCTGCGCTGGCTCGGCGGCTTTGAAAAGAAGCCGAAGCTCGTCTTTATAAACCACGGCGACCCGGATTCGGCGGAGAGCTTTGCCCAGTGCCTCAGGAGCGAGCGCGGCTATCGCGCCTACGCGCCGTACAGCGGCGCCTGCTTCGATCTGCTGCGCGGCGAGTTCGTGCGCGAGACCGTGGGCGTGCCGGTCGTGCAGCCGACAGGCAAGCAGAGGAAGGTCAGCGCGGCCTTCACGCGCCTCATCGCCGCGGCTGAGCGTCTGCTGCGCGTCGCGCGTTCGCTCGAGGGACACGCCAACAAGGAGCTCGCGGGCTACGCCGATACGATCAACCGCCTCGCGGACAAGATGGAACGGTAGGAGACCGCGCCGCTGCGCGGCAGCGGATCGGAAGAATGCGGCAAAAATCGAAGATTGACGAAAACGCGCGCTTGTGTTAGCATTACATGATACCATACCAAGCACAGGAGCCGCGGCGGTTCCGATAGCCGAAACGGAGAGAGAGCGGATGGAACATCAATGGAAACCGGATAAGGCGCTGGGCGCCGGGATCGCCTCGCTGGATCGCGAGGCGCTCTGCAAGCTCGTGATCGCGCTCTGCCGCGCGATCAGCGACGAGACGCAGGGGCATGCCTATCGGGGCGGGGTCTACCCGGAGAATATCAGCCGGGACGAGGACGGCAGCCTCGGGATCGGGCCCGGAAAGCGCGGCGGCTGGGACGATAAGGAGCTGCAATTCGTCGCGCCCGAGCTCTATTGGAACGGCGAGTGCAGCCCGGAGAGCGACGTCTATTCGCTCGGTCTGCTGCTCTGGTACGGTCTGAGCGGCGGGAAGCTCCCGATGGAGGGCAAGAGCCCCTTTGCGCAGCTCAGCCGCATGAACGGCGCCGAATTCAAAGCGCCCGCCGGCTGCGGCCCGCGCCTCAAGGAGATCGTGGAGACGGCCACCCGCTTTCGGCGGGAGGAGCGCTATGAGACGCCCAGGGCGCTCGCGCTGGTGCTCGAGAGCTGTCTGGAAAACAAGTATTTTGACGCCGAGGAGGGCGCCGCGCTCTTCAAGAAAGAGGAGGGCGAGCTGAACGAGGCCGAGCGGATGCTGCTCGATATCCTCGATCCCGGCCGGGCGGCGGCCGAGACGCCGCAGGAGCCCGCCGGGGAAGCGGAGAAAGTGCCGCTGCCGCCGCCGCGGGCCTTCAGCCCGGAGGAAGCCGCCAGGCTGATCCTCATGGGCAACAGCCCCGAGAGCGCCCCCGCGCCGAAGCGGGAGGAGCCCGTGTCCAAGCTGGTCGAGGAGTTCTTCGGGAAGCCCGAACCGAAACCCGAACCGGAAACCGAGCCGAAAACCGAGCCGAAGCCCGAACCCGAACCGGAACCGGAAACCGAGACAGAACCGGAGCCGGAGCCGAAGCCCGAGCCCGAGCCGGACGACGTGCGCGTCTACGAGCCGGGCAGAGACAGGCGCGACAGCATCCCCGTTCTGACGGTCGAGGAGAACCCCGAGCTGCTCCCGGTCGTGCCGAAGCGCCGTCAGCCGCGCTACAGCGAAGACGAGGAGCGCAGCCGCGAGATCGCCGCGGAGGTTCGGAAGCGCCGCACGCGCCCCGTCGGCGTGGTGCTCGTGCTCTGCGGGCTGCTCATCATCGCAGCGCTCGTCGCCAATCATTTCCTCCAGAGCTACGAGTGGGAGGACGAAGGCAGAGGACGCCAGATTTCCATGCCGGAAGTGGGGGGCGACGCCATTTCCAGCGACAGCGAATTCATCTCGGTGGAGGAGCTTGAGCGCGAGGAGCAGGAACAGCAGGCCGCGGCGCGCCAGAGCTATTATCAGATCTTCCCCGGCGATATCAGCTGGACCTCGGCGAAGAACGAGGCCGGGGAGCGCGGCGGGATGCTCGCGGTCATCAACAGCGCGGACGAGCTGACGATGATCACGCAGCTCGCGCAGCAGTCCGGGATGCAGGGCGTCTGGATCGGCTGTCACCGCGAGGGCAGCTTCCTCGTCTGGGAGACGCAGGAACCGACCGCGATGATGAGCTGGGCCGACGGCGAGCCGTCCTATCTCGACAGCCGCGACGGGGCGGCGGAGGACTTCGTCATGCTCTGGAACACGGGCAGCGGCTGGGCCTTCATCGACTGCCGCAACGATCCCGTGGCCGCCGACCCCAACATCTACAGCGGGCGCATCGGCTACGTCTGCGAGTTTA
>LXOW01461349.1_pt1 | contig 13419 bp, 14 predicted proteins | sample 1368591 | NCBI WGS metagenome assembly LXOW01 (sample SAMN04884650, study PRJNA319009) | bovine gut metagenome | isolation source: Cow rumen | host: Bos taurus | place: Italy: Legnaro (PD) | collected 2014-07-09
GCGGCGGACCAGCTCGTCCCGCTTGTCCTTCATCATCTTATGGCCCCGCACCGCCGTCTTCAGCCGCTTCTTCAGGTTGGACAGCTCCATGCGGGTGGGTTTATACTGAATAGCCGCCATAGGCGTCCCCCCTTACTCCGCGGGATGATAGTACTTGTCGAGATAGGCGGCCCGAATGCGCTTGAGCTCCGTCTTAGGCAGGATCCCCAGCAGCTTCCAGCCCAGATCCAGCGTCTCCTCAATGGTCCGATTGGTGTAATAGCCCTGGGAGATGTACTCCGCCTCGAAGGCGTCCGCGAACTTGGCGTAGAGCTTGTCCACGTCGGACAGGGCGGCGTCGCCCAGAATGACCGCCAGCTCCTTGGCGTCCTTGCCCCGGGAGTAGGCGGAGAACAGCTGGTTCATGGTGTCCGCATGGTCCTCCCTGGTCTTGCCCTTGCCGATGCCCTTGTCCTTCAGACGGGACAGGGAGGGCAGCACGTTGATGGGCGGGGTCAGGCCCTTGCGGTACAGGTCGCGGGAGAGAATGATCTGCCCCTCGGTGATGTACCCGGTCAAGTCCGGGATGGGGTGGGTCACGTCGTCCTCAGGCATGGACAGGATGGGGATCATGGTGATGGAGCCCTTGTTGTCCCGGATACGGCCGGCCCGCTCGTACATGGTGGCAAGGTCGGTGTACATGTAGCCCGGATAGCCGCGGCGGCCCGGCACCTCCTTGCGGGCCGCGGAGATCTCTCGAAGCGCCTCGGCGTAGTTGGTGATGTCGGTGATGATGACCAGCACGTGCATCCCCAGGTCGTAGGCCAGATACTCCGCCGCGGTGATGGCCATGCGGGGGGTGGCGATACGCTCGATGGCCGGGTCGTTGGCCAGGTTGATGAACGTGACCGTCCGCTCGATGGCGCCGGTCTTCCTAAAGTCGCTGATGAAGAAGTCCGCTTCCTCGAAGGTGATGCCTACGGCGGCGAAGACCACGGCGAACTTTTCATCGGAACCCAACACCTTGGCCTGCCGGGCGATCTGGGCCGCCACGTTGGCGTGGGGAAGACCGCTGCCGGAGAATACGGGGAGCTTCTGGCCACGGACCAGGGTGTTCAGGCCGTCGATGGCGGAGATGCCGGTCTGGATGAACTCGGAGGGATAGTCCCGGGCGGCGGGGTTCATGGGGTTGCCGTTGATGTTGAGATGCTTCTCGGGGATCAGCGCCGGGCCGCCGTCCTTGGGCTTGCCCATGCCGTCGAAGACCCGGCCCAGCATATCGGGGGCCACGTCCAGCTCGATGGACCTGCCCATGAAGCGGGCCTTGGCGGTGCTGACCCGAAGGCCCTGGGAGCCCTCAAAGAGCTGCACCAGCGCCCGATCGCCGTTGACCTCCAGGACCTTGCCCCGGCGGATGGAGCCGTCCTCCTGGACGATCTCCACCAGCTCGTCGTACTTGACGCCCTCCACCTGGTTCACCAGCATCAGCGCGCCCACGACTTCGGAAATGGTACGATATTCCTTCTGCATCAGTTCAGACCTCCTTCCACCAGGGCGCCGATCTGCTCGCCCAAATCCTGCATGATCTTTTCGTAGATGGCGGGAACGTCCTCCTCCGGCGTGTACTTGAACCGGCCGATCTCCTCCCGGACGGGCAGGGAGATGAGCTTGTTGAAGGGTGCGTCCGCCGCGAGGGCTTCGTTGGCCTTCTCATAGTAGCCCAGGATGGTCTTGAGCATCATGGCCTGCTTGCGGGGGGAGGTGTAGGTGTCCACCTCATGGAAGGCGTTCTGATGCAGGTAGTCCTCACGGATGGACCGGGCCGCCTCCATGGTGAGCCGATCCTTGTGGGAAAGGGCGTCGATGCCCACGAGACGGACGATCTCGTCCAGCTCGCTCTCCTCCTGCAAAATGTTCATGGCCTTCTGGACCATGGCCGCCCAGTCGGGAGACACGTTCTCGTTGAACCAGCCCTCCAGACGGTCCAGGTACAGGGAGTAGCTCTGGAGCCAGTCGATGGCCGGGAAGTGGCGGGCGTAGGCCAGCTTGGAGGAAAGGCCCCAGTAGACCTTTACGATCCGAAGCGTAGCCTGGGAAACGGGCTCGGAGATATCGCCGCCCGGCGGGGACACGGCGCCGATGGCGGAGATGGCGCCGGTGGTCTCCCCGGAGCCCAAAACCTTCACCACGCCGGCCCGCTCGTAGAACTCTGCGAGGCGGGAACTCAAATAGGCGGGATAGCCCTCTTCACCGGGCATCTCCTCGAGACGGCCGCTCATCTCACGAAGGGCCTCGGCCCAGCGGGAGGTGGAGTCGGCCATAATGGCCACTTTGTAGCCCATGTCGCGGAAGTACTCGGCGATGGTGATGCCGGTATAGATGGACGCCTCACGGGCGGCCACGGGCATGTCCGAGGTGTTGGCGATGAGGATGGTCCGCTTCATGAGCGAAAGGCCCGTCTTGGGGTCCTTCAGCTCGGGGAACTCCATCAACACGTCGGTCATCTCGTTGCCCCGCTCGCCGCAGCCCACGTAGACGATGATGTCCGCGTCGGACCACTTGGCCAGCTGATGCTGCACCACGGTCTTGCCGCTGCCGAAGGGGCCGGGCACGGCGGCCACGCCGCCCTTGGCGACCGGGAACAGGGTGTCGATGACCCTTTGGCCGGTGACCATGGGCTCCGTGGGGGGGAGCTTTTCCTTATAGGGGCGGCCCCGGCGCACGGGCCAGCGCTGAAGCATGGGCAGCTCGATCTCTTTGCCGTCCTTTTCCAGCCTGGCGATGGGGGTGACGATGTTCGCCTCGCCCTCATAGATCCAAGTGAGCCTGCCGGACACGCCGGGAGGCACCATGATCTTGTGGGTGACGATCTCCGTCTCCTGAACGGTGCCCAGCACGTCGCCGCCGATGAGCTCGTCGCCCACCCGGGCCACGGGCGTGAAGGCCCACAGTTTCTCGTGATCGAGGGCGTCCACCATGACGCCGCGAGGGATACGGTCCCCCGCCTGCTCACGGATCTTGGTGAGGGGGCGCTGGATGCCGTCGTAGATGGACTCGATGAGGCCCGGGCCCAGCTCCACAGAGAGGGGTGCGCCGGTGGTATAGACGGGCTCGCCGGGGCCGATGCCGCCGGTCTCCTCATAGACCTGGATGGAGGCCCTGTCGTTTCGAAGCTCGATGATCTCGCCGATGAGCTGCTGCTTCGACACGCGGACCACGTCGAACATCTGCACGTCCGCCATGCCGCTTGCCACGATGAGGGGCCCTGAAACTTTTACGATCGTACCTTGCATATCTACTTGCCTCTCTTTAGTTGTTGAATAGGATATCCACGCCCACAGCCGTTTCCACGTATTCCTTCAGGTTCCGGATGCCCGTGCCCTTTGAGCCGTGGACGTCCGGAATGGGGATGATGGCGGGATAGGGTTCGCTTTGGAAGGTCTCGATGGCGTCCGCGCACAGGGGGTACAGGGTCTCGGTGAGATAGATCACCCCGTAGCCATCCCTGGCCAGCTGCTTGATCTGGCGATTGGCCTTATCGCCGTCGGTCTCATAGAATACGTCGATGCCCACGGCCTTGAAGAGCATGACGGAGTCCTTATCACCGATGACGGCTACCTTTGCCTTAGCCATAGAGCTTCACCAGCCTTTCCGCGATCACGCTCTCAGGAAGTCCGTTGCGCTTCACCGTCAGGATCAACCGCACGTTCTGGGCCTCCCGCTCCTTGGCCAGGATATAGCCTACCACGGGGTAGAGGCTCATGGCGTCGTGCTTGTGGGCGGCGATGAGGGACATAAGGTAGTTGTCCCGGGCCTTCTCCACCTCGCCGATGCTGCCGGTGCCGTACATCTTGTCCAGGGCCGCCGCCAGCTCCCGCCGACAGACGGAGCTTTCCACGATCCTGCCGAAGCCCTCCACGGAAAGGTCGTACCCCTCGAAAAACGCCTTGAAGGGGATGCCTCCCTCCGCCAGCAGCACGTCCCTAAGCATCCCCCGGCCCCCGCCCATGGCGCGGACCCGCAGGAAGGTGAGGACGTTGTCGAAGTCGGCCTTGGCCTTGAAATAGTGGGAGAACCCCTTGTTCTTCGCCGTGGCTTTGAGGGCGTGCATCAGGTAGGCGCGATCGAGAGCGATGCTGATCATCTGGGGCTCCACGCCCACGGACAGCCGCTTCTCCAGGGCGTCCAGCGCTGAAGCCATGTCCTCGGGCAGGAAGGAATAGTCCTGTTCCTGAACGGCTTTCTCCAGGATCTCCCGATCATAGAGGCCGCCCGTCTGCCAGGCCACGTCCTTCTGTTCCAGAAGCCTCCCTTTGATAAGGGTCTTCAGGTTCATCACGTCGCTTTGGAGCAGGAACAGGTCCGTGACCTCCGGCTCGGGGCTGAGGCTTCGCACCTCCTCCCGCATGGCGATCAGCTCCCGTTCGATCATCCGCTCTCCGTCGCCCTCGCCGGCGTCGGGCAGGGCGCCGTAACGGTCGTCGATCAAAATGCGAAGCGCGTCGCCCATGGACCCTTCCGCCATGCGCTTGAGGGCCGTGTCGTCCAGCAGACGCTTACTTAGCGCGCTGACGCGGGCACAGGCGTATGCGTAGCTTTTTTGTGCCATAGGGTCGCCTCCCTTACTTAGCTGAACAGGATGCGGGCCGCGTTGGTCTCTTCTTTGAGGCGCAGCTCCGCCATGAGAGCGTTCAAGGAGCAGTCCTTCTCATAGCTGCCGCCCAGGAGCAGGAAGCCGCCCTCACAGGGGGCGTCCCGATCGGACATGGTCAGCTTGACAGGGACCTTGGAAAGGAGCTTTTCGATCAGCGCCCGATCCTGCCCGGCGGGCAGCACGGCGTCCCCCGCAGCGGCCTCCTTCGTGAGCAGGGAGAGCAGGATGGCCTCCCGGCGGGGGCCGGTGAGGGCGTTGAGCTCCCTGGCCGCGGCGGCGAAGGCCTCGTCCAGAATGCGCCGGCGCACGCTCAAGGTCTCCTTGCGCCCGTCCAGCTCGGCACGGGTCCGCGCCCCGTCCAGGACCCCCTTCACGGCGGCGTCCCGGCTGGAAGCGGCGGCTTGGGCCCGCTCCGCGATTCTTTTTTCGCAGTCAGCTGCGACAGCGCGGCAACTCTCCGCTGCCTTATCCCTGGCCGCCGAAGCGTCCGCCTCGGCCTCGCCCAGGATGCGCTCGATCAGCTTGTCCGCGCGATTTCCCGGATTCTCCATGGACCCTTCCTCAAAGCTTGACGCCGAAGATCAGCAGCATGGAGATGAGCAGGGAGAAGATGGCGTAGGTCTCCACCATGATGGCCATCAGCATGCAGTGACCGAACTCCTCGGCCTTCTTGCCGATGGTGTTGATGCCGGACGCGGCGACCCGCGCCTGATGGATGGCGGAAACCAGGCCGCCCAGCGCCATGGGGAAGGCGGCAAAGAACAGCTGCCAGCCCTGGGAGGCCGCCACTTCCACGGCGCCGCCGGGAAGCAGGCCCGCCCGCATGGCGATGAACACCGCCACGACCAGACCGTAGATGCCCTGGGTGCCGGGCAGCAGCTGGAGCACCAGCGCGTTGCCGAAGCGCTCCGGCTGTTCGGAGACCAGACCCGCGGCGGCTTCGCCCGCGATGCCTACGCCGATGGCGCTGCCCAGGATGCCGCCGGCTGCGGCGACGACGGCGCCGGCCGTGGCCAGAATGAGACCCAGATTTGCCTTAATGAGTTCCAACATGTTGCTTTTCCTCCTAATAGAATGTCGTTTAGAATGTCACTTAGAGATCTGAACGTGTTTGGTCTTATATTGCAGGGGCTTGAAGGCCCGGCCGCCCTCTTCGTAGAACTTGCTGAAGAACTCCACGTACTGGAGCCTGGCGCAGTGAACGAAGGTGCCCAGGGTGTTGATGGCGATGCTGAAGATGTGCAGCGCCACCAGCAGCACCACCGCGATGATGAATCCCACGAACTTCATGACGCCGCTGCCGCCCATGAGCATGGAGCACAGGGTGTTGAACACCATGGCAAGATACCCTGTGGCGATGCCCAACGCCAGCAGACGGGCGTAGGACAGGATGTCGGAAAGGTAGCTGGTCGCCCCATAGAGGCCGCCGAGCCCGGAGCCCAGGCGGGCGATGGGGTTCTTCTTGTCCCGGCCCTTGAACAGCAGGACCATGGCGGACCCCGCAAGGATCATCACGAGACCCACTGTGCCCAGGTGCAGGGCGTTGTACCAGCCCAGCTCGAAGGGGGGATCGAAGAAGGTGGAGGCCATGGGCAGAGCCGCCAGCGTCAGGCCCAGAAGGACCAGCACCCAGCTCAGGTTGTCAAACACGGCCCCCTGCCAGTCCTTTTCCTCGAAGCACATCTTCATCTTGATGAGATGGCCGCAGCAGATATGGATGACGCCCAGCAGCAGACAGAACAGCAGCATGCCCACCGGGTTCCCCGTGGGGTCCAGGAGCAGCGGGAACTTGTCCGCCGTGCCGAAGAGCACGTCGAAGTCCAACCCGAAGAACGTGCCCACCAGCACGCCCCACACCATAGTGGACAGGCCGCCCCAGAAGAGGACCATGGCGAGGCCTTTGAGGCCGCCCGTGGGCTTCTTCAGCTTCAAAAACAGCCAGGCGCCCAGGGAGAGGACCAATCCGTATCCCGTGTCGGAAAGCATGATGCCGAACAGGAAGATGTAGAAGGGCGTCATGTAGGGCGTGGCGTCGATGCCTCGGGCGTCGGGCAGAGAATACAGGGTGATGAGGGACTCGAAGGGGGTGTTGAACTTGTCGTTTTTCAGCACCGTAGGCGGCGTCTCGTCCTCAGCCGGGTCCCGATACTCGGTGTAGTAGGCGTCCGTAACGGAGCGGATGGCCGCTTCCACCTTGTCCACCTCGTCCTCCCGGACCCAGCCCTCCAGCCGGAATACGGAGGTATCCTTTTCCACCTGGACCTCGGCGGCCAGGCTGTCCCGCTCGATGAGCAGGGCGTCCGCCGCGTTTTCGAGGACGTCCGCGCTGACGCCGCAGCTCTCCAGCTCCTTTTGGAGCTCACAGAGCCGCTTCTCCCCGGCGATCTCGTCCTGCTCCAACGCGAGCATGGCCTCCCGGGGCGTGCCCTCCATGCGGGGAAAGACCACGTCGGTCCAGTTGATGGTCTTGAGGAACCCGGCCACCAGGCGGGCGTCCTCCTTCAGGCAGGCCAAGATGGCCGCCCGGTTGCCGGCCTCGCCGTAGAATTCCGCGGAGATGGCCTCCTGCTCCCGGATGGCCGCCTCGGCCGCCGGGTCCGCGAGGCCGATGAAATACTGGGTGAACTTTGTGGAAACGACGGAGGACATGTCCTGCTCCATGTCGGCCCAGGGGATCAGGGCGGCGTAGGTGGACTTGCCCTTTTCGAGCCGCGCCTCGATCTGCTTTTTCTCCTCCAGGATGGCGCGGATACGGGTGGACGCCGCCTCGGCCTCCCCCACGTCCTGCCGCATCTTTTCCAGCTTCTCCTCCCTGGCCGGGGCCAGGAAGCCGGGCTTTTTGGCATAGGGCTTTATGGCGGACAGGGATTCGGAGAAGCGGCTGATCCTCTCCGCGGCCTCGTCCAGCCGGCGGGCGCCTTCGCCCCCGTCGTCATCGGCGGTGACGGAGATGAGCTCCACCGCCCCGGCCTTCTGCAGGGCCCGTAAAATGTCCGTCTCCTCCTGGCGGATGCCCACCAGGGTGAGCCGCTTCATGGATACGATCATACCTGTGTATCGACCCTTTCCATAAGATATGCCACCGCGTCAGGGAGCTTTTCGCGGGCGGCGGCCTCCTCCCGGGCCACGACTTCACGGGCTTTCATGAGGACCTGAGCGGAAAGGGCTTTGCCGTCCTCCTCCGCTTTGGCAATGGCCTCCCGGGTCTTCCGGCGCTCGTTCTCCGCCGCCGCTGCCAATCGTTCAGCCGCCTCCTCCCGGGCGCGGGCCGCCATGTCCCGGGCATCCGCCAACCCCTGGGCGCGGATATCCTCGGCCTGCTTCTCCGCCGCACGGATCTTGTCGATCATGGAATCCATGTGGTCCTTCCTCCTTTTGGGGATAGAATACGAAAAAAGGAGCATAGTGCTCCTTTCTTTGTTTATTTGGTTCCGAACAGACGGTCGCCCGCGTCGCCCAGGCCCGGCACGATGTAGCCGTGGTCGTTGAGCTTTTCATCTATGCTGGCTACGTAGATATCCACGTCGGGATGAGCCTTCTGGATGGCATAGATGCCCTCGGGAGCAGAGATGAGGCACACCAGACGGATGGTCTTGGCGCCGGCGTTCTTGATGAGCCGGATGGCCTCGATGGCGGAATTGCCCGTGGCCAGCATGGGGTCCACGATGATGGTGTCCCGCTGGTCGATGTCGTCCGGGAGCTTGCAGTAATAGCCCGTGGGCATCAGGGTATCGGGATTGCGATAGAGGCCGATGTGACCCATCTTGGCGTGGGGGATCAGGTTCATCATGCCGTCCGCCATGCCCAGGCCAGCCCGAAGGATGGGGACCACGGCCAGCTTCTCGTTGGCCAGCATCTTGAAGGAGGCCCTGGTGATGGGGGTCTCCACCTCCACTTCCTGCAGGGGCAGATCCCGGGTCACCTCGTAGCCCATCAGCATGGCAAGCTCGCTCACCAGCTCACGGAAAGCCTTGGTGCCGGTCTCCTTGTCCCGAAGAAGGGCCAGCTTGTGCTGCACGAGAGGATGGTCGATCACAGTAACTTTGCTCATAGATAAACCTCCTATGTTAAGTTTTAGGGATGCGATTCTTCGTAGGCGCTGATCTTGTCGATGCGGCGCTGATGCCGGGGGCCTTCTGAAAAGGGCGTATCCAGCCAGGTGAACAGTATCTCCTTGGCCAGGTTCTCCCCCACCACGCCGGCGCCCATGGCGAGGGCGTTGGTGTCGTTATGCTCCCGGGTCATGCGGGCGGTCATGGTGTCGCTGCAGAGGGCGCAGCGCACGCCCTTCACCTTGTTGGCCGCGATGCTGACGCCGATGCCCGTGGTGCACAGGACCACGGCCCGATCCGCCTCTCCTCCGGCCAAAGCCTCCGCGGCGGCAAAGGCATAGTCAGGATAGTCCACGCTTTCGACGCCATAGCAGCCGAAATCCCGGACCTGATGGCCGGCTTCGGTGAGCCAGCCCTTGACCTTTTCCTTCAGGGCGTAGGCCCCGTGGTCACATGCGATCGCTATCTTCATACTCATTTGTTGGAGTATATCATAAAACGAAGCCCCTTTCAACCCAAAGTTTGAGGAAAGGAGCTTTTCGTCAAAGGTATTCCACCCGGAACCCGGCGGATCGAAGGAGCCGGTTCATGAACGCCAGGCCCGCGCCTTCGGTGCCGACGCCTTCGCAGAGGATCACGTCGGAATCGCCGTCCAGCTCCCGCAGCAGAGAAAAGAGCCGGCGGCAGAGGGTGGCAGGGTCCCGGCGAGAGCCCATGAGGGCCGTGCGCCGATCCCCGTAGAAGGGCAGGGCCTCCGCCGTGGCGGCGATGGCCACCCGCTTCCCTTGGGCGGTCCACTCGTCATAGAGGGCCGAGAGCCGGGCGGCCGCGGCCTCAGCCTCACCCACCGCCACCAGCACCTGGGCGTTGGGGGCGTAGTGCCTGTACTTCATGCCCGGAGAGGCGGCCTTCTCCCCCGCCTCCAGGGGTTTTAGGATGCTGTGGGCCAGGGAGACTTCCCCGATGACGGCGGCCAGCATCTCCTTGGTGATGGCGCCGGGCCGCAGGATGGTGGGCGTGCCGACCAGGGACAAGACCGTAGATTCCACCCCGCAGTGGCAGGGGCCCCCGTCCAGGATGAGGGGGATACGGCCAGACATGTCCTGGAGGACGTGCTGGGCGGTGGTGGGGCTGGGCTTGCCGGACAAATTGGCGCTGGGGGCGGCGATGGGCGCCCCGGCAGCGGCGATGAGGGCCCTGGCGGCCTCGTTGTCAGGCATGCGGACGGCCACGGTATCCAGGCTCGCCGTCACCTCATCGGGGACGATCTTTGACCGGTAATAGATGAGGGTCAGGGGACCGGGCCAAAAGGTGTCCATGAGTTGACGCGCAAAGGGCGGTTCGCCGGCCCAAAGGCGGAAGGCGTCCTCCTTTTGGGCTACGTGCAGGATCAGTGGGTTGTCGTTGGGCCGGCCCTTGGCCTCGAAGATCCGGTCCACCGCGGCCCCGTCGAGGCCGTCGGCCCCCAGGCCGTATACCGTCTCCGTGGGAAAGGCCACCAATCCCCCGGTGCGGATAAGGTCCGCACCCAAGGCGACGGCTTTCGTATCTTGCGTTGATAAAACAGTGGTTTCCATTATGGATCGCGTCTTTTCTTGAAAGAAAAGACGCCTAAAAGAACTTAAAACAGATAAGGTATGCCGAGGGCGTGATCCTTTGCCCTTTGTCGGCTTCTCTTTTTTTCGGTTCCTTTTTTCCTCTTCGCCTGAAGAGAAAAAAAGAACAAAAGAAAACTCAGGAATCCTCCCCCGACAGTTTCCTGGCCCGTTCCTCCAGGATCAGGGCGTCGATCAGTTCATCCATATCCCCGTCCATGAACTGCTCCAGCTTGTAGAGGGTCAGGTTGATGCGGTGGTCCGTGACCCGGTTCTGGGGGAAGTTGTAGGTGCGGATGCGCTCGCTTCGATCCCCGGACCCCACCATGCTCTTTCGGGCGCTGGACACGGCGGCGTCCTGCTTGGACTGGTACAGGTCGTAGATGCGGCTTCTAAGCACCTGCATGGCCTTGTCCTTGTTCTTATACTGGCTCCGCTCGTCCTGGCAGGCCACCACGATGCCCGTGGGAATGTGGGTGATGCGGATGGCAGAGGAGGTCTTGTTCACGTGCTGGCCCCCGGCGCCGCTGGAGCGATAGGTGTCGATCTGGATATCGGAATCCTTGATCTCCACCTGCACCTCGTCCACCTGGGGGAGCACCGCCACCGTGGCGGCGCTGGTGTGGATGCGGCCCTGGCTCTCGGTCTCAGGCACCCGCTGGACCCGGTGAACGCCGCTCTCGAACTTGAGCCTTGAGTAAGCTCCCCGGCCGGAGACGGTCACGACCACCTCCTTGACGCCGCCCATCTCGGTCCTGTTGTCCTCCACGAACTCCACGGAATACCGGTGCCGCTCGGCGTACCGCTGGTACATCCGCAAGAGGTCCCCCCCGAACAGGGACGCCTCCTCGCCGCCGGTGCCCGCCCGGATCTCCAATATCACGTCCTTGTCGTCGTTGGGGTCCTTGGGGAGCAGCAGCAGCTTCAGTTCCTCCATGATCTGCCCCTCGGCCGCCTTCAGCTCGTCCAGCTCCAGCAAGGTCAGCTCCTTCATGTCGGCGTCCAGATGGTCGCTGAGCATCTCCCGGCAGTCGGCCTGCTCACTCAGGTTCCTCTCGTACCGGTCGATGACCGCCACGATCTCCTCCAGCTGCACCCGCTCCCGGTTCAGCTCCTTCCAGGCGTTTCTGTCCGCCATGGCGTCGGGCGCTGACAGGAGCCTGCCCAGCTCCTCGTACCGGGCCTTCAGTTTGTTCAGCTTTTCCTTCATATCCGCTCCACATACGCGACCCGATCGAGGCCGCAGACGTCCTTCAATATCTTTGCATTGGGGAACAGCGCCTTGACCGCCGCCCCCTGGGCATGGCCGATCTCCATAAGGAGCAGGCCGCCGGGCGATACGTGCTTTGCCCATTCCGCCGCCAGCCGCCGGTAGAAATGGAGGCCGTCCTCGCCCCCATAGAGGGCCAAAGCGGGCTCAAAGGTCAGCTCCCGCTGGCAGTTTTTCATTTCCTCAGCTGTGAGATAGGGCGGGTTGCAGGCGATCAGATCGTAGATCCCCGGGACGCGATCAAAGAGATCGCTCTCGTAAAAGGGGCCGCCCACCCCGTTTCGATCGGCGTTCCGCCGGGCCAGCGCCAACGCCGCAGGTGAGATGTCCGCAAAGGCCGCCTTCGCCCCGCCCAGCCTGGCAAGGCTCACACCGATGCAGCCTGTGCCGCAGCACAGGTCCAAAATGGCCGCGCAGGGCCGATCCTTCAGCCATAGGAGCGCCGCTTCGCAGAGGGTCTCCGTGTCCTGCCGGGGGATCAGCGCCCCGGGGCCCACAACAAAGGGCAGGCCCATGAACTCCCATTCCCCCAGGATGTACTGGAGGGGCTCACCGTTGAGCCGCCTGTCAACGGCCTTGCGGAGCCAGCCTTCGTCCTCTGCCGCCTCCAACAAAAACTTCGCTTCGATCTCAGCCTCCGCCCCCGCCGCCGGGCGCAGGGTTTCGGCCACTTCACGCCTGGTCATCCGCGTCCTCTGCGGCAGGCGTTTCAGACGTCGAAGCGGGCTCCGCCGGGGTATCCGACGGGGTTTCCTTCTTCTCGTCCGCGTCGATCCGCACGTCGTGATCCGGCGGGTCCATAGCCAGGTTGAAGGCCGCCAGGGCCACCTCCACCATGTCCGCCGTAGGCTCGGCGGTGGTGATGTACTGGAGCGCCAGGCCCGGAGCCCGGACCGCCTTGGCGAGCCATCCTTCGGAGGCAGCGGCTGCCCTGAGCACCTCATAGGCAAGGCCCGCCACCAGCGGGATGAACAGAAGCCTGGTCAAGACCCGGGGCAAAAAGGCACGCACGGGGATGCAGGCAAAGAACAGGATGGACACCATCATGACCAGGAACAGGTAGTTGGTGCCGCACCGGGGATGGAGCCGGGTATACTTGAGGATGTTCTCCGGGGTCATGTCCCCCTCCGCCTCATAGCAGGCGATGGTCTTATGCTCAGCCCCGTGATACATGAACACCCGGTGGATATCCTTGATCCGGGCGATGGCCACCATGTATCCCAGGAAGATCAAAAGCCTTGCCACGCCCTCCAGCAGACTCACCACAAAGCCGCTTTCGATGCCGAAAAAGCTCACCACCAGGGAAGGCAGGATCACGAACAGGCCCACGGACAGAGCTACTCCCAGGACCATGGCTATGACCAGCGCCACGTCCATGACGGACTTGCCCAGCTTCTCGGCCAGCCATTTTTCAAACTTGGAGGGCTCCTCCTCTTCCCCGTCCTCCCCGAACAGCTCCGCGCTGCGGGTGGTGATCTTAAGTCCGCTGGAGAGGGCCTCCACGAAGGAGTACACCCCCCGGACCACCGGCCAGGTGGGGAAAGACCCCTTCTTATAGTGGTGTTTGCTCTGGTAGTATTCGGTGACGATGGTGCCGTCGCTCCGGCGTACGGCCAAAGCGGTGCCGTTCACGGGGTTCTTCATCATGATCCCCTCCATAACAGCCTGTCCGCCTACGGTACATCTTTTCATACGTTGCTCCCTTCCCCCGCCCGACGTGCGGCGGGGCATACTTTCATGGATATATCATAGCATACCTTGCTCCGAGCCGCAAGCGCTCCGCAAAAAAAGCGCCCCGAAGGGCGCTTCAGACTGTCGAAAAAGGCGGCAGACCATTTGCGGCATATAGGAATTGAAATATGCTTGTAG
>LXOW01219170.1_pt1 | contig 13417 bp, 5 predicted proteins | sample 1368591 | NCBI WGS metagenome assembly LXOW01 (sample SAMN04884650, study PRJNA319009) | bovine gut metagenome | isolation source: Cow rumen | host: Bos taurus | place: Italy: Legnaro (PD) | collected 2014-07-09
CCGCGACCTGCGGCTTGGGAAGCCGCCGCTCTACCAACTGAGCTATTGTCGCATTTTTAATGGTTGGTGGTTAGTTAACGGGGGTAAAAAGTTTTTATTGCACGCCACCGAAAAAAAATCTCACCTTTCACCCTTCACCTAATACACAAACTCTCCAAACTCGCTCCTCACCGTCACATGGGGCTTGTCAGCGGCCTCGACACGGCCTATGATGCGGGCGTCAACATTAAAGCTCTTCGAGATATCAATGATGCCACGGGCAGTCTCCTCGTCGGTGTAGAGTTCCATGCGATGCCCCATGTTGAACACCTTGTACATCTCCTGCCAGTCGGTGTGGCTCTCCTCGTGAATCATCTTGAAGAGCGGTGGCACAGGGAAGAGATTGTCCTTTATAACATGAAGATTGTCAATAAAGTGAAGCACCTTTGTCTGTGCGCCGCCCGAACAATGGATCATGCCGTCGATCTTGGGGCGGTACTCGTCAAGCACACGGCGGATAATGGGGGCGTAAGTCCTTGTAGGCGAGAGTACCATGTGACCAGCATCCACACCCGGAACCTCGGTGGGGTCGGTGAGCAGTTTCGAGCCACAGAAGACCACACTGTCGGGGAGGTTTCGGTCGTAGCACATGGGGTACTTCTCGGCATAGACGTGCGAGAAGACATCATGGCGGGCCGAAGTGAGACCGTTGCTGCCCATACCGCCGTTATAGGCCGTCTCGTAGGTAGCCTGGCCGAAGGAAGCAAGGGCCACAATGACGTTACCGGCCTTGATGCGGGCATTGTCGATGACATCGGCGCGACGCATGCGGGCCGTAACGGTACTGTCGACAATGATGGTGCGCACCAGGTCGCCCACGTCGGCTGTCTCGCCGCCGGTGAGGACGATGTCGATGCCCATGTCGCGCATCGTCTGGCAGAACTCCTCGGTCCCGTTGATGACGGCAGAGATGACCTCGCCCGGCACCAGCTGCTTATTGCGGCCAATGGTGGAGGAGAGCAGGATATGGTCAAGGGCGCCGACGCACAGCAGGTCGTCGGTGTTCATCACGATAGCATCGATGGCTATACCTTTCCACACGCTCAGGTCGCCTGTCTCCTTCCAGTACATGTAGGCTAGGCTCGACTTGGTACCTGCGCCGTCGGCATGCATGATATTGCAATAGTCCTTATCGCCGCCCAACAGGTCGGGGATAATCTTGCAAAAGGCTTTGGGGTAGAGTCCCTTGTCGATATTCTTGATGGCGTTGTGAACGTCCTCCTTCGATGCGGAAACACCGCGCTGATTGTACTTGTCCATATTACAGGCTGATACGTTGATAAGTTGAGATGTTATCAAAGTGCAAAAATACACAAATAATCCGACATAGAGGCTGTCGCAGGAAAACTTTTTATAAAAATGTCCAACAGCCCCAATCATACAAGATGGTTGTAAATACTTGTCACTTAATATTTTCAATGTCAGTTCAACGATTGTTCAACGATTGTTCAACGATTATAAATCGTTAAACTATCGTAAAATCATTGTTTATCTATCGTTAAAAATATCTTGCAGACAGCAACTTGTGGGCAAAAAAAGAGTCGGAGACCCGCTCGTTGGAACGGGTCTCCGACTCTAATAAAGCGAGAATAACTTATTGCAAAATCAGTTTCTTCACGGAAGAGCCCGAGGCAGTGGCCACACGGACGAAGTAAGTGCCGGGGGCTAATAAAGAATGAGGAATAAGGAATGAGGTATTGATGGCGGTGGAAGGTATCATCACTCGACCAGTGAGGTCGATAACGGTGAGGGTCGACGGTTCGCTGACGCGGACAGTCACATCACCATGCGCCGGATTCGGATAAATTTCAATTTTCAATTTTGAATTTTCATTTTCCTCGATACCGCCATACCAAGCGAAGACAGCAGTGATGGTGACATCGGAGGTGGCAACAAAGGTGTAAGGATTGTCATAGAGGGTGTCACCTTCGGCGGTAACCCAGAAGACAAAACTCAGGGAGCATCCATGTACCTCGCCTTCGAGGGTGACTGTAGAGCTGTCAACATAGGTACCCGCTCCGTGGACCATATCGGCAATCATAGGTTCATCGCTACCGTCCACCATCACGGCATTGACAGTGACAGTGCGCCAGACGGTGTCGACGACCGGAATGGTGTCGGGAGGCGTAGGCGTGGTGTCGAGAGCGACAATGACTCCCACGGTGTCGATGCTGAGGGTACCAATGTCGTAGTAGTTGGCGGGAGAGTTGACCCACCCGAGGTTGCGGAAGGCCACATAGACCTGCTGGCCACGGTAGGCATTGAGCGAGACGCTACGGACGGTCCACGAAGCGGTGTCGTGCTCCTCGTAGAAGAGGGTGTCGGTGAAGACATCTAAGGAGGTACGGCCTGTGGTGGAAGCCATCACCTGATATTTGGAATGGTCGCAGAGGACATGCCATTGGAGGGTGTAGCTATGAGTGGGGTCGTCAGGGATAGCCAGCTCTTGGGAGATGAGCCAGGAATTGGCATCCTCATTCCCCCAGCTGCTCTCGGAGGTCATACAGGAATGCTCCCCTATCCTCCACGAACTCCAATAGCCTGCGTTGCCAGAGATTGTGTTCCGGGTGTCCCAACAGGTAAGGTTGTCCATGGAGGTCAATGCCACGCTGTAGGGGAACTCGCTCACGGGCTCGCAGTCGGTGACCGTGCAGGTACGGCTGGCGGTGTCGCTGCTGACGGCATTGGCGGCGATGACGGTGATGACATCGCTGCCACCGGTATGGTAGTCGATCGTTATGCGGTCACCGACGATGGAAGCCGAAGCCAGTCCCGCGTCCACCATGCTGGAGTGCCAAGTATAGGTGAGGCCCGCAGTGTCGCCATCGAGCAGTGTAGCCTGGAACACGGTGCTGTCGCACGAGCGAGTGGTGCTGGGACCCGTAAGTCCAACAATAGGCAAACCACTGATGTCGATGCTCATATCATCAAGGAAGAGTGCATTGGGACCGTTAACGAAGGCCACCCAAACAGTCTGACCGGCGTAGGGTGTCAAAGAGACACTGCGAGGAACATAAGTGCCCTGATAGCCTATATTGGGGTAGTAGGTGTGGTTGCTCTCGTGGAGAAGAGTATCGGTGAAGGCATCCAGCGAGTTGCGGCCCGTGGTGGAAGCCAACACGGTAAGGGTCACGTTGTTAGGATTGCTCGCGAAGTTGACCCAGAAGCTGAGGTCCAGGCTGCCGCCGGCAGGCACCTCGATGGCGGGCATCATGAGCCAGTCGCGGGGGCCGCTTCCCATATTCGACACCAGGCAGTGGCTGCCGCCATGGGCCCAATAGGAATAATTTTCGTTATACCAAGAGAATCCAACCTCATTGGTGCAATAGGTACGCCAGCAGGCGGGCATAGTGCCGCTCTCGAAGTCCTCGCTCCAAGGGAAGGTGTTTATGCGGCATTCGTTGACGGTGACCACACGGGAGGCCACACTGCTGCCATAGAGGTTCGAGGTGGTGAGCGTGAGGGTGTCAATGCCGCCAACGGGGTAGACCAACCGGAAGGAGGTGTTTGGCGTATGGAGCGTATCAATCCAAGTGGTGTCCAAAAGCGACGAGTGCCAAGTGTAGGTAAGTCCCGTGAAATTACCGTGAAGCAGCGTGGCCGTGAACAGAGCGCTGTCGCCGGCATAGATCACGCTGGGATTATTGATGACCGAGGCGGGAGGCAACGTATCTAATGCTGCCGACGTACTGTCGTAGAATACCTCGATGTTGTCGATAACCACTGCGTAATACACGTTACCATAGCTCCACCTCATGGCAATACGGCCACTGGCGGAAGAGGCAAAACCAAAGTCGACGGTATCGCGTCGATAGCTGCCCGAATGCGGCTGCATGGTCTGCACAGGAGTGAAGACATCATTGTCGTTGTAATAGCCCACTACCAAGGTCCCCCAGTCTGCCATTTCATAGCGGTAGTCGAATGCCAGAGAAAGACCCTGCAAGTTCCCCGCCATGGCTGGCAACACCGCCTCGGCCACGGTATCGTAGCCCGAGCTGCTGCCGGCCACCATGAAGAGGGCATTGTCAGGGATATTACTGATATACGAGTAACCGCCATTGGCAATGACATGCGGCGCATAAGCCGCGGTGCTGCCATTCCACGTGTAGTCCCAGCAGCCTGGAAGGGCTCCGCTAACTGCGAATCCAGCGGCTTGCACACTCTCGAAATCCTCAAAATAAGGTAGCGCATGGTAGTCACAAGCCAGCACTCTTACCACCGCTACCACTGTATCGACACCATAGCTATTGCTCACGATAGCCGTGAGTGTGTCGGTGCCGGCAACGGAATAGATGATATGGGTGCTGTTGTCGGTAGTAGTCCATGTGCTGTCCATCAGAGAGGAGTGCCATGTGATGCTGAGGTTATCGGTGTTACCTATCACATTGGCCGTAATGAACGTACTACTGCCGGTATAGGCACTATCGGGGACTACCAACTCCACTACAGGAGGAAAATTGCCCCGTACCTCCACATCATCGATGCAGACACAACGGTCGTACGAAGGTGACATGTTGGGATGGTTGTGGAAGGCGATGTGGATGGTTTGTCCGGCATACTGCATCAGGCTAATACTGAGTTGTTCGTAGTTCGACCACTGGTTGTGACAGCTGTTGTCGTAATAGATTTCCGTATAGTTAGCTGTGTCGGTAAAGTCGTTTGAGGTGGTCACCAGCACGCCGTAATGGAGTGCGTAGGAGCTAGTGTTCGAAGCCACTTTCCAGTAAAGTCGGGGATGCACAGCTGTGTCGGCGGGTATCTGTATCCCTTTCGAGATAATCCAGCTTCCCTGCTGGTCATTCTGCATCTGGAGATAGAGGTAGCGCATGTGCTCAAGAGAAGGGTCGTTGTAAGGAATGACATCGTTCCAGCGACTTCCTGCAGGCTTGTACCAGCAGTCGTCGCCGCCGGCGAAGGTCTCAATCCACGGAATCCCCGTGACAGGCGAGTCGCACAACGGCATCGGATTGGGCAAGGTGTCAATGATTGTTGTGTCCACATATACAACGCTCACAGCGGTAGCGGTGCCGTAGGCGTTGGTGGTTATCACACTGATGGTGTCGATTCCTCTAAAGGGGTAGGCAAGCGAGAAGTGGGGAGAGGAAAGCGTGGTGGTGGTGTCATGCAATGAGCTATGCCAAAAGTAGGTGATACCCGCAGTATCTCCCCGCAAGAGGTTGGCAGTGAAGAGGACAGTATCATCGAGCGCGACATGAGTGGGACCACTGATGGTGACAACAGGCTCGCTGAGATGTACCGGATCGGTGAAGACTTCAATATTGTCGACGATTGCGGCATACCACGAAGTGTTGCAGTTCCATCGCAGGGCGATACGAGCGTTGCCCGGGTCAATGACAGAGGCGAAGTCGACAGTGTCGCGCCGGTAGTTGCCGGCATGAGGTGCCATGGTCTGCACAGCAGTGAAATTGTCATTCCCGTCGTAGTAACCCACAGTGAGGCTGCCTTGTCCAGTAGACTCAAAACGGTAATCGAATGCTATCGAAAGATTTTGCAAACTGTCACCGAAGGGAGGTAACAAAACTTCGGCTTGGTAACCATAGCCTGTGGAATTGCCAGCCACAAAGAGAATGGCATGACTGGGGATATTGCTGATATACTGGTAGCCTCCATTGGCGATAACATGCGGCGCATAGGCGGAGTTGCTGCCATTCCAGGTGAAATCCCAGCATGGGGGCAGATTTCCTTGCACATTAGACCCCGCAGCAGGCACACCCTCGAAGTCCTCGCTCCAGGGTGCTGCCACAGCACTGCATCCCTCCACCACGACGACCACCTGCTGCGTGTCGGTACCGTAGTAGTTGGAAACAATCAAGGTGACAGTATCGATGCCCGGAGTCTCATAGGTCAAAGTGAAAGGAGAGAGTGTGGAGGCAGAGATAGTAGTGCCCTTCAGCGACGAATGCCACTGATAGGCGATGTTGCGCTGGGAACATACGTTGAGGGTGGCGGAGACACTGACGGTCTGACCCACCATAGCACTGTCGGGAGCCGTAAGGGTGGCAACGGGCGCAACATGATAGCCTGAGGCTATATGGATGTCGTCGAGTTGCAAATTGGAAGCCCACACGCCACAAAAGGCTATGTGTATGCGCTGACCTGCAAAAGCGGCAAGCGAATAGCTGTGCCCCCCATTCTGAAAGCTCTCGGCATCACTAATCGACTGGATGGTGTGAGGAAAGTCAGCAGGTTCGAAGAAGAGGTTGCTGTCGGTGGAAACGAACACTCCTAAACGGTCACCGCTTTGATACCACTCCAGCCTGAGGTCGCTGGTGTCGGCAGGCAGGTCGATAGCGGGAGACACTAACCAGGCAAGGTCTACACCGGGAGTCATGTAGTGGTTGGTAGCATTGCCTGCACGGTACCATGTGTTAACGCTGCTAGCAAGGGCATCATTGTTGTAGTTGGCGACGAATCCAGTCCAGCAACTCAACTGAGTGCTATCCTCAAAATCGAAGACTGCCACGGGCAATACGAGGGCAGGGCAATCGTTTACCGTCACAATAGCCGTCACCGTGTCGATACCATAACTGTTGGTGGCAATGACGGTGATGGTGTCGATGCCACTGACAGGATAACTCACAATATGAGGGCCGGCATGGTCGAGTGTCCATGTGCTGTCAAGAAGCGTGGAGTGCCAGGTGTAGACAATGCCTGTTGTGTCGCCCTCGTCGAGCACCACAGTGTAGGGCACACTGTCAATCCGCTCGGCGATAACCGGAGCATCAATCATCACCACGGGCTGGCGAGTGCTACGCACCTCCATCTGGTCGATAAGTACACAATCATAATATCCGTAGCCGGAATGGGAAGGATCATTATAGAACATGAAGCGGACAGTCTGTCCGGCGTAGGCGTCGAGGGGGAAACGGAAGCGTTCCCAGCCGCCGTAGTACATCGTGCGGCTCATGACGGTGGTAAAATCGTCCTCCGAGGGCATCTCGGTGCTGTCCACCACCGCGACACGTAGGCTGAATTGGTTCTGATTGCCTTCGTACTGGCTCGGGGTGCGCATCCACCACATCAGCTCTGGCATCATGAGGGTGTCGGGCAAGGCAAAGGGTTGCGAAATAATCCAAAAGCTGCCGTCAGAACCGTAGCTCTGCGAACTATTGGAGCGCAAATCATATCCTCCGTCGTACCCTCTGATGCCGTTGTATGCAGACCAACCGCCCAGCTGGTACCAGCAGTCGAGGCCATGCTCGAAGTCCTCCTTCCAGGGGTAGCGGAGCACCGTGGAGCAGTCGACGACATCGATAACTATCTGCGCGGTATCGTTTCCATAGATGTTGGAGACTATGCAGGTGACGGTGTCGATGCCCGCAAAGGGGTATACAATTGAGAGTTGGGAATTGGAAACTGAGAATGTGGAGTCGAGGAGGGAGGAATGCCAAGCAAAGGATAATCCCTGCAGAGAGCCCTCATAGAGGAAGGCATCAACGGTGGTGTTTCCCCAAGCATGGCTGCGGGCAGGAGCCTCCAGGCGCACCTTGGGCACCGTGGTCGACTTCACCAGCACATTGTCGATGAAATCGTTGCTTTCGTGCTGTCCCACCTGTACAAAAGCGATACGCACGCGCAGCCCTGCATAGTTAGCCAAGGAAACTCCCCGATGTTCGAAATCGTTGGTTCCCTGGTGTTCGAGACGAAGCGGAGCGTCGAAGTGAGCAGTGTCCACCTCGGGGATGTCTCCCGAGATGCCGTAGGGGGCCACGCGGATGAGAATCTCGCCATAGTCGTTGAACGAACTCACAGAGTAGTATTCGTAGGTAAGCACGAGGCCGTCGCTGTCGGCAGGCAGCTGGATGACGGGGGTCACCATCCAGTCATTGCAGTTCTGGTTGGTGTGGTAAGCCAACATAGAGTAGCCATCTCCGCTAGCAGCACGTAAGGAGGTCCGCATCCATTCGCTGATGGTGGAGCCGTCATAGTCCAGCATGGTCCAGCAGTTGAGGCTGGCTGCATTGTTGAAATTCTCACTCCAAGGAGTGGTGAGGATGTCGCAAGTGGATTCCTGTGCTCGCAGGCCTGCGGCCAGCAGCAAAGTAGTTGCAATAGTGAGAAGAGTTTTTTTCATTTGATGATTTTTTTTGACAGTTGTGTTGCCTCTAGTTTGCATTATTGCGTCATTAATGTTGACCTATGACTCTCAAGCATAGCAGCGTCAAATCATCGTTGGGGACAGCACCGTTGCGGTGACGCTCGACGGCCTCCTGTAGCATGAGGACAATCTCCTCGGAAGCAACGCTCTGTTTGCCCGCCATGAGGTTGAGAAGTCTATCGTCTCCCCAAAGTTCCTGCTGCCTGTTTTCGGCTTCGTTGAGGCCGTCAGTGTAGAGTAGTATCTGTCGACCGCGAATATCTTCAATGCTTTCTCCGGTAAAGGGTGCTCCCTCCAGAACCCCAAGGGGGAAGTTGGTGCTTTGGACGTTTAGGAACTGTCCGTCGAACAACGGTGTGTTGTGACCACAATTACAGTAGTCGAAATGACCTGTGCGGAGGTCGGCACATCCGATGAACATCGTCACGAACATGTTCTGCTCGTTGTCATGCGAGAGTATGTTGTTGAGTTGGGTGGCAATCACAGCAGGTTTTTGTCCCTGCTGGGCGACAATACGGAAGAGGTTGCGTGTCACTGCCATAAAGAGGCTGGCAGGGATTCCCTTGCCGCTGACGTCGCCTATGCAGAAATACAGATGCTCGTCCTGTACGAAGAAGTCGTACAGGTCACCGCCCACCTCCTTGGCGGGAGTCATCGAGGCATACAGGTCTATATCCTTGCGGTTGGGGAAGGCCGGGAAAATTCGCGGCACCATGCTCATCTGTATCTCGCTCGCCACTTTCAACTCGCTCTCTATGGAGGCCTTTTGGGCGGTGGTGGCCTTAAGCTCGTCAATATAGCTCACCAGCGACCTTTGCATGTTGGTGAACGACTGCGTCAGTTGTCCTACCTCGTCTCTCCTTCCGTCGTCTGGAAGCGTCTCTCCGAAATTACCCGACGCAATGCTCTCCGCCTGCTTTGAAAGGCGCGTAAGAGGCTTCAACTCATGGCGGATGATACGGCTGACGAAAACCATCATCAGTAACAAAGCGGCAAGAACTGTGAAAATAACAGCACGACGCATGCGGTAGAAGGCCCCGAAAATATCGTCCTCCAAACATACTATAGCGACACTCCAGCCCGTCTCACCGAGGGGGTTGAAGAATACGTAGCACTCCTCACCGTCAATAGTCATCTGTCGCATGCCCTCTTCGCCGCGCTGCATGGCATGTCCCAGTTCCACCATCGCCGAATCCTCATGTTCAAGCGATTCGGTAAAGATGCTCTGGTAGAAAAGTTTAGTCGTATCGGGATGCACAAAGTAGGTCCCCCCCCGCCCTATCATCATACTATAGGAATTCGGGTAGGGTTTTACCGCCGAAATCATCTGCGATAGCCAGCTAAGCGAAAGGTCCACGGAGATGGTGCCCACATACTTACCCTCCTTGTCCTTGAGCGGCTTGCAATACGACACAATCATGTCTGGCGAATAGATATCGTCAGGGTTGAAGTCCATGAACGGTTCCGTCCACACAGGGCGGTCAAGCAGTTTGCACAACTGGTACCAATCCATGTAGAAATACTGGTAGTGTTCGTTGCCCTCCTGTGTCGTCCGGATTACCCCGTTGTCGTTATATGAATAGGCCGAAAAGTAGCGTCCCCTCTCCTTGAAGTAGTCGGGCTCGAAGGCTATGGAACAACCATTCAGGTTGGGATTGTTCACCAATATTCGGCGCGAATAGACGAACATCGAGTCGGGAGCGTCGAGGTGACGTGATGGAAGCCAATCCGTGTTGTTCGTCGCCACCTCCACGTGATCCAGAATCTTCTCCACGCGCAACGTGGTGTTCTCCAAAATTTCTGTAGCATGGTTCACTGCCTCCTGGCGTATGGCCTGGCGCGACACGCCGAACATGAATCCCAGCGATGCCACCAGTATCACGGCGGCAAACAGCACCACCCAAAGGCTCAGTTTTCTATCTAGTCTTTTCATCGGTCAATTGTTCGTAGGTTACTTCTTTCTTCAACATTTTCTGCTCCACCATCAGGCGCGAGGCTGTCTCTACCATATCCTTCCGTAGCCGGAACTCCCTTTTGCCCGACTCGCGGTCCACCTGCAGACGGAGTACCTCCGTAAGCATCAGCCGCTGCAACACCCGGTTGGTGGCAATATGGTTCTTCTTCACATATTTCATTACAATCTCCAGCGTCTCCTCGGGATGCTCTGCGGCCCATTCCCATCCACGACGGCTGGCAGCGGCAAACTTCCGCGCCTCCTCCTTGTGCGCCAAGTAGTATTCTCTCTGCATATACACACCGTCCTCCTGCACATTATAGCCATGGTCACAGAAACGGTAAACGTTCTCCTCGGAAATCGGCAAGCCCGTCTGTTTCAACTGGTAGTACTCGTTGTAGCTCATAGCAAGCGTGGCATCGATAGCTCCGGCGACAAAGAGGTCGAGGTTCGAAGCGAAAGGTATCCACTGGTACTTGAGGTTATCCTTGATACTCATGCATATAGCCAGCTGTCCGAATCCTGCACTCCAGATACCCACACGGGCACCTATCTGAGTCAGAGGGTCTTTCTGGCGACGCGAGACAATAACCATCGCATTGTTCATCGAGGTCTGCAGAATATTCACCAGCGAGATGCCGTCGTCAATAACTTCCATCGCCTGGCATAATTGCAGGGTTGTCGCCTGACTCTCACCCTTGCGCATGCGATTCATGGCCGACTGGGTGACTGAAGGATGCACAATATCCACTTCTATACCAGATTCCTTATAAAATCCCTTCTCCTGCGCCACATAGTAGCCGGCAAACTGCGCCTGAGCTGTCCATTGCGGCGTGAAAACAAAACGCTCCTGCGCCTCAACAGATGCCACAACAAGGGTCAGAAAAACCAATAAACCAATACATCTTTTCATATCATAAAATACTGATTTCATTTATAATACCAACATTCCCCCTCCCCTTTACAAATGCAAATATACAACTTTTTTATCTTTTTTCAGTCCTTCTATATTTTATAATATGCAGATGTTTACAAAAAGGATGCCCCAATAGTCAGGACATCCTCTTCAGTTTAGTATACTGTTGGAAGATTATCTGCGACGACCACCGCCGTTACCGGAGCTGCGGCGCTCGCCACCACGATCACCACCTTCGCGGCGGCCATGACCACCACGGTCACCGTCCTTGCGGGGACCACGGTCGCCACCTTCGCGGCGCGGGCCACGGGCGGGCTTCTCTTCCACATAACCTTCAGGCTTGGGGAGCAGGGCCTTGCGGCTGAGCTTAATCTTGCCATTCTTCTCGTCGAAGGCGATGACCTTCACCTGGAACTCGTCACCCACATGGATAAGGCCTTCGAGTGTCTCGGGGTGACCCCATTCGTACTCGCTGATGTGCATCAGGCCTTCCTTGCCCGGCAGGAACTCCATAAAGGCACCGAATTCGACAATGCTGACAACCTTGGCATCAAAGATATCACCTACCTCGGGGACGGTGCAGATGTCCTTAATCCACTTGATGGCGGCAGCGATGTCGTCCTTGTTCTGCGAGGCGACATCGACGATGCCGAAGTCGCCCTCTTCCTCGATGTTGATGATGGTATTGGTCTCTGCCTGAATCTTCTGGATGACCTCGCCACCCTTGCCGATGACGGCACCGATGAAGTCTTTCGGAATCTTAATCTGCTCGATGCGGGGCACGAAGTCCTTGTAGTCGGCACGGGGCTCGGGGATGGTCTCGAGAATCTTGCCGAGGATATGGAGACGACCCTGGCGAGCCTGCTCGAGGGCTTTGGCCAGCACGTCGTAGCTGAGGCCGTCGACCTTGATATCCATCTGGCAGGCGGTGATACCGTCGCGGGTACCGCAGACCTTGAAGTCCATGTCGCCGAGGTGGTCCTCGTCGCCGAGGATGTCGCTCAGCACGGCCCACTTGTCACCCTTCGAGATGAGACCCATGGCGATACCGGCCACAGGCTTGCGCAGCTTCACACCGGCATCCATCAGCGCCATGCAGCCGGCGCAGACGGTGGCCATGGAGCTGGAACCGTTGCTCTCGAGGATGTCGCTGACCACGCGGATGGTGTAGGGGCATTCCTCCTCGGTGGGGAGCACCTCCTTGAGGGCGCGCCAGGCCAAGTGGCCGTGACCCACCTCGCGGCGGCTGGTGCTGCCGGTGCGTTTCACCTCGCCGGTGGCGAAGCCGGGGAAGTTGTAGTGCAGCAGGAAGCGGCGCATGCCTTCGATGACGGCGCCGTCGATCTTCTGCTCGTCGAGCTTGGTGCCGAGGGTGCAGGTGCTGAGAGACTGGGTCTCGCCGCGGGTGAAGATGGCGCTACCGTGCACAGAGGGCAGGTAGTCGGTCTCGCACCAGATGGGACGTATCTCATCCAACTGACGGCCGTCGAGACGGGTGCGCTCGTTGAGCACCATGTCGCGCATGGCCTCGCGCTCGGTGTCATGATAGTAGCGGTCNNTCGTCGGTGAGGGTCTCCTCGGTATAGTTGGCATCGATGAACTCCTGCTTGATGGCGGCGAAACCATCCTCACGTTGATGTTTGTTCGCAATACCCTGCTTGCTGAAGTCGTAGCACTTCTGGTAGACAGCGTCGTGGAGGCGCTGGCGCAGCTCCTCGTCGTTCACCTCGTGGCAGTACTCGCGCTTCTCGGTCTTGCCGGCCTCGACAGTGAGTTCGTTAAGCACGCGGCACTGAATCTTGATAGCCTCGTGGGCGGCCTTGAGGGCGTTGAGCATCACCTCTTCAGCCACCTCTTTCATCTCGCCTTCCACCATCATGATGTTGTCCTCGGTGGCGGCCACGATGAGGTCGAGGTCTGCGCGCTCGATGTCGGCCATGGGGGTGTTGATGACATACTGGCCGTCGAGGTAGCTCACGCGCACCTCAGAGACGGGACCGTTGAAGGGAATGTCGCTGACAGCGAGGGCCGATGCGGCGGCGAGGGCTGCCAACTGGTCGGGCATGGTGTCTTTGTCGCCACTGATGAGGGTGATGTTTACCTGCACCTCGGCGTGGAAATTGTCGGGGAAGAGGGGACGCAGGGCGCGGTCGACCAGACGGGCGATAAGAATCTCATGCTCCGAGGGACGGGCCTCACGTTTGAAGAAACCGCCAGGGAAGCGACCCATAGCGGCGTATTTTTCCTGATAGTCAACAGTAAGGGGCATGAAGTCGACGTTCTCGCCCACCTCTTTCTTGGAACAGACGGTGGCCAGAAGCATCGTGTCGTTCATGCGGACCACGGCAGCGCCGTCGGCCTGTTTGGCCAGCTTGCCGGTCTCGATTTC
>LXOW01247109.1_pt2 | contig 13417 bp, 9 predicted proteins | sample 1368591 | NCBI WGS metagenome assembly LXOW01 (sample SAMN04884650, study PRJNA319009) | bovine gut metagenome | isolation source: Cow rumen | host: Bos taurus | place: Italy: Legnaro (PD) | collected 2014-07-09
AGAACAAAGAAAAATCCATGAGGCAGCGCATGAAAGAGGCTCAGAAATACTATGCCAAGAGCCTGCCCTATATGGAGAAATTCCGCGCACTGGAACCCAAAGAGGAAAAACGTTGGAAACCAATACTCTACGACATCTACCTTAACCTCAATATGGGTAAGGAATTCAGGGAACTTGAAAAGTAAATTTCCACATTCTATAATCATCTCAGCACTCCTTATAGTAGCGACACTTGCTGGCTGTAAGGAGAAGAAGTCCGATGTCATAAACACACCCTGGGGTTCTACCATCAACAAAGAAAACACCGCTGACACTCTTTTTGAAGTTTCAGAACACGCTACCGTCACCACTCTCAATGACATCAAAGCCAATGGTGAGATGATAATGCTCACACTCTCAGGCCCGCAGACCTATTACGACTATCACGGCAAGGGTATGGGTGTGCACTACCTTATGTGTGAGAAACTTGCGGAGCACCTCGGCGTCACGCTGCGCATAGATGTGTGTTCCGATACCCTCGACATGCTGAACCGTCTCAGACTTGGCGAAGGCGACATCATAGCCGTCCCGATGACAAAGAAAGATAAAACCCCTACCAACCCTAAGGGCAGCAATGAGACGAAAGACGGCAAGGGTGGCAATGATGCGAAAAGTGGCAAGGGAAGCAATGAGGCCAAAGGCAGCAAGGCTACTGCTGTGGATGTTGTGGGGCAGGACTTCATCATTTGTGCTGAAGGGTGGCTCGTAAACAAAGATAACACCTCGTTGGCCGAAGCTGTGAAGGCGTGGTACAAGCCATCGATGCTCGCCGAGACTCAGAAGCAGGAGACGTACCTCCTCTCCTCAGGTAGCGTTAAGAGACATGTATACCCCTGGATGCTCTCAGCAGAAAAGGGACAGGTATCGAGTTATGACAACCTCTTCAAGAAATACGCTCCGACAGCCTCTGTTGACTGGACTCTCCTTGCTGCCCAGTGCTATCAGGAGAGCTGCTTCGATCCCAAGGCCCACTCTTGGGCTGGAGCATGCGGTCTGATGCAGATAATGCCATCTACTGCCGATCATCTTGCTCTGCCTCGTCATAGAATCTATGAGCCCGAGGCCAATGTGGCAGCAGCAGCGCGATATATGAAAGAGTTGCAGGAAGAATTCAAGGATGTCGCCAATCCCGCTGAGCGACTGAAATTTGCCCTTGCAGCCTACAACGGTGGCCTCCATCATATCAGGGACGCTATGGCGCTGACAAAGAAATACGGCGGCATCAGTCAGCGATGGAGCGACGTGAGACATTATGTGCTCGCATTGGCTAATGCCGAATACTACCGTGACCCGGTGGTCAAGAGCGGATATATGCGTGGAACGGAGACGGCAAACTACGTGGATATGATTGTAGAGCGCCAGCGACAGTACCGTCATGCGCTACGCACGGGAACAACCGTGATATCAAAGGTCAACGTAAGGCATTCATCTTCTTCGCATAACCCGTCTGGGGCATCATCGCTCATCGATGCACAGCCACATAGGGCTGCTAAGAAAAACAAATGGAGGTAAGACGAATATCTTACCTCCATTTTCTATATTAGGTGCCCAATTTAATGTATCCCATTTTGTTATGCCCACGTCCCTGACCTTACTGCATCGCGGGCAGGATGCCCACGTCCCTGGGTGGATGCTCGTTACTTCTTTGTTGTCTTCTTTGTGGTCGTTGTCTTCTTTGTTGTTGCAGGAGTTGTAGTGACGGGCTTGTAGTATTTCAGAGCCTCTGACATCCATCCCTGTATGTTCTTGACACGTGTAGCATCAGAGGGGTGGTCGCTGAAGAGTCCGCCGGAGCCGCTGCCCTGTGCAGCCATACGCTGCCAGAAGCTTACTGCTACCTGTGGGTCGTAGCCGGCCATCGCTGCGAAGATGAGGCCCATGTGGTCGGCCTCGCTCTCCTGCTTCCTTGAGAAACCGGAGGTCCACAGCTGGCTTCCCAATGACTGTCCGAGTGCGATCAGCTGCTGTGTGCCCTGTCCCAGTCCTGAGCCAGAGAGTACGGTACTGAGGATGGCGGTGCCATACTGATTCTTATATTCGTTGCTGAGTCGCTCTGCAGAATGCTTAGCAACAGCATGAGCTATCTCGTGTCCCAGCACGATGGCGAGGGCTGCCTCGTTCTGAGTGACAGGGAGCAGTCCCTCATACACTACGATCTTGCCTCCAGGCATGCAGAAAGCATTGACCTGCTGGTCCTGTACGAGGTTAAACTCCCAGCTGTAGTTTTTCGTGTCGGCACTCATGCCGTTGTTGTTGAGATAGGCCATAACGGCAGAGGCCAGGTTCTGCCCTACGCGCTTGACCATAGCGGTGTTGGCGGCATTGGTTGACGCTTTTGCCTGCTGCATGTACTGCTGGTACTGCTGGTTGGAGAGACTGAGTACTTCTTCATCAGACACGATGAGACGCTGTGTGCGGCCTGTGATAGGCACGGTTGATGAGGTTCCGCATGCTGCAAAAAGCACGGAAGCCAGGATTAAGAGAAGGAAATTCTTTTTCATTGTAATATTAGTTATGAAAAATGATTTGTAACTATGAAAAATGATTTGTAAAAATGAATAATGTTTTTTAATTTTCTTCGAAATATATACGCCTAACGCGGTTGCTGATTGTTGTAAGCACTTCGTATGGTATGGTGTTGAGAGTGTCGGATAGCGTAGTGACGGGCAGGTTGTTGCCGAATATCTCCACGGTGTCGCCCTCTTTGCAGTCTATCCCTGTGACATCAATCATAGAGACGTCCATGCAGATGTTGCCCACGTACCACGCTTTCTTTCCATTGACGAGACAGTAGGCCTGACGGTTTCCGAGGTGTCGGTTCAGTCCGTCGGCATATCCTATAGGTATGGCGGCGATGGTGCTGTCCCGTTCCAGCGTCGTGCGGCGTGAATACCCCACGGTCTCTCCCGCCTTGAGGTGTCGCATCTGCAGGATGGTGGTTTTGAGAGTTGACACAGTATGTATGGTATTGTTGTTGCGTGGGTTTATGCCGTAGAGGCCCAGTCCGAGTCGGCACAGGTCGAGCTGTCGCTCTGGGAAGTGTTCTATCCCGGCAGAGTTACAGATGTGTCGTAGGATATGATGTGGGAAAGCCTGTTGCAGCCTGTCGGCCCCTTTGGTAAAGATGTCATACTGCTGTGCCGAGAAGTCGTCAAAGGCATCGTCGTCGCTTCCCACGAAATGTGAGAAGACGGAGCGCGGCGTGAGTGTGTGCTGGGCCTTGAGGGTTGCAATGAGTTCGTCCATGTCGTCCTCAGGGTGGAAGCCCAGTCGGTGCATCCCTGTATCGAGTTTGATATGTACGGGCCATCCTACCACTCCCTGCTTCTCTGCTGCCTGATGCATGGCGTGCAGAATGCGGAAGGAGTAAATCTCAGGCTGCAGGTCGTAGGCGAAGATAGTGTTGAGGGCCGTCATCTCTGGGTTCATCACGATGATGTCAGCCGTGATACCTGCCTTGCGCAAGGCTGCTCCTTCATCGGCAACGGCAACGGCGAGATAGTCCACGTGGTTATCCTGCAAGGTCTTGGCAATCTCTATCGCTCCTGCACCATAGGCATCGGCCTTGATCATGCAGCAGAGCTTTGTGGTGGGTTTCATGAAGGAGCGGTAGTAGCCGAGGTTGGCCTTGAGGGCAGAAAGGTTTATCTCCATCGTGGTCTCATGTACCTGTGAGATAAGCATGGCTGTGATGTCGTCAAACCTGAAGCTGCGTGCTCCCTTTATCAGTATGTTTTCATCGCGCAGGGTTCCGAAGGTGCTTGATGCCAGGAACTGCGGTGTGTCGTGATAGTTGGCAAAGAGAAGTCCGCTGGTGCTGATGCCTGCCTGGCTAAGCGTAGCGGGTGTTATCTGGTGGCCAATGGTGATGAGTTTCTTTATGCCTCGCTGCATGATGAGGGGCATCACCTTCTGGCATATCTCTATGTCTGACAGTCCCGTCTGCTCGATGTCGCTGAGTATTAGCGCATTGGTGCGCTGTACAGATGCTGATGGGAATGCCGCTGGCTGTGTGGCAGCGCTTGGCGACTCATTGGCAGCCGCTGCGTGGTGTGTGCGGCGGCTGATGAAGTCGAGGGCTATGTCGAGCGATGGTATGTCGGAGTTGTAGGAGTCGTTGATGATGATGCAGTTGTTGCGCGCCTGTATCACCTCCAGTCGCATTGCAACGGGTTGCAGCGTAGCTATGCGTTGCTTCAGTTCCTCCGGTGTGACGCCGAGCAGCATCGCCGCAGCGGCACAGAGGAAGGAATTGAGGATGGCAGCCTTGCTGATGAAGGGCAGGGTATAGGTGCTGCTCACGCTCTCTTGTGCTCCACAGGGGTTGCGGAAGGTATAGTGAATCTCGGTCTTCCCCTCGCCAATCCTCTCTATCTTGCTGATGTAGAAGGGGGCTTTGTCGTCGGTCTGTGAGATGCCTATCAGGGTAGTGCCCGTTGGTGCCGACTCTGCCATATATGATATGACGCAGTCATCGTCGGCAGGATAGATGAGTGTGTGGCTCTCCTGAAAGAGCTGCATCTTCTCGCGGCATTTGTCAAGCTGCGTGGTGAAGTTCTCGCGGTGTGCCTGTCCGATATTTGTGAGGATGCCTATCGTGGGGCGTATGATGTTAGCCAGATGCTGCATCTCGCCCGGACGGCTGATGCCTGCCTCGAAGATGGCGGCCTGCGAGTGGCTGTTGAGGTTCCATACGCTCAGCGGAACGCCTATCTGCGAGTTATATGACCTTGGCGAGCGGGTTACGGTCAGCGAGGGCATGAGGAGCTGGTACAGCCATTCTTTCACCATTGTCTTGCCGTTGCTTCCCGTTATTCCTACAACGGGGATGCTGAAGGCGTTGCGATGATGCGTGGAGAGTTGCTGTAGCGCTTCGACGGCTGATGCTACAAAGAGGTAGTTGGCATCGTTCTGCAGCGTCTCAGGCAGCTGTGTGACGACGAAGCTGCGCACTCCTCTTCTGTATAGTTCCTCAATGTATCTGTGGCCGTCGTTCCTTTCAGTCTTGATGGCAAAGAAGAGGGTCTCCTCGGGAAAGGAGAGAGAGCGGCTGTCGGTGAGCAGGAACGAGACAGTCTGTTCCCGCTTGCCGTAGCGACGTGCGCCGATAATGGTTGATATGTTGGATATATCGTAGTTCATGAAATACTATTTCTCAGTCTTTAGCTTAAGTGTTGCGGACTTCATACCCTCACATTTTGCAGTAACGGTTACTGCTCCTGGTGTCAGTCCTGCACGTAGTATTGCCAGCATTGATCCGTTGAAGAGCATGCGCTGGTTAGTCATATTCAGCTCGGGAGATGTCTGGTTGCCATTGCTTACGGCTGCCAATGTGGCTACGGGTGCCTCGGTGTCGCCAACGATGGCTGGCTGGCCGTTGAGGTACAGCGTGACGGTGCCCGGAGCGGTCTTCACCCTGCGGCCCTTCTTGTCGACGGCATAGACGCGAAGGTGCTGCAGATCCTGTCCGTCGGCCTTCCAATGGGCATTGTCGGTCTCCATGCGAAGGGCTACGGGCTGTCCCGTGGTCTCTATCCTGTGGCGCGCTACCACCTTGCCGTTGTTGCGGGCTATGGCCTCGCAGTAACCATCCTGATATTCTATGTCCTTCCAGCGTATCTGGTTGCGCATCTTCGCAGAGCTGCGGTCATTGGGCTTCACGCCATAGCTCTTACCATTGACGAAGAGCTCCACCTCGTCGGCATTGGTATAGGTGGTGAGCTCCAGCTTCGCTCCGGCTTTTCGGTTCCAGTGGTCGCTCTGCTCGTCGTTGCCTGTCTGCACTCCGTTCCACATGGCGTTGCCCTTACCCTCGGTGACGGCGATATGCACTACGGGCTCTTCGGGCTTGAAGAAGGAACGCATATAGAAGGCTTTTGGCTTTGGCTCAAGAGAGATGTCGAAAACTCCCTGCATCCATCCTTTGGCGGGCCATCCTTGACTCTCTCCGAGATAGTCGATGGCACCCCAGTAGGCCAGTCCGATGACTTTGTCGAGGTCCATTGCGAAGAAGTTCTCTCCCATAGCCGCCACGCTGGCTTCGCTCTGATAGAACGACATCCATGGGAAGCGCTTGCCATCGCCTGGGAAGTACATGTATCTGTAGTTATAGGCCTGGAAGTCGGTCTCCATCGCCAGGTTGCAGGGCAGAGAGTCGGTCTCCCAGCTGCGGTAGCGCGGATGCATAGCCACCGTAACCTTGCGTGTGGTGTCATAGCGTTGCAGCAGAGTGCGCATCAGCTTGTATTGTGTCACGCCGAAGTCGTTGAAAGGCATGTCGTTGTATGACTGCAGCTCGTTGCCCAGTGACCATGCTATGATGCAGGGGTGGTTACGGTCGCGCGTTACGAACTCCTGCACGTGGTCCTGCCACAGCTCGCTGAAATGCTTCCTGCCGGCTCCTACATACTGGTCGTTCCATTTGTCATAGAGCTCATCAACGACCAGGATGCCGTATTTGTCGCAGAGGTCAAGGAAATCCACTGAGTATGGGTTGTGTGAGCAGCGTATGTGGTTCATGCCGTATTCTTTCATGAGCAGTATGCGCTTCTCTATAGCCTTTGGGTAGGCTGCCGCTCCCAGTGCTCCGAGGGTGTGGTGGTTGGCATAACCCTTCAGCAGTACCTTCTTTCCGTTGAGCAGCAGACCCTTCTCGGGCGTTATCTCAACGGTACGCAGTCCGAAGGTGCTCTCTGTCTCGTCGGCCACGCTGCCGTCTTCCCTTATCAGCTGCACGCGAGCCTTATAGAGGTTGGGGTGCTCGCAGTCCCACAGCTGCGCGTTGGATATTGTTATAGCAGGGATGTCTAATTCCTCGCCCTGCTTGTAGTTACGGTTTCTTTTCAGCTCATAGGTGTTATCGGCCACTATCTCTCCCTGCGGACTGGTGATGGTGACGGCCATCTTCACGCTGCTCTGTTTGCCGTAGCATTGTACGTTGGCGTTGATGTTCACCTTCACATTACTGCCGCTCTTGGTCACGTCCTCGTTGCTGATGCGCAAGGCATGACGGTGGAAATATAGCTGAGGGTCTTTGGCAATGAGCGACACGTTGCGGTAGAGGCCGCCTCCGGTGTACCAACGGGAGTTCTTGGGGCTGCCCTGTCCGCATACTACCTTGATGGTGTTCTCTTCTCCGGGCTTCAGCGTCTTGGTGACATCGATGTCAAAGCCCACGTAGCCATAGTCCGTCTCTCCGATGCGGGTGCCGTTGAGGTATATGTCGGCATAGAACAGGATGCCCTCGAAGTCAAGCAGCAGTTTCTTGCCTTTGAGCTCTGCAGGGGGTGTGAAGGTCTTGGTGTAGGTGCCGCTCTCCAGTTCTTTGAAGCCGCGGGCAGAGAGTCGGCTCCTGATGTTGGCTCCGGCATCGGAGTTGTCGGGACGTTCTTCGGCACCGGGTTCCACCCAAGGCTGCTCTATGAGGTAGTCGTGGGGCACGTTGACGGGTTGCTTGTCGTTGAAAAGCCATCCGCGGTTCAGGTTTATCTTCTCGGCAGAATAGGCATTTGTGGATGCAAGGAGAAGCAATGATATAAAAGCGGGAATAATTCTCATAATGTTTTTAATACAAATANNATAAAAGCGGGAATAATTCTCATAAAGTTTTTAATATAAATAAGGTGGTGATGTGTATTGTTGATTATTTGCATGCTTTGTGATATTCGGTAGCTCCGAGGAGGAAGCATCCGAGTCCGTAGTCGTCAAAGTCGGGCTCACGGGTGTAGGTACATGGCTGACTTGAAGCAGGCCTGTCGCCGGAGCCCTGTACGTATCCGAGGAAGCCGTCCTGATGCACGCATGAGGCGCAGGCCTCCCAGGCTTTGTCAAGCATTGGCTTCACCTCTTTCTTCTTCAGCAGCTTGTTGTTCACTCCCCATGATAGTCCGTAGAGGAAGAGTGCCGTTCCCGTGAGCTCCGGTCCTGCAAAGTCCTGCGATGCCAGGCTTGCATTCCAGAAGCCGTCGTTTCTCTGCAGCGTCATCAGCGCGTGTGTCATAGCGAGATAGTCGGCCTTCAGCTGTTTGTAGTATGGGTCCTTTGGCGTCAGCGTGCTCATCACGCGGCACAGGGCAGCATATACCCATCCGTTGCCTCGGCTCCAGTAGCAGTTCTTGCCGTCGCTCTCCTTATAGGGAGGAACGAAGTTGGCATCCCGCCACCACAGCCCCTCGGCCTTGTTGAAGAGGCCTCCGCCGCAGCTGTCGCGGCTCCATGTGTAGGAGCGCATAGCGTAGTCCAGATATTTTCTCTCACCCGTTATCTTGGTCATCAGGGCAAAGGCGGGCATAGCCATCTGTATGGCATCAATCCACGTCCAGTGCCTGTTGTCGGTGTGGGATATCTCATAGTCGAAGTTGGCCTTTATCTTCTCTATCTTCTCTTCGCCTCCTGTCTGCATATAGCGCAGCATGTAGGCCTGCCCGCAGCATTGATGGTCGGCATCAACGGTCTGGGGATTGCCATTATATACGTTCCACTTGTGGAATGCTCCCCAGCTGTCAACATAGTCCATGTATCTCGTCTGGGGGTCCAGCTCATAGAGCGCGAAGAGACCTTCGTAATATACGGCGCGTGTCCAGAGGTTGGAGGGACGCAGCTTCTTGCCGGTAGTGGGCCAGGAAGGGTCGCTCCATTTTGTCATGAAATAGTTGTTGGCCCTGCGACACATGTCGAGGGGCTGCGATGCTTCGATGCTCATGCAAATGGCAGCGAGGGCAAGGATGGTTAGGATGACTCGTTTCATTGTTATGTAGGTTGTTTTTGTGTTCTGGCTTCTGGGGAGCCGGGTGAAAATACTGGTGTTGTCAGCATCGTCAGTAGCTTGCAGAGCAGCTGATGCCGATTTCCTCCACCTGCGCCTTGATGGCATCAAGCGTGGCGGGTGAGGCTTTCCTCAGTCCTGCAGTAGGGGTCTCGCGGTCGATGGTGTAGATCATCACCTGCTGCGGGGCTATCTCCCTGAGGGCCTCTAACCACGGACCGACATATTCCTTGCCGGTATTGTCAACGCCCTCACCCGTCATGAACATCGTCTGGATGATGACGTGACCGCGGAAGAGTTTCAGGCTGTCGATAACGTCATGCACGTCATACGACGGCGACACAGGACGGTCTACCTTATTTATATAATCATTATCTACGGTGTCAAGCTTCTGAATGTTGTTGTCAACAAGCATGAGGGCCTCCCTCACGTCCTCCTTGCCTATCATCGTGGCATTGCTCAGTACCGACACCTTGGCCTGGGGGAAATACGTGTCCCTCAGCTCTGTCGTGTCGGTGATGATGCCTGGGAAGTCCGGGTGACATGTCGGTTCGCCATTTCCGGCAAAGGTGATGACGTCGAGGGGTTCGCCGTCGTTGTTGCGCTGCGAGAGCACCTGCTTAAGACGTCCCCTCACCTCCTCACGCGTAGGGCGCTTCTGAGTTGGGCGGCGCTCAGCATTGAGGCCACATTCGCAATAGAGGCAGTCGAAGGTGCACACTTTGCCGTCGCCAGGCATGAGGTTTACGCCCAGCGATACGCCGAGTCTGCGCGAATGAACAGGCCCGAAGATGGGGGATGGATATATTATCGTTGACATTCTTCTTGTTCTTATTATTACGGTTGCTGAAGCGCTTTTTGTGCTTCTTGCTGGCTTTTGAATGCAAATTTACAAAGTTTTTTTCAATTATTATACGTTATATCAGAAAAAATAACTATTTTTGCAAACAAAAATAAACTACGATGCATTGGACAGACCGAATGCGACACGTGAAAATCTCCCTTGTGGTGGCAGCTGTGGTGATTGCTGCCGCTTCTCTTGTCGTAAGCCATTACATGGTTAGCGACCTTGCCAATGAGGAGCGTGGACGCATGGAGATATGGGCTGAGGCCATGCATTCACTGGCCAAAGCCGGAGAGGATACCGACCTCAACCTGGTGCTGAAGGTGCTGGAAGAAAACCATACCATCCCCGTCATCGTTACCGACCATACAGGCAGCGTGCAGACCTATCGAAATGTCGACATCGCAGGCAGCGACAGCATGGCCGTTGCGGCAGAGATAGCCAGGCAGATGCAGGCCAACAAAAAAGCCATACGCGTCAACCTTACCGACAATGCCGACAACAACAGCAAGGACTACCTCCTGGTGTGCTATGACGACTCCGTGCTGCTGACGCGGCTGGCATACTATCCCTACATACAGCTCGGCGTAGTGATGCTCTTCCTCGTCATAGCCATCTTCGCCCTGCTCTCATCAAAGCGTGCCGAACAGAACAAGGTATGGGTGGGACTGTCGAAGGAGACGGCCCATCAGTTAGGGACGCCCATCTCCTCGCTTATGGCCTGGATGGAGATACTCCGCGAGAACTATCCCGACGATGAGCTGATACCCGAGATGGACCGCGACGTGAAGCGTCTGCAGCTCATCGCCGACCGTTTCAGCAAGATTGGCTCAAAGCCCGAGAAGATTATGGTGCCTTTGGAGGAGGTGCTGAGGCATGTTGTCGAATACATGAACCGCCGCACATCCAACAAGGTGCTCATAGACTACAGCATCTCATGTCCCACATCGCCCACGGACAGTCACAACGACTCCGAGCCGGTCATCATCAGGGTCAATCCGCTGCTCTTTGAATGGGTGTTCGAAAACCTCTGCAAGAACGCCGTAGATGCTATGGAGGGCAGGGGAGAGATACATATCAATGCCACAGCCGATGACAGGCTCCTCATTATCGATGTGGCCGACAATGGCAAGGGCATCGAGGCCAAGAACCTGCAGGATGTGTTCCGGCCTGGGTTCACAACGAAGAAGCGGGGATGGGGACTGGGACTGTCGCTGGCTAAGAGAATCATAGAAGAATACCACGACGGCAAAATCTACGTGCTCTACTCAGAGAAATCAAAGGGCACCACGTTCCGAATTGAAATGCCCCAAGGAAGTTGACAAATTGACCATTGAACCTTTAGGATGGCACGATATAAATGGATAATACTTTTATTAGCATTCTTTCCTGCGCTGAGCCTTTCAGCGTCAGAAGGGAATCTGCCATTCTTTGTCGTTGCCGACTCGTTCCGCACAAGGAGCTGGAACTATGAGTGCCTCTACTACTTTCGCGGAACCACCAACCTGCGCCGCCGCAACTTCCTCTATGTGGCCTTCCCAAACAGAGGATACTACCGTCGTGGAGGCAGGAAGCTGCTCTCGGAGCATGTGGGCGTGTTGCAATATAACGCACAGACCTCCTTCACCCGTAAGCGACGCTATGAATACGGCTCCGTCGACGGCTATGACATGGCCAGCCAATACATCGTGGAGCTCTTTCAGCTGACGCCCTTCAACGACTATCTCGTCAGCGGCGACCATATCCTCTCACCCCTGGTGCGCGTCAATGCCAAACACTACAAATACACCGTCGACTCCATCTCCAAGGGTAAGATCTACTATAGCTACCGTTCCCGCCGAAACAAGACACAGCTGAGCCTCTCGGGCCAGTTCGTCTACGACCCCGTCAGGCAGAGCATCAACAGCTTCTCCTTCAGGGGATACTTCGGATATGCACGCTTCAATGTGAAGGTGAAGATGGGAACGTGGGGCGATGAATGTCATTGGCCAAAGGAGTGTGAGGCCACCTTCTCCTATCTCTACTACGGCAACATTATCGAAGGGCAGGCACGATTCTTCCAAGACTACTACAACATGGAGAACGACTATGTGCCTCGCGTAAACAAGAAAGAACACAACGACCTCACGCCGCTCTTCTCGCTGAGCCTTGACACCACCGTGTCGCGTCACGACTCGCTCGCCGTAGCACATTACCGCTATTGGCCGCTCACGCCCGAAGAGGAGCAGATGTATGCCGATGCCGCACCGAAATGGAGGAAGAGCAAGATTGTCAAGGCCGACAATCAGGCCATCGTCAACGACAGCACCCTGCGCCGAAAGCATTCCAAGCCCTGGCTGCGTACACTCGGCACCATAGGCGAAGGGCTCTTCCGAAGCTATGACTTCACCACCTCGCAGTATAGCAACATAAAAATCTACAACCCCGACATCTCTTATTCTGACTGGCGAGGCATCTCCTATCAGCATGATGGACGTATGCACATCAACCACTCGTCAGGACGTAACCTGCAGATGTTCCTAAGGCTGGGATACAACTTCCGGCCAAAACAGTTCGTAGGGCGTTTCCGCACATACTTCACCTATCTGCCGCGCGAGGAAGGCGAAATATCCCTGCAGGTGGAGCAGCGTGGCATGCGTGGCTCAACAGAACTGCTGCAGTCCTTGGAACGCACCGACACCACAAAGGAGCGCAGCATGCTCTTCCGTGATTTCATGGTCAGGCTGGAGCACAAGATTAACATCATCTATGGCATGCGCCTCACGGCGGGTATCATCTACCATCGTCGAACCACCCACCGTGAGCCGCAGGAGATTCTCGACCAGTATGGCATAAAGAGATACTACGTCTCCTTCTCGCCACACCTCAACCTGGAATATACCCCCAAGCTGAAATACTTCTACAACGACGGCAAGCGCATTCGCGTTGGCAGCAGCTGGCCCACCTTCATGCTCGACTATGAGCGTGGCACCAGCGGTATCCTCGAAGGGTCGGCACACTTCGAGCGATGGGAGGCAACGGTGACGAAACGTCAGAATATCTCACAGCAGCATCACCTCATGTGGAAGATTGGGGGAGGACTGTTCACCAATCGCCGCAACGTGGATTTCGTCTTCTATGAGTACTTCAACGAAGGCATCACCGACCCCACGTGGCGTGACGGACTCTCTGGCTGCTTCCATGCACTCAAGGGAGAATTCTACAACAACAGCTACCGATACCTCCGTGCACATGCCGTGCTCGAAAGCCCCGTGCTACTGCTCGGACGCATCAGCACCTATTTGCTGAGAGGGGAAAGACTGTACTTCGGAGCACTCGTCACCGACAAGATCTTCCCATACATAGAGATAGGCTACGGCCTGTCCACCCACATCATCGACATCAGCGCCTTCACATCCATAGCCAAGAAAGAAGCCGTCAACAGCGGTATAAAATTCACCTTACACCTCTTCGACTAACACTTCACCTCTTCACCTTTTTCCACCAAAGACACAACGAATTACACGAAGTATACAAATTAACGCTCCCCATTCCTGCATAAGGAACAAGGAGCGAAAGGGTACGTGGGCGTCCCGCCCGCGACAAACCAGGTACGTGGGCGTCCCGCCCGCGACACAAAAACACATACATTAACGTAATATGCCTCACGGCATCGCGGGCAGGATGCCCACGTCCCTGCGTCCCGCCCGCGAAATTTTCAATTTTCAATTTTCAATTTTCAATTTTTCTCACGCCCTGACAAACCCGTCGGTTGACTTGTACTTCAGGCC
>LXOW01041054.1_pt1 | contig 13412 bp, 9 predicted proteins | sample 1368591 | NCBI WGS metagenome assembly LXOW01 (sample SAMN04884650, study PRJNA319009) | bovine gut metagenome | isolation source: Cow rumen | host: Bos taurus | place: Italy: Legnaro (PD) | collected 2014-07-09
GAAGAGGACCCGGAAATCAAAGCCTGGGTGTTGGAGGATTGCATTGCTTCCTACGGGGAGAATTATGAGCAGCAGATTTTGAGCCGCCTCTCCCCCAGCGTCCGCGTCAATCGCATTCAGCGTCAGGAGGTTCTGCAGACTCTACAGGCACAGCTCAAGCATTTGCTGGATTATCCAGCCTTTCTGCAACACGTACAGAACAGCGCGAAAACCTTGAAGGCCCTGGCCATCTTCAACAAGGACGGCAGTTTTTCCTCCCGGAACCTGGAAAAAACTGCGCGGGATTTTCCCACGGAGGCGGAACTCCATCTGGGCAACGATTTCGCCGTGACCAACCTGGTGGAGGATACGGTTGGCAGCTACACGCTTCTGATCTTTACCCTGTTTTTGGCCCTGCAGTTCATGATTGAGCGAAAGCGCGGCCTGTGGAGTCTGGTCCACGGCGCCCCCGGGGGCAGGCAGCGGCTTGCCCTCGACCGGGCCTGGATTCTGCTGGTTGGCGTTCTGCTGGGCACGCTGGTCCTGCTGGGCGGGAAGCTGATCTTTTTCGCGGTCCACTACGGCGGGTTGGGTTCCCTCTCCCGCAACGTGCAGTCCATTCAGGTGTTTAACGATTTTCCCTGGGTCATGCCGGTCTGGGTCTTCCTTCTGGCATACTTCCTTTTAAAGATTCTGGGCATGTGGCTGGTGGGTATGGCCGTGTGGGCTGTGCTCCAATCCGTCAACCATCTGCCCCTGGCCCTCTGCGTGGCCACCATCGTTCTGGCGGGCGAATACGCCCTCTATCACTTTATCCCAGACAGCTTCGTGACCGTGATTTTCCGCTATATAAACCTGTTTGCTCTGGTGGACGTAACCACGATCGCGCTGCACTATTTAAACCTCAACTTTTTCGGCTGGCCGGTGCAGGGCTTCTTGCTCTCCATTTTCCTGATTCCGCCGGTACTGGGGCTGCTTATGGGGTTCAATGTGCTGTTGGCCGCCCGGAAAAAACCGGTCTCCCGGCAAAACTCCCTGCTCTCCCTGGCGGATCGAATTCGCGTTCCCTTCTCCAGATTTGTCAGCCGTCTGCGGCTGTTTGGGCTGGAGATGCATAAGCTTCTGTGGATGCAGAAGGGCTTGCTGATTCTGATCCTTGTGGTGGTGTATTCCTTCAGCGTCTTAAAGCTGCAGTATCCGGACACCGAAATGTACGACGAGGATCTGGCGTCCTACTCCGCCATGCTTCAAGGACCGATCACGGAAGCAACGGTCCAGGAGATTGACGGCAGAATTCAGGAGTATTCCTCCTATCGTCAAAGCGAGTCCATTTCCCGTCAGTTGGACATTCTCCAACGCCTGCGGGAAAAGTGCGTGGAAAGCCTCGAGGCCAAGGACGGAAAGTGGCTGATTAACCCAGAGCCCTTTGCCGTACTGATGAGTGCCAATCAGGATGGCCGGGGCGCTCAGAATTATCAACGAGAGATTGCCGTGGTGCTTCTGTTGGCGCTGGCCCTGCTGCTGAGCGGAATCTTTTCCCAGGAGCATCAAAACCGCATGAACCAGCTTCTCCACGGAACCCTGCGGGGCCGCGCTGTTCTCTGGCGCAAAAAGCTGATCGCGGCGCTGTTGTTGACTTGCCTGGTCTGGGTGCTGTTTGAGGCGGGAGAGCTGTGGCAGATTCACGGCAAATATGAGGACCTGGCGCTGGCAGCACCGATCCAGAGCTTTGACTACTTTGCAGACCAGCCCAATCAGGTGAGTCTGGGAACGGCAACGGCGGTATATCTGCTGCTCCGCCTGCTTGCAATGCTTACCGCAACAGGCATCATCCTTCTGATCTCCTGCTGCAGCAGGCAGAACAACCTGGCCATTCTGGTTTCCTGCGGCCTTCTGGTCATTCCCTCCTGCTTGAGCTATATGCGAATTGACGTACTTGACTCCCTTTCCTTTGCCCGGCTCTTCTCTCCCCTGGAGGCCGAAACCGCAGGATACGTCGTGGCCGCCGTCCTTGGCTGTGCCTCTCTCGTCCTGTCGCGGCATCGCTGGCTGCGCAGAAATGGGCCCAAAGCATAGCATTTCCCCGTTTTTTACCCGTTCCGGTAAAATTGTGAAAAAAATTTTTCACAATTTTACCGGAATTTTTAAGGAATTTTAACACTTTTTTAATAGTTTATGCGGCTTCAACTTTCAGTCGTACTCAGTTTTGCCCGGAAAAAACGAGTAAAAGTAGTGGTTTTTTGTATATTTACAATCGTTCTCTCCAGGTCCCGACCCCAAAATCGGTATTATGGGCGAATAAACTTTCTGCTTTACAAATCTCTTTTGATCTGCTATAATCCGGGCGCAATGAAGAAAGAATGAACCGCAGCGAACGATATATAATCATAATCTTTTTTGGAGGTAACAACCATGAAAAACAAGATTTGCGCACTCCTGCTCTCCGCTTGCATGTGCTTTGTACTTTGCGCCTGTGGTGACGGCGCCGATTCCAAGGAAAAGGCCCCCGCTCAGGTGGCCCCCGTTGGCGTGAACGATACTGTGAAAGAGAACGCAGCTTCCGCTGATAACACGGTTGTGAAGGAAGAGAAGCCCGCCGGCAAGACCGGGACTTCCAGTGAGAAGACGGACAAGGCCCCTGTCGCAAAGGGCACTGATAAAGCAGATAACGGCATTGTCTCCGAATAAATAATGTTCCCAAGCAAAGGGAGCATCGCAGCTTATATGCGGTGCTCCCTTTCAACTTTTTTATCTGATACTGAACTCCCATAGAAAGATTGAAAAATGTTCCGAGTAGGAATTGCGCCAGACGAGGCGGAGGACGCAGGCGGGCTTGACGCCCNNACGATGTATGGCACAATTCCTGCCGGAACAGATTAAAGGTTTCTATGGGAGTTCAGTATGAAGTACAAAACGGAGCGCCGCGAAACAAACCGCGGCGCTCCGTTTTGTTAGTGATGCTTTTTCAGGGTGTCCAACAGCCAGAGTCCGGTGTCGGTGTAGTCCTCCCGGGTAAAGCCGCTGTATTTGTCCACGGAAAAGCGGACAGCAGAACAAGCCTCCGCTGCCTTGGACAGAGACCACATGCAGTAGGAGATGTTCTCCCCTTCCAGCAAATCGATCCAGGCGTCCGCGCCCTCCAGGTCCCGGGGCAGGCCGCCGCTGGCGGCGGTCACGCCGAACTCCGTCACAAAGACGGGCAGGCCCGCCCGGCTCACCCGGGCCGTCATGTCCCGATATTCCTTGCCGTGGGTGGCGGAATAGAAATGGAGGCTGTAGAGCAGGTTGTCGAAGTCCAGGGGATCGGCAGCCACGCTGTCCAGGTCCTTGGACCAGTCGGGATTGCCCACCAGAATCACCGCGTCCGGGGCCTTTTCCCGGATCACGGGGATGACCTGCTCGGCGTAGGCCTTGACGGCGGCCCAGTCCACGCCGTTGGGCTCGTTGCAGATCTCGTAGAGGACGTGGTTGCGATCCTTATACTTCTCCGCCATCTCCCCGAAGAAGACCTTTGCATCCTCCAGGTAGGTGTTGGGGTCGCCGTCGCTGAGAATGTGCCAGTCGATGATGACGTACATATCCGCGGCTTCCGCCAGGGTGACACCCAGGTCAATATCCGCCTTGTGACGGTCCTTGTCGCCCTTGGTGCAGTAGCCCACGATCCCCACGCCGTAGGTATACAGGGGAAGGCGCATCAGATTGACTCCATCCTCCTGGGATAGCTCCCGGAAAAGCTGCTCGTTGAGGAAGGACTCCGAGGTAATCAGCCCGTTCAGGCTGACCCCCCGCAGCATCACCGGCTGGCCGTCCTGACCGCAAAGCTTGCCGTTCAGCACTTGCAGCTTCCCGCGGGTGGAGGGACGGTCCCGCCCGTCCTCACAGCGGAGGGGGGCCAGGCCGGCGGTGGTTTCCGGGGTGGTCTCGGTTGGCGCGGCAGTCCCGGCGGGCTGTTTGGCACAGCCCGCCAAGGCGGCAGTCAGCAGAAGCACGGCCAGAAGAAGCGCTGTGACCTGTTTCATGGGCGGCACCTCATTTCTCCGGTCAAAGGGTGACGGTAACGCGGCAGAGGGGCGCGTCGGTGAGGGGGACGGTATTTCCCGCAATGGGCTGACCGTCTACCGTCAGGCCCTTCTCCGCCCCCCGGCGGACGGTGATCTCATAGCGCGTCCCCCGGAAGAGACGGCTGATCTGGCAGCCCGCCATGGAATCCGGCAGGCAGGGATCTACCACCAGGCCCGCATAGTCCGGGCGGACACCTAAGATGCCCTGGCTGACGGCCACAAAGGACCAGGCGGCGGTGCCGGTGAGCCAGGCATTCTTGGCCTCGCCGTAGTTCTGGGCCGCACGCCCCGCAATGGTCTGGCTGTAGCAGTAGGGCTCGGTCCGGTGGATCTCGCTCTTGTCCTCGATGTAGGCCGGGGCGTTGCGGGTGTAGAGGTCAAAGGCCGCGTTGCCATCCCGGACCTTGCACCAGGCCAGAGTGATCCAGGGGTTGTTGTGGCAGAAAACGGAGCCGTTCTCCTTGTAGCCGGGGGGATAGGAGGAAATCTCCCCCAGGTAGTCGTGATATTCCGAGTAGCAGGGGGACAACAGCTCGATGCCGAAGTCGTTGCCCAGCAGACGTTCCGTGGAGGCCAGAGCCTTTTTGCCGCAGGCCTCGCCGCCGATGCCCGCCATGACGCAGAAGCCCTGGGGCTCGATGAAAATTTTGCCTTCTTCATTGTCTTTGCTGCCGATGGGCCGCTCAAAGGCGTCGTAAGCCCGGCGGAACCATTCTCCATCCCAGCCGTGGGCCAGGACAGCCTTTTCCATCTCGGCAACCTGAGTCCGAATTTCTGCGGCCTCCGTCCCCAGGCCGATTTGGTCACAGAGGGCAGCGTATTCCGTCCCGTACTTGACGAACATGCCGGCGATGAAAACGCTTTCCGCCTTGCCGCTCTCGAAGTTGGAGCAGGTCTGGAAGCTCTCGCCCGGGGTCAGGGAGAAGCAGTTGAGATTCAGGCAGTCGTTCCAGTCTGCCCGGCCGATCAGGGGCAGGCCGTGTGGACCCTTGTGGGTCACGGTATAATTCACGCTGCGGCGCAGGTGCTCCAGCAGAGGGACCTCTGTCCCCGCCTCGTTGTTGAAGGGGGTGGGGGCGTCCAGGATGGAGAAGTCCCCGGTCTCCCGGAGGTAGGCGCAGGTACAGGCCACCAGCCAGAGGGGGTCGTCGTTGAAGCCGGAGCCTACGTCGGCGTTGCCCCGCTTGGTGAGGGGCTGATACTGGTGGTAGGTGGAGCCGTCGGCAAATTGAATGGAGGCAATGTCCACGATCCGCTCCCGGGCCCGCTCCGGAATGAGATGCACGAAGCCCAGCAGGTCCTGGCAGCTGTCCCGGAAGCCCATGCCCCGGCCCGTGCCGCTCTCGTAGTATGATGCGCTGCGGCTCATGTTGAAGGTCACCATGCACTGATACTGGTTCCAGATGTTCACCATCCGGTCCAGCTTTTCCTCACTGCTCCGCACGGTAAAGCGGGAGAGAAGGTCCGTCCAGTAGGTCCGAAGGGCCTCCAGGGCCGCGTTGAACTGGGCCTCGGTCTCAAAGGCCGCCAGCAGCTTGTGGGCGGGGGCCTTGTTGATGACGTTGAGGGCCGTGAATTTCTCCTCCCGGGGCAGCTCCACGTAGCCCAGCCGGAAGAGCAAGGTCTTTTCCTCCCCCGGGGCCAAGGTCAGCTCCAGCCGCAGGGCCGCGATGGGCGCCCAGCCGGAGGCCACGCTGCAGAAGCTGGTTCTCTGCTCCACGGCGAGAGGCTCCCGCCAGCCGCGGAATTGGCCCAGGAAGCTGTCCCGATCCGTGTCGAAGCCCGCGATGGGGGCGTTGACGGAATAGAAGGCGTAGTGATCCCGGCGCTCCCGGTATTCCGTCTTGTGGTAGACGGTGGAGCCTTCGAGCTCGACCTCGCCGATGTTCCAGTTGCGCTGGAAGTTGGTGGCGTCGTCCACCGCGTTCCAAAGGCACCATTCCACCGCCCCGTAGACGGTCAGCTTCTTTTCCTGATCGCTCTCATTTTTAAGGGTAAGGCGCTGGACCTCCATGGAGGTATCGATGGGGACAGTGACGGTCAGCGCGGCGCTGACGCCGTTTTTGGCCCCCTCGAAGACGGAGTAGCCCAGGCCGTGACGGCAGCGATAGCGGTCCAGGGGCGTCCGGGCAGGAAGAAAGGCGGGGCTCCAAACCGTGTCGCCGTCGCAAATGTAGAAGCAGCGCCCGCCGTCGTCGGCCGGGACATTGTTATAGCGGAACCGAGTGATTCGGCGCAGCTTGGCGTCCCGATAGAAGCTGTAGCCGCCGCAGGTGTTGCTGATCAGGGAGAAAAAGCCGTCGCTGCCCAGATAATTGATCCAGGGCAGAGGCGTGTCCGGCCGGGTAATCACGTATTCCCGCGCCTGATCGTCAAAAAAACCGTATTTCATAGATGTATACACTTCCTATCCGGGAAATATTCTGGAACAGGGTCCATCGTAACAATCGAAAACGATTAAGTACATTATAGTCATTCGTCCAAAAAAGGCAAGCTTTTTTTAAAAAAAACGGGAATATGTCTGAAATGCTATAAAATCATATTGCAAAATTGTTGATATTAACGAATAAATGAGGCTTGACGAAAGAGAAAAGCCCCGCTATAATGGAACCAACGAAATCGATTAAGTTTTGGAGCGCAGAAGGCGAGGCGAGGCAGGATGATCACGATCACGGATATCTCAAAGGCCTGCGGTGTCTCCCGTGCCACGGTCAGCAAGGCGCTGAACGGAGCGCCGGACATCTCCCCGGAGACCGCCAAGCGGGTCCGGGAAACGGCGGAGGCCCTGGGCTACCGGCCCAACGCCATGGCCAGAGCCCTGAAGCTGGGCCGCAGCTACAATGTGGGCGTCCTCTTCTCGGACGCCACCGGCGGCGGCATCACCCATGAATACTTCTCCCAGATTTTGGAGAGCGTCAAGGCCGAGGCCGAACGGCTGGGCTACGACATCACCTTCATATCCAAAGACCTGGGCCGGCAGCAGATGGACTACTACGAGCACGCCAAGTACCGGAGCTGCGACGGGGTGGTCATCGCCTCCGCGGACTTCCAGGACCCGGCCATCGTCCGTCTTGTCACCAGTGAGATCCCCACGGTCACCCTGGATTACAGCTTCGACAGCCGCACCTCGATCCTGTCGGACAACGTCCGAGGCATGGAAACGCTGGTACGATACATCTATGAAAGAGGGCACCGAAAAATCGCCTTCATTCACGGAGAAATGACCTCCGTTACCCAAAAGCGCCTGGCCAGCTTCAAGAAAACCTGCGCCACCCTGGGGCTGGAGGTCCCGCCGGACTTCATCCGGCCCGGCGTCTATCACGATCCCCGGTCCAGCGGCCTGCAGACTCGGGCGATCCTGGCCCTGCCGGAGCGTCCCACCTGCATCATCTACCCCGACGATCTGAGCTTCATCGGCGGTATGAACGAGTTGGAGCGGAACGGCCTGTCAATCCCCGGCGACATGAGCGTGGCCGGCTACGACGGCATTCCCCTTTCCCAGGTCCTGCGCCCCCGGCTCACCACCTATCGGCAGGGCGCGGAGCGGATGGGCCGGGAAGCGGCCCGCCTGCTGATTGAGCAGATCGAACAGCCGGACACCTGGCTGCCCCAACAGCTCACCGTGGAGGGCGAGCTGCTGGGCGGAGACACGGTGGCAGCAATCGGTTAAAGCGCGCAAGCGTTTTAATATAATGAAAGGGGCACTGCCCCAAGATTAAGAGGACAAGGAGAAAACTGTCATGAAAAAATTGCTCGCTATCCTGCTGGCCGCTTTGATGCTGCTCAGCGTCGTGGGCTGCTCGGAGCAGAAGCCCGCGGACAACAACAACGGTGGCAACAACGCCGCAAACAACACCCCCGCGGAACAGGGCAAGGTGTTCAACATCTATGCCTGGAACGAAGAGTTCAAGGGCTTCTTTGAGAAGTACTACAAGGTTCCCGACGGCGTCACCGTCAACTGGATCATCAACCCCAGCGACAACGGCGTCTACCAGCAGAAGCTGGACGAGGCTCTGAAGAACCAGGCCAGCGCCAAGGCTGACGACAAGATCGACCTGTTCCTGGCCGAGGCTGACTACATCGGCAAGTACGTCGACTCCGACTACACCATGGACGTCACCTCCTTCGGCTACAAGAACGCCGACACCATGTATGAGTACACCATCAAGGCCGCCTCCGACAGCAAGGGCGTCTGCAAGGGCGTTTCCTTCCAGTGCTGCCCCGCCGCTGTGATCTACCGCAAGAGCATCGCCAAGGACGTTCTCGGCACCGACGATCCCGCCGAGGTCCAGAAGGCCATCGACTCCTGGGAGAAGTTCGACGCTGTCGCCGCTCAGGCCAAGGAGAAGGGCTACTACATGACCGCTTCCTTCGCGGAGACCTTCCGCGCTTTCTCCAACAACTGCACCAAGCCCTGGGTTGACAAGGACAACAACCTGCAGTTCGACCCCCAGATCACCGCTTGGATGGACCAGACCGAGAACTACATCAAAAACGGCTACACCCTGACCGCCGGCGTGTGGGATACTGAGAAGACCAACCAGATGTTCAAGGACGGCAAGACCATGTGCTTCTTCGGGCCCGCTTGGTACTACAACTTCTGCATGAACAACGCCATGGACAAGGAAAAAGGCTGCATTGGTGACTGGTGCATCGTCAAGGGTCCCCAGGCCTACTTCTGGGGCGGCACCTGGCTGCTGGCTGCCACCGGCTCCGACAACACCGAAATGCTGAAGGGCATCTTCGAGACCTTCACCATCAACGAGGACGTTTGCTCCAAGCTGGTCTCCGAGCAGAACCAGTTCCCCAACAACACCAAGATCGTTGACAAGTTCGCCAAGGATACCTCCTACGGCAACACCGCCATCCTGGACGGCCAGAACGACATCGCTGTCTTCGCCGAGCTCGCCAAGGACATCAAGTGGGAGAACCACACCAACTACGACCAGCTCCTGAACGAGGGCCTGCAGAACAAGCTGCAGGAGTTCTACAACGGTTCCGTTGACAAGGATACCGCTCTGAAGAACTTCTACAACTACGTGAAGGAAGTCTACGCCAACATCAACATCCCCCAGAACTAATCCGATTCACCTGACCGCGGCAGGGGCCTCTGCCCCTGCCGCTGCCATTCCCGCCGGATGGGAGGAGCTAACATGGAAACAAAAAACCGCAGAAAGGACGGCAGGCTGAAATCCGTAAGCTACGCCAAATGGGGCTACATCTTTATCGTGCCGTTCTTTGTCGCCTATTTGATCTTTACCCTGGTTCCCCAATTTTTGACCATTTACAACAGCTTTTTTGAAAACTATCAGGACGGCCTGAAGCAGGTCGGTCCCACCTACGTGGGCCTGGACAACTACAAGGCCCTCTTCACCCCCGACAGTGCGGGCACGGTCCGCATTCTCAAGTACGTGGGCAACACCATGATTATGTGGTTTATCGGCGCCCTGCCCCAGTTCGTCATTGCGCTGCTGCTGGCGATCTTCTTCACCAGCTATCGGCTGAACATCAAGGGGCAAGGCTTCTTCAAGACGGTCATCTACATGCCCAACCTCATTATGGCCGCCGCCTTCTCCATGCTGTTTTTCACTCTCTTTTCCCGAGTCGGTCCCATCCAAGCCCTGCTGGTTGAGAAAGGATGGATCGACGCTTCCTTCGATTTCTTTTCGCATCGGGTCACCGTGCGCGGCATGATCGCCATGATGAACTTCCTGATGTGGTTTGGCAATACGACCATCGTTCTGATGGCCGGTATCATGGGCATTGACCAGTCGCTCTTTGAATCCGCCACCCTGGACGGCGCCAACGCCTGGCAGGTCTTCTTCCGGGTGACCATGCCGCTTCTGATGCCCATTTTCGTCTACTGCCTGATCACCGCTCTGATCGGCGGCATTCAGATGTTCGACGTGCCCCAGGTCCTCACCAAGGGCAACGGGGCGCCGGATGAGACCACCAGAACCCTGGTGATGTACCTGAACAACTATCTGACCAACAAAAACTACGGCATGGCCGGCGCCATCTCCGTGATTATCTTCATCGTCACCGGCGCTCTGGGCGGCATCGTTTACAAGATGCTCGTGGGCCAGTACAAGGAGCCCCAGCGGCAGCACCGCAAGAGAAAGGGGGACGTGGTATGAGTGACAACGCAAAGGGAAGGCTCAAGCTGACGATCCTGCGTATCATCGTCTACGCCATTCTGGCGTTCCTGGTCTTCCTGTGTCTGTTCTTCTTTTATCTGATGATCATCAACGCCTCCCGCTCCAACGCCCAGCTTGCCACCGGCTTTGAGATCCTGCCCAAGGAGCACTTCTGGGACAACCTGGTGAACGCCTGGAACGACGCCTCCATCAACATCCCCCGGGGCATGCTGAACAGCCTGATCATCGCCCTGGCCACCGCCGTTCTGACCACCTATTTCTCCGCCCTGACCGCCTACGGCATTCACGCCTATGACTTCAAGGGCAAGAAGTTCGTCTTCACCTTCATCATGGCCATCATGATGATCCCGGCCCAGGTCTCCGCCCTCGGCTTCGTCCAGATGATGAACAAGCTGAACCTGACCAACAGCTACATTCCGCTGATCCTCCCCAGCATCGCCGCCCCCGTGGTCTTCTTCTACATGAAGCAGTACATGGAGAGCGTGCTGCCCCTGGAGATCGTGGAGGCGGCCCGGGTGGACGGCTCCGGCGAGTTCCGGACCTTCAACACCATCGTCCTGCCCATCATGAAGCCCGCCATCGCCGTGCAGATGATCTTCTCCTTCGTCAGCTCCTGGAACAACTACTTCATCCCCGCGCTGCTGCTGGACAAGGCGGAGATGAAGACCGTCCCCATCATGATCGCCCAGCTTCGCAGCGCGGACTATTCCAAGTTCGACATGGGCAAGGTCTACATGTTCATTTTGCTGGCCATTCTGCCCGTCATGATCGTCTACATCATCCTCTCCAAGTCCATCATCAAAGGCGTCACCGCCGGAAGCGTGAAGGGATAAGACTATGAAACAGTTTACAGGTTTTCAACACGGGATCAATCTGGGCGGCTGGCTCTCCCAGTGCGACTACTCGACGGAGCGCTGCGAGACCTTTATCCGGCCCGAGGACTTTGCTGTGATCAATGCCTGGGGCGCAGACCACGTCCGGGTCCCGGTGGACTACAATCTGCTGGAGGCCGAGGACGCCGCCGCGGAGCCCCGGGGCTTCCGGTATCTGCGGCTGGCCGTGGACTGCTGCCGGGCCAACGGCCTGCACATGGTCCTGGACCTCCACAAGACCCCCGGCTTCTCCTTTGACCCCGACGAGGGGGAGGGCGGCTTCTTCGACAGTGAGGCCTTTCAGACCCGTTTCTACCGGATCTGGGAAGCCCTGGCCCGGTACTTTTCCACCGACGCCGACCTGCTGGCCTTCGAGCTGCTTAACGAGGTCACGGATCAGGAATACATGCCCGCCTGGAACCGGATCTGGAACGAATGCGTCCGGCGCATCCGGGTCTACGCCCCCACGGTCCCCATTCTGGTGGGCGGCTACTGGCACAACAGCGCCCAGTCCGTCAAGGACATCGCGCCCCCGCCGGACGAGCATATCGTCTACAATTTCCACTGCTACGAGCCCCTGATCTTCACCCATCAGGGCGCAAACTGGATGCCCACCATGGACCCCGCCTTCCGCATCTCCCCCGACGCAAGCTTCGCGGAGCTGGAACGGGCCAGCCGGGAGATGCTGGGCGAACGTGTGACCCTTTTGGACTGCTGGCCCCCGGAAACAAGGCTCAGCCCGGCCTACTTTGAGGCCTTTATGGCCTCGGCCATCGAGGCGGCGGAGGCCCGGGGCGTGGCCCTGTACTGCGGGGAATACGGCGTGATCGACCGCGTCCCGCCGGAGCAGGCCCTGGAATGGTATCGGGCCATTCAGCCAGTCTTCGAGAAGCACGGGATTGGCCGGGCAGCCTGGAGCTACCGGCAGATGGACTTCGGCCTCTCTGATCCCAGAATGGACGGGGTTCGCCCGGAGCTGGTGAAGCTTTTGTAATCGGTTTACGACGTAACTTTCAAGGAGGATCTGATCCTTATGGCAACTGTGCAACTGGTTAACATAAAAAAAGTCTACCCACATTCGGGAGAGACGAAAAAGAAAAAGAAGGCGGACGTCGCTGAGAAAAAGACCAATCTTCAAATCACCGACGAGGGCGTCGTGGCGGTGCAGGAATTCAACCTGGAAATCGCGGATAAGGAATTCATCGTTCTGGTGGGTCCTTCCGGCTGCGGCAAGTCCACTACCCTGCGGATGGTGGCGGGTTTGGAGGAGATTACCGGCGGCGAGCTGTATATCGACGGCAACCTGGTCAACGCCGTGGCCCCCAAGGATCGGGACATTGCCATGGTCTTCCAGAACTACGCCCTCTATCCCCACATGACGGTGTATCAGAATATGGCCTTCGCCCTGAAACTGCGGCATCTGCCCAAGGCGGAGATTGAGAAGAAGGTCATGGAGGCCGCCGAAATTCTGAATATCACAGAGTACCTGGACCGGAAACCCAAGGCTCTCTCCGGCGGCCAGCGCCAGCGTGTGGCCATTGGCCGGGCCATTGTCCGGGCCCCAAAGGTCATGCTCATGGATGAACCTCTGTCCAACCTGGACGCCAAGCTCCGCAATGAAATGCGAGCGGAGATCATCAAGCTCCGTAAGCGTATCGACACCACCTTCATCTATGTCACCCACGACCAGACCGAAGCTATGACCCTGGGTGACCGCATTGTCATCATGCGGGACGGCTTCGTCCAGCAGATTGGCACCCCCCAGGAGGTCTTCAACCACCCCGCCAATCTCTTTGTAGCCGGATTCATCGGCATGCCCGTCATGAACTTCTTTGACGCGAAGCTCGAGGAGCAGGCCGGGAAATACTTCGTCTCTCTTGGCGGCATTCGGGTGGAGCTTTCCCCGGAGAAGGAAGCCCGCTTGAAGGCCAAGGGCGTCAAGAGTCAGACCGTCACCCTGGGAGTCCGCCCGGAGCATACGGACATCGCGGCTCAGGGCATTCAGGGCCGGGTGGACGTGGCCGAAATGATGGGTTCCTCCGTCCATCTGCATATCACCGCCGAGGGCCGGGACGTGATCATCATCGTCCCCACCGTGGACCTGGAGAACAGCTTCAACATGGGCGACACGGTCCACTTCACCTTCAACGGCAAGGTCGCCCATATCTTCTCCAAGGAAGACGAACGCAACCTGGAGTATTAATACATTGGCCAATAAAACCATTTGATTTCTTTGCGGCCAGATTTGCGCCATACGTCGTTGTCGTCCTTTCCGGGCGTCAAGCCCGCCTGCTTCCTCCGCCTCGTCTGGCACAAATCTGACTCTGTCTCTTATACACATC
>LXOW01148912.1_pt1 | contig 13412 bp, 11 predicted proteins | sample 1368591 | NCBI WGS metagenome assembly LXOW01 (sample SAMN04884650, study PRJNA319009) | bovine gut metagenome | isolation source: Cow rumen | host: Bos taurus | place: Italy: Legnaro (PD) | collected 2014-07-09
CCGGCGGACAAGGTGGAGCAGGGGACCATCACCACCCACTTCGACTTCCACGCCATGGACGACCGGTTGGTGAAGCTGGACATCCTGGGCCACGACGATCCCACGGCCCTCCGCATGCTCCAGGACCTCACCGGCATCGACCCCACCACCATCCCCCTGGATGACCCGGAGACCAGGAAGATCTATTCCTCGCCCGAGCCCCTCCACGTGGACCTTTCCGCCCTCGAATGCACCGTGGGCACCCTGGGCGTGCCGGAATTCGGCACCAGCTTCGTCCAGAAGGTGCTGGAGCAGACCCGGCCCACCACCATGGAGGAGCTGGTCCGCATCTCCGGCCTGACCCACGGCACTGACGTGTGGCTCAACAACGCCGAGCCCCTGGTGGTCAACGGCATCGCCAAGCTCAAGGAGGTCCTCTGCACCCGGGACGACATCATGAACTACCTCATCGTCCACGGCATGGACGCCTCCCTGTCCTTCAAGATCATGGAGCGGGTACGCAAGGGCAAGGGCCTCACCGACGAGATGGAGGACGCCATGAAGACGGGGCAGATACCCGCCTGGTTCATCGACTCCTGCAAGAAGATCAAGTACATGTTCCCCCGGGGCCACGCCGTGGCCTACACCATGATGGGCTTTCGCATCGCCTACTTCAAGGTCCATCGGCCCCTGGAGTTCTACACGGTCTACTACACCGTCCGGGCGGACGCCTTTGACATCTCCCGGTCCCTGGGCGGGGCAGACGCTGTTTTGCAGCAGATCCACACCCTGGAAAAGAACCTGAACTCCGCCGACGCCGACGCCTCCAAGAAGGACAAGGACCTGATCACCATATTGGAGGTGGTCTACGAGATGTACAAGCGGGGCATCGAGCTCTTGCCCGTGGACATCTACAGGTCCCAGGGCACGAAGTTCGTCATCGAGAACGGGGCCATCCGCCCGCCCTTCAACGCCATTCCCGGCGTGGGCGACACGGCGGCCCTGGCCATCGCGGAGAAGCGGGGCACCGAGCCCTTTAGGTCTGTGGAGGAGTTCGCCGCCCGCACCGGCAGCAACAGCGGCGTGGTGGCCGCCCTCGAAAGCTGCGGCTGCTTCGACGGCCTCCCCAAGAGCGACCAGATCTCCCTGTTTGATTTTTGATTGATAAATATACTTTTTTTAGGGTCGCCCTAAAACTTTTTCTTGACCCCGTTTTTTGTTGTTTGTATACTTATGCCGCAATCTTTCATAGGAGGGGAATCTATGGAAAAGAAACGACCGAACTACACGTCTCCCTACGAGCTGGACGGGCGGATACCGCTTCGGCAGGCTGTGCCTCTGGGGCTGCAGCACGTTCTCGCCATGTTCGTAGGCAACCTGTCGCCGCTGCTGATCATCCTGGGCACCTGCGGCCTCACCGTGGACGCCGGGTTTGCCGATCTGCGGGTATCGCTCCTGCAGAACGCCATGCTGATCGCCGGTCTCATCACCTTCGTACAGCTGTATCCCATCGGTCCCATCGGCGGCCGGCTGCCCATCGTCATGGGTACGTCCTCCGGCTTCATCGGGATCAACAACTCCATCGCCATCAGCACCATGGGCGGCATCGCGGCGGGCACCATCACCACGGACCTTAACGCAGGCATCTTCGCCTACGGCGTGCTCATGGGCGCCTGCATCGTGGGCGGCGTGTTTGAGATGGGCCTCGGCTTCCTCATCAAGCCCCTGCGCAAGTTCTTCCCGCCCGTGGTCACCGGCACGGTGGTCATCGCCATCGGCCTTTCCCTGATCTCCGTGGGCATCAACTTCTTCGGCGGCGGCTCCGGCGTCAAGGACTTCGGGAGCCTGTGGAACCTGTTCCTGGGCCTCGCCACCCTCATCGCCATCCTGGTGTTCAAGCACGCCTTCAAGGGCTTCCCGTCCATCGCCTCCGTGCTCATCGGTATCGCCATCGGCTACGTGATCTCCCTCATCATGGGCTTCGTGCTGCCCCGTGAGCTGGAGATCGGCGGTGCCACCATCGTCCCCGCTTACATCACCAAGTGGGAGCAGGTGGCCTCCGCCAAGTGGTTCGCTCTGCCTGACATCCTGCCCGTCAAGCCGGTATTCCGCCTCGACGCCATCATCCCCATGTGCATCATGTTCATCGTGACCGCCGTGGAGACCATCGGCGACACCTCCGGCGTGGTGGAGGGCGGCCTCAACCGTGCGCCTACGGATAAGGAACTCTCCGGCTCCGTGGTCTGCGACGGCTTCGGTTCCTCCGTGGCGGCTCTCTTCGGCGTGCTGCCCAACACCTCCTTCAGCCAGAACGTGGGCCTCGTCGGCATGACCAAGGTGGTCAACCGCTTCGCCATCGCCATGGGCGCGGGCATCCTGGTCCTCGCGGGCCTGTTCCCCAAGATCGGCGCCATCATCAACATCATGCCCCAGCCCGTTCTCGGCGGCGCGGCGGTGTTCATGTTCGCCAGCATCGTGATCTCCGGTATCAACCTCATCACCAAGGAGCCCCTGACCGGCCGCAACGCCACCATCGTGGCCATCGCTCTGGGCCTTGGCTTCGGCCTCGGTTCCTCCACCGCCGCTCAGGCCTTCATGCCCCAGTGGCTCAAGTACATCTTCGGCGGCTCCGGCATCGTGCCCGCGGCCCTGATCGCCATCATCCTGAACATCGTCATCCCCAAGGACAAGGAGCAGGTCCAGTAATCGTCGAAGCGTCGTTTCTGTTCTTCAAAAGCCCGGCCATGCCGGGCTTTTTGCGTCGCGGGCCGGACCGCTTTCGATTTTTGACGCGCAGGCCCTTGACAGTATGGGGCTGAACCCGTATAATAATCTCAAGTAATCCTGCACGCTCGGTGCGTTCATAGATAGATATATATAGATGCTGAAGATAGAAGCGATTCAATCCGTTTTTTGATATAGACAGCGAATATATACAACCCATGGTATGAACTATTATGACCGGGCGTCTGCCCGGTTATATTCTTATAGATGGGAGTGAAACGATGCACTGGTGGTTTTTGATCCCCGCTGTCCTGCTGGGCGCCGGTATCGGCATCGCGATCGGCTATTTCTACCGCAAGAACGTAGCCGAAGCCAAGATCGCGAAGGCCGAGGACGCGGTCCGCACCCTGCTCGATGATGCACAGAAGAAAGCGGAAGAGATACGCAAGGAAAAGGAGTTGGAGGCCAAGGAGGAGATCTACAAGCTCCGCACCGAGGCTGAGAAGGAGAACCGGGACCGGCGGAACGAGCTGCAGCGCACGGAGCGCCGCCTCTTCCAGCGGGAGGAGACCCTGGACAAGAAGATCGAGGCCGTGGAAGCCCGGGAACAGAGTCTGAACGATCGGTCCGCCAAGGTGGACCAGCGGGAGGCCAGGGCTGAGGAGCTGGTGGCAGAGCAGGAGAAGGAGCTGGAGCGCATCTCCGGCCTCACCGCTGACTCCGCCAAGGAGATGCTCCTTGCCCGCGTGGAGGAGGAGGCCAAGCACGACGCCGCCATTCTGCTCCGGGACATCGAGCAGAGGACCAAGGAGGAGGCCGACCGGAAGGCCCGGAACATCGTCACCCTGGCCATCCAGCGCTGCGCCGCCGACCACGTGGCCGAGGCCACCGTGTCCGTGGTGCCGCTCCCCAACGACGAGATGAAGGGCCGGATCATCGGTCGTGAGGGCCGGAACATCCGGGCTCTCGAGACCGCCACCGGCGTGGACCTCATCATCGACGACACCCCCGAGGCCGTGATCCTCTCCGCCTTCGACCCGGTCCGCCGGGAGATCGCCCGGATCGCCCTCGAGAAGCTGATCATGGACGGTCGCATCCACCCCGCCCGCATAGAGGAGATGGTGGAGAAGGCCAAGAAGGAGGTCAGCAACCAGATCCGCGAGGCCGGCGAAGCCGCCGTGCTGGAGGTGGGCGTCCATGGTCTGCACCATGAGCTCATCCGGTATCTGGGCCGCATGAAGTACCGCACCAGCTACGGCCAGAACGTGCTGAACCACTCCATCGAGGTGGCGCATCTGGCCGGCATCATGGCCGCTGAGGTGGGCGCCAACGTGGCTCTCGCCACCCGGGCGGGCCTGCTGCACGACATCGGCAAGTCCATCGACCACGAGGTGGAGGGCTCCCACGTGGAGATCGGCGCGGATCTCGCCAAGAAGTATCGGGAGAACAACCAGGTCATCCACTGCATCATGGCCCACCACAACGACGTGGAGCCTCAGACCCTGGAGGCCGTGCTGGTCCAGGCCGCCGACGCCATCTCCGCCGCCCGTCCCGGCGCCCGCCGCGAGACGCTGGAGAACTACATCAAGCGCCTTGAGAAGCTGGAGGAGATCGCCAACTCCTTCGACGGCGTGGACAACTCCTACGCCATCCAGGCCGGCCGCGAGGTACGCATCATCGTGAAGCCCGACAAGGTCAGCGACGCCGACACGGTGCTGCTCGCTAAGGACATCGCCAAGCGCATCGAGAACGAAATGGAGTATCCTGGCCAGATCAAGGTCAACGTGATCCGGGAGACCCGGACCATGGAACTGGCGAAATAACAACAGGACCGGGGCCGGCAACACGGCCCCTTCTCTTTGGGAGGACCCTATGCAATTTCCCATCGCCGACGCCCACTGCGATTTCCTCTACGGGGCCATGGAGTACGGCTACGACATCAACTCCCTGCGCCGGGACCAGGTGATCCACCTGCCCTACATGCGCCAGGGGAACGTGAAGATGCAGTTCTTCGCCTGCTGGTACGACGCCAAGCTGAAGACCCCGGCTCTGCAGCAGGGCCTCACCATGGTGGACTGCTACAACAGAATGCTGCGAAAGAACCCCGTCTTCGTGCCCTTCACCAAGGACTTCGACCCCAGCGGCGACAGGATCGCCGCCGTCCTCACCATTGAGGGGGGCGAGGTCTGCGAGGGGAGCCTCAGTATGCTCCGCATCTTCAAGCAGCTGGGCGTGAAGACCATGACCATGACCTGGAACGACAACAACGAGCTTGCCGGCGCGGCCATGGCCAAGCGTCAGAAGGGCCTCACCATCCTGGGTAGGGAGATGCTGCGGGAGATGAACGACATCGGCGTGGCGCTGGACGTGAGCCACCTCTCCGACGAGGGCATTCGGGACGCTCTCGAATTCTCCACCCGCCCCATCTTCGCCTCCCACTCCAACGCCCGGGCACTCATGAACGTGCCCCGAGCCCTGCCCGACGATCTCATTCGGGACATCGCCCTTCAGGGCGGCGTCATCGGCGTCAACTTCTACGGTCCCCACCTGACCACCAAGAAGCAGGCGGCCATCGAGGACATCGTAGAGCACATCCTCCACATCGTCAGCGTGGGCGGCGTGGACTGCTGCTGTTTCGGCTCCGACTTCGACGGTATGTCCGTCTACCCTAAGGATCTGAGGAACAGCTCCGACTATCCCGCCCTCTGCGAAGCCCTCCTCCGGGCCGGCTTTAACGAGGAGCAGGTCTCCCGCATCGCCTACTGGAATTTGCACCGGTATTTGTCACAATTCGTTTGACAACGGGCCATCCTTGTGCTATACTTCATCTGTTGCCAGCTATATAGGGGCATGTCGTTTGATAACGGCCTGCGAATTTAGGGGCATGTCGTTTGATAACGGCCTGCGAATTTAGGGGCATGTCGTTTGATAACGGCCTGCGAATTTAGGGGCATGATGTAATGGTAACATAGCGGTCTCCAAAACCGTTCTTGTGAGTTCGAGTCTTACTGCCCCTGCCAAAAAGAATCCCGCCCAGATGGGCGGGTTCTTTTTTTATGGCAGGGGCAGTAAGACTCGAACTCTGTTCGCAGACGCGATTTCGGGCTTGGGGCTATAGTCAGTCTGCATTCGGCAGTTCCATCAGCACCGCCCGGCAGGGCGCTCCGTCCGCGTCCCCCAGATTCAGCGGCGCGCAGTTCAAGAGATACACCCCCTCAGGCACATGCGCCAGCCGTATCCCTTCCAGCAGGACCACCTCCGCCCCCAGCAGGACCAGATGTACCGCCATAGGGCTGTCCTCCGGCCCCACGGTCTGGGATTCGTTGCCGACGAGAGCGACGCCCGCCGCCGCAAAGACTCTGGCCGCCTCCAGGGACACCGTGGCGTCCCCCTTCAGCAGGATCCGCTGCTGCGCTCCCCGGCCTTCAGCTGCGGCCCGCTCTAATATACGTTCGGCGTCCTTCGCCGTCACGACGCCGTCGTGATCCACCACGAACGCGGGTCCGATAAACTTGTCGAGGCGGACCCGGCCGATGCCCTTCCCGCCCCGGATAAAATGCAGCGGCGCGTCCACGTGGGTGCCGTTATGGGCGCACATGGAGAAGTTGGTCAGCGTATAGAGGTCGCCCCGGTCCAGGCTGCGCACCGTTTCCCACGTGGGCACGGCATCCCCCGGAAACACGCTGCACTCGAACACCGGCTGCGAGATATCATAGATCATGTCACGATCCCTCCGGTCAAGATGGTCATGCTATATGATACCACAGATCGGCGTCATATACCAGTTCCAGTCCATGCATATTGCATTTGCCGTATTTTCCTGATATCATTTGGATCACAGATCATACCCCGGAGGCCCACATGGAAACCGTTTTCACATCCCCAAACATCCGCTTCGTCCGGCCATCGGAAGCCCTGGTGTCGGATTATCTCGCTATGGTCAACGACTGGGAGCGCGTGGGCCGGCTGATCGGCAGCCGACGCGATCCCTTCACGGAGCAGCAGGAGCGCCAGTGGGTGCAGAAGAAGCTGGCGGAGGGGAAGCCTGTCTTTTCCATGCTGGAAAGGGATACCGACGCCTTCATCGGCACTATCGAGTTTATAGACGTAGCTGACGGGTCGGCGGAGCTGGGCATCGCTATCACCGCCAGCATGCAGGACAGGGGCTACGGCACAGAGGCCGTCCGGGCCACGGTCGATTACGGCATGGATGCCCTAGGCTTTCACCGGATATTTCTCAAGGTCTTCCCGGACAACGCCCGGGCCATCCACGTGTACGAGAAGTGCGGCTTTCGGAAGTACGACAGGACGGAGGACGACGTGTTCATGGAGATCAGGCGGGAGGCAGACCATGACCAAGGCTGACATGCTGGAAAAACTCCACGCCATGAACTGGCCCGTGGACGAGTATTGGCTGGTGGCCGGTGGGGCCATGGTGATGTACGGGCTGAGGCCCGAGACCCACGACCTGGACCTTGGCTGCACCGCCCGGCGGGCTGACGTCCTGGAGGCGGCGGGGGTGCCCTGTCGTCCCATGAGCGACGGCAACGGCCGCTGGTTCGCCCTCAGCGAGGACGTGGAAGTCTTCGAAAACTGGCTCCTTGACCGGGTGGAGCTGGTGGAGGGCGTGCCCGTCGTCTCCCTCCAGGGCCTTCGGGCGATGAAGCTGGCCCTGGGCCGGGAGAAGGATCTGCGGGACGTGGCTCTCATCGACGCCTTCCTGACCAAAGCGCCGGACCCCGTTGACAGCTGACACAAAGAGCCTGTATACTGCCTTCCATGGACAAGAAAACCCAACTCAAAGCCATACTGGCGGCCATCGCTTGCCACGTCTTTTGGGGCTTCAGCTTCCTGGCCTCCCGCAAGGGTCTGGACGCGGCCCCGGTGTTCGTGCTGCTGAGCCATCGGTTCCTGCTCTCCTTCCTGGCCATGAACCTGCTGGCCCTGCTGGGCATAGGGAAGCTGAGCCTTAGGGGAAAGGCCCTGTGGAAGCCCCTGCTGCTGGGGCTCATGGAGCCGGTCATCTACTTCTTCGGGGAGCAGTACGGCATTCTCCATTCCAACACCGTTTTCTCCGGCGTCATGATCGCCATGATCCCCATCGTGGCTACCCTGGCGGCGTCGCCCATCCTGAAGGAGAAGCCTACGGTGGGGCAGCTGCTGTTCAGCCTCCTTTCGGTCTGCGGCGTGGTGGGCATCGGCCTCATGAACCGCAGCTCCGGGGCCCTCGACTGGATCGGCGTCCTGGCCCTGTCCGTGGCCGTCCTCTCCGCCGGGGCGTATACCCTCATCGGCCGGGGCATCTCCAAGGAATACACGCCTTTCGAGCGGACCTACATGATGATGGGCGTCGGCGCGGCGGTGTTCACGCCGCTATCCTTCCTGGATACCCGGGGCAACCTGACAGGGTATTTCGCACCCCTCCTTCAGCCCACCTACCTGTTGGCGATCCTGTTCCTGGCCCTCATTTGCTCCGTGGCCTGCTACTTCCTCTCCGGCTATACCATCACCTACATGACCGTGGCCCGGGAAACGGTCTTCGCCAATCTGACCACCGCCGTGTCCGTCTTCGCGGGCGTGCTCTTCCTTCACGAGCCCTTCACCTGGTTCGGCGCTCTCTGCTGTCTTATCATCTTCGTGGGCATCTACGGGGTACAGCGCACCGCCCCCTGAACCTCAGAATACGAAAAAGGACCCGCCCGTCGGACAGGTCCTTTTTTCTACACGTCTTACAGCAGCAGTATCCCGGCGTCCTCGCAGGCCTTCCGAGTCTCTTCGTCCCACAGGCTGCTCTGGACCTCGCCGATGTGGCAGGTGCCGATCATCAGCATGCACAGGCGGCTCTGGCCGATGCCGCCGCCCATGGTCAGGGGCAGCTCGCCGGCGAGGAGCATCTTGTGGAAGGGGAGCTTCGAACGCTCCGGGCAGCCCGCTGCCTCCAGCTGCTTCTTGAGGGCAGGGGGGTCCACCCGGATGCCCATGGAGGAGATCTCCAGGGCTCGCCCCAGCACCTTGTCCCACATGAGGATGTCCCCGTTCAGCGTCCAGTCGTCGTAGTCCGGGGCCCGGCCGTCGTGGGGCTGGCCGCTTTTAAGGGGGTAGCCGATCTGCATCAGAAACACGGTGCCGTGCTCCCTCGTGATCTCGTTCTCCCGCTCCCGGGGGGTGAGGTCGGGATACCTGTCCTCCAGTTCCTGGGTGGTGATGAAGAACACGTCCCGGGTGAGATCCATGGGCAGGCTGGGGAAGGCCACGTTCAGAGCGTCCGCCGTCTCACAGATGGCGTCCACGATGGCCTGGACCGTCCGCCGCAGGGTGTCCTCCGTCCGCTCCTCGGGCCGGATGATCTTCTCCCAGTCCCACTGGTCCACATACACGGAGTGAAGGTTGTCCAGCTGCTCGTCCCGGCGGATGGCGTTCATGTCCGTGTACAGCCCCTTGCCGGCCCGGAACCCGTAGCGCTTCAGGGCGAGGCGCTTCCACTTGGCCAGGGAATGGACCACCTGGCCCTCGGCGCTGGCGGCGGGGATGTCGAAGCTGACAGGGCGCTCCACGCCGTTGAGATCGTCGTTCAGGCCGGAGCCCGCTGCCACGAACAGCGGCGCGGACACCCGCCTCAGGTTCAGGGCGCTGCTCAGGTTCACCTGGAAGTTGTGCTTGATGAACTCGATGGCCCGCTGCATCTCATAGACGGACAGGGGGGTCTTGTATCCCTGGGGGATATATACGCTGCTCATGGGGGTCCCTCCGCAAACAATATATCGGTAAATATAATATACTATCTCGATCTTGTCAACCTCCTGAGCAATGGGGGAGTTGCGCCTTTTCCCCCACTGTGGTACAATGCCCCCATCGTTTTTGGGAAAGGAGGACGGACCCATGGCCCATGATCGCGGCAGGATATGGATGCCCCTCGATAACGCGGCCCTGATCTTTCCGGCCATCCGCCGGAGGAACTGGAACAACGTCTTCCGGGAGTCCGTCACCCTCACCGAGGATATCGACCCCATTCTTCTCCAGCAGGCGGTGGAGGAGCTCATGCCCCGGTTCCCCTCCTTCTATCTGCGGCTCCGACGGGGCGTCTTCTGGTACTACCTGGAGGAGGTCAAATCACCTCCCAAAGTCCAGGAGGACTACGCCTATCCTCTGACTTTCATGACCACCCGGGAGATGGGCCGCTGCTGCCTGCGGGTCCTGTACTTTCGGAACCGCATCGCCGTGGAGTTCTTCCACGTCCTTGCCGACGGCGGCGGGGCCATGGTGTACCTGAAGACCCTGGCTGCCCGGTATCTGACTCTTCGGTACGGTCTGGACGTCCCCGCCACGGACGGGGTGCAGGATCTTTCCGACGCCCCCGACCCCGGGGAGCTGGAGGACAGCTTCCAGCGCTGCGCCGCCGATCATCCGGCCTTCTGCCCCGAGGCGGAGGCCTACCGTTTGCCCGGCAAGCGGGAGCTGGGCCGCTTCCTGCGGCTCATCACCGGCGTGGTCAGCGCCGACGCCCTCCACGATCTGGCCCATGAATACGGATGCACCGTCACGGTGCTCCTGGCCGCCGTCATGGCCGAGTGCGTCCTCGCCATCCAGAATGAGCACGTGCCGAAGAAGCAGCAGAAGCCCGTGAAGATCACCATCCCCGTGGACCTTCGGCGGCTCTTTCCCAGCAAGACCCTGCGGAACTTCGCCCTCACCGTGAACCCCGGCGTGGACCCCCGGTTGGGGACCTACACCCTCCGGGAGCTCTGCGATACCATCTCCCACCAGCTGGCGGCGGAGATCACCCCCCAGCGCATGGCGGGCCGCATGGCGGAGAACGTGACGCCCCAGCGGAACTGGCTGCTGAAGGTAGTGCCCGTGTTTCTCAAGACCCCGGTCATGCGGGCGGTCTATGACCGGCGGGGGGAGCGGCTGGGCTGCCTCAACATCTCCAACCTGGGGGTCCAGAAGGTGCCCGCGGCCATGGTCCCCTACGTGGAGCGGATGGAGTTCATCATCGGCGTCCAATATACCTATCCCAACAACTGTTCCGTGGTCACCTGCGGCGGCACCACCTGTATCAACATGATCCGCAGCACCGGGAGCGCGGACCTGGAACGGCGGTTCTTCTCCCGGCTGGTGGAGCTGGGGGTCCCCGTCACCATCGAGGCCAACAGGGAGGAAGCATAGATGTATTGCGTACGTTGCGGCGTTCGGCTCCAGGAGGGCGTCAAGGTCTGCCCCCTTTGCGGCACCCCCGTCTGGTGTCCGGAGGCGGGGGAGGGGGCTGCCCCCGCGGCCACCTATTCCGACCGCTTACCAGTCTACAGTTGGCAGAAGCGGTTCACCGCCATGGCCTCCCTGACGGTGGGGCTGCTTACGGCCATGATCGCCTGCCTTTCCATCGCCCTCAACACCACGGGCTCCCTGGGCTGGTCCTTCTACGTGATCGTGGGCACGGCGGCCTTCTATTTCGCCTTCCTGCTGCCCCTCTGGTTCCGGCAGCCTCACCCCATGATCTTCGTCCCCGTGTCCTTCCTGTCGGTGTGCCTGCTGCTGCTTTCCATCGCCCTCCACACTGGAGGCCGCTGGTTCTGGACCTTCGCCTTTCCTCTGACGGTCCTGCTGGCCGCTCTGACCATCGGCGCCGTGGCCCTGTACCGCTACGTGAAGCGGGGCGCCATCTTCATCACGGGGGGCCTCCTCCTGGCCATCGGCGGCGGCTGCCTGCTGGCGGAATTCTTTCAGCACCTCACCTTCCACACGCCCCTCTTCGCCTGGTCCCTGTACGCGGCGGCGGTATTCTTCCTCTTCGGCGCCTTTTTGATCCTGGCGGGGATCATCCGCCCCCTGCGGGAGCATCTGCAGCGCAAGTTCTTCATCTGAAACGACACGAAAAAGGAGCTGGGTCTTCCGGCTCCTTTTCGCATACTCAAAGCTATTGCAGAAGTCCCTGGGTCCACTCCGGGTGGTTCAGGATCACCGCCACCAGCATCATCATCATGCCGCTGAACAGGATGAACAGGATCATCCCCCCGTTGCCGAACATGGCGCCGCCCACGCCGGGCACGGCGTTCCGCTCCACCCGGATCTTCCCCACGTTGACGAAGAACAGCACCGCGCCTGCCGCTGCCAACGCCAGCAGGCCGTAGGCGGCGGCGGGGATCAGCAGGGGCAGGACGCCCCCCAGGAAGTTCAGGCAGGCATGGGCCAGCATGGTGTAGACGATCTTCCCCGTGCGGACGTACACGTAGGCCAGCATGACGCCCAGCATCGTCGTGTAGAAGAGCTGGGTCAGGTTCCCGTGGTACAGCCCGAAGCACAGGCCGGAAAACAGGATGGCGGGCCACTCTCCGAAGGGCAGCACCCGGTCCACCATGATCTTGCGGAACACCAGCTCCTCGCACACCGGGGCCAGCACCACGAAGGACAGGATCAGCTCCGCCGAGAACCCCGTGGCGGTGGCCAGCTGACTCACCAACGTGGCGGAGCGGGGAGAGAGGAGCAGGTTCACCAGGATGCCCACCAGGTTCCCCGCCACCATGGCGCCGTAGCCCACGCACACCAGGCCCAGGAAGCCCCCCAGCCCCATACCGTGTTTCTCCGGCGCCCTTTTGGCCGTCCCCCGGGTGACCAGCAGCATCAGCGGCAGGGTGAAGAGGCCCGTGGCCAGGCTCCCGGTCAAAAAGGTGTGGCTCTGGACGTCATAGCCGGGGAACCACAGCACCAGCAGAGCGGGGGCCAGCTGGCCCACCGCCGCTCCCAAGCCCAGCGCCAGGGCCATGAGGCTGAAGGTGCGGCGCATCTGCGCCTTGCAGGGCGTCGGGGCGCCTACGGGCATGCCGTCGGGGGCCTCCGAGAGGATAGGGGTGCGGTCAAGATCTGACATCGTATGGTTCCTCCTGTTCGATGGCCTAACCATACCAGAATTCAGGGCCCTTGTCAAAAAGAGATGGTCATTTGTGATTTTTTTACGGGAAAGAAAGGCAGATCGACTGCCATAAATATACCGGATGAAGGGGCCAAAATCTTAAAAAAGCATCGTAATTCCAAGATATATTGTGAATTTTAATCCAATTTTCGTAGACAGCCGCCCCAGGGGGTGGTATAATGCACAATGTATCAATATGGGAGGTTGGCGCCGTATAGCTGAAGGCGCAAAACGCCTGTCATAGCGATAGAAAAAGACCATTCGAAACACGAAAACGGAGCGACGATGTACGGAACCTTCGGAAAACTGCAGAGAGCCCTGGCAATGCTGCTCAGCATCTTGATGCTGGTGTCGGTACTGCCTGTCTCCGCATTGGCCGAAGGCGGCGACGGTGCCGACGAGACCGCCCTGGTGGAGACCGCCGCGGCTCCCGCTGAGAACGAAAGCCCTGCCGACGCCCCCGAGACCCATTCCGAGCCCGCTGCAGAGCCCGCCGCCCCCGAAACAGAGCCCCCGGCGGAGCAGCCCACCGACCAGGCTGACCCTGCGGCCACGCCCGCCCCGATGACCCCCGCTGAGTCCGACGAGACCGGCGACGAACCCGCGGCCGAGACCGAGGCCACCCCGGAATCCACCGAGGTCCCCGAGGTTGAGACCACGCCCGCTCCCGAGGCCACCCCGGCTGAGTCCCAGGAGCCCGGCGACCAGCCCGAGGCTACCGACGCCCCCGAGGTCGAGGCCACGCCCGCCCCCGCGGCGACCCCCGCCCCCAAGCCCGACTACACCTTCTCCCAGGCCAGCG
>LXOW01007629.1_pt1 | contig 13406 bp, 7 predicted proteins | sample 1368591 | NCBI WGS metagenome assembly LXOW01 (sample SAMN04884650, study PRJNA319009) | bovine gut metagenome | isolation source: Cow rumen | host: Bos taurus | place: Italy: Legnaro (PD) | collected 2014-07-09
TGACAGTTGATAATTGACAGTTGACGATTAAAAATTCAAAATTCAAAATTCAGATAATAACTTTCAACTTTCAGTTTTCAACTTCATTAATTAGCACATTTACTAATTTGCTAATTTACTAATTGAAAAAAACGCTTGCATATCAAAAATATTTGTATATTTGTAGAATAGACTTAAAAATTACAACTAGTTAATAATCATAATAATAAGATCTTATTACCATGTCAAAAGTACTTTTTTTAGGAGATGAAGCCGTTGCGCAGGCAGCGTTAGACGCAGGCTTATCCGGAGTTTATGCTTATCCCGGCACTCCATCTACCGAAATCACCGAATTCATACAAGAGTCTAAACAGGGCAAAGCAGGCGAGGTGCACAGCATCTGGGCCGGCAACGAGAAGACCGCCATGGAGTCTGCCATCGGCATGTCTTACGCCGGCAAACGCGCCATGGTTTGCATGAAGCACGTGGGCCTCAACGTGGCCGCCGACCCCTTCATGAACTCTTCCATCACCGGCGCCAACGGCGGCTTGGTGGTGGTTGTGGCTGACGACCCGTCAATGCACTCCTCACAGGACGAGCAGGACTCACGCTACTATGCCAAATTCGCGCTCATTCCCTCTTTCGAGCCGTCCAACCAGCAGGAAGCCTACGATATCACTTATGCGGCTTTCGACTTTTCCGAAAAATACCGTACTCCCGTGTTGATCCGTCTGACCACGCGTCTCTCCCACTCCCGCGCCGGCGTGGAACGCAAGGCTGAACGCCCGCAGAACCCCCTGCACCTCGAGGAGAACCCGAAACAATTCATCCTGCTGCCCGCCAACGCCAGAGTGCATTACCGCAACTTGCTGGGCAAACAGGAAGCTTTTGAAGAAGAGGCTTGCAAGTCTCCTTTCAACCAATATATCGAAAGCAAAGACAAGAAGATGGGTATCATCGCCTCTGGTATCGCCTTCAACTACCTGATGGAGAACTTCGAGAACCATCAGTGCCCCTACCCCGTGCTGAAGATTTCACAGTACCCCATCCCCTCCAAGCTGGTGGCCAAGATGGTGGACGAATGTGAAACCGTATTGGTAGCCGAGGAAGGCTATCCTTTCATTGAAGAGCAAGTACGCGGACTGTTGAACCGCACTGGCAATATCATCGGCCGCCTGAGCGGAGCACTGCCCCGCGACGGCGAGTTGAACCCCAACCTCGTGGCCAAAGCCTTGGGTATGCCCGACAGCTACGGAACTCCCGTTCCCGAACTCGTGGTGCCCAGACCCCCCGCGTTGTGCCAGGGCTGCCCCCACATCGACTCCTACAACGCTATCAACCGCGCTATGGAGAAATACGGCAAGGGCAAAGTGTTCGCCGATATCGGTTGCTACACCTTGGGCGCACTTCCTCCCTACAATGCCATCTATACTACCGTTGACATGGGTGCTTCCATCACCATGGCCAAGGGTGCTGCCGACGCAGGCGTACGTCCCTGTCTGGCCGTAATCGGTGACTCCACTTTCACCCACAGCGGTATGACCTCCTTGCTGGACTGCATCTATGAGAACACCCCCGTTACTGTGATGATTCTCGACAACAGCACCACAGGTATGACCGGTGGTCAGGATTCACACGCACTGGGCGTTCTTGGCGAAATCTGCAAGGGCCTCGGTGTCAAGGAAGACCATATCCACCGCATCAAACCCCTGCCCAACCAGCTGGAAGAGAATGTCAAGATTATTGAAAAAGAATTGGAATACGAAGGTGTTTCGGTCATCATCCCGACCCGTGAATGTATTCAGACCCTCAGCCGCCGCATGAAAAAACAGCAAGCAGCGAAGAAGTAATTAGGGTTAGAAAACAGGGAATAGTAGAGACGCGATTAATCGCGTCTCTACAAGAATAAAAACAAAAAACGCAAGGGCAGACCTGCGTGTCAGCCCTCTCTAAAAACAATAAAACAATGAAAATCGACATTATATTAGCAGGCGTAGGCGGTCAAGGTATCCTCTCCATCGCCACCATCGTAGGCCACGCCGCCGTCAAAAGAGGAATGTACATGAAACAAGCTGAGGTTCACGGTATGAGCCAGCGCGGTGGTGACGTGCAGTCACACTTCCGCTTGTCCGACCAGGAAATCGCCTCCGACCTTATCCCCATGGGCAAAGCCGACCTCATCATCTCTGTGGAGCCGATGGAGTCATTGCGCTATCTGCCTTGGCTGAACAAGGAAACCGGCTGGTTAATCACCAACAGCCAGCCTTTTGTCAACATCCCCAACTATCCGGATTTCGACAAACTGAACGCCACATTGGACAAGCTGCCTAACAAGGTGGTCATCGATGCCGACCAGATTGCCAAAGACCTGGGTTCCGCCCGTTCTGCCAACATGGTAATCCTCGGTGCCGCATCTCCCTACCTCCAGCTGCCTTTCGAAGAGATTGAAGCTGCCGTGAGAGAGAACTTCGCCCGCAAGGGAGAGGATGTGGTCAACGTGAACATCGCCTGCCTGAAAGCCGGCCGCGAATACGCCGAAAAACACTAAGAAGCACTGGAAAAGCAAGTCTTTTAAAGACATAGCTCATTCATAATGAACAACTTATCGGAATTTCTTAAACGGAATTTTCATATTTTCCTATTTGTAATTCTACAGATAGTGTGTATCATTATGATTTCCAAGAGCATGAAATATACCAGTTTCGCCCTCCACAGAGTGTGCCAGACCATTGTTGCGCCTATCAACGAAGCGTGGTACAATGTCATCCGGCACTTCTCGCTGGAAGCGGAAAACGAACAGCTGGTGCAGCAGAACATCACCCTGCTCAACGAGCGCGACAACGCTTTCACTTTCAAGGACGACTCGGTATATACCGCTGTGGAATGCGACAGCAACCAGCGGGTGAAAATGCGCTTGTACGACTACTCTTACGCCAACATCGTATATAAGACCACCGAGAAAACGCACAACTACATCATTATCGACAAGGGACGTGCCGACGGTGTCACCACCGACATGGCCGTGTTGTCGGCTGGAGGAGTTTGCGGTGTGGTAAGCGATGTGACCGAGCATTTCGCCTCCATCATCTCGCTTTTGCACCCCGATGCCCGTATCAGCGCCAAGTTACTGCCATCCAACCAGATAGGCACAGTACTTTGGGATGGTATCAGTGCCCGCTACGCACAACTATACGACATTCCCCAGCATGTGCCGGTGAGTGTCGGCGACTCAATTGTCACCAGCGGGTATTCCAATATCTTCCCCAAAGATATTCTGGTGGGTATTGTGGAAGATGTCCATGAGACAGGCCACAGCAGCTTCCTGACCATCAAGGTGCGCTTGGCTACCAACTTCAACAATGTCAACACAGTATATCTGATCCGCAACATCTATACTAAGGAAATGGACGAACTCAAAAGCAATTTCAAAGATGAATAACGCCGTCTCCAACATACTGCGCTTTCTGCTCGTTATACTCGCACAGATTTTTGTGTTCCGTTATACCCATCTCTTCGGTTGCGTCAGCATATACATTTTCCTTCTGGCCCTGTTGATGTTACCCTTCGAGATTCCGCGTTGGATTCAGTACCTCATTGCCTTTGCCACAGGTTTCATCATTGACATATTCAATGTCACCTACGGCATCAACGCCTCGGCATGTATGCTGATGGTGTTTGTACGCCCTTTTCTGGTGGTAGCCCTCAACGGCCGCAAAACCGACGATATTGTGGACAAGCCTCTGCCCGGCGTGAAAGACTTCCGCTGGCTATTGGCCTACACCGTCATCCTGGTTTTCATCCAGCAATTCGCTGCTATCATGATTGAGACCTTCTCTTTCCAGCATTTCTGGAAAACATTGCTGGTCATTTTAGGCAACACCATTCTGAGCAGCACGGTTATTCTTTGCTGTGAGTACTTATTTGTTCCCGTCAAAAAAAGAAATTAATATTGAAATTTATGAAACCGAAATTAGTAGTTGGAAACTGGAAAATGAACAAGCCCTTCGATGATGCGCAGGACTTGATTTTGGACATTCAGAATAACCTGAAAGACCGTAAGTTACAAACCGAAGTGGTGCTTTGTCCGCCTTTTGTCTATATGGAACTGATTACCGACATCGCCGAAGAGGAAGACAGCCAGTTCTATGCCGGCGCGCAGAACTGCAGTGAGCACGAAAGTGGTGCTTACACCGGAGAGGTATCCGCTGAGATGCTGGCCTCCATGGGCGTGGAATTCTGCATCGTGGGTCATTCAGAAAGAAGAAAATACTTTGGCGAGACCAATGCCGTTATCGCACAGAAAATCGATCTCTTGCTGAAAAACGACATCGTTCCCATCGTTTGCTGCGGCGAGTTGCTGGAAGAGCGCAAAGCTGGCAAACACACCCAGGTGGTACAGCAACAGATTGAGGAGTCCCTGTTCCATTTACAAGCCTCAGAATTCGAGAGAGTGATTATCGCCTACGAACCCGTTTGGGCTATCGGCACTGGCGAAACCGCCACTCCTGCCCAGGCCGAGGAGATGCATGCCTTCATCCGCTCATTGGTGGAGAAAAAGTATGGCACCGAGATGGCTTATAATACATATATATTATATGGGGGCAGCTGCAACCCGAAAAACGCCGCCGACCTGTTCATGCAGGAAGATGTTGACGGCGGCCTGATTGGCGGCGCCTCCCTCAAAGCCGACGACTTCTGCGCCATCATCGACGCTGGTGAAAACGTGCTGAAGGATAATTAATGATTTACAATTGACAATTGAGAGTTGACAATTGACAATTAATAATTAATATCTGATAGTTGAAATTTGACAATTGTTAATGAATACGTGTAGGGCTGTCACATTGTGGCAGCCTTTTTTTCATTTACGGCTGACATGATATGACAAACGTAAATAGCATACCACGATACAATACGACGAACTATAACATGCGGCCAATGATTCATCAAAACATGCATTTGATTAATATTCAACAAATTAGAAAATAACACTCTCAATTAACATTTATTCACATATATTTCTTTTAGATTTCAGTTTTTTTTCATTATCTTTGTCAACGAGAAGCTATTAAATCTAAACCTATTCTACTTGATGTACAAGAAGTCTTTTAACATATTTAAAACATTGCAAACTAAACTCTTAAATAAGAAATTCAAATCAATCAATTACAATTTATCAATCACCAAATTCAACATTTTATGAAAAAATTTGTACTCATTCTGTTGACTGTGCTATTAGGCTTCAACTCCCTGAAGCTTTCGGCCCAGGAAACATTGACCGTAGCTGATGGTACACAGGACAATAGCTACTTGCCTTTCTATGGACTGTGGATGGATGCAATGACCCATTGTCAGGTTATCTATCCCGCCAGCATGTTAACCACATTAACTGGATCCACCATTACATCCATGACCTTTTACCTGTCTAACAGTCCTTCCAATGTATGGGGATGTCCATTCAACATCCAACTTGGAGAGACCACCCAGGGAAATTACGGTTCTTCCACCTCTTATATCGCAAGCGGACTATCTTCCGTTTACACGGGGCAAGTGACCATTGCCAACAACCAAATGACTATCACCTTCTCTGACCCCTATGTTTATCAAGGTGGCAATCTTGTATTAGACGTTCAAAACACCGCTACCGGAACCTATTCCAGTGGATACTTTTATGGTGAGTCAACCTCCCAAAACCAAGGAATATATGCATACGGTTCCAACAGTCCTTATGGACAGGCATTTATACCCAAGACCACCTTTTCATACCTGTCAGCCACTATCACCTGCCATGCCCCCTCAAACCTCAGCGTTAGTGGTGTTAACGCAACCGACGCAATGGTTTCATGGACAGCCTCTGAAGACGCTGGCAGCTATATAATCCAATATAAGACCGCAAGCCAGACCTGGGATAACGCCCAATCTGACAATGTCAGCGACACCTATTACGACCTCACTGGTCTGTTAACACCTGTAACACACTATGACGTACGCGTGGCCACAGACTGCGGCGGTGACTCCAGTTTCTGGAAATCAACTTCTTTTACAACCAGCTTGGTTCCCGTAGATCTTCCCTATATCGCCACCTTTGGCGAAAACGACAGCTGGCAGTTAAACAACGGCTCAAATGGCAATTACTGGGCACAAGGTACCGTCAGTGGTGTGAACGCATTGTTCGTCACTAACGATGGCAGCACCCCCGGATATAATATCACTTCACCTTCGTCAGTGTCCGCCGAAAAACATATTGTTGTCGGTGAAGCCGGGACAATCGCTATTTCCTTTGACCTCCAGTGCGGTGGTGAAGGTACTACCTATCCCTACGACTACATGAAACTCTTTTTAGCTCCTATGAATGTGGATTATGCCACAAGCACCTCATGGACCTCTTATTCAGACGGCACATATGCCGCTGACTTCTCTGCATACACAGGCTACTCATACCAGCATATCATCAACTTGGTTGATGGCACCCTCCATGTTGACGCACTGATGACCAATCCTGTACAAAACCCAGATGCCACATCAGTCGCCAAATTAGTTTTTGGCTGGAGAAACGACACTTCAGCAGGTGACGGCGAAGGCCCGGTTATCACCAATTTGCAAGTCACATCTCCCTCTTGTGACAGACCCTCACAGCCCATCGTTTCCAACATCACGGCTTTCACCGCTGACGTGGCATGGGAAGCTCCCTCAGATGATGTCAATGACTTCTATTTACAGTATGTTCCCGCAAACTTGGATTGGGATGATCCGGACGCCGTTTTCGAAAATGTAGCCGGCACCTCAATGCAACTCAGCAACCTCGAAGCCAATACCACCTACCAATTGCGCGTGGCCACCAACTGCTATGGTGATACCAGTTTATGGAGAATTGTCAACTTCACCACTCCCGCCACTTGTTATTCTCCTGTCAATGTAACAATCAGCCAAGTCACCGGTACTTCTGCTATGATTTCCTGGGAGGATGCTTTTTATGGAGCCAACGACTATACCTTGGAATACTCTATAGCCGGAGAGGAAAACTGGAACACTCAAGTTGTGGATGGCACCTTATTGATGCTCTCCAACCTCCAGCCCAACACTGCTTATGATGTGATGGTTTACAGCAACTGCGACCTTGGCACAGCCGACACCATTGAAATCGACTTGGTCACCAGCTGCTTAATTGGAGGTGTTCTCGCCATTGGCGATGGAACAAACACCAGCAGTTATTATCCAACAAACAGCTGCTACAATTACAGCTACACACAGCAACTTTTCACTCCTTCTGAATTAGGAGCTGCCTCAGATATCAACTCCGTCTCATTCAAAGCAACCCAATTGCAAAGCGCCACACGAAGCCTTTCCATTTATATGATGCATACCAACGCCAGCAATATTTCTTCTGGTGTGGATGCAAGCAATGCCCAAATGGTGTACAATGGATCAACCACTTTCGTTGAAGGTTGGACCACCTTGCATTTCTCTACCCCATTTGCATATAATGGCACTGACAACCTCGTGCTTATAGTACTTGACTCTACCGGCTCATACGTATGTTCAAACTACTATGAAACACATAACGCTTTCACCGGCTGCACCTATTATGTATATAACGACGGCAGTCCCTACAGCATTGCCACCGTTCCAAGTGGTGGTTACTCAAGCAACCAACGCAACAATGTGATTTTTGGAATTCCTTGCGACTCCACTTCCACTTGTGCATCACCGAATGTATATACTACTGAAATTGGTGCTGACAACATCACGGTGGACTGGGCTCCCGGTTACACCGAGACCGCATGGGATATGGAATACATGGCCGAGGGTGATGCTGACTGGACTTCTATAGGCTCAGTGACAGCTCCCTACGAACTGACAAGTCTTGACGCCAACACCGTTTATACCATCCGTGTCCGTTCCAACTGCGGTGGTGGTGAATACAGCGAATGGAGAAGCGTTTCCGCCAGAACAGAATGCACCGCAGTATCCACTTTGCCCTATATTGAAAACTTCGACAGCTACGGCACTGGTTCAGACGTATTTCCTTTATGCTGGCAGAAACACAACACTTCATACTCCTCCACACCATACATTAACTCAACCAGCTACCAAGGCAACGGTTCTTTATATTTCTATACAGGCGATGCCAATACCTATAATATTGCTGTCGCTCCCGAGTTTGACGCATCTGTTGACCTCAGCACATTACAAGCGACATTCATGTACAAAGCCACTTATACTTCCGACAAACTTTTGGTGGGTGTAATGAGCGACCCCACAAATGCCAACACCTTTGTGGTAATCGACACCGTTTATCCCGATGCAGCTGATGTTTCCACATGGGTGGAAAGAGAAGTCAATTTCAGCGGATATGACGGCACTGATGCCCACTATATCGCATTTAAAAATGAATATGGCACAAACTACTCATACGCTTATATCGACAACCTGAGCATCAACACTATCGCCACTTGTCATAAACCTTCAGCATTGACCGTTTCCAACATCGACCTCACTTCCGCCACCTTGTCATGGACTGAAGGCGATGTCGAGACGGAATGGGACATTGAATACGGTCCTGTTGGTTTCACTCACGGTGCTGACAATGCCACCCTCGTTCATACCACCAGCAATCCGTTTGACCTGACCGACCTCGATGCCGCTACTTCCTATGATGTATATGTACGCGCCGATTGCGGCGGCGGAGAAGTCAGCGATTGGATTTTGGTTCCTGTCACATTTGCTACCACCATTTGCTACACTACCGACCAATGCGAATATACTTTTATCGCGGGTGACAGCTATGGTGACGGCTGGAATGACGGTTATATCCTTGTAGTACAAAATGGCATTACAGCGAGCACTGTTACCGCTGAAAATCACGGTGGTGGCAGCATTCAAAGCTATGACACGATAACTGTAGCCTTATGTGCCGATTTCCCGACACAACTGGTTTGGTATGCAGGATCCTATGCCAGCGAGGTATCATTCACTTTGATAGGTCCTGATGGATCAGTCCTCACAAGTCAAAACGACATGTCTTCATTCTCTTCCTATGATGTCATCGACACCTTCACCACTAATTGCAGTGGTTGTATGGCACCTGGCACCCCGACCTACACCTTGTCAAGCGACGGCACCTCCGCTACCATCACATGGACTGCCGGCGGTGAGGAAACAGCTTGGGTATTGGAATACCAAGTAGTAGGCGAAAGCACTTGGACGGTCGAAAATATCCAGGGTATCCCCAGCTATACCATCAACAACCTGATTGCCTCCACAGGATATGTGGTACGTGTCAAATCAGACTGCGGCGGCGGTGAAGAATCCGGATATAAATCCATCACCTTCTACACACCTTGCGACATTGTTACCGTATTGCCTTATACTGAGAATTTCGACAACATGTCATACAACACTGCAAGCTCTTTCCCGCTGTGCTGGGCTAGACCTATTCAATATTTAGACTATCCGTATGTTGTAAATGCATACCAACATTCAGCTCCCGCCAGCTTACGTTTCCAGTCAGAAACTACAATTCCCACCACCGCTGTGACTCCGCAATTTGCCGAAGACATTCACAACCTGCAATTGAATTTCTGGTTGAAAGCCGAAAACCTCAACTATTCTGGTACTTTCGAAGTCGGTGTGATGACAGATGCTGCCGATGTCAGCACCTTTGTCGGTGTTTGCACCATTGAGCCCGCCTCCATAGACTGGACTGAATACACCATCCGCTTCGACACGACCACTGTATCGGGTGTCAACAAGTATATCGCTTTCCGTCAGCACGCAAATTCAAACAACTGGTATTACTGGCTGGATGATGTGGAAGTCAGCTTAAGCGGTGCTCCCGTTATCACTGATCCTACGGTGGCCACCAATGCAGCTTCCGCTATCGATCAGACTAGCGCCACACTGAATGCTACCATCACCAACCCCAGCAGTGTTGCCATTACTGCCAAGGGTTTCGAATGGAAAACTACTACAGGCGGCACTTATACTCAGATTGCCGGTAGCGGCACAGGCAACAGCTTCACCGCTAACCTCACCGGTTTGACTGCCAACACGGGTTACACCTTCAAAGCATTTATCACTTTCAACGGCACTACTGTTTATGGTAATGAAATGACCTTTACCACTCAGGATGAAGGTGGCGAAACTTGCAACGTACCCACCAACGTTACCACAGCTAATGTGACTTATAACGCTGCTGACGTGAACTGGACTGCCGGTGGCACCGAAACTTCCTGGAACCTGCAGTACAGAACTGGCACTGCCAACTGGACTACTTTGCCCGTAAACGCAACCACCTACCAAATTACCGGTTTGGCAGCCCAAACCACTTACGAAGTACGTGTACAAGCCAACTGCGGCAACAACACCACCAGTGACTGGACGGCTACTGTCAGCTTCACCACTCCCGCCGCTCCCGTTGATCCTTGCGATGCTCCTACCAACTTGCAGGTGAACAACATCACTCATAACTCCGCAACCGCAACTTGGACACCTGGTGGCAACGAAACCGCTTGGAACATTCAGTACAAACTGCAGAGTGCTAGCCAGTGGCAAGAAGCTAACGTACAACAGCCTACCTACGATATTGAAGGTCTGACCGACAACAGCACTTACGATGTGCGTGTGAAAGCCATCTGCTCCGCCGACAACCAGAGTGATTTCGTTACCACTACCTTCACCACACTTGTTGACGCTATCAACGATGTGACATTGGCACAGAACATCAACCTGATGCCGAACCCCGCTGACAACTATATCGACCTGACCGTGAACAGCAATGTGAACGTGAAGGAAGCTGTGGTTTACAACGCCTTCGGCCAGATGATCCAGAAGATTGAACTGAACGACAACCACGCTCGTATCGACCTCAGCGATATGGCAGCTGGTATGTACTTTGTACGCGTGAACGGTGACAACGTAAGTGCTACGAAGAAGTTTATACGCAAATAACAGAGTCTTGTTTGTAGAGACGTTTCGTGAAACGTCTCTACTTAATTGGTATTGAAATTAAGAGTTAAGGGCTGTCTCTTATACACATCTGACGCTGCCGACGAGCGATCTAGTNNTTTAATTCTTAACTTGTAGAAGCCTGGAGACGATATAGCGGGGAGTGCTTCGCCGGGGAGTCTCATGCTTCGCATTCGAGGGAAGTCTCGCTATGCTCGAGGGGAGTTTTTGATAACGCCTTAACGAAAAGTAGGGGCACTGCCGTGTACCCCCTACTTTTTTGATATACAATATATTAACATCTAATGGTGGATAATTTGAATATTATTCACCATTTTTTGTTATCATTTCAAAAGATTTTTATATCTTTGTCAACTTTATAATGTTAATATTTTCAATGCATACAAAACAAGAAACGAAATAATTTTATATTAAATTAAATTGCTGAAAAACAAATATTTATAATCAATAATAGATTCATAAAATATCAAACTTTATTATTCACCAAATCCAACTAAAATGAAAAAACTTTTACTTTTTCTGCTGACATTGATGATAGGGTTCAGCACCCTGCAACTGTCGGCACAAGAAACGCTGACCGTTCATGACGGAACAACCACGAACAGCTATGTACCTGTTTATGGTTTCTATGCTGACGCCTATTTGAAGGCAGAGTTTGTCATATCAGCCAACGACCTTGTCGACATGACGGGCGGCAATATTACAAGCATGAAGTTTTATGCATCCAACTCCAGTGTATCATGGGGTACTTCCGAGTTCCAAGTATTTCTGACAGAAGTAAATAACGAGACTATCAGCGCCTTTGAAGGTACGAGCAATGCCACTGTTGTTTACAATGGGACTTTGAGCCTTACAAACAATGAGATGGTCGTCACTTTTGCCAACGGATACGTCTACACTGGCGGCAACTTGCTCATTGGCTTTTACGACACCAATCCTGATGAATATGAATCTGTTTCCTGGTATGGAGAAACCGTTAATGGTGCTTCCGTTCAAGGATACAGCTACTCTGATTTAGCAAGTGTTTCTCCCACACAACGAAATTTCATTCCTAAGACTACTTTCACCTATACTCCATCGGGAACCAACTGTTATTCACCCAACAGCCCTGCCATTTCTGACATTTCCGCATACGAAGCTACCCTGTCATGGACTCCCCGTGACGGCCAAAGCACTTGGGAGGTATGCTGTGTCTCTGGCGTGTTCGATCCCGATCAAGCACCTTGGGTGTCTGTTACCGACACTTTCTATACCTTCACAGGTTTAACTCCCGCTACTGGCTATACGGCCTACGTACGTACTGTTTGCGGTAGCGAAGTCAGCCTTCCCCGCTCAGTAAACTTTACGACTGAAGCCACCTGTGCCCACGTACCCAGCAATATTATCGTAAGCAATATCACTGCCACCAGTGTAGATGTAAGCTGGACTGCCGGAACCGATGATAGTGCATGGGAAGTTGTAGTAGTACCTGCAGCCTCTGCTCCTGAAACAGGAACTCCTGAACCCACTAGCACACAACCCTACACCGTTACAGGTTTGCAAGACAACACCCAATATAAAGTATATGTACGTACCGACTGCGGTAGCGGTGACCATAGCTATTGGTCAACTGGCACCTCCTTCACCACACATCCATTTTGTTCTTCTCCCTTAAATGTCAACATTAGCCAAATCACCGGTACATCCGCATTGGTAACTTGGGATCCCGCCGTCTTTGGTGCTACCAACTATACTGTCGAATATACACAAGACAGTCTAAACTGGACCATGGAGGTTGTGGATGGCACTCAGTTCATGATATCCGGCCTCGAACCCACCACCACCTACAATGTAATGGTATATTCCAACTGTGACATCAGCACCGCCGATACCGTGGAAAAAACATTCACCACCAAATGCTTAGCGGGCGGAGACCTGCAGATTGGCGAGGCAACAAACACATATAGCTACCTGCCGGATTATACTTATTACAACTATGCTTATTCACAACAGATTTATCTGGCTTCTGAAATGAACGGATCTGCTGAAATCCACTCCATTGCCTTCCGAGCTTCATCCATTTCTACACCTAACCGTAATATCAAGGTCTATTTGATGAACACTACATACACTGGCGACGATTGGATTAACCCAAGTACCGCACAATTGGTGTATGATAACGCCATTACATGGACTACGGGCTGGAACACCATTAACTTCTCCACCCCGTTCCAATACGATGGCACCAGCAACCTCGCCGTTATCGTAGTGGACGAAACCGGCTCATACAATTCCAGCAACTCCTTCTACTGCCACACTACAAGCCAGGAACTTTCCCGTTATGTTTACAATGACGGTTCTCCCTATACCCTTCCTCCAACAGCTACAGGATCTTCCACAACTTACCGTAACAATGTGATTTTCGGAACACCCTGCGACGAAACCACAACCTGTGTAAGACCTGTCTCTTATACACATCT
>LXOW01459060.1_pt2 | contig 13404 bp, 14 predicted proteins | sample 1368591 | NCBI WGS metagenome assembly LXOW01 (sample SAMN04884650, study PRJNA319009) | bovine gut metagenome | isolation source: Cow rumen | host: Bos taurus | place: Italy: Legnaro (PD) | collected 2014-07-09
TAATGATATCATCCCATTTCTGCATTTTTTGCCATTGATAATCTTCACTCTCTCATGCAGCAGGCAAGAACATTTCAAAGTTAGTCAACCATTCAGATGAGTTAATGGCAGCTCATGATTCTTCTCTCAGCTTTCTTTCTACTACTGTCATCAATTCATTCAATGCGTGTAGTGAAGCATCTCATCATGATAATTCTCTAGCTGCCTCCTTAGTAATATACTGTTTAAGCCTGTTCTTGAATTTGTATCATCTATCATCTCATACCTCTCAGAATTTTCACTTAGTCATATACGATACAACTTTAGCCATATCTCAGCTGTTGATAAGAGTCTCTAATGAATTATCTTCAATTATTCAATATAGTGTGTTATAAGTATACTCAGCTGTTCATACTGATTCATTATTCTTTCATTTCTCAATAAGCTCTCATACTAATGAAGTAATAGGAGTAACTCTAGCACCATTTGCTGTATATCAAGCTGCTGCTGTATTACTCTGTTTAATTAAATCTTGATATGGGTCTCGGAATCATTTGAGTCATCTAGCATATAGATTCGATAATGTATCCTGTGTAGTATATACTAACTCATCTCATCAGTTATTTGACCATAATAAGTCTACTATTCATGTATTAGGGTCATATCATGTAACTAACATTGTATGTCAATATGTGCTATCATATACTCATCATACTGCTATTGCTACGCTTCAAACTGTTGGAGTAGTAGAGTTCATATAACTTAACTTATCACTAGCATATACTCAATTCATTCTAAGTCATGTAGTTTGTTCTGTGAAGTTATTAGTGAAACTCTGGCATTGTCATCCACTAACGTTATATTTATATCAGTTATGAGTTTTAGTACCTCATCATGCTGTATATATAGCTTTGTATCATTCCAATGCTGTATTTACGTCATTTAGATAACTATAGTATGCAGTAGCATCTGTTAGTTGAGTAATAGTTCAATCTCCGTTTATCTGGTATGCTTTTCAGTTGTCCCATTTTATATTGCTCATAGTAAGCTGTTTCTCTTTATAGTATCTATCCCACATCTCATTATTTACCTGCTGATTATGTTGTAGATACTTATATTTCATTTCTTCTCCCCATTGATAGTTATTCAAATCCATCTTATACAGTTCTAGGTATGTAGAGCGTCTTNNTATTAGCCTCTGTCCTTAGATTGTCTATTTTCTTCTGCCAAGTTGTAATCTCATCATCTAATGTAAGTATTCATTCTCTTGATATGTTAGCTGTTTGGCTACTAGCCATATACTCATTAGCATTATTTATAATATAAGAAGTCTGTTGTGGGTCTGATGATATAGAAGCAGCCCATGTATTTACTCCACTATTTACATTTGTAATTGCTGATGATGAAGTATCTGGCAAGTCGTCTCAGAAAGATATAGCATTTGCTATCTCTCATGATTGTATTTGTTTAACGTACTGCTGAATTTGGTTATAAAATTCTGGTGCATATCTACTAACATCTTCCATAGTAGTATCGCTGTATGGCATATATCATGCTGCCATAGATGAAGCTATCATATATGGATTCTGATTAAGTACATTCTTCATAGTTTCTATTCTATTCTCATTAACTATTCTGAAAGCACTATTTACATCTTCACTAACAGTTATTCATCAGTTAGGGTTTCAACTATCTCATGTTGTCTTTCAATATATAACATCTCCAGAAGTCTGATTCAAATCATTTTCCATATTTTGAATAACTAGATTGTTATAATTCTCATCTGTTTGATATTGTCATTGCTCTCACTGTTGTCCTCACTGAGATTGTTCTCATTGATTTTCTAAAGCATTAGAGAATCATTGAAATTCACTTGGAGTCACTACTGAATTACTAGTTCACTGAGTATTTTGGTTAGAAACAGCAGTTTGTGTAGTAGGTATATTAGCTCAACCAGACATAGACTCTCCAGATAGAGTATTAGTCGACTCAGCTACTAAAGGCTGTTTAATATCTTTTAGTCTATCAGTACTNNGGACTTCATAGTACAAAGCTAGCCACAGAATTAGCCACTTTTGATGGGTTATCTATAAATATATCTTTCTCTGCTTCTAAGAAGTTTTTTCAGAATTCTTTTGCATTAGCGACCATCTCACGTGCCTGTTCTCATGCTTTACGTTGGTCAGCTAAGCTCTGAGCTTTTATATTACCAGCTATACCTGCTAGGGTGTTATTCTTATATGGTTTTACAGTCTCTGCCATTTAATTAAATATTATAAGCTAAATCTTTATATTCAACAATCCACCAGTTCGAATTGTTAGCTGTCGCTGATGTGATATCATTACCATTCTGGTCTTCTATCTTTAACTCTAACCAGTCTCACTTATCTAGGTCACATTCTACATATCAGAAAGAGGTAAGTCTGGTTATCTCTCATGGTGTGTTCCATTCCCAATCGAATACAGCTCTATCTATGGTATCATTTCAATGGTGTTGTATTACATGGGCATATACTCTAGTAATACTGGAATCTATATTATTGAACTGTTCCTTATGCTGGATTACATACCTTCATCTAGTATTTATCTCACAACTGATTGGACTAGCTAAGTGTCATCATATTGATGTATACTTACCTAGTGATTGTCATTCTACAGTTCAATCTGGCTCAAATGATGCTCTAGTCAGATTAGGAGTCCATATCTCTATAGTATTCGTAGGATTACCATCAGTTTTCATTCAGATTATTAGACTTCTTCCTGCATTCTCTCAGTAGAACTTATCACTATATACTAATGTATCTCTAAGAGAGGCGAACTGGTCATAAGTAGCCTTCCTGTCATTATCAGAAATAGGAAACTCTACAGGAGTCAGTCTATACAAATGTCATGAATCATCTTGTAATCGTTCCATTGCTAATTTATGTCATAAACGTTATTAACTTTATCTTTACAGTGATATTTGATATCTATCTGTCTTACTATTGGAGTGGCCTGTTCTTGTTCTCATCTATATATTACTATAGCATAAGTTATAGTCTGCCAATCAAAAGCAAATGCTGGCTTTCAATCTGGTCATAACTGGTTAAGTAAGTTAGACTTCTCAGTTCTGGTTCAAGCACTATCCTGTGTGATAGTCATTACTTGATACCAGTAATCGTCTTCATCTCAGTCTCAACTAGGGTCTGTATCTCTCCATCGATTGTTAGGGGATACATATACTGCTATCTCTCAGTTATCATCTGTTAGTGGATTAAGCTCAAAGTTAAGTCTGATTTCATCCAACATTTTAGTTATAGTACCTCATTCTGCTCACTCAAATTCCCTAGAAATCAGAATTCATTTAGGTTGGTATCAGTCATATCATGTGTCATATAATCTCATTGCCCAACATCCTGTAGAATCTGATACATATAGTATTCACTTATTCTCACATAGTCAGTATACTTGATTTCATGGTACTATGCTATCTCTTAACTTCCATTTCATATATCATTTGTCGTATCAGTTTGGTGTATATTTGAAACTAAAGACTCCATAGGCATCAGCAATGTAAATATGACCGTTGTTATATGCTCAGCTAATACTTGTCGGTCAGACGAAGTAAGGTGCTTTGTTATTCACATCGTACACGGTCATACCTGCTCTTTGTGAGAATAATTTTACTGGTGTCGCTCATACCATCTTATTAAAATCTACAAGAGCGTCTGAAGCGTATTCTCATATACTTGAAGTATAATAGTCTATTCCATTAATAGAGTATACATGAAGAACTCTAACTCATGTTAAGTCTATTACGTTATATACAAATGTACTTCTTAGGTTGTTGTTACCTTGATAGAAATATACTTTAGTATTCCATCATTTATCAACAGCCCATACTTTAAGATATTCGAATGAACAAGTCAGAGCCACAATCACAATTCAGGCTCTGTAGTCAAGGACTTTCTTCCATCATGTCTTTCAGTATATATTACCACTTCTATCTGTATCTAGTTCTGGATAATATACCCATATCTCATTACCACAAGCTACTACTAACCTAGTATTGTTATAGTTTAGTATAGCAGTGATTCATCATTTCATTGGTTTATTCATCAATGTGGCATCAGCTGAATCTTCTATTGTTTCGTCTGTATAATCTGTATGGTCGTATGGTAAGTATTTATGTTCAGCGTCAGCTCAGTGTCATGTTCAATACGATACTGGCACACTAAATAAATATCAGTTATCTTCTCATGTTAGGTTACCTCAATACCAGAATCTATTTTGAAATACTACTCACGCTACAGATTCATAAGCTGTAGAATATAGAGTTCATGCCTTACTATCGAATTCTGTCCATTGGCTCTGTGGTTCATGGTCTGAATCTAGTGGTAATGGTCATGGTGTCCATACAGTAGGATTGGCAGCACTTGGGTTCTCATAATATCTGTTGAATTGGAATCTCTTTAGGTCTATCTCATCTCATGGGACACTAGTCATAGGCAATGCCATTACTCCATTTTCTCATAGACTAACTAGCTGACATTTAGCATAACTATTTGTATGTACTGCTCTAGTTGCTAACTTGATTCAGTGCATCTCATCATCTGTATTGATATTAGCACTATATTGAAAACTATGGTCTAGTCAGTAATAGACATCCTGTGCTGTTCATCATGTCCAGCTAACCTCTGTTATCTTATTACCTCATCTAGCTCATGTTACTACTCTTTTTGCTTCTCATAATGCCATCTATCTGTTTAGTTATGACTAAAATATGAAGTATTAGCGAAATTCTCATCTACTGGTCTCTTATCCTTATTTAGTCAGTATATGTTATCATGTAGTGTGTTCTCAAATTGTTGATAATACCACTGTGCCATCTCTGGATTCTCAGCTTGATAAAGTCTGAATGTAAGGTAATCCTCTATAGCATCAAAGAAGTATCGTGGTAAATTCAAAGTATTCTCATTAGTATTAGCTGTAACTGGTTGCTCTATATAATTATAACTTAGAGCTAATCAGTTAGATACATTCTCATCTGGAGTAGGATAGATTCTAATATGGTTCTTATCTACAAAAGTGAATCTAGGACTAGCCTTAGATATTCTTTTCCAGATGATAGGTTCTCAGATTTGTCTTCCATTAGTTGGCTTAATATTATAATCTGATGGATTAATCTGTGTACATACTCTATATAGAGGTACTCAGTTCTTATCCTTATATGCTACTCTTAATTGAATAATACTATAAAAATCTGGGACTAATGATTCTCCCAGTGGTAAAGCATATTCTGATTGTCATGCTACGATGTTCTGAACAGCATTAGCTACGTTCTGCATACCAGATACATATTCTAATACAGCTTTCTGGAATATCTGTAATCATTTATTATACCATGCTACTAATACATCTTCGTTGACTTGACTTGCTCATCTGATTTCTTCTAACGCCCAATTATCTAACCTTTGTCTTACTGTTGCCATATATACTGCCTTAAGAGATAAATAAGTCTGTTTATTCCTACAGGATAGTTTCCCATCCTGTAGTATATAAGCAAACTAACTAGCTTACTAATGATTCTTGCCATTCGTAATCTGTTCCAGCTCTTGTTTCAAGTCTTACGATGAACAAGTCGTTTAGAACAGCACATCCGTACATACATTTCCATCCTACTGTAGCTCTCTGATTCAATGGGTCTTCAGTTCCAGCAGCACCAAATGGTTTGTAGAAAGTTTGAAGATTTTGAAGTGTACCAACTCCATAAGCACCATCTCTGAATGCGTATGTAGGGTATACGTTGAAGTTAGAGTCTCCAGTAACTGCAAATGGTTTTACGTTAGCCGAAATGTAGATATCATAGTTAACTCCAGAAGTTACGAATCCGTCTTTTACTCCTTTGAAGTCTTCGTAGATTAGTTTATTCAACCATGTATTAGTAGAAGATGATTTAGCATAGTCTAAGAATACATTAGGGTGCATAATAATCTTGAATCTTTCTCCAGTTTGTCCTTGTGAAGCAAGATATGTAGTAGCTTTTAATACTAGGTCTAAGTCCATAGTATCAGCAGCAGTTAATTCTGCTCTTGAAGTAGCGTTACCTGCGTACATAACTCCTACGTCTTCTCCAGCCAAAGTATCTTGGATGAATTCGTCGATAAGTCTTCCAGCATTGTTAGCAAGTTCTTTACCTTGTGCAGCAATGATTGGTAACAATGTTTCGATGTCTAATACATCTGATATGATAGAGTAGTCTCCTAATTGCTGAGGAACAGCAGTAACAGTCTTAACAACGTTAGTGTGTCCATCTGGAGTAACTCCTTCAGTTAAAGCAGCTTCAGCCAATGAAGTTCTCATAACTCCTAATCTAGGCCAAGTAATGCTCTTATATCCTTGATGAGAAGCCTTAACTCAGAATTTCATGAATACTGTAGATGGTTCTCCATTTTCAAGGAATGATTTTTTAAGTAAATAAGTAAGGAAATCATTTACGTTTCCAGCGTCATCAATGTTTCCTGTTGCCATAATGTTAGCANNATATTAAATCTGTCAAAAGGCATTATTAAATAAATGTTAAGCTAAATAAAAGTATTTAGCTAATCCATTTTAATTATGATACCAAGATTGCGTTTTAGCATAGTTCAATAATTCTTCTGTGTTCATCTCACTTAGCTTCTTACCACCAACCTCAGTAGTTGGATTAGCTCATGCGATAACACTTTTAGGTCAGTCATTAGTGGCAGTTGCTGTAGTATCAGCAGTGGGAGTTTGAGTAACAGCTTTTCAGTTCTGTCACTCATACAAAGATACCATATCATTGATACTTAATGAACTGTATTTGTCAGCGAATGAATCAAAGTCTCATTCGTATCCTTTACCTTTCATTAAATCTCCAAAGAATGATTTTTTGTCTGCAGCTCTACCTGCGATTTCTGCATCTAATTTAGCCTGTAGGTCAGCCATCTCTTGATTATGCTTTTCTCTCATAGCAGCATATCATGATTTTTTCTGTTCCACTTCAGTGCTATCAATTTCTTCCATATCAGTCATCTGATAATAAATAGAATGTAAAGTCAGACCATTCTACAAGTCCGAATTGATTTTAAGTCTTCAACTTGACTACGATTGATTAGTTTAACGTCTTACAACTTCGGACGAAAGTATTTGAGAGTTTACTTTCATTTCTTTTTACCCTCTGTGAGTTCTTTCTCAGCATCTTGTAATGCTTCAACTGCTTTCTTGATTTCTTCTGGGTCAGCAGTGATAACCTTAACAAGTCTTTCCATCTCTCACATTCATTGAACGAATCATCCTAGAACTTCGAACGCTGTATATCCCATCTTTTTTGGGTCCATAAAGCTGTCCTTAGCTAATGACACGATGTCTTCTTCCTGTTTCTTCTTTCTCTTATCCATACATTTACATAGGATTTCCCATCATGGCATAGCCACACATTCTTTAACTAGTTCAATGTCCTCATCTGTGAGGTCGTCAAAGTTTTTGTTCTCTGATGTTCCTTCCTCTACTGTAGATTCTTCATCTGCAGTCATCAATTCTTCTTCTAAAGCCATAGTTAGTTGTGCTTATCAAATAAAATAGATTTATTATTCTGAACTATCCACTTGATTGGTTTACCCCAATTAGTTTCAAGACAGTATTTCACTTGGTCCATGAACAGAGTCTTATCTATCGTATCCATTCACTCTGTCATCATGGCTATATCTTCCTTAGATAGCATTCAGATTCATTTATGATATTTTCTTAAGAAGTTATATATCATCTGTCTGTACACTTCCTTCTTATATCTCTTAGCCTTTAACCTAGAGAGTTCTTCAACCCTTACTTCTTCTCTATGAGGTTCTTCCTTCATTAGGTCGTTTATATCTCTAAGTATCTGCCAAGTCATGACTATAAGTTACCTGTTAAAAACTTCTTAAGTTTCTCTATCATCTCCATATCAGCTCAATGTTTCTCCAACCATTCCTTATCCTTCTTCCATACATTAGTACTGAATCATTTGTTGATTAAGTATTGTCTAATGTCTGCTGGAATCTTGAACATTGGAATAGCTGATACCTGTGCTTCAAATCTGATTCTACCTTTAGGTGCTACTACCGTTGTAGATGTCCCATTTCATACAATTTCTCATCTCGCTGGAACATTATCTACCTTTGGTTCTTCTGCGTTCTCTATTTCATTTTCAATAACGGTACTAACTACGTTTTCTTCTTCTATAACCTCTGGTTTTGTTTCTTCTACCTTTGGTTCTTCTACCTTAGCCTTCTTTTTGATGGCTATTTTTCTTTTAGCTGGCATAATATAATATTAAGTAATAAATTAACCCATACCGTTAGACACGTTTAGATTCTGCATTCATCATACATTTAGACTTGTTCATCTGTCTGCATGACTACCAACATCGAATCATGTTCATGAATCTACGTTGTCTGTAGTTCAATAATTTATCTTAGTTAATGGGTTTTCGTTATTCTCTCCAGCCATCTTGAAGTCTGTAACCTTAGGTTGTGCTGCCATATTCATCTCAGCTGTACCTAGTCATTGACTTACCATATATTGTAAGGCTTGGATAGCTCTGTATTTAGCATCTGTATCCTCAGCTCTATTGTAGTACCATAATCTCATCTGTACGTTACAATTAACTGGGATATAGATGGATACATTCTGATTAAGTAATAATACGTCCTGCTTACATTGATAATCTTCTGGTGTCAATTCATTGATTGCGTCTATCTCACTTTCATCTAATCCATTATAATATCATATAGCTCTACGTATATTATTAAGTAAGAATGGTTGCGTCTTTGGGTCATTTACCAACATCTGGTACTGTTCCATATACGCTGCCTTCTTCTCTTGATAGATGATATCCTTCAAGATAGGGTCAACTACCATGATTGAGAAGTCTCACTTGATATCTTTTTTACTAACTTTCTTATATGTTCAGCTTAATCAGTTATTCACTCTACGGATTACCTTCTTACTAGAATTTCTCCAGTGATATAACATGAATGCTCTATATAACTCAGCAAAGTCCTTAGTTCAGTAAGATAAAATCTGATTCTGTAATGATGTAATCATATTAGCATTGATTTTCTGTATCTTACTTGCTGTTGCTGTGTTAGGGTCAGAATTCTCACTTAATCCTAATCATTGTGCTGTAGCGTTAGTGAATGATTCAGATAACGCCTTGTTCTTAATCATTGCTAGAGAGTTATATAAGTCTTGGCTTATGTTCGTCTGTGGCAATTCATATACCATAGATGAAATAGGCTTAGTCATATCTCTCATCTTCACAGGAAACCATCTGTTCTTAATACTCTGATTCTTCAAAGTATTAATATTATTTAGGAATACCTGTTCGTCTATGAAGATATTTCCTCACATAGCTTCTCTAGTAACCTTAATCTTATATAGGTTTAGCAATAATTGCTCTGTTCTATGTCAGTCTTCTATAATATTTACTAATGATGTTCCCCACCAATCCTGTGCATCATATGCGAATCCATAAACAGCAATAGGTATAATATTATCTGTCTCTGGCACATCATAGATGTCTAAGATTTGATCGCATAGCATTAATACTAAGTATAACTTATTCTCTCCAGTCTCCTCATCATATATATAAGTATAATGGTAGTGGATTGTGTAATGTCATGTAGTTGAATTATAACATGTGCAGATGTTCCTTAGGAATGCATCCTCTGTCTCTAATCCATTCAAATAAACATCATAGTTATGCATAATCATCTCCTTGAAATCTGCATTAGCACTAACTGGTAATGCCTCTAATTGTTTATATGTAATAACTCTGTCAAATCAGAAGAAAGGGTAGTCTTTAACCAATAATGAACCATCGTTATAAGGGTATATAAACCTTGGGTCTATTCTCTGAACGATTGGTACATTCTTCTTCTTGTCATACCCACTAAAAAGAAAAACGGCTTTTCAGTATTTGGCTATGTCCTCTAATCACATGTAGCGGTCGAAATCCCAATGCTCATTTACATAGTCTGTCTTGAACATGTCCGTGAAATTCCTTGCTTCCATCTGGTATAGGACATTCTCATCCTCCCAGCTTACATCTGGTTCGTTAATAATACAAGTAGCTTGCATAGTCCTTGCACAACTCCAGAAAATCTGGCTTCTTAATAACTCATCGTTCCTTTTAGTTGAGTATATGTCTTTCTGAGACATAAAAAGAGAGTTTTTTGAACGGTTAGCTTCATAACCGTGCCTATACTCTCACATTATTTTCTGTCTTAGCTCGTCTGTTAGTTTAACCATTACCTTGCTATTGAAGTTAAATAACTACTGATTTCATCATCAAAGTATTTTAAGTATGGGTACATCCTCATAATCATGGTGTCTAATAAGTCTGGACTCCTTCATATACGAGCTTTCATCTTGTCCTTACTCTCTATTCTGGTCTTACCATCTATACTCTTCTCATCTATATAACAGTTCATCATTTCTTGGTTTAGGATTTCCCAGTCCCTACCTGCATCTAAATGTTCCCATTTAACAGCAATTTCCCCTTTCTGAATCTTCTCTTGGAGTAGGAACGCACATTGGCTCTTTAAATTAGCATAGTTCTGTTTAGCACCTGTTTCTACTGGCTTAGAATTGTTCACAAACCCTGTAGAGTAGGGGATTCAGTCTACTACACCTCATCCTACTCAATCGGCATCTATAATTATGTTCCTTGCCTCAATCTCATATTGGTTCTGAATCAGCTTTATAGATGTCTTTACTTCCTCCACACTACTTTTGGCATAAGTCCATACTCTAACCCATGTATTACCTCTCCATAAACTTATTCTCGTAGTGTCCTTTCCAAATCTCGCTACATCGCAGATTAGAAAGTATTGGTCTCAACGAGATTCGTTCTCTTTAAGCCTGTCTAAATCTCATTGCTTGAATAATAACCAGTTATTGTCATCAAAGTCCCACTTACCATACAACAACCTCTGCTTAGTCCTCTCACTCGCTCTCTCTAAGTTAGCTATATAACCCTTGTCTATAAAGTTATTAGAGTAAACTAATGATGGAATGAATATTGCTTGCTTTCAGTCCTTGTGTTTCCCCTTGTAATACCTCTCATATACATGTCATGGATTAGGGTTGAATGTCTCTAACACCTTACCTAAGATTCCATACTCCTCATTCTTAAACCTTCATACTCTGGTCTGTAATATTTCGATTCATTCAAGAGGACACTCCGCAGACTCTTCTACGAAAGCTCACGTTAACTCCAGACTTCAGAATCTATTGTATAACGGGTCCGCTGGTAAATAACATCATTCCCTTAACAGTATTTGACTACCATTAGGAAAGGTTATTATGTTCGACACATTATTAAGTTTACCACGCATGTCATCCGGTATGTCGTATATTTGGTAGAACTTCTCTAACGAAATAACAGATGTCTGCTTAATATTCTTAATAGTGTCACGTACTAGAGCATACCTAACTCATGGGTATTGGTTACACATCCTCCATAACCATACAATTCATAAGAATGTCTTACCTCCTCATGCTCAACCTCAGTAGCCAATCGCCGTATGAACATCGTCCATCAGCACATCAAACGCTTTCTCCTGGTTCTTTGTTAGTTTAATCTCTACGTTCGCCATTATATAATGTCAGTGGACAAAAATAAAATAATTACTGCTTAGCCTTTGCTCTCATCTCCCTAAGAAAGTTCTCATAATCCTTCTTCTCCTTCAACTTGGCTCTATACCTCCTCTTCTTAATAGCCTCTTTAGTCTGACTTAACCCTTCCTCATCCTCTGGCGGTATTTCTGCACAAATCCATTGCTGGAACTCTATGAGGCTAATCTCCTTAACGCTTCTTCCTCATTCTCCCGTGGTGTCAGTGGCTCTGAGAAACTCGCAGATGTAGCTGAGGCAGAGCTTGCGTTTGTAGGTGTCTGAGAGTCATTGTTTGACTGGTCTGCTCATTCATTGCTCGGAATAGAAATAAATTGAACCTTTGCGGCTCACTCCACTTTTCATTCGTCATCTACTCATGGGACAGAATTATACCTCTTCTTGTCCCTCAATTTAAGAAACTCTAACGCTGTCTTTGCGTCTCACTGTCTAATGCGTCTCTGAACTGCAGCCCTCGCAATCATCTTCGGAAACTGCTTGGCCCTCTCTACCCTTAACGCAAAATCTGGATTCTTGTTCTTATGATTAATAAATGAGTTGTAGCTGATTCATGCTGTCGTAACAGCTTCCTCTACCGTGCAGTCCATCATCAAACACTCCTCTATAATCCTATACTCCTCCTCTCAGATTGTAGGATTCCTCTTAAATGTCTGATTGGCTGCTGGCTTAGGTAACATCTCCTCGACACTCTTAATCTTAGTGAGCGTCTTTAAATCCTTAACTTCTTCTCCGTCCATTTAGTTAAATAAGTCTCTAAAAAATTTCTTTACTCTATATAATATTATATATGGTTTTATTTTTCTCATCCTTCCCTTGTCGCTCTTATTGACATACGCTGGTGTATTAATCGCCTCATAAAGCGACCATTTTAAATTAACAACCCTGTGCCTAAAGGTAGCATAAGTAACCCATGGTTTACCCTGCTCTTGCATCTTCTTCTTGTGGATTCTCCAACAATAAGACATGCTTCAATACATGTTGATGTAGTTCATTTTCTCTATATAAGAAAAATAAAAGACTAATGTCTCTTGTCATATTCCTCTCGTATATGTCTCCAATTCCTCTTTGGCTTATGATTGGCTAAGAAAACTTCACTCTTACTCTTCCATAACTCCTCATCCTGCTTGATTAACTTAGGCATAACCTTCTTTAAATCATAGTCCCTTCACTTAGCTCACTTCCTCATACTAGTGAACCTAACTAATCAATCCTTTAACTTCTGTATAGCTCACTCTCAATACTTCTTTATGATGTTCCTGTCATACTCCTCATTAACCATTAACTTCTCTACAGGATTCCCTTTAGGTCATGTAATCCAATTACAGTTGTGACACTGTGCATTCAAATTCTCCGGCTCTAAACATATAGTAGTGAACTTCCTACTATACCTGTGTCATCCAGCTAATCACTCCCACTCAAACATCCTATTACAACTAATACACCTTCACCTTCCATTCTCATCTGTGTCACGTAGCCTCGCAACCTCCTGTGCTAACTCTAACGCAAACTGTAATGGCTTAATCTTAGGTCACTCAGATTTATATACCCTCTTTGGTCTGTTCTTTAACTCCCTAATGGCATTCAGACACTTCCTCCTATACTCCTCCTCCTTCTTCCTAATATACGCCTGCTTCTTCCTCTCATTCTTCTCAGCTTCATAATCAAACCTCCTGTCTAATAACACCCTCTTCCTGTTTAATAAATTGGCGTATTTAAAATCAGCTTTCTTCCTCATTTGCTCTTTCTTCT
>LXOW01400179.1_pt1 | contig 13399 bp, 13 predicted proteins | sample 1368591 | NCBI WGS metagenome assembly LXOW01 (sample SAMN04884650, study PRJNA319009) | bovine gut metagenome | isolation source: Cow rumen | host: Bos taurus | place: Italy: Legnaro (PD) | collected 2014-07-09
CATGTAGTTATGGGAAGCCAGCGTGTAGGTCCTGTTGGGATCGATGGGCGCGTAGGTGCCGTCCGCCTGAAGGACCTCCACATCCTTGACCCGACGGTCGCCGGTCACTTCGATGAAGAGCTTCTTCTCGTCCTTCTTCACGGTGGAATCAACATTCATATCCACGCTGAATTTGAGGCCGGAGACGTGCAGGAATCCACCGGACTCACCGGGCATGCTGCACACGGAGAGTTCCAGAGCGTCCAGGATCTCCTGACCGGTGACTTCCACGGTGCAAAGAGCGTTGCCGAAGGGATGGACCTTGATGATCTGGCCGTAGGTGATGTCGCCGGCCTTGATGGTGTCACGGACGCCGCCGCCGTTGACGAAAGCGATATCCGTGTTGCCCATGGCCCGATAGGCGTCGGCGCACAGATCGCCCAGGTTGGTCTCCTGGGAACGGACGATACGCTCACCGGTCACGGGATCCTTGATGACCAGATCCACATCGGTGTGGGCCACGACGGTGTTCACCAGCTCCTCGTTCTTAGCAAGGGCGGCCTTGACCACTTCGCCCATGCCGTTGTCTTCCTTGAGAAGGCCGGCGGCATCCATGAACGCCATGGCGCTGGCGTCGATGAGCTTGGTGGAAACCTTGTCGCCGGCGATGGTCAGCATGCCCACGTTGTGCAGCTTCGTGCCGGTGGAGGTGTGGATCACTTCGTTGCCGTCCTTGTTCTTGACGGACATGTAGTCCTGACCAAAGTCAAGCTTGAAATCGTGGTGGGAGTGTCCATCCAGCACCACATCGATGCCGGTGGTGTTCTCGATGACCTCAGAGGCAGTCCAGGGAGAACTCTGGTAATCGGCACCCAGATGAGCCAGAGCGATCACGTAGTCAACGCCCTCGGCACGGACGGCGTCCACAGTAGCCTGCACCTTGTCGTACAGGTCCTGGCCGTTGTTGCCCTCGCAGAAGGAATAGATGTAGTTGCCCTCCCCATCCTGGAAGTAGACGGGAGTGGACTTGGTGAAGGACTCCGGCGTGTCGATGCCGATAAAGCCGATCTTCTTGCCGCCAACTTCAACGATGGTATAGGGATCAAAGATCGCTTCGCCCTTGTCGTTGAGGAAGTTGCAGCACACGTACTTGTACTTAGCAAGAGACGTGTTCTTAAAGAACTGCTCCATACCGTAGTCGAAATCATGGTTGCCGGGAACGGCCACATCGTAGCCCACCTCGTTCATGAGCTCGATGATGGCTTCGCCCTTGCTGAGGGTGCCGATGACGTCGCCCTGAACGGCGTCGCCGCAGTCCACCAGGATGACTTCCTTGCCGGCGGCTTCGAGAGCCGCTTTGATACGGGCCAGTCCAACGTACCCGATCTCGTCATCTACGCCGCAGTGCACGTCGTTGGTGTAGAGGATCACGATGTCCTTTTCTTCCTCCCCTTCAGCCTTGACGGCAGTGGGCACGACGATCATGCCCAGCAGCATCACGACAGCCAGCAGACAAGCAAATACCTTCTTGTTCATAGTCTTCCTCCCGTTTTATTTTGTGTTTCCACAATCAAATGTATTTTACCATACTCGCTTCTTTTTTTCAACCGGCAACCCTTCATTTCAAATAATTTATATATAAAAAGGAGCCGGCCCGGAGGACGGGCCGACCCGAATATATATGTCCTTTTATTCCTCGTTCGCCAGCTGCACGATCAGATCCACGCACCGGTCGATGCCCAGCTTTCCGCTGTTCAGGGAAAGATCGTAGTTGCGGCAATCGCCCCAGCTCCTGTCCGTAAAATGCTTGTAATTCACGGCCCGCTTCGTGTCCTTTTCCCTGAGGCGCTCCTCGGGCTTCTTCTCGCTTTCTCCGTACAGGCGCACGATGCGCTCCGCCTTGAAGGCCTCGTCCGCATGGATGAACACGTGCATGGCCTCCTCCCTGTCCTTCAGGATATAGTCGGCGCACCGGCCCACGATGACGCAGGGGCCCTGATCCGCCACCTCCAGGATGGCCTTGCGCTGGACCACGTAGAGGAAATCGTATACGCTCATGCCGCCCATGGTGCCGTGGGTGCCCGTATAGGAGGACAGGAGGGACAGCAAAGATTTCCCCGGAGAGTACTCCCCATATTCCTCCACGTAGTTGGGATCGAAGCCGGTCTTCTCCGCCACCTTCTTGATGAGCTCCTTGTCATAGTAAGGATAGCCCAGCTTCTCGGCCACCAGATGGCCGATGGTTCGCCCGCCGCTGCCGAATTCCCGGCTGATGGTGATGATGGTCTTCTTCATGATGCCTGCCTCCTGTGAACGCAGTTTGCTGGATGTGGGTAACGCGCCGCCGGCGCTCTATACGTATATAGTATACTTTTTCCCCTGCCCCATCGTCAAGGGGCAAAGAAACCCTATCAAAAAAGAATGAGGTGTCAAAAAAGGGGCTTGACTTTTTCCTGCCCCGATGCTAATATAACCAAGGTCAAAACAACGATGGCTCATATCTGGGTGTAGCGCAGTTTGGTAGCGTGCTTGAATGGGGTTCAAGAGGCCGGAAGTTCAAATCTTCTCACCCAGACCAAACGAAATGGACAGGATAGATCCTGTCCGTTTTGTTTATGCTGAGTTTATGGACAGACGGCCTCTTGAGCCCTAATAAACATAGCCGCCTGAATCTCTTCAAGCGGCTATGTGTTTTAGTGATAATTCGTCGTCTGTCATTGATTGGGGGCAACGGTGGCCGTGGGCAACAGGTAGCCCTCCTCGTGAAGGAAGTCCTCTGTATCGTTCTTGATGCCCACGATATGCTGGGTCATGACCGTGATCCAGCGGGAGAGGTTGCCGGAAAGGAACCCTCTTTCATTGAGCTTGAAGAGGACGAACCCGGCAAGCACCAGGATCACCACCACGGTGCCTATAAAACGCATCAGCGATTTCATATCATTATATCTCCTTTCCGGAAGGTGAGGTTAGTATACCATAAAGGCGGGCAATCAATCGGAAATATTGTGTGAAATCCGTATGACCTCCGTGTTACGGATGGCCGCCTCGATCATGGGCTCGAAATCCACCAGGGCTTCGCTGTCCCGGAGCTTTTGGATCTGGGGCCGGGTGACGGGGTGCTGGGGCACGAAGACCGTGCAGCAATCCTCGTAGGGCAGAATGGAGGTCTCGAAGGTGCCGATCTTCTTGGCCCGTTCGATGATCTCCTCCTTGTCGAAGCCGATGAGGGGTCGGAACACGGGCATGTCCACGGCGTCGTTGGTGACGGCCAGGCTCTCGATGGTCTGGCTGGCCACCTGTCCGATGGATTCCCCGGTGATGAGGGCCAGGGCGCCGCAGCTCCTTGCGGTACGCTCGGCGATCTTCATCATGAGCCGCCGCATGAGGACGGTGGTCTCGGAGGCAGGGCACTTGTCGTAGATGGTTGTCTGGATCTCGGTGAAGGGTACCAGATACAGGTCGAAAGCGCCCGCGTACTGGGACACGATCTGGGCCAATTCCACCACCTTGTCCCGGGCACGCTCGCTGGTGTAGGGATAGCTGTAGAAGTGGATGGCGCTGAGAGCCACGCCCCGTTTGGCGATCATGTATCCCGCCACGGGGCTGTCGATACCGCCGGAGATAAGGAGCATAGCCTTGCCGTTGGTGCCCACAGGCATGCCGCCGGCGCAGGGGATCTCCCCTGTGTAGAGGAAGGCCTTGTCCTGCCGGATCTCCACGGTCAACGGTATCTCGGGATGGTGCACATCCACCTTGAGATTTGGATAGGCTTCCAGGAGCTCGTGCCCGAGGTCCCTGCAGATCGTCTCGGACGTCATGGGGAACCGCTTGTCCGCCCGGCGGGCGAAGACCTTGAAGGTCTTGGGCTCGTCCCGGTAGGCGGCCATGAGTCGAACGCCCAGGGCCTTGACCTCCTCCCAGGTCTTCTCGCCGCAGGCAGCGACAGACACGGAATGGATGCCGAAGACTTTCTGGAGCCGCTGGGCGTACTCCTCGAGATGCTCCTCCGGCAGATCGTAGACGAAGATGCGGCCCTGCTCCCGGACCACATGAGGCCGGGCGTCGGCCAGGGCTTCATCGATCTTCTCCACCAGCTTCCGCTCGAAGAAGGGTCGGTTCAGCCCCTTGAGATGGATCTCTGCGTATTTGACGACCAGTGCGCTGTTGTTCATAGCTTACCTTCTTTTATACTTTCTCAGGAATTTGACTTGTTCGGACACCACCTGGGCGGCTTTGTCCATCTCCTCCAAGGTGTTGAAGGGGCAGAGGCTGAAACGGATGGCGCCCTCCTGCCGGGTACCGATGATGCCCGCCGCGGTGAGGATCCGGTTCTTCCCCGCCTTTCGGGCGGCGCAGGCGGAGCCGGTGGACACGCACACGTCGAACTGCTCCAGGGCATGGAGCAGCACCTCTCCTCTGACCCCCATAAGGGACAGGTTCAGGATGTGAGGGGCGGCTTCCTCGATAGATGGACCGTTCAGGACCACGTCGGGGATGGTCATCATGTCCTCATACAGCCGCCGTTTGCAGGCGCGCATGTTCTGCCGCCAGGCGGCCAGATTCTGCTCATAGAGGGCTACGGCCTTCTCCATGCCCAGGATGCCGGGAACGTTCAGAGTGCCGGAGCGGAGGTTATTCTCCTGTCCCCCGCCCATCTGGCCCCCGGCGAAGCGGACGCCGCTGCGCTTATACAGGGCCCCCACGCCCTTCGGCGCGTGGAACTTGTGGGCGGACAAAGAATACAGGTCCACGCCCAGAGCATCCGTATCCACCTTCAGATAGGCCTGAACGCCGTCGGCGTGGAAGATGGCCTTGGGTGCATACCGGCGGATGAGGCGGGCGGCGGCGGGAAGGTCCGTCACCGTGCCCAGCTCGTTGTTCACGTGCATCATGGACACCAGGGCCGTGTTCTCCGTCAGAGCGTCCCTGAGGGCGGCGAAGTCGGGATAGCCCTGCTCGTTCACTGGCAGGATCACCACGTCTACGTCCCCGCTCTGCTTCAGTGACTGGATCGTCTCGAACACCGAGGGGTGCTCCACCGCTGTGGTGATGACCCGCTTCGATCCGTGCCAGGTCCTCAGGCTCCCGAAGACGGCGGCGTTGTTGCTCTCCGTGCCGCCGGAGGTGAAGATGATCTCTTCCCGTCGGGCTCTAAGAGGCCTTGAAATGACGCCACGGGCTTCGTTGACCCGTTTCTCCGTCCGGGCGCCGTAGGCATAGGCGGCCGCCGGGTTATAGAAATCCTCCGTCATGGCCTCCACGGCTGCCTGGGCGGCCGCCGGGAGGGTCCGTGTGGTGGCGCTGTTGTCCAAATAGATCATGTTTTTTCCATCCTGTCGCAGTATACTCTATGCTATTCATAAGGAAGCCATAAAGTTACGGTCCCATCCAATGCCCTATTTATACCATACATGTGGACGTGGCACAATGAAAAAAGGCTGTGCATCGATAAATTGTTTACATATTCGTCATGTATCGGCAACAAAACATCTACAATACTCCCGTATAATTTATTGTGTTTCTATGTAAATATGTCCAAGGAGGGCTATTCTATGATTTGCAAAAAGTGCGGAGCCTACAACCCCGACCACGCGACCTACTGCAAGGTCTGCGCCGCCAGCCTGAAGGATCAGGATGGTGCAGAAGAAGCCGTACAGACCGAGGAAGTCGAAGAAGCGGCGGAAGAGAAGGTCCGTCCCCGTCGGGGCAACGTGAAAGCGCCCGATTTCGCCGCCATGCGCCGCGACAGCTTCAAGGTCGCTCCCAAGGCGGAGGAGCCTGCGGATGACGAGGATGAGGACGAAGAAGAGGACGAGCTGGACGAGGAAGAGGAAGTGAAGCCCGCCCGCAAATCCCTGTTTTCCCGCCCTGCCGCCCCTGCCAAGAAGCGCCGTGTCGTCGACGAAGACGATGAGGAAGAAAACGAGGACGAGGAGGACGAATACGACGAGGAGGAACGCGACGACGCGGAAAAACTGGAGTCTGAGCCCAAGACCACTCGTTTCGCCCGCGCCCTGGGCAAGAAGCGCCCCGCCGAGGAAAAGGAAGAAGACGAGGACGAAGAGGAAGACGAAGGCGAGGATGACGACGGCGACGACTATGACGACGACGGCTATGAGGAGGACGACGAGGACTACGAGGAGTATGAGCCCACTCCCCCTCGCCGGAAGAAGTCCTCTCGCAGCCAGGGCAGCAGCAGCGGTCCCAGCATCGTCACCCTGCTCATCGTCTGTCTCCTGGCCATCCTGCTGATCATCGTGGGCATAGTCGCCTTCTGCAACATCAAGGGCGGCAGCACCAAAGCGAAGCTCCCCGGCTTCCTGCAGTTCAACTGTGCCGGTAAGGCCACCACGGAAAAGGCGCCCGATCCCCAGCAGCAGGCCGTCGTGCCTCCCACCAGCGATCCCACCGAAGCGCCGGTCACCGGCACGCCTGTGGACTACTCCAAGACGGAGCTGGAGGAGTTTACGGACAGCGAGGGCCGCGATTGCATCAGCATCAGCATGACCTCCCGTCCCGGCGACACCGTGACCATCGTGCTGCCCAATCAGGACGATTACGTCATTGAGAACAAGGAAAGCACGGACGTGCCGTACCTGCTGACCATCTTCAAGTCCTGCTACTATCCCAAGAAGGCCCTGGAAGAATCCGTCTACACGGTGACCCCCCAGATACTGGTAAAGCATGCGGACGGCACTGAGGAGTCCCTCCATGTGGATTCCTTCGACCTCACCTTCCCCACCGTGTCCCTGGAGCTCATCGAGCCCGCCCAGGCCACCATTCCTGAGGAGGGCATCATGGCCGCCGAGGGAAACGAACTGCTTATCAAGGGCAAGGTGGACGATCACACCGTCGTCGTGACCATCAACGGCCAGCGGGTAGCCAACATGTACACCGACGGCTACTTCGATTACACCTACTCCCTGTCCGGTGAGGAAGCGGAGACAGTGGACATCCAGGCCGCCAAGGACGATTACGTATCCACCAGCTATTCCTTCACTGTCAACCCCTACGTCTTCATCCCCGAGAAGATGGTTCTGGAGGTCGAGTCTGACATCAGCAAACTGAAGGCTGACAAGAACAACAAGGTCACCGTCACCGGCACCACCGTTCCCGGCACCACGCTGACCGCCACTCCCGCCGCTGAGTACCAGTCCTCTGTGGTCTGCGGTTCCCCCGTCGTGGACGCCGAGGGCCATTACACCTTCGACGTGACCTTTGCCAAGGACTACTACGGCGTGGCTTCCATCACCATCCATGCCAAGAAGGACGGCTATGAAGAGGGCGACGCCAGCTGCACCGTATCCCGGATGTATGCGGATCGGGCCAAGGCCGTGACCGGGTTCAACAAGACCAAGTCCTATCACGAGGTGCCCAACTACAGCTTCGAGAAGGTCATGGAGAATCCCACCGCTGCAGGCCTCTACAGGATCCAGGGCAGCGCCACCGCCATTGACGCGGAGACCGGCATCATCACCTTCGCCGCCAAGACCAACGCCAAGAACGCCAAGGAGACCACCAACATCTATGTGGTCAACGCCAGCACCTGGAAGCCCAAACTCAACGCCAACGTGAAGATCTACTGCACGCTGAACGGTCTGTATACCGACGGTACCAGCCTCTACGTCACCGCTTGGTTCTACATTTGATGATGCGCGTCTGGGCAAAGGTATTGGAAGATCATAGGATCATGCGTGAGACCGTGCGGAAGTTTTCTTCCGCACGGCCTTCCGATTTGGAGGGATGGAGCTCGGTCCTGCATGAGTTGTGCCAGGATCTGGACCTGTGCCGCCCAGTGATCCTGCGAAAACACGTGAACGATCTCAGACAGTTTTCCCGGGTGGTGTTCAAGCCTGCCGATTTTATCGAACCTGTGGATTTCGACGAATTCGAAGTCGAAGTTTTGGCCGAAAGGAAAAAGCGTAGCACGAATCCCTATTCCTTCGCATAAAACCCCTTCTTTCTGCCACACTATCCTCGAAAGGAGTGGCAAAGGAATGAACGTACTTGCTTTGATCGTCATGGTCGTCGGCGCTCTCAATTGGGGCCTCATCGGGCTGTTCCACTTTGATCTGGTGGCGGCACTGTTCGGCTCCATGTCCACCTTTTCCCGCATCGTGTACGCTCTGGTCGGCATAGCCGGTATCTGGGGCATCGTGATGCTCTTTCAACGAAACGTGCGGCATACGGGAGAATACGACGACTGATCCCCTTTGAGGCCTGCCTGAGCGGCGGGCCTTCTCTTTACATACAGGCAAAAATAAGCTATACTGTTCCCTATCAAACCAGGAGGATCGTGAGATGAAGATCGCATTGATCACCGGCGCGTCCGGCGTCATCGGCGGCGCCTGTGCGCGGGCGCTGGCGCAGAAAGGGTATGCCCTGGCCCTCCAGTATCACCATCATCCTGAACGGGCTCAGGCACTCCTGGAAGAGCTTTCCGGCCTTGTGCCAGTTGTCGTATTGCCTGCTGATATCTCCCGGGAAACGGACGTTTCTGAGCTTTACAGGGCCATCGAGACCAGGTTGGGCAAGGTGGATCTCCTGGTGAACTGCGCCGGCATCGCCCTGCCCCAGAAGGTATTAACGGACGTGACTGAAGCGGAGATGGATCGCGTATACACGGTGAATGGGAAGGGCGCTATACTCCTCACCAAAGGGGCCATCCCTCATATGCTGCAGAAGAATGGGGGCGCCATGATCCATATCTCATCCATGTGGGGCATCACCGGCGGGTCCTGCGAAGCCGTGTACTCCGCTTCTAAGGGGGCGCTCAACAGCTTCGTCAAAGCCATGGCCAAGGAGCTGGCCCCCTCACGCATCCGGGTCAACGCCGTTGCCCCTGGCCTCATCCCCTCCCCGATGAACGCCGCACTCAGCGATGCTGATCTGGACGCCTTCCGACAGGACACGCCCCTTGGGCAGCTAGTCACGGCGGAACAGGTGGCGGACGCAGTCTGCTATCTTTCGGATGCGGAGTTGGTCACGGGCCAGATCCTGTCGGTGGACGGCGGCATCGTCATTTAAGCATTTTGGCACAGGAGAGGCGGAACCATGTGGAAGCCTGACAACAGCCCCACAGACCCCGGTTTCCTGCTTACGGACAGGGTGATCCTCCACGCCGACTGCAACAGCTATTACGCCTCCGTAGAATCCATCGACCACCCGGAATGGAAGCTGGTGCCCATGGCGGTGTGCGGCGATCCGGGATCGAGGCATGGGATTATCCTGGCGAAGAACGAGCTGGCCAAGGCGTACCATATCCAAACCGCCGAGACCATCTACAGCGCCAAAAAGAAGTGCCCGGAGCTGCTGCTGGTTCCTGCCCACCACGAGAAATACGCAGCGGTCTGCGAACGCATCAACGCCATCTACTAAAGCTATACGGACCAGGTGGAGCGGTTCAGCATCGACGAGAGCTTTTTGGACGTGACTGGTTCTCGCCACCTGTTTGGATCTGGACAGCAGATCGCAGATGAACTCCGCCGACGCATTCGGGAGGAGATCGGTATCACCATCTCCGTGGGCGTATCCTTCAACAAGACCTTCGCCAAGATGGGTTCCGACTACAAGAAGCCGGACGCCACCACGGTGATCTCCCGAGAGAACTATCAGGAATTGCTGTGGCCCCTGCCCATCGGAGAGCTGCTGTTCGTGGGCAAGTCCGGTGCAACATACATGAGGGAACATGGGATCCTGACCATCGGCGACCTCGCCCAGGCGGACCCCAATTCATTGTCCTTCGCCGGCAAGACAGGCCTATATCTCCAAAATACAGCTCGAGGCGAGGACCTCTCCCCTGTCCTCCCCACCGGCTGCGAGGAGCAGCCCAAGTCCATCAGCCACAACGTGACCTTCGATCACGACCTGACGGATCCTGCTGAGATCATGGCGGGGCTGACGCTGATCGCCGATCAGGTAGGGACCCGGCTGCGTCGCAAGAAGCTCTTCGCCTCGGTGGTCCAGATACAGATCAAGGACACGAACCTGAAGGTCATCAATCGGCAGAAGCGTCTGGAGGAATACACCACCAGCACTCGACTCATCCGAGATGTGGCCATGGACCTTCTGCGCGAAAACTGGCCCGCCGGTAAACCCATCCGCATGCTCAGCGTGGGGGTCACAGGGCTCAGCATGGACGGAGCCCAGCAGCTCAGCATGTTCTCCGACACCGCTGCCGCGGAAAAGGCACGGCGTCTCGACGACGCGGTGGACAGCATCCGCACTCGATTCGGCAGCGAGGCGGTCCGCTTCGGCAGGAGTCTCGAAAAAAATGAATAGCAAAAAGGACGGCCGGAACCGTCCTTTTGTGTATGCGTCGTTTCGATCTTACTTGATCTCGCAGGTGGCGCCGACTTCCTTGAAAGCGGCGACGATCTTCTCGGCGTCTTCCTTGGAGATGCCCTCCTTGACGGGTGCGGGAGCGCCATCGACCACAGCCTTGGCTTCCTTGAGGCCCAGACCGGTCTGCTCACGGACGACCTTGATGACCTTGATCTTCTCGGGGCCGACTTCCTTCAGGATGACGTCGAACTCGGTCTTCTCTTCCACGGGCTCAGCGGCAGCGGCGGCGGGGCCAGCGGCGACGACGGCGCCGGCAGCGGCGGACACGCCGAACTCAGCTTCCAGAGCCTTGACCAGCTCGGCCAGCTCCAGAACGGACATTGCCTTCAGATCAGCAATCAGTTGTTCCTTATTCATGATAAATCTCCTTAAAAATATATGATTTTGATTTTGTTCTGTGGGCTGATGCCCGGTTTCTTACGCTTCGGGGGCTTCGCCCTTCTGCTTGGCGATCTGATCCAGCACGATAACGAACTTGGAAATGGGGCTCTTCATGCTGCCCAACAGGCGACTGATAAGCACTTCCTTGCTGGGAAGATCTGCGATAGCATCCATGTCGGCGGCGCTGGTCAGCTTGCCGTCCACGATACCGCCCTTGAGCTCGCACTTCTTCGCCTTCTTCACGAAAGCCTTCAGGATGCGGGCGGGGGCCACTTCATCGTCATACCCGAACGCGTATGCCACGGGTCCCTTGAGCATATCCTCGATCTTGGAATCGATGGATGCGTTCTCGGCGGCGCGTGACACCATGTTGTTCTTCAGCACGATGTATTCCACGTTCTCCTTGCGCATGCTCCGACGCAGCTCGGTATCCTCGGCCACGGTGATGCCGCGATAATCGAAGAACACGATGGACTTCGCCTTCTCGATCTTCGCCTGGATCTCAGCGACCTTGGCTGCTTTCTGCTCGATAAACTTCGCGTTTGCCATTGTTTCACCTCCTTGTATAAAAAATCCTCCCGTCGCGTAAGACGGAAGGACAGGAATACAAGCTTCGTGTTCCACCACCTCGGCAGGATTTACACGGCTCATCACCGCTACCGGCTGTCTCTGGCGACGTTCGGCTGATATTATAGCCGCAAACGCCGAGGAAGTCAACACTTTTTTTGTGAATATTTCAGGCTTTTTTTACGATCTTAGCCCCGGTCTTGAAGATGGAGTTCTCCGGGATCTCGCCGCGGACGCAGCTGGTAGGATAGACGTTGCTATGGCGGCCGATGACGGTGCCGGGGTTCAGCACGCTGTTGCAGCCCACCTCCACGTAATCGCCCAGCACGGCGCCCACCTTCTTGCGGTTGGTGGGGAGCTCCGTCTGGCCGTCCTTCAGGACCACCAGGGTCTTGTCGGACTTCACGTTGCTGGTGATGGAGCCGGCGCCCATGTGGGACTTGTAGCCCAGGATGGAGTCGCCCACGTAGTTGTAGTGCGGCACCTGCACGTTGTCGAAGAGGATCACGTTCTTCAGCTCCGTGGAGTTGCCCACCACGCAGTTGTCGCCCACCAGGGCGCTGCCCCGGACGAAGGCGCCGGGACGGACCTCGGTCTTGTGGCCGATGATGCAGGGACCGGCGATGTAGTTATTGGGGTAGATGACGGCGTCCTTAGCGATCCACACGTCATCTTTGGGATGATCGTACTCCTCGGGGCTCAACGTCTGGCCCAGGACCAGAATGAAGGATTTGATGCCGTCCAGCACCTCGTAGGGGTAGGTCTTGCCCTCGAAGAGAGGGGCGGCCTTGGTGTGGGTAAGGTCCAAAAGATCAGAGATGGTATACATGGGTGCGCCTTTCTTATTTGATCCGAATGAGTTGACCGACCTCGTCCATAGCGTGGATGATGGCGTCCACCTCCCGCTCGCAGGCCTCGTGGGTGGTGGCTTCCGCCATGACCCGGAGCACGGGCTCCGTGCCGCTCTTGCGAAGCAGCACCCGGCCGGAGTTGCCCAGACGCTCTTCGGCGGCCTTCACTTCGGCCTGGACCCGAGGATCGTTCATGGTGCTGTCCTTGTCCTTCACCACCACGTTTTTCAGCACCTGTGGATACATCTGGCAGGGTTCAGCGAGGCGGGACAGGGTGGTCTTCCGATCCAGGATGACCTGCATGACCTTGATGGCGGTCAGAAGGCCGTCGCCGGTGGTGGCATACTTGGAGAATATGATGTGGCCGGACTGCTCGCCGCCGATACGATGGCCGTTGGCGCGCATGTTCTCATAGACGTACCGGTCGCCTACGGCGGTCTTCTCGTAGCCGATGCCGCGAGCTTCCAGGGCCTTGTAGAGGCCGAAGTTGCTCATGACAGTGGTGACCACCTTGGAGCTGCCCAGCTTCCCCCGCTCCTGCAAATAGCCGGCGTAGATATAGAGGATATGGTCGCCGTTGACCACGTTCCCGTTCTCGTCCACGGCGAGGCACCGGTCGGCGTCGCCGTCGAAGGCGAAGCCCACGTCCAGATGGTTCTCCTTCACCAGCTTCTGCAGGTTCTCGATATGGGTGGAGCCGCAGTCCTTGTTGATATTGAGGCCGTCCGGCGTGTTGCCCACCACGTAGGTGTCGGCGCCAAGGGCGTCGAAGACGCTCTTGGCGATTTGCCAGGTGGAGCCGTTGGCGGAGTCGAGACCCACCCGCATGTGCTTGTAGGAGTGGGTGGCCAGGCTGATGAGGTAGCCGATGTAGCGGTTCCGGCCGGCGGCGTAATCGATGGCCCTGCCGATATTGTCACGCTCCGCCAGGGGCAGTTCTTCCATTTCGCCGTCCAGATACTTTTCGCATAGATCCTGGACCTCGTCCTCCATCTTCTCCCCGTTGCCGTTGATGAGCTTGATGCCGTTGTCGTAGTAAGGATTGTGGCTGGCGGAGATCATGATACCGCAGTCGAAATCGTCGATGCGGGCGATATAGGATACGCTGGGGGTGGTGGTCACGTGCAGCATGTAGGCGTCGGCCCCGGAAGCGGTGATGCCGGCGATGAGGCCGTGCTCCAGCATGTAGCCAGACCGGCGGGTGTCCTTGCCGATGACGATCTTGGCTTTGTGATCCTGTCCATAGTACCAGCCGATGAACCGGCCAATCTTATAGG
>LXOW01155530.1_pt2 | contig 13394 bp, 6 predicted proteins | sample 1368591 | NCBI WGS metagenome assembly LXOW01 (sample SAMN04884650, study PRJNA319009) | bovine gut metagenome | isolation source: Cow rumen | host: Bos taurus | place: Italy: Legnaro (PD) | collected 2014-07-09
CGGTGGCTACGACTTGACCCTCGACGAGAGCGGCTTCTATGCCTTCGACAGCTTCCGTCGTGGTGAATACAACATCAGCGTCCGTCACGAGGGTTACGAGCCCATTGACGAAACCCGTCTCATTTGGGACAACGAGGATCTCCGTTATGTGATGATTGAAATCCTCTACGGTGTTGAGAACGTCTACGTCTCCCGTACTGGCTGGGCCATGTGGGATGACAGCCACAACAATCCTGGCGGTAGTACGCCTGGTGGTGGTGGCGGTGGCCAAGGCGGCAACGGCGACACCTTCAGCGTTGACTTTGAAAGCGGTATGCCTGCTGGCTGGACCACCATCGATGGCGGCAACCCGGCTGGCTACGGCTGGCAGCTCATCAGCACCAAGATTGGCGCTGGCAACGGCCACAACGNNCTGAGCCAGAGCTACGACAACAACTACGGTGTTGTCTATCCTGACAACTACCTCGTTTCGCCCATGGTGAACCTCGCCAACGGCAGCACCTTCAGCTTCTATGCCTGCGCCCAGGATGCCAGCTACGCAGCNNCAGAAGGGTACCCGCTATGAAGGACCTCGCGGCCAGCGTGACCAGAGCGCCTGGACGCTCTACAGCGTTGACCTGAGCGCCTTCGCCGGTCAGAAGTACATCGCTATCCGTCACTTCAACTGCAGCGACCAGTTCTATCTGGATGTTGACGACATCGCCCTGACCAATGGTGCCAAGAGCGGCAACGAAATGCAGCACCTTGAGTACTATAAGGTCATGTGCACCTCTATCGACGGTGTGCCGATCTACAACCACAACACTGTGTATCCGTTCTGCCAGCTGTCGACCAACGAGCCTTACAACGCTCCGCTGGTTGAAGGCGAGCATTACCTCTGCAAGGTCGCTTCTGTCTACAGCACTGGTATGAGCGAATGGAGCGAGCCCGTTGAATGGCAATATGAGCCTTGCGATCATTGGGGACCTGTTGACGAAGTCACTGCCACTACGATTACCACTGGTAACTACATTGAGTGGGTCTTCGAAAACGGCTACAACCCCTACGGTGGTAATACGCCTGGTCCTGGCGGCAACGGCGACACCTTCGAGGTTGACTTCGAGGCTGGTCTGCCCGCTGGCTGGACCACCATCGACGGCGGCAGCCCGGCTGGCTACGGCTGGCAGCTCATCAGCACCAAGATTGGCGCTGGCAACGGCCACAACGGTTCGAACGACGGCATGCTGAGCCAGAGCTACGACAACAACTACGGTGTTGTCTATCCCGACAACTACCTCGTTTCGCCTATGGTGAACATCGCTGCTGGCAGCACCTTCAGCTTCTATGCCTGCGCACAGGATGCCAACTATGCTGCTGAGCACTTCGGTGTGTTCGTTTCCGACAACGGTACGAGCAACTGGACGATGGTGAACGAATGGACGATTGGCCAGAAGGGTACCCGCTATGAAGGACCTCGCGGCCAGCGTGACCAGAGCGCCTGGACGCTCTACAGCGTTGACCTGAGCGCCTTCGCCGGTCAGAAGTACATCGCCATCCGTCACTTCAACTGCAGCGACCAGTTCTATCTGGATGTTGACGACATCACCTTGTCCGCTGGTGCCAAGAGAGAATACAGCGCTATGGAAAGCGGTATGGTTGGCGACGTCTACGCCTTCAATATCACCGACATCGCCAACTACGATGAGCGTGTGTACTTCCTCTACAAACTTGCTAACGACAACCGCTTCAGTGTCATCCTTGGCGAAGCCGCTGGTATGTTCATCATCAGCGCTAACAACGCCAGCCTCGACCTCGAAGAAGCTGTCAACGAGTTCGTCTACAACAACAACATTGAGTTCGGTCAAATGGATAAGGTCCAGGCTGCCGAAGTGGCTAATGCCTACAAGAGCTCCCTGCCTGCTGGCTTCGTCAACTCCTTGATGATGGATATGTATGTCCAATCACGTGAGAACAACATGTGCGAGTATGCCGATCCGTTCTGCACCGACAACGGTATGTACGAGTTCCCGGCTGGTGTCAACGCTGGTAGCGGTGAAACTGGTCCTGACTACGACTGCCTGTACACCACGCCCAACCCGGCCTGGTACTACATGCGCATAGGCGATCCTGGTGCGATTGATATCTACATGTACAGCACGCCTGCTGTCGACATCGACTTCTGCTGCTGGGGTCCCTTCGATGACCCGGTCTCGCCTTGCCCCTACGGCTTGACGGAAGACAAGGTCGTTGACTGCAGCTACTCTGCCAACCCGACAGAGACCTGCAACATCCCTGCCACTGCTCAGACTGGTGAGTATTACATCCTGGTGATCACCAACTACTCGAACCAAACCTGCAACATCAACTTCAGTGCCGTTGCTGGCGCTGGCAGCACCGACTGCGGTATCCTGCCTCCTGTCGACATCATCGGCTTCCTGATCACGATGGACGGCGAGTACCTCGCCTTTGCCGATCCTACCGACCGCGACTACCTGCACGAGGGTGAGTATGGTGAGCATGTCTACTGCGTGCGCCCGATCTATCCTGGTGAGATGACCCTGCCTTCGAACAACTTCGGTTGGTCGATGGGTTGCCCGGTCTGCGCCAACAATGGTGACCTCTGCACTCCTGGTGCTCCTATCCACGGTGAAGTGACTGCTACCGACCAGGTGAAAGTCTGGTGGGGCGAGCAGAATCCTGGCCCGGGCGGCAGCGGCGACACCTTCGAGGTTGACTTCGAGGCTGGTATGCCTGCTGGCTGGACCACCATCGACGGCGGCAGCCCGGCTGGTTACGGTTGGCAGCTTGCCAGCTTGAAGATCGGTGCTGGCAACGGCCACAACGGTTCGAACGACTGCATCTTGAGCCAGAGCTACGACAACAACTACGGTATTGTCTATCCTGACAACTACCTCGTTTCGCCTATGGTGAATATTGCTGCTGGTAGCACCTTCAGCTTCTATGCCTGCGCACAGGATGCCAGCTACGCAGCCGAGCACTTCGGTGTGTTCGTTTCCGACAACGGTACGAGCAACTGGACGATGGTTAACGAATGGACGATTGGCCAGAAGGGTACCCGCTATGAAGGACCTCGCGGCCAGCGTGACCAGAGCGCCTGGACGCTCTACAGCGTTGACCTGAGTGCCTTCGCCGGTCAGAAGTACATTGCTATCCGTCACTTCAACTGCAGCGACCAGTTCTATCTGGATATTGATGACATCACCTTGTCCGCTGGTGCCAAGACTCGTGCCGCTATCGTGAGCTACAACGTGTATCGTTCGACCGATAACGCCAACTACTCCGTCATTGGTGAGGTTGCCGCTGTTGCCGGTCAGACCTACTACGAGTATCTCGACACGCCTGAAGCTGGTACTTACTACTACCAGGTGACTGCTGTCTATGCCGACTGCGAGTCTGAACCCGCACAGGCTGCCAACGACCCGACCGTTAACTACGTTATGGTTGAAGTTGGTGGTGACAATGTCATCGAAAACGGTGGTATGACCATCTACCCGAACCCGACCAAGGGCAACGTGACCATCGAGGCCAACGGTATGCGCCACATCACTGTGGTGAGCATGCTCGGTCAGGTGGTGTTCGATGCTGATGTCCAGGGCGACCACTTCATCATGAACATGACGGAATACACTGCCGGCATGTACACGGTGCGTGTCACCACTGAAAACGGTGTGAGCTCCAAGCGCATCACTGTTATCAGATAAATGACCTCGCGGAATTGATTTCCGCAACAAATTGGGCGGCATCCTTCGGGGTGCCGCCCTTTTTGTGTCATTATTATTCTTATCTTTGCAGTCATAACAGCATTGTCGTATGAAACTCCAGCATTTTCTTCTCCTCATCTTAGGGCTTGTGATGCTTGGTTGCAGCCACCAACCTTCCATGGATGAAAAACCTCAAGCCGACTATATCCAATACGTCAACCCCATCATCGGAACCAACGGTATGGGACATACCTTTCCGGGAGCTTGTGCCCCGTTTGGAATTGTTCAGTTGAGTCCCGATACGGATACCACACCCCATAACATTGATGGTAAATACCAGCCCCGTGTGTATGAATACTGTGCCGGCTATCAGCATAAGGACAGCACCATTGTGGGTTTCAGCCACACTCACTTCAGTGGTACAGGACACTCCGACTTGGGTGACATTCTCGTGATGCCTGTCACAGGTGAAGTCAAGTTCAATCCTGGCACACAGACCCATCCTGAAGTCGGATACCGTTCAAGATATTCACACGACTCGGAAATCGCCGTACCGGGCTATTACGAGGTCTTTCTGGATGATTATGGCATCAAAGCCCAACTGACTGCAACTTCCCATACGGGTATTCACCGCTATACCTTCCCTAAAGGCACAGACGGCAGCATTATCCTTGACTTACAGCACGCTATTTACAACTACGACGGCAAGACTCTATGGGCCAACCTGCGCGTGGAGAACGACACCCTGCTGACAGGTTATCGCATCACCAACGGCTGGGCCCGAACCAACTACACCTATTTCGCCATCAGCTTCAACCAACCCATTGCAGACTACGGCTACCGCGAATTACAGAAGCCCAATTATAACGGGATGTGGGGCAAGTTTGACGTGAAGCACAACTTCCCGGAGATGACGGGACGCAAGATTGTGGCGTATTTCACCTTCCATCATCCCGAGACCTTGGAAATGAAAGTTGCTCTATCGGCCACCAGCACCGAAGGTGCCTTGAAGAACCTTCATGCCGAAACGGATGGACGAAATTTTAGTCAACTTTTAGCTGAGACCCAAGCCAGATGGAACAAAGAATTGTCCATCTTGCAAGCCGAAGGCAGCGAGGACCAAAAGGCGATGCTCTATACCTCTTTATATCACACGATGATTAATCCCTCCGTTTATATGGATGTAGACGGACAATATCGGGGTATAGACCATACTATACACCAAGCTGAGGGTTTCACCAACTATACTGTGTTTTCGCTATGGGATACCTATCGCGCTCTTCATCCGCTCTTTAATGTGCTACAGCCTAAACGCAATGCCGATATGGTTCAGTCGATGCTGAGACACAGCGAGCAGAGCGTGCATGGACTGCTGCCTGTATGGTCGCACATGGGCAACGAGAACTGGTGCATGATAGGCTATCACGCTACCTCGGTTCTGGCGGATGCCTATATTAAAGGTTGTGAGGAACGTAGCCATCCGGAAGACATGCTGAAAGCTATGCGCCGTAGCTCCACCTGTCCCTATTACGTCAACCTTGACGACTACCAAACATTGGGCTATGTGCCATACGACCGCAACAGCGGTTGTGTGTCGGTCACCTTGGAATATGCCTATGATGACTGGGCCATCTACCAAGCAGCCCTGAAAGCTGGAGATCAAGAAATGGCCAAACTCTATAAGCAACGTGCTGCCAACTGGCGCAACACCTTCGACACCACGATGGGCTTTGCACGTCCAAGGATGAGCGACGGAAGCTGGAAAGAACCTTTCAGCCTGATGGATACCGAAGGGGAGGGCTTCGTCGAAGGTAACTCCTGGGTGTATTCGTTCTATGTGCCTCAGGATGTGAAAGGACTCATGGAGGCTATGGGGGGCGATGCGCAGTTCATCCGCAACCTCGACACCTTGTTTGTGATGCAGTTGCCCAAGGAGTTTTTCGAAAACACTGAGGATGTCACAGAGGAAGGTTTGATGGGCTGCTACAATCACGGCAACGAACCTGCACATCATATCGCTTATCTATACAACTGGAGTTCACAACCCTATAAGACCCAGTATTGGCTGCGTGAAATCATGAACCGTTTCTACAAAAACAACATCGATGGCCTGTGTGGCAACGACGACTGTGGACAGATGTCGGCCTGGTATATCTTTTCCGTGATGGGCTTCTATCCCGTTTGCCCAGGTAGCGACCAATATATATTCGGTGCACCATACCTGCCTTATCTGAAAGTGCGTTTGGGTAATTGTAAGACGTTGGAAATCAAAGCTCCCAATGTAAGCGATGAGAATCGTTATGTTCAGAACGTGACCTTCAATGGGCAGGAAATCACGAAACTCTATATCACTCACGAACAATTAATGCAAGGCGGTGAACTGGTCTTCAGGATGGGTAGCCAACCCAACCAGGAGAGAGGCACGAAGCCCGAGGATAAACCGTATTCCCTGTCTGATTAATCAGCGGGTCACCACAACGCGTTGGTTGCTGACGGTGCCGTTGCTCTGGCGGATGCTGAAGAAGTAGATACCGTTGCTCAAGTTGTCGGTGTTGACGTTTACTGTCTGTCCGTTGGCAGGAACAGTCTGCACCAAAGCCCCAAGCATATTATAAACCTTGACGCTCTCGATGCTGTTCTCAGCTTCGATGTGTACCATTGCGTTGGCAGGATTGGGATAGAGTTTGCAGCGACTTGTGGTGTGGTCCTCGATGCCCATAGTGCAGGTCTTGCTGGCGATGCGCTTGATGGAGGTATTGCCACTCTCGGTGTAGACCACTTGAACTTCGACGACATAGAAGGCACCGTAAACAGTGGGGAAGCTATAGGTGGTTTGGTGATAGTTTTCTTCCACAATCTCACCATTGACGATAATTCTGTAAGCATAAGGCTTGTTGATATTGGGAGCATCCCACGAGGCCACCAGGAGTTCTTCGGTACCCGAAATGTCTTCCACCAAAGCTAGGTTCTCGACAGGCAGTGGGTGATAGGTGTATTCGTAGGCGTAGTTGCTGTTGAAGATAGCGTGTGAGGTATAGTCCTGAACCCAGATGGCAACTTCGAGGTCGCTCATTTCTTCCACATGGGTCGGGGCCATATCATAGGTAAACTCTAAATGTTCAGGTTGGGTGGCGACGAAGTTGACGGTAGTGCCTCCGGCATTAGGCAACATCTTCATGCACACGTGACGGAAATCAGTTTCGCCGTTGTTGCCCACGTTGCCGTGGGTCAGTTTCTCGTTGACGGAGACAAAGACACGGGCGGTGACATCAATGTAAGGATTGACATCGACCTTGACGGAGATCGTGGAACCCACAACTTCAAACGAGCCGCGAATGCCCATAAAAGCGTTGTTGTGGGCATGTAGGTCGAATACATCCTGAACTAAAGCAGCATGTCCTTGGTCCTCACCGTCAAGGAAAATATTGGGAATAGCATCGACAGCATAGTAATCTCTGCGCAGGCCGCCTTCCTCGGTGTAATAGGGGTCTCCAGGCACAGGCCAGTCCATTTGATAGGACGTGTATGTGTAACGTCCGGGATTGTCCAAGCAGAAATAGTACATGTCGTAGCTGACAGCGGTGCAAGGTCCGCAGGTCGACGAGGTGAAATGTTCAATCATGGGGAAGCGTTCAGTGGCGCTGATGGTTACACCTACAGGAGCTTCGTAGGTATTGTTGGCAGGGTCGTCGTCTACCACACCATTGACGAGATTAATACGATAGGTGACATCGTAAGTATCTGGGAGAAGCAGAGTAGGGGTGCTGAAGTACAGCGTATCGTATTCCAAGAAGGGGATATTCACCTCAAAGGTTTCGGTGACAGGTGATTTTCCTTCCACTTGATAGGAAGCTTCCACCGATGTAATAGGGGTGATGCCATAATTGAATACCAACATACCGAAAGTTGACTCGCCACTGACAACATGGTCAGGTAGGGTTACTTTCTCAATACCCAAGTCGAGTTCTTCTGTGGTGTAGACATAGATATTGTCGAAAAACCAGTTGTTGATGTTGAAAGAGTCGCCAGTGAAAAAGAGGCAGAAGGACACGTTAGGCTGACCCATGTCGATGGTGTTGAGGTGCACGTTGATATCCCATACACCGCTGGTATCGTAGCTTTGGCTCCATGCTTCGTTCCAAGTGGCACCGCCGTTTGAAGAGGTGGCGATGCCGATGGTGCTGGCTCCGTCAAAGTTGTCGAGGGCGTGCTTGAACGAGAAACCTACACTGCTGATTCCTGTCAGGTCAATAGCAGGGGAGACCAGACGGGATGTGCCAATGAACGAGGGAAGCCACGAGAGTTCTATTTCGTAAGGATTGCCACCGGCGTTGGTTGAGGGAGATAAGCTCCAGCTCTCGGTACCCTCTTCGGCGATATACCACCCGGCGGGCATAGTGGGTTCATCAAATAATTGCTCAAGCAGGATATGACGGTTTTGTGCCATCGTTGCGGTAGTCAGCAACAAGGTGAAGGCGAAAAGTAATGCTTTTTTCATAAGCGTACAAATTAAAAATTAAAGGTGATATGATGATTTGGGCTGCAAAAATAGGAAGAATTTCAAACGAAATGCTTATTCCAAAAAAAAAAGGAACCCCGAAAGGTTCCTTTGTGATTTTGGGTATTCCTGTGTGAATATTAGTGGCTGACCACAACGCGCTGATTACTAATGGCGCCGTCGCTTTGGCGGATGCTGAAGAAGTAGACGCCGTTGCTCAGGTTGGCTGTGTTGACGTTGAGGGTTCTGCTGTTGGCGGGAACGATTTCCACCAAAGCACCCATCATGTTGTAGACCATCACGCTTTCGATGCTGTTCTTAGCCTCGATGCGGATGTTGTCGTTGGCAGGGTTGGGGTAGAGTTTGGTTTCCGAAGCCAGCTCGGTGACTTTCAGCAATTCGCCGTCAACCTGAACCAAGAACTCAGCGATGCCGTCATCCGAGGTCACCACGACCTTGGTTTCAGCAACGCTTCTGCCTTCACCACGTCCATTAGGTTCAATGGCAATAGTGAACACTGCATTGTAAGCCAGCACATAAGGTAGTTCTTCGCAAGAGATAGTCAAGTACTGTACGCCTTCAGGATTCACTTCCTCCACGGAGAGGATAGTAATGTCGGCAAGGGTATTGTCGTTGGCATTGATCACATAGAGTTCGGCTGTGGTTTGTTCTGGGTCGAGCATCGCGTGATCGCTACCGTTGATAATCAGACCCTGGTCTTGCATACTGCTTGAGGATGCACTGGCCATCACCTTGACAGAAGTCATGTCGTTCTCATACAAAGCCACCACACCGACTACATAGAACAATTCAGGATCTCCTTCAAATGAATACTGGGTATCAGTGATGTTTTCTACCACCAATGCACCGTTGACATAGACGTTGTATCCGTTAGGGTTGCCCAGAGTGGGGGCATCCCACGAGGCAGTCAGCAGTCCTCTGCTGGCTCCCGAAACCGTCAGATTCTCGACGGGATAGGGATGCACCTCGGTGTATTCGTAGGCGAAGTGGCTGTTGAACGTCTCTTTTGAGTCGTAGTTCTGCACCCAGATGGAGACTTCAAGGTCGCTCATTTCCTCAACGTGCGTGCCCGACATGTCTTGAGTGAATTCCAAACGCTGAAGCTCGCAGGAGGTGAAGTTGAGCGTAGTGCCTTGTGCATTGGGCAACATCTTCATGAAGACGTGGTGGAACGAGGTCTCACCGTTGCTACCCACATTGTTGTGCGTCACTTTTTCGTTCACGGAAACGAACACGCGAGCGTTTGCATCGATATAGGGCATCACGTCGGCTTTGACGCTGATGGAGTTGCCATCCACCGTGAAGGAGCCACGGATATCCATGAAAGCGTTTCTTTCGGCATGTTCATCGAAGACGGTCTGTTGCACGGCGGCATAGCCTTGGTCTTCACCATCCAAGAAGCATTGAGGGACAGCACTCACACCATAATAATTGCGGCGCACGCCACCTTCTTCGGTATAGTACGGGTCACCGTTACCGGGCCAGTTCATCTGATACTTGGTGTAGGTGAAGCGGCCAGGGTTGTTGTTGCAGAAATTCAGCATGGTAGTGTTGACGTTCACGCAGGGACCGCAGGTCGATGACGAGAAGTGCTCAATCATCGGTATCTTGTTAGCGGTACCGATGGCCACGGAGACGGCTTTCTCAAGCGTGTTGTTCTCGGCCACATCGTCCTCCTGACCGTTGACCAGGTCGATGCTGTAGGCCACATTGTAGCTACCGGGAATCAACATGGTAGTGGTAGTGAAGTTCAAGGTCTGTGTGCCCAGCGAGGGGATGTTGACGGTGAAGGTCTCGGTGACAGGTTCCATACCTTCCACAGTGTAAGTGGCGGTTACTGAGGTCACAGAGTTGATACCATAGTTGAACACGTTCATGCCAAACGAAGTCTCACCGCTGCCGATGAAATCGTTCAACGTGGCTGAACTAATACCCAGGTCGAGGTTTTCGAGTGTGAAGACCAAGATGTCATCAAAGTACCAGTCGTTGATGTTGTAGCTGTTACCATTGAAGAAGATGCAGAATTGCACATTAGCTTGACCCATGTCGGGGGTGGTGATTTCCACGCTTTCAGCCCAAGCGCCGCTGCTACTGAATGCCATCGTCCAAGCTTGGTTCCAAGTGGTGCCGCCGTTAGCGGTGGTGGCCAGGCCGATGGAGTTGGCGCCTGAGTAGTTGTCAAGGGCGTGCTTAAATGAGAACACGACGCTGCTGATGCCTGTCAGGTTGACAGCGGGGGTGATAAGGCGCGTCGTGCCATTGAATTGGGGACTCCAGTCGAGTTTCATCTCATTGGCAGCACCACCGGCATTGTTGGTGGCCGAAACTGACCAGTTGGACTGTTGGGCATCAATGGACCAGCCTGCGGGCAGAGAGCTGCCATCAAACGACTCTTGCAACAATACCGCACGGTTTTGTGCCATCATCGCCGTAGCAAACAGCATGGCGAAGACGAAAAGTAAACTTTTTTTCATAATGTTGTAATTAATGGATTAGTACATGAGTTATAGTGTAGATTACGCTGCAAAAATAAGAACAATTTTCAAAAATAGGGCATAATAGGGGAAAAAATGTACTATGCCTATGCTACGACAAGAAGGAATCCATAAACCAACACGAGCAGGAAAGTATGCCTAACCTGACGGCCCAGGAAGGGGTCGAGCTGTGTGGGCTGGGTCTTTTTGATGGCTATCAGATCTTTGAGAAACAACAGGAAAAGCCATAGGAACATGTAGGAATACACTGCCGCGTGTTTCAGCACAAGATAGACGGTCAGGCAAACGAAGGCTCCAACGATGAGGAAGCAATGGTAGACAAACCCTTTCTTCAGTCCTATCTTTACCACGAGGCTGTTCTTGCCCGACGCTTTGTCGTTTTCATAGTCGCGCATGTTGTTGATGTTGAGTACGGCATTGGAGAGGAAGCCCATTGCCGTAGCGGGCAACAGAACGCTGCAATCGAACCAAGGCGTTGCCAGATAACAAGTACCCGCCACAGCAGCCCAGCCGAAGAAGAGGAAACAGAACAAGTCGCCCAAGCCGCGATAGCCGTAGGGGTGTTTGCCCAAGGTGTAGAACAAAGCGGCGAGAATGGCAGCAACGCCCAACACGGCAAAGGGAAGCACCACTCGCCACGAGCCATGGGCCCACATAGCCATCAGTAGCAGCAAACCACCGGAGACGAGACAGAGGAGGACGGTTGCAATAAGTCCCCGTTGCATTTCCTTCTCCGTGATGCTGCCGCTCTGCATCTCGCGTTGTGGTCCAACACGTTTGATGCTGTCTGTGCCTTTTTTGAAATCGCCGTAGTCGTTGGCGAGGTTGGAAAGGACTTGAAGAAGTACAGCGGTAAGGGCGCAAAAGAAGAGCGTTAAGCCCATATATGGCTCTTCGACAGGCTCAGGGTCCTTAGCTAAAGCCAAAAGACCTCCTAACAGCACTCCCGAAAAAGAGAGCAGCAACGTCCTCGGACGTGCTGCTCTGATCCATGTTTTAAGCGTAGCCATTATCTTCTGCGGCCTCCACCTCCACCACGGCGGCGTGGCGAATAATAATCATCATCATAACGTGCCGCACCACGACGGCCACGACCTGAGTCGCGTGAAGAGGAATAACCCCCACCGCGTGAGCTGCTGCCTCTCGAAGAACTGCCTCTCGAAGAGCTGCCACGTGACGAGCTGGAGTAGCCTCCGCCGCGTGAGCTGCCGCCCTTTGAGCTGGAGCTGCTGCCTTTCTTGCTACCGAAGCCTCGCTCAGCGTTGCGTTGCTTGCGGCTCGGACGGTCGTCATCATCATAGAAGATGTCGATGTCGTCCATGTGTTCTTTCCAGTCGGGGTCGAGCCACTCGCGACCGTCGCGCGAGCGTTCCGACTTGTAGAAAGGTTTGTCGCCGTCGAAGTCTTTCTTTTTCTTCTTCGATTTCTTCTCGAAGAAGTCGTCATCATGTTTCTCATGTTTCTCGCGTTTCTCTCGATGGTCGTCACGGAAGTCATCACGGCGGTCGTCTTTTTCACGGAAGTCGTCGCGATGTTCTTTGCGTTCCTTGCGTTCACCGAAGTCTTTCTTCTCGCCCTTGGCTTTGCGGTCGGGTTGGTCTTTGGCCACTTCCACCACGATGCCGCGCGGGTTGTTGTGTGGGTCGGCAAAACAATCGAGGATCATCGGCACGTAGCTCTCTTCCACGTCGACGTAGGAGAAGTCTGGGAAGAGGTCGATACGGCCTATCGGGATGTTCTTCGAGTGGGTGACGTCATTAATCTTGCCGATGAGTTTTTGCGGCAGGATGTGGTCGTTCTTGCCCATGCCGAAGTAGAGGCGCGTCATCGTCTCGTCCTGACGGTCGCGTTCCTTCTTGCGTTCCTTGCGGTCTTTTTTCTCGTCGCGCTCGTCGGCATTGAGGTCGACGGCGTTCTTATAGTAGTCGAGGAAACGGTTGAAGTTGAGGGCCACCATGCGGGTGATGAGTTCTTCGCGGCTCATCCATTCCAGTTTGCGGAAGATGACGGGCAAGTAGTCGTCAATGTCCTCGCGGTTGATGTCGACGTGCTCGATGCGGTCGATGTGGTTGAAGAGCTGCTTCTCGCAAACCTCCTTACCGGTGGGAATCGATGCCTTTTCGAAAGGACGACCCACAATCTTTTCAATCCTCTTGATTTTGCTCTTTTCACGCAGATTGATAAGACTGAGGCAGATGCCGCGTTTGTCGGCACGACCTGTACGACCGCTACGGTGCACATAGGTCTCAATGTCGTCAGGCAGGTTGTAGTTGATGATATGGGTCAGTTCCTTCACGTCGATGCCACGGGCGGCCACATCGGTAGCCACTAATAGTTGCAGGGTGCGTTTGCGGAAGTGGTCCATCACGTTGTCGCGCATCCCTTGCGAGAGGTCGCCGTGCAGGGCGGCGGCGTTGTAGCCGTCCTGGATGAGGTTGTCGGCAATCTCCTGCGTCTCGAGTTTGGTGCGGCAGAAAATGATACCGTAGATGGCAGGTGTGTAGTCGATGATGCGTTTCAGCACCGAATAGCGGTCCTTGGCGGCCATCATGTAGTAGATATGGTCGACGTTGGCGGTGCCAGAGTTGCGTTCGCCCACAGCCACCTTCACGGGGTCGGTCATATACTTGTTGAGGATGGCTTCCACCTCTTGAGGCATGGTGGCCGAGAAGAGCATGG
>LXOW01397563.1_pt1 | contig 13391 bp, 9 predicted proteins | sample 1368591 | NCBI WGS metagenome assembly LXOW01 (sample SAMN04884650, study PRJNA319009) | bovine gut metagenome | isolation source: Cow rumen | host: Bos taurus | place: Italy: Legnaro (PD) | collected 2014-07-09
TCTGGCCTTAACTCAGAGAGCTTCACGGCAGAGAACTTCGTGCATTACGGAGCTACGAGCCCATACGAGTTCAAGGTGGCCAACAACTATGCCGGAGCATTCCGCGTAGACAACTATTCGGTGAAAGGACTGCGCGTGGGTCTGAGCGGTTACTATGGCTACACCTTCCGTAATACGCTCCGTACCCCAGGTACGAGATATGATGAAGTGACGGGTGCACTGGGCATCATAGCCCTTGACTTCACCCTCAACCGCTGGAACTGGATAGTGCGCGGCAACATAGACTTTGCCCACTTTGCCGATGCCGACATCATATCCTCTTATAACCAGGCTAACTGGACGCATCACAAGTATCAGGATGGCAATCCGCATCACTACACCAACATCGGCAGCCATGCTCTGGCTTACGGCATTGAGGCAGGCTACAATGTGTTCTCGCAGATAGAGAAACTGAAGAAATCGAATGACAAGCTGTATGTGTTTGGACGCTTCGAACACTATAACACCATGTCGGCGGGCACGTACAAGTCAATGTACACATATACGAAGAAGTACCGTTGCGCCTTTGGCCTGAACTACTCACCAATAAAGGACATCACCCTCAAGGGCGAGTATTCCTACCGCTTCTTTGAGAAACCAAACAATAACGGCCTCACGTCTGACAGCCCCCTGTATGTGCAGCCTTACAACAACGAACCAAGCATCAGCCTCAGCGTGACATATCACGGATGGTTCCTATGATTTGCCGAAAACAACATCACAACAACAATAATAACACAATGAAGACAATTAAGAATTATGCAAAGATGGCAGCTGTAGCAGCTGTCCTTTCTACAGGCTTCGCTTCTTGTTCAAGCGATGACGATGCCAACACATCAACAGTCTCTGGTACGCAGGCGGCTCTGGAGCAGGCTTGTGCTCAATGGAGAGTAGCACGTGCTGACTGGGAGAACTCAGAGGCGTTCCTTTTCGGTGCTGCCGATCTCTATTCTATCGACCCACATACCGATACGTGGCCTGTTGATGCCAATGCCCTGGCAGGCGTTCTGCGCGATGCGGCAAAGATGTCAAATCTCGACGAATTCCTCAAGACGGCCAACTCAAGCATCCTCGGCTATCACGGCATAGAGTATGTGTTGTTCCGCGAGGGTAAGGCACGTGACATCTCTCAGATCACCAGTCTTGAGTATAACTACGTTTGTGCCGTTGCCAAGGACCTCTATAATGCCACAGCAACGCTTGAGGCTACATGGGATCCTTCTGAGAGCAATGCAGAGCGTCATCGTCTGGCACTGGAGTATATCAACAGTCACAATGCACTTGACGAAGAGGGTGACGTGACCGATGAGGCTCTGACATACGAGAATTTCGGTAAGGAGTTCACCAATCCTGGTGCAGGCAAGAGATGGGAGACTTCTTTGGACGCTACCCGTGAGATTCTCTCAGGATGTGTTGACATCATCGGTGAGGTGGGCGACTCAAAGATTGGCCTGCCATATACTGGTCAGGATAAATCCTACATTGAGTCTCCTTATGCCTACAACTCAATCGTCGACTTCTACGACAATATCATAAGCTGCAAGAATGCGCTCTATGGTTCGGTAGGTGCTACAACGCCCAATTCCAACTCTGTCATTTACTTCTGTCTCAACAGCGGTAATGCTAAGCTGAAGAGCCAGGCAGAGAGCGTTATGACAGCCCTGGATGCTGCCCTGGCAAGGATACAGGCCATGAAGGCTCCATTCGCACTTTACTACACAGACGCCTCTTGTGGCGCAGCAATGGATGCTCTGGGCACTCTGGGCACAGCTGTTGACGAGCTGAACGTGACCCTCGGTGAGTATGCAGGAAATGCTACGGTAGAGGCACAGTGTAAGGCTATCAACAGCAACTACGTGACAAATGTAGTAGTGGCTACTTACCGCTCACTGGCCAACAACGCACAGAGCCTCTACCAGGCTATCGTGAGAATCAGACAGTAATCTTTCTTTCTCATAGGAAATATGAGATAATAAACAAAAAAACTAAACATAACACTATGAACAAACTATCGATTTTCGGTATTGTTCTCATGGGTACAGCTATCACCGTCGGTTGCTCCGACGGTGATGCTCCCGTTTCATGGGACATCGGTGAGCCCACAGCGGCAGATTATCCGGAGGACTACTATGCAGGAGGCCTTTTAGGCACCACGTCTGTTAACACAGCTACGGCCTACGAACAGCCTACGAAGGCAGTGGAGAATGCAGGCATGATGACAGCCTTCAATGAAGGCGAATATCTGTTTGAAAAGGACTATAACACTAATACTGACGGTGCCTTCCACGGACTCGGTCCTGTCTATGTGCGCCGCGGATGTCTCTATTGTCACCCAGGCTATGGCCACGGAGCGCGTCAGACGAGCTATAAGGCCGACAACCACAGAAACGGCTATCTGCTCGTCATCTACGACAAGACCACCAACGCATATATCCGTTCCGTAGCAGGCATGCCACAGACGGGTGCGGTGAAGCCCTTCAAGGCTCCCATCGATGAGGATAAGATAACCATCGCGTGGAACAGCTACACCGACGAATGGGGCAACAAGTTTGATGACGGCGAGACATATTCGCTCATATATCCAGAGGTGAAGATACCTTACAGCGCCTACTATGCTCCCGTTGTCGTTGCCCGCAATGGTGCTGACGTAGAGCTGAACGAGGCACAGTACAACAGCGAGATAGGTATCCTGCTTGAGTCAACCATCGGTATCTATGGTACCGGCCTCACCGATGCCATCCCAGATGACTCTATCACACAGCAATGGGTGAAGGAGAGTACATACTACAACAGCATTGGCCGCACCGACGCTCTTAACCCTGCCATGTGGAACCAGAGCAGCAATACCTGGAACAGCTACTACTCTAACTCCCTCCAGGGAGACGGCACGAAGTATGTGCGCCGCTACACCTACGCCCTCTCACGCGGTCCTTTGATGGATGCTGCTGGTGCCAATGCTATTTGGAATATCACCAACGTGACCCGTTCTGACCGCAGATACCACTACCTTGACCTGGCTGGAAAGTATTATGCCACGAAGTCATCACAGGACCCAGAGGTGCAGGCAGGCTTCACCGACTATATCAATGTTATCGACCCAAACAAGGCGCACCCGGAATGGCATACGGGAAATCTTGAGAAGGATATCTATACCTACCTCACCAGCAAGTCACTCGATGCAGAGATGACTGATGCGCAGTATAAGAACCTCATGATTTGGCATCGCGGACTTGCCGTTCCTGCAGCACGTAACACCACTACTGCCGACTTCAAGGCCGGTAAGGCTCTCTTCACACAGATAGGCTGTGCCAGCTGTCACCGCCCATCGTGGCAGACAGGTGACGACCATATTCAAGACCCGGCCAAGTTCTTTATCTCTGACAGCGACATGCCTCGCTATCCGCACCAGAAGATATGGCCTTATACGGACTTCGTGCAGCACCGTCTGTGGATGAAGAACGATATCCGTACCGGCTGGTGTCGCACCACTCCTCTGTGGGGCCGTGGCCTGGCAGCCAAGTGTAGCAGCGGTGAGGAGCGTCTGCACGACTGTCGTGCGCGCAACGTCATGGAGGCTATAATGTGGCACGGATGTCGCAGCGAAGGCGGAACGAGTGACGCATACAATTCCGTAGTTAAGTTCCGCGCTCTGACAAAGCAGCAGCGTGACCAGATTATTTACTTCATTGAGTCTATCTAAATTGATTCGGTCAAACAGTATTTAATGATAAAGAAAACCATAATCGCCCTATACACACTCATCATAGTGTGTATAGGGCTTGCCACAATAATTGAGAAATATCGCGGAACGCCCTACGTCAGCGAATATATATATGGCTCGTGGTGGTTCGTCGCTTTGTGGGCGGTGCTGACAGTCTGCTCTGTGGCATACATCATGAGGCAGAAGCTGTATTCGCGNNTTCGTCAGTTCCGACAGTATAATGAAGCCTCTGCCGTTTACGCTTATGCTGAAGGAATTCAGGGTGGTGAACTATCCCGGTACGGATGCGCCGCTCGACTATCAGAGCATCATAGACGTAAAGGACAACGAGACACAGAATTCTGTCGTCGTCTCGATGAACAACATTGGCAGCGTGAGGGGTTACAGGCTCTTTCAGTCAAGCTACGACAGCGACAGCCAGGGCGTGACGCTGGGGGTGTACTACGACCCTTGGGGCATTGCCGTCACTTATTTCGGATACCTCCTCCTGCTGATAAGCATAGTGTGGGTATGCATGTCGCGCCACAACAATATCCGCACCCTCTATCGCAAGGCCACAAAGCCCTTGGCTCTCATGGCTTTTATGGTGATGGGCACTACAGCCTCGGCGCAGGCACCAGAGACCGTCGATGCTGACATCGCCCACAGTCTCGGCACGGTCAGCGCGCTGTATAACAACCGCATCTGCCCGGCCAATACGGCAGCAACGGATTTCGTCACTAAGCTATCAGGCAAAAGCACATGGAACGGATACTCTGCCGATGAGATTTTCTTCAGTTGGATGATATACTATTCATCTTGGGAGAACCAGAAGCTGATAAGGATAAAGAACCGTGACGTGCAGCAGCTGCTGGGCATTGACGGACAATGGGCCTCCTTCAGCGACTTCATTGACTCGTATAACGAATACAAGCTGAAGGATGCCATAGACCAATCACGCAAGGGTGGAGGAGAGATCGAAGCTCGGGCCCTGATGGATGCCGATGAGAAGTACCACGTAGTGGAGATGTTCTATAAGGGACAGCTGCTGCGTATCTTCCCATATACGTTCAAGGACTCCGTAGGATGGTATTCCCCTGGGGCACAGGTGCTGCCAAGGGAGATACCCGTAAAGGAGTCGTTCTTCATTAAGCAGTCAATGGACTTCCTTACTGAGAGCATCGTAGTGGGTCAGAAGGAACGTGCCCTTGAGATTATAGCCAAGATAAAGCTGTTCCAACGTGACATGGCCGGGGAGGTCATACCGTCTTACAGCGCAACGTATGCAGAGATATTCTATAACCACCTGAACGGCGAGAGATGGGTGGTATTCCTGTCGCTCACGCTATCGCTGCTGCTATGCATAGTCATAGCTTCGGGCTCAAGCCTCAGTCGCAGGAAATGGTGGAATATCGCTGCTGCGGCATACATCATTCTGCTCACGTTCTACCTTACCCTCCTGCTGGCATTGCGCTGGTGGATTGGGGGGCATGTGCCAGTGAGTAACGGGTATGAGACGATGCAGTTCATGGCTTGGGCACTCTTGGTTATCGTCATAGCCACACACAGAACCTTCCCTATGATTGTAGGCTTCGGAGCATTGACGGCCTCGCTCTGCATGCTTGTCGCCATGCTTGCAGGGGGGAGCCCGCAGATAACACAGCTGATGCCGGTGCTGCAGTCACCCCTGCTGTCTGTTCATGTGATGGTAGTGATGTGCGCATACGCATTGTTCGCCCTGCAGGTGCTGCTGGCCGTGCAGGCGTTGTGGCTTTGTCGTAAGTCCGGGAATGCAGCTGATACAGAACGTGTGACGGCATTGTCGCAGCTGTTGCTCTATCCCGCTGTGTTCCTTCTTGCCATAGGCATCTTCGTCGGAGCCGTATGGGCCAACGTATCGTGGGGAAACTATTGGAGCTGGGACCCCAAGGAGACGTGGGCGTTGATAACGCTCATGATATATGCGGCTCCAATGCACGGCGCATCGCTGCCATTGTTCAGAAAGCCTCGCGCGTACCATATTTATATTATTATGGCTTTCCTGTCGGTTCTGGTCACATACTTCGGAGTGAACTTCCTCCTTGGAGGCATGCACAGCTACGCGTAAGGTTTTCATCACCCTGTTGGCATTACAAAGCGATGTAAGCGTGCCGTATTGCAATAGGGTCAGTATCGGACTGCGAAATAGGTCGTATCGGACTGCTAAACAAGTCGTATCGGACTCCGATACGGACAGCGTTGATATGCGAAGAAATATTAAATGTTTTTAACAAATTTGGCAATCGGGGTAGGAAATAATCCTGCCCCCTTTGCGTTTATATTGAAGTGAAAGTAACGAAACTCGCCATATTGCTGGCCATGTCATTGCTGGTCTCAACGAGGGCAGGTGCGCAATATGACCCGTACTTTGCCCACTACTTTGATATGCCTACGGCCTTCAATGCCGCTGCGGCAGGCAAGAGCAACCAATTGAATATTGTTGGTACATACACAATGTCGTTGGCGGGTTTCGAGCATGCTCCGCAGACGGCATTCATTGCTGGCGATATGCCTTTTGTGGCATTGAAAAGCATTCATGGTGTGGGCTTGCAGCTGATGAGCGACAGGCTGGGACTCTTTAATCACCAGCGCATCTCGGCGCAATACGCCCTGCGCAAACGCCTGGCAGGAGGATGGATCTCCGGGGGTGTCTTAGTGGGACTGCTCAATGAGAAGTTTCGAGGTTCGGAGATAGAACTGGCAGAAGACAATGACGAAGTGTTCACCACCAGCGACGTTGACGGAAACGCTCTGGACCTGGGTGCCGGCCTGTATTATTCAAGGAAGGGGAATGCCTCGGAATGGTTCGCAGGAGTGAGCGCGACGCATCTGACATCACCAAAGGTGACGTTGGGCGAGAAATACGAGTTGAACGTGGCTGCGATGTTCTATGCTACGGGAGGCGTGAAGTGGCAGCTGCGCAATCCGCTGCTGCAGTTTGCAACCTCGGCATTAGTGCAGACAGACGGCGTGACATACCGCGGAGACATCACGGGACGCCTGATATACACGTATGACAAGAGGGTGTTCTATGGAGGTGTGACATATAGTCCCACCAATTCCGTGACGGTACTGGTAGGAGGAACGTTCCACGGCATAATGCTCGGCTACTCCTATGAAGCGTACACCAATGGCATAAGTCTCAAGAATGGCTCGCATGAGTTGTTCATAGGGTATCAGACGGAGATAGACCTTGGGAAGAAGGGCAAGAACTTCCATCAGACAACGAGGACGCTGTAAGTCGGCATCATCAGGAGAACAGCTTGAGATGACTGTCAACAGCCCTCGCTTTAATAGGCAAAACAGAAACAAGATATATGAAAAGAACTGCAATATGGCTATCATGCCTTACGGTGCTGGCGATGTTCAGCAGTTGTATGGGCAGTAAGATGACACAGTCTTCACAAGGAGGCGAGGTGACGGGCTATGGTTCGGGACGTGGATTCCAGGAACCGACACCATACGGTATGGTGATGGTAAACCGCGGTTCCCTCAACATGGGACAGACGAAGAATGACTCTCTTTGGGGAAAGACTACACCCTCAAAGGATATTTCTGTTGACGGCTTCTGGATGGACGAGACAGAGGTGACCAACGCCAAGTATCGCCAGTTTGTGATGTGGGTGAGAGACAGTATCCTCAGAACACGTCTGGCAGACCCTGCCTACGGTGGCGACGAGGCATATATGATTACGGAGGATAAGAATGGAGAACCCGTGACACCACATCTCAATTGGAAGAAGGCTCTGCCAAGAAAACCCAATGAGGATGAGTTGCGAGCTATAGAGTCTCTGTATAAGACGAACCCCGTAACGGGCGAGAAGTCGCTGGATGCATCGCAGATGAATTATCGCTATGAGGTGTATGATTATGTTACGGCGGCATTGCGTCGCAACAGGCTCAATCCCGAGGAGCGAAACCTGAACACCGATTATACCGTTAACCCCGACGAGGTCGTTATGATATCAAAGGACACGGCATACATCGATGATGAGGGACGCATAGTACGTGAGACGATTAACCGTCCCCTTTCAGGAGAGTGGGACTTCCTCAATACCTATATCGTGAATATCTACCCTGACACCACATGCTGGGTCAACGACTTTACCAACAGCGATAACGAGGTGTACCTGAGAAACTATTTCTCCAACCCTACGTTTAATGATTATCCCGTTGTCGGCGTGACATGGGAGCAGGCCAATGCCTTCTGTGCATGGCGTACGGAGTTCCTGCTGAAGGGACTCAGCGGCCAGGCACGCTACATACAGCGCTACCGTCTGCCTACAGAGGCGGAGTGGGAGTTTGCGGCTCGCGGAAAAGACGGTACGGAGTTCCCCTGGGAGAATAACGACGTGAAGAATGGCGATGGATGTTTCTACGCTAACTTCAAGCCTGACAGAGGCAACTATACCATGGACGGAAACCTCATAACGAGCAAGACGGGTATCTACGCTTCCAACACTAACGGCCTCTTTGATATGGCAGGCAACGTGGCAGAGTGGACATCTACGATATACACCGAGGCTGGCGTGCAGGCCATGAACGACCTCAACCCGCAGCTGGAATACAAGGCAGCGAAGGAAGACCCCTACCGCCTGAAGAAAAAGAGCGTTCGCGGTGGCTCGTGGAAAGACCCGGAGAGCCAGATACGCTCAGTATGGCGCTCATGGGAATACCAGAACCAGCCACGCTCATATATCGGCTTCCGTTGCGTCAGGTCATTGGCAAGCTCTACAAGTCTTAATGCTAAAGGTAAAAGAAAAAGATAATACAAGATATGTCAACGAAATACAGTAAAATAAACTTCATCTACTTCATGCAGAAGTGGATGGATAGCGTTCCAGGTCAGACATTCCTTAACTACGCATACTCATGGGGCGCGGCAATCGTGATCCTCGGTACGCTGTTCAAGCTGACGCATCTTCCAGGTGCCAACCTCATGCTGTTCATAGGTATGGGTACGGAGGTATTCGTGTTCTTTATCTCGGCATTCGACCGTCCCTTCGATAAGTCTACCATTGACATGCCTTTGGACAACCACATGGACGACGGACTCGTGGAGGGCATCATCGGTGGCGGGCAGGCTGTTGGGACTGCGGTTGTAGGCTCTGCAGCTCCTGTAAGCTATGTAGGTGCTGAAGGCGCTGCAGCTTCAGAGGAGTCTGCTGCTATCTCTGCTGGTGGCGTAAACACCGGCGCTTCAGGCGGTGTCGTTATCATTGGTGGAGGCAGCGTAGGTGGCGCCGGTACTGTTGGCAACGCTGGTAACGTACCTTATAGTGGCGATGTCGCAACAGGTGAAGGCGCTTCTGCTAACGCTCCTGCAGGAAATGCCGTGGAGGGCGACGCAGCTGCTTCCTATGCTGTGGGAACTGTCGGAGGAACAGTCGGACAGCCACAGCCAGTTATCACACCAGCTCCTGCTGTCACACCGGAAACGGCAGAAAGAATGCAGGAAGTGACGGAGGAATATGTTGACCGTCTGGCAGAGCTCAACGAGATGCTTGAGAAGGTAGGACAGCTCACCTCACGACTCTCTGTTGACAGCGAGGAGATGGAGAACCTCAACCGCACTCTCACCGGTATCGCTCGTGTCTACGAGATGCAGCTTAAGTCCGCATCGCAGCAGATTACCACTCAGGACTCTATCAACGAGCAGACACGCCTCATGGCTGAGAAGATTACAGAACTCAACAATATCTATGCCCGCATGATTGAGGCTATGACCACCAACATGCCAAAGGCATAATTCAGAAAATAGTTCATGAGTCTGCAATACCATCGCAGACAATCCGCAAATTCGTTAATTCGTTAATTCGTTAATTTGTTAATTCGACAAATCGAACCGTGGCAATAAAGAAAAGACCGATCTCTCCGCGCCAAAAGATGATCAACCTTATGTACGTTGTGCTTATGGCGTTGCTTGCTATGAACGTCTCTACGGAGGTGCTCAACGGTTTCTCTATTGTGGAGGAAGGACTGGTACGTTCCACGTCCAACGCCACAAAGGAGAATGATGGCATCTATAAGGACTTCGATAGCCAGATGAAGAGCAACCCGCAAAAGGTACGCGTGTGGTATGCCAGGGCTCAGGAGGTGAAGAAGATGAGCGACGAGCTCTACAACTTCGCAGAAGAGCTGAAGGTGGCCATAGTAAGGGAGGCTGACGGCGCTGATGGCGACGTACACAATATACAGAACAAGGAAGACCTTGAGGCTGCCTCGCAGGTGATGCTTGCCCCGGGCAGAGCCAAGGGACCGAAGCTGCAGAAGATGATAGAGAACTTCCGTTATCGCGCCGTCAATATGCTCAACGACGAGCGCCTGCAGAAGATTATCACCGACAACCTCTCTACCGAGGTGTCGGCAAAGGCAAAAGCCCTGGGCAAGAACTGGCAGGAGTATATGTTCGAACAGATGCCTGTTGCCGCTGCCGTAACCCTGCTCTCAAAGCTGCAAAACGATGTGCGTTATGCTGAGGGTGAGATACTTCATACCCTTGTCAGCAACATCGACGTTAAGGATATCCGCGTTAACAAGCTCTCGGCCTTCGTTATCCCCGAGGCCAAGACAATCATACGCGGTGAGCGGTTCTCTGCTCAGATTGTGATGGCTGCCATCGACACAACCCAACAGCCGGAGATATACATCGGAGGCAGGCAGGTGCAGTTGCGCAACAATACATACGAGTTCGTGACTGGAAAGACAGGCGATTTTACCCTGCAGGGCTACATGACCATGCAGGATGGAGGCGGACAGGTAATTCGTCGCGACTTCTCGCAGAAATATACTGTGGTAGACCCGTCTGCAACTGTCAGCGCAGACCTTATGAACGTGCTCTATGCCGGCTACAACAACCCCATCAGCGTGTCTATACCAGGCGTGCCGCTCAATCATGTATCTGCTACTATGAGTGGCGGCTCGCTGACGCCTACTGGGCCGGGCCACTATATTGCACGTCCGTCTGCTGTGGGGCAGGACGTGACGATATCCGTCTCAAGTCTGCAGTCAGGAAAGCCGCAGCAGATGGGACAGTTCACGTTCCATGTGCGTAAGCTGCCAGACCCGACGGCATATATCGTAGTGGGCGATACACGCTTCCGTGGAGGTAACCTTGCAAAGGCATCGCTGCTCGGAGCCTCGGGAATCAAGGCTGCCATTGATGATGGCCTGCTTGACATAGAGTTCAAGGTGACGGGCTTTGAGGCTGTATTCTTCGATAATATGGGTAATGCAGTTCCTATTGTCAGCGACGGAGCCAGCTTCTCGGCAAGGCAGATGGATACATTCAGGAAGCTTTCGCGATCTAAGCGCTTCTATATCTCGCGCATACATGCCATCGGACCTGACGGCATAGCACGAACCCTGCCTTCGGCAATGGAAATAGTAATAAAGTAATAGAACCCACCCAAACAACCACCGTGCCCGTCGCACCAGCGTCGGGTCCCAAAACGACCATAATATGAGACGAATCATTATTGCAACGCTAATCATAATTCTCAATTGCCAGATGTCAATTGTCAATTCGGTGAGTGCCCAACCTGCAGCACGTCGTGCCCAGCAGACGCAGCAGGCCGGTCAGACACAGAAGAAAGCCTCGTCAGCGCTTACCACACGCGCTCAGCTCTCGCTGCCTACAGCGCAGAAGATGGACGAGGATGTCGTTTGGCGTCGTGACATATATCGTGAGATTGACCTTACGGAGGGTAATAATGCAGGACTATACTATCCTGTAGAGCCTGTGGGCAGTCAGATGAACCTCTTCACCTACGTCTTCAAACTCGTGCTGTCAGGCCAGGTGAAGGCCTACGAGTATCGCCTTGACGGCAATGAGTCGTTTGAGAATGATGCTTTGGTGAAGCCACTCGCCCTGCTCGATAACTACCATATCTATTATGAGCGTAAAGACGGAAGGCTGAAGCTGGATAACTCCGACATCCCATCACGTGAGGTGAAGTCATATTACGTCAAGGAGTCTTCCTATTTCGACCAGAACTCTGCTACCTTCCACACTAAGGTGATAGCTTTCTGCCCAATCATGAGCCGTGAGGACGACTTCGGCGATGGTACGGCGAAGTACCCGCTCTTCTGGGTGAAGTATGATGATGTGGCACCATTCCTCGCCAAGCAGACCATCATGACCAGCGACCTCAATAATGCTGCAACGATGAGCGTTGACGACTATTTCGTTAAGAATATGTATAAGGGTAAGATCTACAAGACCAACAATATGCTTGGTCAGACCCTTGCACAATACTGCCCTACCGACTCTGCCATGCAGAAGGAGCAGCAGCGCATAGAGGCAGAGCTGAAGGCTTTTGAAGAAAACATCTGGGGTGACAAGGCTCGCAAAGACTCTCTCGATTCTATCGCTAAGGTGATAGAGGCCGACCCCAAGGCTGCAAAGAAGATGGCCAAGGCCAATCGCCGTGCCGCCGCTGCCAAGGAAAAGGCTGCTGCGGGTAGTGGTGTGGCAGTTTCTTCAGGTAAGAAGAACGCACGCCGCTCATCTTCGTCGGGTTCTTCGGCGCGCGTCAGCGTAAGGCGAGAGAGACATTAAAAGATACAATGTTTTATCGAAACAACGTTATATCGTTACTGCCAGTATGTATACTGTTGTTGGTGATGGCTCTTCCGTCACGGGCACAGGTGAAGTTCGGCGTCAGGGGAGGCATAAACCTCGTCGATTTCAGTATCAAGAACTATCATACTACCTTCGACGAGGCTAATCGTGCCGGATATTTCTTCGGACCGGTGATGAAGATCGCTATCCCCGCATGCCCGATAGGTATCGATCTTGCGCTCATCTATGATGAACGCACAGCAGAGGTCGATGGCATCTCTGCCACGCATAAGACCATCAATATACCTGTCAATGCGCGCTTCTCCGTTGGCATGGGAGAAGCGTTCAATGTATTCGCCTTTGGAGGGCCACAATATACCTTCAATCGAAGCGATGACAAGATATACTATAGCGAGTCAGACTTTCAGTCAGTAGTGAAATCCTACAAGGACTGGTCGTGGCGCTCCAGCTATCTCAGTTTTAATGTGGGTATTGGCGTGACGCTCTTCAAACATGTAGAGCTGCGTGGAAACTACAACATAGCCTGTGGGCGCACAGCAGACGTCACCGTCTACGATGCCATTAAGAAAACAGCGACAGACTCTTTCCAAAGTCACTATAACGCGTGGCAGATAGCCACAACGGTATATTTCTGAGCCGTAATGCCCAAGCCCAAGCCAGTAAACACATCTTTCACAATACGCCCAAAGTAAGCAACAGGACAATTATTCCCTATTCAACATATTAAGGAGGACACACAATGTCATGGGATTATTTGAATGATATATTTGGAAGATTCAGAAAAAAGAAGACTCGCTTTACCGATATTGAAGTCAAAGCGAAGAAACTGCTGAGTTCTTTTTTGAAGGGAGAAATCAGCGACAAGGAGTTCGCCAGTGCCATTGAAGAGGTAAGAAGCAAATATATAGAGTTGACCACCGTAAACGGCCAAAGTACAATTGACCAAGATACGCCTCTTTGGCTAAACATGCTGTTAGGGCTGCATTACGGCGAATGGCTTAACTACCAGCGAATCAAATGGTATTTTGA
>LXOW01174698.1_pt1 | contig 13390 bp, 10 predicted proteins | sample 1368591 | NCBI WGS metagenome assembly LXOW01 (sample SAMN04884650, study PRJNA319009) | bovine gut metagenome | isolation source: Cow rumen | host: Bos taurus | place: Italy: Legnaro (PD) | collected 2014-07-09
TACAAGCATATTTCAATTCCTATATGCCGCAAATGGTCTGCCGCCTTTTTCGACAGCCTGCGCCCCGCATGTTATCATGCGGGGCGCTTATGTTGCGTCCGCTGCAGAGGAACACAGTATTTGGTTCCCTCATTATGTTGCCCTGCATAGGATAGAGTAACATCGTATTTTTGAAGGAGGCTGCCCATGGAAGGAGCCTTGTTGTCGTTAGATCACGTATCCCTGTTCTATCACACACCCCAGGGGGAGACGGAGGCCCTTCGGGACCTGAGTTTTCAGGTAGGAAAAGGGGAATTTGTGGCTGTGGTCGGGCCTTCGGGCTGCGGAAAGACCACTATGCTGTCGCTCATCATGGGGTTGAATCCGCCTTCAAGCGGGCAAGTCACCTTTCCCCAGGGACCCTGTCCCATGGGGTATATGCTCCAGCGGGATAATCTGCTGGAGTGGCGCACCTTGGAAAAAAACGCCGTGCTGGGGCTTGAGGTGCGCGGCACCTTGAACAATGCCACGAAGGAAAAAGCTGTATCGCTGCTTAGAAAGTATGGCCTGGGGGATTTTTTGACCCATTACCCCGATCAGCTTTCCGGAGGCATGCGCCAGAAAGCGGCCCTCATTCGGACCCTTGCTCTGGACCCGGAGCTGCTGCTCCTCGACGAGCCCTTCTCGGCATTGGACTACCAGACCCGGCTGACGCTTGCCGACGAGGTCTTTTCCATTATTCGAGAGGAGGGGAAGAGCGCCCTGCTGGTGACCCACGACATCGGGGAAGCCGTATCCATGGCGGACAGGGTGCTGGTGTTTTCCGATCGGCCCGCTACGGTACAGCGAGAGATCGTTTTGGACTTTCCCCAGGAGCTGACGCCTCTGGAACGCAGGGAATCCTCCGTATTTCAAGCTTACTTCACCGACATCTGGAAGGAAATGAAAAAATGAACACATATTCCCAAGAACATGCAGTGTATCTGCGGACTTTGCGCCGCCACCGCTGGGCCGTGATCGTTTCCCGTACACTTGTACTTGTTGTTTTTTGGGGCCTATGGGAACTTGGCGCGCGGCTCGAATGGTTCGACGTATTCATTCTTTCCAGCCCCAGCCGGGTCATTGCGGCCATCGGACGCCTGTGGGGGGAGGGGAGTTTATTCCTTCATATAGGGGTGACGTTGTATGAAACGGTCATGGGGTTTTTGTTGGGAACGGCGCTGGGTATCCTGTTGGCTATACTGCTTTGGTGGCTGCCCTTGGTGAACGAGGTCGTGGACCCCTATCTGGTGGTGCTGAACGCTCTGCCCAAGATCGCCCTGGGCCCCGTGCTCATCGTGTGGATCGGCGCGGGCATGGGCTCCATCATCGTCATGGCCGTGCTCATCTCCCTGGTGGTGACCACGGTCACGGTCCTCTCAGGGTTCGCCGCCGCGGCGGAGGAAAAACAATTCCTCATGCGTACCCTGGGCGCCACCAAAAGTAAGACCTTTTTGAAAGTGGTCCTTCCGGCAGGAGTCCCGCACATGATGAGCGCTCTCAAGATCTCTGTGGGCATGAGCTGGGTAGGCGTGATCGTGGGAGAATACCTGGTGAGCAAATCCGGTCTTGGGTATCTCATCGTTTACGGCGGCCAGGTGTTCAAGTTGGATCTCGTCATGGCCTCCGTGGTGATCCTGTGCCTTTTGGCCGCGTTGATGTACGGCGCGGTGGCGCTGCTGGAGAAGCGGTTCAGAAGGTAGCGGCCAGGACCGGCCTTTCCGTCGAAACGTGACGCAATGGCTGGACTTTCCTATTGCATTGGGCGGAAGTATGTGGTATAATCCGCCCATATTGGGTTACTGGACCCCATGAGGAAAGGCTTTACATGAATAATATTTTTGAGAAGATCGAACAGCGACTGAAGCAGGATCATCAGGTGTCGCCCAGCGAGGCCACCGTTTATCAGATTCACGACGCCCTGAGCAAGCTGGTCATGGATGGCATCGCGGAAACGTGGTACGAGAGCCGTCATCAGCATGAACGCAGCCGGGGCGCTTACTATTTCTCCGCGGAGTACCTGACGGGGCGCATGGTTTACAACAACCTCTTTAACCTGGGTATCCTGGACGAGGTGAAGAAGGCTTTCGCAGCGCACGGCCTGGACATCAACATGTTCGAGGAGATCGAGGACTGCGCTTTGGGCAACGGCGGTCTCGGCCGGCTCGCCGCCTGCTTCCTGGACTCCGCCGCCACCCTCGACCTGCCGCTGGACGGCTACGGCATCCGCTATAAGTACGGCCTGTTCAAGCAGAGCTGGCGGGACGGCTATCAGCATGAAGCCGCCGACGACTGGCAGCGCTTCGGCGACCCCTGGAGCCGCCGGCGTTCCACCCACGAGGTGCTGGTAAAGTTTGCCGATCAGACCGTTCGCGCCGTGCCCTACGACATGCCCATCATCGGCTATCAGACGGACAATATCGGCACGCTGCGCCTGTGGCAGAGCGAAGCCGTGGAGGATTTCGACTTCCAGCGGTTCAACGAGCAGGAGTACGCCGAGGCCGTGAAGGAGAAGAACTCGGTAGAGGACATCACCCGGGTCCTGTATCCCAACGACACCACCAGGGCCGGTAAGAAGCTGCGGCTCAAGCAGCAGTATTTCCTTTCGTCCGCTTCGCTGCAGGATCTGATGCTGCGCTATAAGCGGGAAAAATTGCCCATGGAGAAGTTCGCGGAGCACAACGCCATTCAGCTCAACGACACCCATCCCACGGTCAGCATTCCCGAGCTCATCCGTCTTCTTATGGGGGAGGGGCTTACCTTCGAGCAGAGCTTTGATATCGCCCAGAAGACCTTCGGCTACACCAACCACACGGTCATGCAGGAAGCCCTGGAAAAGTGGGATGCGGATCTGTTCCGTGAGCTGCTGCCGGAGATCTTCGATATCATCTATCGCATCAACGCCAAGCTTTGCGGTGAGCTCATGAGCCAGGGCATCGACTGCTCCACCTACGCCATCATCCAGGGCAATCGCATCCACATGGCGAACCTGGCCGTCTATGTGAGCCACGCGGTGAACGGCGTGGCCAAGATCCATTCCGAGATCCTGAAGAACGACGTGCTCAGGAATTGGTACACCCTCTATCCCGAGCGCTTCCAGAACAAGACCAACGGCATCACCCAGCGCCGCTGGCTGGGCCTGTGCAACCCCAGGCTCGCGGACTACATCACCAAGCGCATCGGTGACGGATGGCTCAAGGACCTCAGCGAACTGGAGAAGCTGAAGGAGCATATGACCTCCACGGATATTCGGGAGTTCATGGAGGTAAAGCGGCAGAACAAGCGGGCTCTGTCCGACTACGTCTATGCGCGGGAAGGCGTCCGGCTCCCCGATAACTTTGTCTTTGACGTGCAGATCAAGCGTATGCACGAGTATAAGCGCCAGCTCATGAATGCCCTGGCTATTTTGGATATCTACTATGGCATCAAGGACGGCCGGCTCAAGGACTTCCCGCCCACGGCCTTCCTCTTCGGCGCCAAATCCGCTCCCGGCTATATCATGGCCAAGACGGTCATCAAGTTCATCAACGAGATCGCCAATCTCATCAACCAGGACGCCTCTGTGAACGATCGGATGCGGGTGGTATTCGTTCAGAATTACAACTGCTCCTATGCCGAGCACATCATCCCTGCGGCGGACATCTCCGAGCAGATCTCCCCTGCAGGCACCGAGGCCTCCGGAACCGGCAACATGAAGCTCATGCTCAACGGCGCGGTGAGCCTGTGCACCTATGACGGCGCCAACATCGAGATCCTGGACGCGGCAGGGGAGGAGAACAACTATCTCTTCGGCGCCCGCGTGGAGGCCCTCAACGAGCTTCGGCCCCATTACGATCCCAAGGCCATCTACGATCACGAGCCTCGGGTGAAGCGCGTGGTGGACACCCTGATCAACGGTACCTTCTCAGACGGCGGCACCGGCATGTTCCGGAGCCTGTACAACTCCCTGGTGGTGGGGAACAGCTGGCAGAGGCCGGACTACTTCTTCGTGATCTATGAGCTGCTGCCCTATATCGATCGGAAGCTGGATGCCATCTACGACACACAGGATCCTCTGACCTTCGGCAGAAAGGCCCTCATGAACACCGCCAGCGCCGGATACTTCTCCTCCGATCGCACGGTGCAGGACTACGCCCGGGATATCTGGGATCTGAAACCCTTCCCCCATAAGAACACCCTGAAGCTGTTCTAAGGGGAGGCGGCTATGATTCACGATCTGCCTCTTGCGGCCTTGGCTGGGCTTCTCTGCGCTTTCAGCTTCAGCGCCGTGCTGATCAACCTTCTGCGGGACAAGCTCCCCCAGGATCACGGCCGGGCCTATGCGGTCAACGGCGAGGTCTCCAAGGGCAAGGCTCGCGGGAGCGGCGTGGTGTTCGTCCCTGTGTTTGCGGCGATCACCCTGCTGGTGGCGCCCTTCTCCTGGGAGCGGTGCGCTTATCTCTTTCTTACCCTGGCCGCCATGCTGACGGGGTATCTGGATGATCGGGCGGATCTTCCCTGGAGCGAGCTCAAAAAGGGGATGTTGGATCTTGCCATCTGCCTATTGGTCCTCGTCACCTTCATGAACACCCATGACAGCTTCGGGTTTTCTCTGTTCGGATGGCACGCAGCGCTGCCCTGGTGGCTGTTTGCGCCCATCGCTCTGTTCGTGCTCTGGGCCTTCATCAACTGCGCCAACTGCACCGATGGGGTGGACGGCCACTTCGGCACCCTGTCCGTCATCGCCCTTGGCGCACTGGGGTATACTTTATACGCTTTTTGCGGCCAGGCGGACTATGCCCTCTGCGCTGTGGCGCTCATCGGCTGCGTCCTTGCGTATTTGCTGTTCAACGCTTCCCCCAGCCTCATCATGATGGGTGACGCGGGAAGCCGCGCCATCGGCCTCTTCATGGGCATTCTGGTGCTGCAGACGGGAAACTTCCTGCTGTGCATCCCCTTTGCTGCCGTGATCCTGCTGGACGGCGGGTTGGGCCTGCTGAAGCTGGCCGTCATGCGTACCTTCAAGAGCAAGACCTTCATGGCGAAACTGCGCACGCCCCTCCACGATGAAGCCCGGAAGAACCGCCACTGGTCCGACACCCAAACCGTGTACCGTTTTGCCATCGTGCAGCTGCTTTGTGCCCTTACGGGCATCTGGATCATGTATGGGCTCCGGTGATCGGCATCCCTCTTACTGCATCCGCCTCCTGTGAGGCGGTTTTTTTACGCAAAATTCACTTCTAAGCGGTTGATTGGCCTTTTACGCAGAGGTAAACTGTATCTGTTGATATATAAACTATGGAGACCTATTTGTGAAGAAGCTGTGGAAAAACCGCCCCATACTCGTCGCGCTGCTGGCGTCAGTGCTTTTTCTGGTGCTGGCTGCCCTGACGGTGGGCCGGCGCACCGCATCGCGGACCGAGGATATGTTTTCCACCGCCGTCCTGCCCGTACAGGAAGCGGTGAGCAACGTGACGGATCGGGTCACTGACTTTTTCACCCGCGTCTTTTTCCCAAGCGAGATCCAGCAGGAGAACCGGCGCCTGAAGGAGCTGATCTCCGCCTATGAGCGTCGGCTCATCCTCTATGAGGCCATGGAACAGGAGAACGCCCGGCTGGCGGAACTGGTGGATTACGCTTCGGCAAACAGCGATTTTTATTTTATGACGGCGCCGGTCTCCGCGAAAAACTTAAATCCCTACGTGGACACCATCACCGTGCGCGGCGGNNCCGCCGTGACCGCACAGGGGATCGTGGGCCGAGTTATCGAAGTCGGGGCCACGTATTCCAAGATCCGCACCATGCAGAACGAGGACATGCGCATCTCCGTCATGGTGGAGCGCACCCGGGATGAAGGCATGTTGGGTGGGCTCATCATCGAGAACGGCCAGCTTTTGGGTATGAAGCTCTACTATCTTCCCAAGGACGCGGATATCCGGGTGGGAGACACCATCATCACCTCCGGCCTCGGAGGCATCTTCCCCAAGGGCCTGTACGTGGGAAAGGTCATCTTTCTTGCGGAGGAGGACAATGGGGAATACGACGCCTGCGTCATGAGCGACGTGGATTTTGAACATCTGGAAGAGGTGCTCATCATCCTGGGACGGGAGGGCTGATATGGCCATCAAAAAGTACGCAGCCCTGTTTTTTTCCTTCTGGATCGCCCTCTTTTTGGACACCGCCGTGCTGCCTAAATGGAACCTGTTTTCCCTGGTCCCCTTTGTGATGCTGGCGCTGATGCTGGGGACGGAGCAGGTGTTCTCCATCCAGACTGCCTTGGTGGTGGGCGCTTTCGGCGGATTGCTGGAAGATCTGCTTTGCGAAAACATGATCGGTCTCACCCCGGCTTTGTGCCTGCTGGCCGCCGTGGCCTTTGAAAAGCTGCCAAGAGGCGGGGATACCAAGCCCTTCGTGCTGTTTCTATACTGCACGCTTCTTGCTTTTCTGGTGGAACTCATGCGCTCTGTGATCAGCTTCGTCATCGGCATGCGCTTCAGCTTTTTTAACTCCATCCTCTACGGTATGCTGCCGCGGGCCATGCTGACCGGACTTTGGGCACTTCTCTGTATGGCCCTGTTCAAACCCATATTGAAACGGCAGGTGGATGCGGTATGACGCGGCAGCCCACGTGGAAACTGAATCTAAGGCTCCTGCTGGTGGCCGTGCTTCTGCTTGGCATGGCGGGTTACCTGTGCTGGGGCTTGGGGAAGCTGTCCGTGGAGGAGACGGAGAGCTACCAGGCGGCGGTCAAGGCCACCAGCGTCGTCACCACCTACCAGTCCGGCACCCGCGGCACCATCACCGACCGTTACGGAAACGTGCTTGCATACGACGAGACCACCTACAACGTGAAATTCTATCGTGATCCTGATAAGACCAGCCCGGTGGAATCTGCACGCTATACCCATTCCCTTATGGAGGCCATCCGCATCATCGAAGCGGGGGGCGGCACCATCGAGGAGCATTTCTACATTCGTCTCAACAACGACGGCACCTATCGCTACGACTTCGGCGTCACCAGCGAGGCGGCCATAGCCTCCCGCAAGAAGAATTTTGTGGACGCCTGCCGCTTCTCAGACCCGGACATCAGCCCGGAGCGGGCCTATCTCATTCTCAGGGAGAGCTGGCAGATCCCAGACGACATGCCCTATGAGGAGGCCAGGAAGATCATGTCCATCCGCCAGGACGCGGTTTTGAACTCCTGGCACGCTTACGAAGGCGTGGTCATCGCCTACGACGTGAACCTTTCCGTGGTGACTGAGCTGGATATGCTCCAAAGCGAGCTTATCGGTGTACAGACGGAGATGTCCGGTCGCCGTATCTATCCCTATGGCCAGACGGCCTGCCATCTGATCGGCTACATGTCGAAGCAGGTGACCACGGACATGACCAATCTTGGCTATTCCTATGAGAGCTTCGCCCCCTTTGTGGAGGGGGAGGAGACCAACAACCTGCTGCAGCTTGGCTATTCCTATTCGGATCTGATCGGCGTGGCGGGCATCGAAAAAAGCTGTGAAGCGTATCTTTCCAGCCATCTGATCTCCCGGCAGGGGACGACCACCATCGAAAAGACCAAGACCGGCTCCATCGTGGACGTGCTGGGCAAAACTGTGCCCCAGGGCGGGTTCACGGTGCAGACGTCCCTGGATATGGACCTGCAGAAGGTTGTGGAGCAGGCTCTCGTCCACAACATAGAGGAGACCCGTTCCACCCAGGAGCAGAAGATCAGCAAGGAGCATAAGAAATACGAAAAGCTTCGGGACGATCTTGATTCCATTGCCACAGCCGAGACCGGCGCCATCGTGGTCATGGGGGCGAAGACGGGGGAGATACTGGCCATGGCCTCCTATCCCACCTACGATCCCAACGTATTTACCGACGGGGTGGATGCAAGGGAGCTCAATATGCTCTTCGGGGACGACTCCAACCAGCCCACCTTGAACCGGGCCATCGCCATTCGAACGGCTCCCGGCTCCGTGTTCAAGATGGCCACGGGCTTTGCGGGCCTGATGGAGGGAGCCATTACCACGACCACCACCATCTCCGATCGGTCCCCCTATTACTACTTTGTGGACGACCCCACCACCAAGGTCACAGCCAACGCGCCTTCCTGCTGGACCAACAGCCCGGGAAAGCACGCGAACCTGACGTTGAGCCGTGCCCTGGCTGTCAGCTGCAACTACTTCTTCTTCACCGTGGCGGATCGGGTGGGCATCCGAAAGCTGTCCTACTGGGCCGGACAGCTGGGTCTTGAAGGCACCACGGGGGTGGAGCTGCCGGGCGAGCTTTCCGTCCAGGTAGGCGGACAGGCGGCCAGATACGACAACACCAAGCCCCTGTCCCAACAGACCTCTTCCATTCCCAGGCTCATCTACAACGAGATCTACGCCCTGCTCCAGCGCATCGTGAAGGAGGTGGGTCGGGAGGTCAGCGACGAGACGCTGGCCACCTGCGCCACCCGGCTTTTGAAGCTTCAGGACGGGGAACAGCGGGAACGAGGCGAGGATATCCGCCGCATCCTCAACGAGGAGCTGAACATCCCCCTGGGGATCAGCCTGCTGCACACGGATTGGGTCGTCACCATCTCCACCTGGCTGGAGGAGCTTCGCTGGAAGCCCACCTATACCATCCAGAGCGGCATCGGCCAGGGCGTATCCCTGCTGACCCCCGTTTCCGTGGCCAGGTACGTGTCCACCATCGTCACCCGGGGCGACGTTCATAAGGCCACCCTTCTGGACGCCATCTATTATCCCGACGGGACCCTGTACGAGAAGATGAAGCCTCAGATCGTGAACCGCGTGGAGGCGCCCGACGAGTATTGGGACGCCATTCTTTCCGGCATGGCCGGCGTGGTGTCTCCGGAGGACGGAGGCACCGCGTCCACGGTCTTCTCCAAATCCTTTTCCAACACGTACCTGAAGCAGATCGTCGGCAAGACCGGCACGGCCCAGACCTCTGCCGCCAACAACGTGGACATCGAGAACACCAGCTGGTTCGTGGCGGTCACGCCCCGGGAGGACCCCCAGATCGTGGTGGTGGTCATGATCCCCAACGGATTATCAGGCAGCGCCAGCCACGTGGCCGTGGAGGAGATCGTCACCTGGTGGTATGAGAACCGGGCGGACGCCGAAGGGTATTTCTATGAGTATACCGAGGAAGTGATCGATCCCGAACTGGAGGCGCTGCTGCAGCCGGACGAAGAGCTTCCCGAGGATCAGCAGCTCCCGGGGGGAGAGACGCCTTTGGAGGGCGATCCGCTTCCTGCCGAGTAGTTCAATTAAGAACAAAATATGACATTTTCTCCCTTTTTCTTGCGAGTCCCTGCACAAACAGGTAAAGTATATATATATGGATACAGTCAAAGCCATCCTCAATCAAATACTGCTCTCTTTCGATAGTATGAACGAGCGGTTGAAGCGCCTGCCTTCCCGGGGGCGCCGCCGCGTCATGCTTCTTTTAGCGGTCCTGGTATTGTTTTTGGTCCTTCTGTTGATCCTGAGCATATCCAGCTGCCGCTCCTCCGCCACGGCGGTCACGGCCGGGGATCTGCAAAACGAAGCAAGGACCCGTGTCCGTCAAACGGTGGGCCCTGAAGAACAGGTTCAGTCCTCCCTTGAGCTTGGCACCAGCTATTATGCCGAAGCGCATCCCATATCCTCGCCTGCCGACGTGGACGTGACCTGGCCGCCCCCGGAAGCGACGGATCTGCCCTATACTAAGATCGAGGCTACGTCGGAGCCTTCATCCGCCCCGGAGAGCGAGGCGCCTCAGGTCACCCCCGAGCCGACCCCTCAATATGCCACGCTGAAGAAGCATGACAAGAGCGAGGCCGTGACCACGCTCCAATACCGGCTCATGGAGCTCGGTTACCTGGATATAGACGAGCCCACCAACTATTTCGGCTCCAGCACCGAGACCGGCGTCATCCTCTTTCAGCGTCAGCACGGCCTAAAGCAGGACGGCATCGCCGGCAACGAGACCCAGACCATCCTTTATGGGGACAGCGCCGAGAAGTACTGCCTGAAGGAAGGGGCAGAGGGGCAGGACGTGAAGGCCCTCCAGGAGCAGCTGGTGGATCTGGGGTACCTGGCGGAAAAGGACGTGGATCGGGTGTACGGTCCCGTCACCGTGGCCGCAGTGGAAGCTTTCCAGAAGCGGAACAGCCTCCATGTGGACGGGCTTGCCGGGGAGAAGACTTTGGAAGTGCTGTATTCCGACAGCGCCAAGATCTCCAAGGAGCTGCAAAAGCAGCAGGAGGCTGAGGCCGCCGCCAAGAAGAAGGCGGAGCAGGAGGCCAAGAAGAAGACCGCCAAGCCCACCGCAAAGCCCACGGCGACGCCTAAGAAGGACACCCGCATCGACAAGTTTATTGCCGCCGCCCAAAGCAAGCTGGGCTGTGAATACGTGCTGGGCGGCAGGGGCCCCGATCGGTTCGACTGTTCGGGCTTGGTGTATTGGTGCTTGAAACAGGCCGGCATCAGCGGCACCCGCCTGAACGCTCTGGGATATTCCCGGGTCAGCAGCTGGACCAAGATAGAAAGCGTGGGCAGCCTCAAGCGGGGCGATATTATCTTCTTCAAATCCGACACCAACAGCACCGTGAACCACACGGGCATCTACATAGGCGGGGGAGAGATGATCGACGCTTCCTCCGGCAACGGCAAGGTGGTGCGCCGTCCCCTGTCCGCCTACTGGAAGCGGAATTTCGTCTGCGCCAGGCGTCCCTGGAGGGACTGAGCGACCCGATCCACAACGATATATGGGCATAAAACAGCGCCTGCTTCTCGGCAGGCGCAGCTGTACGTTCGCTTCATTTACAGGTTGGCGGCGATGCGGGCGGCGGTCTTCACGTTGTTGAACACCAGCTGGATGTTGGAGGCAAGGCTGCTGCCGCCGGTGAGCTCCTTGATCTTCCCCAGGAGGAAGGGGGTGATCTCCTTGCCCACCACGCCCTTTTCGTCCGCTTGGGACAGAGCCCTGTCGATGGCGCCGTTGATGTAGTCCGCGTCCATGGACCATTCCGCCGGGATGGGCACGGTCACCAGCATGCCGCCGTCATAGCCAAGGCCCTCCGCCGCATGGATGGCGTCAGCGACCTCCCTGGGATCGTCCGCACGCCACTGGAGGGGGATGCCGCTTTTGGCCGTGTAGAAGGCAGGCAGCTCGTCGGTGCCGAAGCCGATGACGGGCACGCCCTTGGTCTCCAAATACTCCATGGTCCTGGGCAGGTCCAAAATGGCCTTGGCTCCGGCGCAGACCACGCACACGGGGGTCTTGCCAAGCTCGTCCAGATCCGCGCTCACGTCCATGGTATCCTGACCGTTGCGGTGGACGCCGCCGATGCCGCCGGTGGCAAAAACCTTGATGCCCGCCATGTGGGCGACGATCATGGTGGCGGCCACGGTGGTGGCCCCGTCCATTCCCTTGGCGATGAGCATGGGCAGATCACGACGGCTGGCCTTGGTCACCTTCGCGCCCTCCCGGCCCAGATAGTCGATCTCCTCCGCCGTAAGCCCGGCGCAGAGCTTGCCGCCGATGATGGCGCAGGTGGCGGGCACCGCCCCGTTCTCCCGGCAGACCCGCTCGCAGGTATAGGCGGTCTCCACGTTCTGAGGATAGGGCATGCCGTGGGAGATGATGGTGCTCTCCAGGGCCACGACGGGCTTGCCGGTCCTAAGAGCTTCCGCCACCTCCGGGCTCAGCTTCAGATACTTATTCAGATCCATATGCGCTCCTTTTTGACCTAAAGGCCAAATTTTTCATTTTCTGCTTTCTATTATAGCATTTATGTGCTACAATACAAGAAAATTTACCGAATTCGAAAGGAAAGCCCATGAAACGAGCAAGCGGACTGTTGCTGCACATCACCAGCCTCCCGTCTCCCTACGGCGTAGGGACCCTGGGCAAGGCTGCCTACGACTTCGTCGACTACCTTCACCGGGCGAGACAGCGGTACTGGCAGATCTTGCCCCTGACCCCCACGGGCTATGGAGATTCCCCCTACCAGAGCGCCTCCACCTTCGCCGGAAACCCCTATTTGGTTGACCTTGACATGCTGAAGGATCAGGGGCTGCTGACGCAGGAGGACATCGGCGACGATTGGGGCAGCGACCCTCGGAAGGTGGACTTTGGCTTGCTGTATTATCGGCGGCGCAGCGTCCTGGAGAAAGCTTTCGCCCGTTTCGACAGGTCTCTGATGGCGGACTACGTGGCGGAACATGCCTGGTATCTTCGGGATTGGACGCTGTTCTGTGCCCTCAAGGACCGATTCGAGGGCAAGTGCTGGGCGGATTGGCCGGAGGATATCCGAAACAGGGAGCCGGAGGCCATGGACCGGTACGCCCGGGAGCTGCAGGAGCTCATGGACTATCACGCCTTCGTCCAATACTGCTTTGACAGCCAGTGGCAGGCGCTGCGGGAATATGCCCACAAGCAGGGCGTCTATTTCATCGGCGACATCCCCATCTACGTGCCCTACGACAGCGCGGACGTATGGGCCCATCGGGAGCTGTTCCAGCTTACGGAGGCGGGGGTGCCCAAGCTCATCGCCGGCGTGCCGCCGGATTACTTCTCCAAGACGGGCCAGCTGTGGGGGAACCCGGTCTACGATTGGGACGTTCACGAGAAAGAGAACTACGCCTGGTGGCGGACCCGTTTGAAGGGCGCCGCCGCCCGCTGCGACGTGCTGCGGATCGACCACTTCAGGGGTCTGGAAAGCTACTGGGGCGTCGCATACGGGGCGCCCAACGCCATCGACGGCAAATGGTACCCCGGCCCCGGCATGAAGCTGATCCGCGCCTTCCGGGAGGAAGGATTGGGGGAGAGCATCATCGCGGAGGATCTGGGGTTCCTGACGCCTGAGGTCAAGAAGCTGCTGAACGACTCCGGCTGTCCCGGCATGCGGGTCATGCAGTTCGGTTTCGAACCTCTGGGGGACTCCCGGGAGCTGCCTCACAACTATGTGAAGAACTGCGTAGCATACCTCGGCACCCATGACAACGACACCATGATGGGGTATTTCAACACCTGTCCCCCGGCCTATGCCGCCTTCGCCGTGGACTATCTGGGCCTCAATCAGCAGGAGGGCTTCCCCTTCGGCTTCATCCGGGGGCTCATGACCTCCGTGGCGGACACGGTCATCGTCCAGCTTCAGGACGTGCTGGGCCTGGATTCCGGCCACCGCATGAACCTGCCCGGCACCACGGGCTGGTGGGGTTGGCGTGCCCTGTCCACGGACTTCGTGCCCGCAGACGCGGACAGGCTTGCCTACTACACCCGTATGGCCGGCCGCGCTCCCATCCCCAATAAGAAGTGACGCCATCCATAGGAAAAGGGGCTGTTAAAAAAGTCTGTCATTCTGAGCCGAAGGCGAAGAATCTCTGAACGCAAGCAT
>LXOW01455877.1_pt1 | contig 13378 bp, 6 predicted proteins | sample 1368591 | NCBI WGS metagenome assembly LXOW01 (sample SAMN04884650, study PRJNA319009) | bovine gut metagenome | isolation source: Cow rumen | host: Bos taurus | place: Italy: Legnaro (PD) | collected 2014-07-09
CGACCACAAGGCCCCCGATAGCAAACGAAAAATTGACAAGGTCGGTCCAGTCGTTCACTCGTCCGTGCCTCCAATCGAAAACGGATGCCGCAGCTTGCCGAGCTGCTTGCGGATGCCCTCCGGCGTCAGGGGCTTGACCATGAAGCCGCAGGCGCCGGTGTCCCATGCGTCCAGGGAATAGTCGGGATAGGCGGTCAGATAGATCACGTTGGTTTGCGGATTGATCTCCTGCAGTGTGCGGCAGAGGTCAAGCCCGCTGGATGTTCCCAATTCAATATCCAATATTGCTAATGCGACCCGATTTCGTTTTGCATATTCTATCGCTTCCAAGGGCCAGATAAAGCCTGTGATGGTGGCGTTCGGTATGACCTCCTCCAGCACGGCCAGACCGTCGTTGAGAATGACTTTGCTGTCGTCCACCATGATGATATTGGGCGCTTCGTCGCTCCCTACCACGGCGGAGAACAGAACACTGGTATTAACTTCCAGCACCCTGGAGAGGCGAGAGATCATGGCAGCGTCCGGCAGACGGCTTCCGTTTTCCCACCGGGAAACCGTGGTTCTGTTTACCATCATTCGGTTTGCAAGCTGTGTTTGTGAAAGACCTTTTTCCGTTCTCAATTTATTTAGCATATCTGCAAACAGTTTGTTCATGATATCGTTTCGCCACCTTTCTTTCTCCGTAATTACATAACATCCTACGCTCCCATGATATAATACTATTTTAATAAAAGCAAGACCGGTGGAAAAAAAAGTAGTGACATTCTGGAACACTCCCTTGCAAATTCAATGGCATAAATGGTAAAATATACATTGCATAGAGGTGAATACAACTGTGCGAAATCTATTATAAGCTGCAAAGAGCGGCTGTAAAGAAGGAGGTATCCCCATGAAAAAGCAGACAGGCAAACGACTACTGTCCATGCTGATGTCACTGGTGATGCTGCTGTCACTACTGCCGGTATCGGCACTTACGGCGTTTGCGAAGACGCTGGACAGCAGTTCCGCAACATGGACCGAAGACTCTACCATCTCCGACGATGTGACGATCAGTGACAGCGTCACCGTCACCGCCGACGTCACGTTGACGCCACAAGAGGGCGAGACGCTGACCGTGACCGGCGGTAGTGAAGCAGTTGGCGTCGGCGACGGTGACGCCGATACCGACGAAACCCTTGCCCTCAGCACGGGCGTGTCGCTGATCGGCTCCGACGACGATACCACCTGGACGACCCCCGACTCCACCAGCGACACCCGAACCCAGTACATAAAGACCGACGGGGTCCACACCCACGACTTCACCTACGCCGCCGACGGCGCGACCATCACAGCCACCTGCGGCGCGGACGGCTGCACGCTGCCTCCCAGCACGGAAGGCGGCGCCGACCACGTCGCCACGCTGACCATCACAGCGCCGACCCTGACCGCCTACGGCCAGACCGGCGAGGGCATCAGCGAAGAGGCGACCCTGGACGGTCTGGAGGATTTTAACGCCGTCACCGGCCTGACCGTCGAGACAACGGACATCAAATATTACAAAGCCACCGTGGAGGAAGGCGTCTACACCAAGAGCAGCGACGCGCTCGGCGAAGCCCCCACAGACGCGGGCGACTACATTGCAGAGATCACCCTGTCCGGCGTCAAGACCGGCGCGGAAACGACGGGCGACGTCACCGCCAGCGTGGGCTATACCGTTGCGGAAACGGGTACACTGACCCTCAACGACGGCACGGGTACGAACGGCTACGTGCCGGTCTACGGCTTTTACTGCGACGCGTATCTGAAATCCCAGTTCGTGATCCCCGCCGGCGATCTGGAAAGCGTCCAAGGCGCGACCCTGAAGAAGATGACGTTTTATGCGTCGACTCCGGCTTCAGATCTCTGGAACTGCAACTTCCAGGTGTATATTGGCGCTTATGACAGCACTACCATCAATGCCTTTGCGGACATCACCGACCATACTCTGGTTTATGAAGGAACGCTGAACGGAACCGGCGATACCATGGACATCGAATTCACCACGGATTATCCGTACGCCGACGGCAATCTGCTGGTAACGATCCTGTCAACAAGCTGCGGCAATTATAAATCCGTGACTTGGTTTGGAGTAAGCAGAGACGGCGCCAGCGTCCAGGGCTACAACTACTCCAGCCCCGACTCGATTACTGCCAGCCAGAGGAATTTCGCGCCGAAGCTCACATTGACTTATAAGCCCGCCATCGCCAAGAAACCCGTCGATCCCCTCGTCTACGGTCTGGCGGAGGTCTTCACCTACGACGGCACGGAGCACACCCCGACGGTTATTCTCTACGATCCGACCGCGGACCCGGAGAACCCCTTCACACTGATCCCTGCGGAGAACTACACCGTTACCTACGTGAACAACGTACATGCGGGCGACGCCACCGTGGAGATTCGCGACACCGCGAATGGCAGCTACATCATCAACAAGGACGCGACCTTCCACATCTTGCCCGCAGCGATCACCCTGACCGCCGACGATCTGAACAAGACCTACGGCGAGGAGGATCCCGAACTGACCGCCACACCCGGCGAGGGCTATGTGGATGGCGACGAGTTGACCTACACCGTGACCCGTGAAGCGGGCGAGACCGTGGGCGAGTACGAGATCACGGTTACCGTGAGCAACGACTCGAACCCCGACTATGTGATCACCCCCGAGACCGGCACCTTCACCATCAACCGGAAGGACGTCACTGTCACCGCCGATGATCTGAGCAAGACCTACGGCGAGGACGACGTCGATTTGACCGTTACCATCGACGGCCTTGTGCGGAATGATCCCGAGACCTGCATCTCCTATGAGATCAGCCGCGCCGAGGGCGAGAACGCCGACGACTACGTCATCACCGTGACCGGCGAGGCGGAGCAGGGCAACTACGCGGTTACCTTCGTCAACGGCACCTTCACCATCGACCCGGCTCCCGTCACCGTCACCGCCGAGGACAAGAGCAAGGTCTACGGCGAGGACGATCCCACCTGGACCGCCACCGTTACCGGCCTGGTCAACGACGAGCCGGAATCCCTGATCTCCTACAGCTTCTCCCGTGCCGAGGGTGAGAACGTGGGGACCTACGATATCATCCCCAGCGGGGAGGCTGTCCAGGGCAACTACGCGGTCACCTACGTCAACGGGGCCCTGACTATCACCAAGGCCAGCGTTACCGTCACCGCCGACGATCTGAGCAAGGTCTACGGCGCGGACGATCCCGAACTGACCTGGACCGTGGAGGGGCTGCAGTTCAACGACACCAGGGAAGTCCTGAGCGTCAACATCTCCCGCGCCGATGGCGAGAACGTGGGCGAGTACGTCATCACGCCCAGCGGCAACGCCGAACAGGGCAACTACGACGTGACGTTCGTCAACGGCACCTTCACCATTACCAAGGCCAGCGTTACCGTCACCGCCGACAACCTGGGCAAGGTCTACGGCGAGGATGATCCCGAGTTGACCTGGTCCGTGGAGGGCCTGCAGAACGGCGATACCAAGGACGTACTGACCGTCAACCTTGAGCGCGCCGAGGGCGAGAACGTGGGCGAGTACGTTATCACCGCCTCCGGCGAGGCTGTGCAGAACAACTACACCGTCACCTACGTTCCCGGCACCTTCACCATCACCAAGGCCAGCGTTACCGTCACTGCCGACGATCTGAGCAAGGTCTACGGCGAGGAGGATCCCGAACTGACCTGGTCCGTGGAGGGTCTGCAGAACGGCGATACCAAGGACGTTCTGACCGTCAACCTTGTGCGTGCCGAGGGCGAGAACGTGGGCGAGTATGTCATCACCGCCTCTGGCGAGGCTGTGCAGAACAACTACACCGTCACCTACGTTCCCGGTACCTTCACCATCACCAAGGCCAGCGTTACCGTCACCGCCGACGATCTGAGCAAGGTCTACGGCGCGGATGATCCCGATCTGACCTGGTCCGTGGCGGGCCTGCAGAACGGCGATACCAAGGACGTTCTGACCGTCAATATCGAGCGCGCTGAGGGCCAGAACGTGGGCCAGTACACCATCACGCCCAGCGGCGAGGCCGTGCAGGGCAACTACGACGTGAGCTATGAGACCGGCACCTTCACCATCACCAAGGCTCCCGTCACCGTCACCGCCGAGGACAAGACCAAGATCTACGGCGACGACGATCCCGAACTGACCTGGAACGTGGAGGGCCTGCAGTACAGCGACACCAAGGATGTCCTGACTGTCAATATCTCCCGTGCCGAGGGCGAAAACGTGGGACCCTACGACATCACCCCCAGCGGCGACGCGGAACAGGGCAACTATGAGGTCATCTACGAGACAGGAACCCTGACCATCAACAAGAAGGCCATTGTGCCTGTCGTCTTCGTGGATTCGACCGAGCCCTTCGTCTACAACGGAAGCGCATGGGAGCCCAGTGTCCATGTCTACTATGGAACCGACGAGAACCGGACCTTTATCCCCGAAGATCAGTTCACCTGGGAATACTCGAACAACGTCAACTATGGTACCGCTACCGTCATTGCTACCGCAATTGAGAACGGCAACTACGAGTTTGCTCCGGCTACCGGTCACTTCTTCATCCAGCGCGCCAAGATCACCGTTACCGCGGACGATCTGTCCAAGATCTATGGCGACGACGATCCGACGTTCACCGCCACAGTGGAGGGCATGGCGCCCAATGACAGCGCGGACCTGCTGACCTTCGCGTTCACCCGCGAAGAGGGCGAGAATGTGGGCGACTATATTGTCACCGTCAGCGGCCAGCCCAATCAGGGCAACTACACCCTCACCTTCGTTGAAGGAACCTTTACCATTGAGCCCGCCGAAGTCACCGTCACCGCAGACGACGTGAGCATCGCCTACAGCGAGACCGCGCCGGAAGCCTTCACGGCCGCTGTCAGCGGTATGAAGAACGGCGAGTCCGAAAGCCTGATCGTCTACACCGTCAACTGCGATTACAACGAAGACGCCGGTACCTACGATATCATCCCCACCGGCGAGACGGAGCAGGGCAACTACGTTGTCAGCTACGTCAACGGAACCTTTACCATCAACCCGCTGGCCGTCCAGGTAACCATCACCGGAACCTCCGATACCGTTACCTTTGACAGCGAGGAACACAGCGTCAGCGGCTATACCTTCGCAGCGGACAGCGAACTCTATCTGGAGAGCTATTACACCTTCGACGGGACTGCGGAAGCCTCCGGCACAAACGCCGGCAGCTATCCGATGGAGCTGGCTGCGACGCAGTTCACCAACAGCAACACCAACTTCGACGTGACCTTCAACGTGACCGACGGTGTGCTGACCATTGACCCGATCACCGTGGATCACCCCTTCATCATGATCGACGGCGGCGCTGTTACCTACAACGGCCAGGCGCAGACGCCCGGTATCGTGGTGTTCAAGACGGAAGGCAGCAGCTTCATCATCCCGGCGGACGAATACACCGCAGAATATACTGACAACGTCGCCGCCGGTACCGCCAAGATCACTCTGGTCAACGTCAGCGGCAACTACGACGTCAGCGGCGAGACCACCTTCCTGATCTGGCCGAAGGAAGTCACCGTTGCGGCCAACGATGCCGGCAAGCGCTTCGGCGACGCCGATCCCGAACTGACCGCCACCGTGACCGGCTTGGTGGAAGGCGAGAGCGAAGACCTGATCGCTTACACCGTGACCCGTGAAGCAGGCGAGGGCATTGGCACCTACGCCATCACGCCTTCCGGCGCGGACCTCCAGGGCAACTACAAGGTGATTTTCAAGCCCGCGACCTTTACGATTGACGTATACGGAAGCGTCGTTGTGACAATCACCGGCAATTCAGAAAGTGTTGTCTATGACGGCCAGGTCCACACCGTCAGCGGCTACACCGCCGTCGCGGACAATGAGCTGTATGACGTCACAAAGGACTTCGCGTTCAACGGCGATGCAAGCGTGTCCTTGACCGACGCGGGCACCGCAAGCATGGGTCTGAGCGTAGAGCAGTTCACCAACCTGAACACGAACTTCCAGAGCGTGACGTTCGTCGTGGTTGACGGAGGCGTTACCGTCAACAAGCGCACCGTGATCCTGACCTCCGCTTCCGACGGCAAGCCCTATGACGGCACGGCGCTGACTAACGATACCGTGACCGTTTCCGGGGCGGGCTGGGCCGAAGGCGAAGGCGCGACCTACGACGTGACCGGCAGCCAGAAGCTGCCCGGCAGCAGCGCGAACGCTTTCACCTACACCCTGAACAGCAACACCAAGGCGGATAACTACGAGATCACCAAGACCGAGGGCACGCTGACCGTTGCGGACCGCGAGGACAAGTACGGGATTACAGTTATCGCCAACAGCAGTGAGTTCGAGTACGACGGAACAGAAAAGACCGTCAGCGGCTTTGAGACCCTGGAGTTCACATTCAACGGCGTGACCTACACCGTCTCCGGCCTGAACGCGGAAGCCACCGGCGCCGACGCGGGCACCTACCCCGTTGCCGTCACCGGCACCGCTGTGGTGAAGGACGCGGAGGGCAACGATCTGACCGCGCAGTTCACCGTGAATACGACGGACGGCAGCCTGACGATCACCAAGAAGGCCGCAACCGTCACCGCCGTTGACGCCTCCAAGGTCTACGGCGACACTGATCCCGAACTGACAGCCACCGTCGAGGGCACTGTGAATGGCGACACGCTGAACTACACCCTGAGCCGCGCAACCGGCGAAAACGTGGGCGAGTACGTCATCACCGTCACCCTGGGCGAAAATCCCAACTACGACGTGACCGCGACCAGCGGAACCTTCACAATCACCAAGAAGGCCGCAACCGTCGCCGCCGTTGACGCGACCAAGGTCTACGGCGACACCGATCCCGAACTGACGGCCGCTGTGGACGGCACCGTGAACGGCGACACCTTGAACTATACCCTGAGCCGCGCCGCTGGTGAGAACGTCGGCGAGTATGCGATCACCGTCACCCTGGGCGAGAACCCCAACTATGACGTGACCGCGACCAACGGCACCTTCACCATCACCAAGAAGGCCACCACCGTTACCGCTGACGCCAAGTCCAAGGTCTACGGCGCAGCCGACCCCGCGCTAACCGCAACCGTGGGCGGCACCGTGAACGGCGATACGCTGAACTACACGCTGACCCGCGCCGCCGGCGAGAACGTGGGCGAGTACGCCATCACCGTCACGCTGGGCGAGAACCCCAACTACGACGTGACCGCCGTCAGCGGAACCTTCACGATCACCAAGAAGGCCGCCAGCGTCACCGCTGTCGATGCAACCAAGGTCTACGGCTCAGCCGACCCCGTATTGACTGCAATCGTGGATGGCACCGTAAACGGCGACATGCTGAATTACACGCTGACCCGCGCCGCTGGCGAGAACGTGGGCGAGTACGTCATCACCGTAACTCTTGGCGAGAACCCCAACTACGATATGACCACAGCGAACGGCACCTTCACGATCACCAAGAAGGAAGCTTCAATCACCGTCGCAGACAAATCCAAGGTCTACGGCACGAATGACCCCGTGCTGACCGCGACTGTGTCTGGCCTCGTCAACGGTGATACGCTGGCTTATACTCTGGTGAGAGCCGAGGGTGAGAACGTCGGTGAATATGTGATTGCTGCTGTTTTGGGGCAGAATCCGAACTACGACGTGACAGTGGACGAAGGCAAGCTGACAATCGTGAAAAAGGCTGTTACTGCCAAAGCAGACACCCAGACCAAAATCTACGGCAACGCAGATCCCACTTTGACCGCGACCGTTACCGGCATGGTTGGAAACGACACACTGAACTATACTCTGGCCAGAACGCAGGGCGAGAACGTCGGTTCGTATGCGATCACTGTCACCTTGGGTCAGAACCCGAACTACGACGTGACCGCTGTCAACGGCACCTTCACCATCACCAAGAAGGCCGCCATCGTCAAGGCCAACGACGCGACCAAAGTTTACGGCGAGGCTGATCCCACGCTGACCGCCACCGTGACCGGACTGGTCGGCAACGACAACCTGAACTACAGTCTGAGCCGTAAAACAGGCAACAATGTCGGCAGCTACAACATCACCGTCACCCTGGGCGAGAACCCGAACTACGACGTGACCGCTGTCAACGGCACCTTCACCATCACCAAGAAGGCCGCCACCGTCAAGGCCGACGACGCGACCAAAGTTTACGGCGAGGCCGATCCCACGCTGACCGCCACCGTGACCGGCCTGGTCGGAAACGACAGCCTGAACTACAGCCTGAGCCGTAAAACAGGCGACAGTGTCGGCAGCTACAGCATCACCGTCACCCTGGGCGAGAACCCGAACTACGACGTGACTGCCGTCAACAGCACCTTCACCATCAACAAGAAGGCTGCCGCCGTCAAGGCCAACGACGCGACCAAGGTTTACGGCGAGACCGATCCCACGCTGACCGCCACCGTCGAGGGCACTGTGAACGGCGACACGCTGAACTACACGCTGACCCGTGCGGAAGGCGAGAACGTGGGCGAGTACGTCATCACCGTCACGCTGGGCGAGAACCCCAATTACGACTTGACCTCCACCAACGGCACCTTCACGATCACCAAGAAAGCCGCCACCGTGGCCGCCGTTGACGCGACTAAGGTCTACGGCGAGACTGACCCCGAATTTGCGGCCACCGTCGAGGGCCTGGTCGAGGGCGACAGCCTTAACTACACACTGAGCCGCGCCGAAGGCGAGAACGTCGGCGAGTATGCGATCACAGTCACCCTGGGTGAGAACCCCAACTACGACGTGACCGCAGTGAACGGAACCTTCACGATCACGAAGAAGGCTGCTACCGTCAAGGCCAACGACGCGACCAAGGTCTACGGCGAGACTGACCCCGAACTGACAGCCACCGTCGAGGGTCTGATTGGCGACGACAGCCTGAACTACACGCTGACCCGTGCGGAAGGCGAGGACGTCGGCGAGTATGAGATCACCGTTATCCTGGGCGAGAACCCGAACTACGACGTGACTGTCATCAACGGAACCTTTACCATCACCGAGGCGGCTGACGAATGCCAGATCACCTTCTTTACCGACATCGACGAGTATCCGCACGGCACCGATGAGCACAGCGCCATCGAGTGGGCTTACCTGAACGGCATCACCGCCGGTACCGGCGACGGCACCACCTTTGAGCCTGCTACCATCGTGTCCCGTGCGCAGGCCATGGTGTTCCTGTACGCCGCTGAGGGCCGTCCCGAGTTCGAGATGCCCAACGCTAAGTTCACCGACGTCAAGAAGAAGGATTGGTTCTACACTGCTGTGATGTGGGCTGTTGCCAACGGCATCACCGGCGGTACCGGGGATGGCACCACCTTCTCCCCGAAGAAGACCTGCACCCGTGCTGAGATCCTGCAGTTCTTCTACGCGGCCGAAGGCAAGCCCGCCTACACCATTGAGAACCCCTACACCGATGTTAAGAACAAGCACTGGTACAAGGATGGCGCCATCTGGGCTTACGAGAACGGTCTGGAGCATGGCGAGAACGGCAAGTTCAACGCCAACACCGACTGCACGCGTCTGTCCACCGTCCTCTACCTGTATCGCTACATCACCGGCAACGCTCGCGTCGAGAATGACGACTCCAAGGCCGAGTTCGACTTCACGCGTCTGCCCACTGTCCTCTTCCGCTACCTGTATCGCTACATCAACGACAACGTTTGCGTCGAGTAATCGATTCGAGTGAGCCAAAAATCGCATAACCAAAACCCGGAGCGGGCAACCGCTCCGGGTCATCGAAAGAATGCCGAGGACTGCGAAAGCAGTATCCTCGGCATTCTTATCAGTCCCACTAATGGGACTTAACCTATGTTACAATACAATAAAAAGCAAAGGTTAATTGTCAGAGTAACACTGCAATCAACACGGTAAAAAATCGGCTTTTGGTGGGGTTTGCTTTGGCAAAAATACATGGTTAAATTGAGTTGGCGAACTGTCTGGGAAAGGGGGACAAAATGTCTCACAGCCAACTTGATTTAAACGAACGGATTGCAATCGGAGCCGGTCTCTGCGCCGGTAAGAGCTTCAAGCAGATTGCGGCGTGCATTCATCGCGATCCGACAACCGTGGCCTCCGAGGTACGGCGAAACCGGGAACGGATCCCGGGGCGTTTCTTCTTGAACAATGACTGCCGCTATGCCAGGTACTGTAAGAAAACCGGGATTTGCAGCGATCCGCATTGTGACACACTCTGCGTCCGCTGCCGGAGCTACGACTGCCGGGACGGCTGCAAAAACTATCGCCCGTATTCCTGCGCCTGCCTGGAGCTTCCACCCTACGTCTGCAACAGCTGCGGAGAACGAAGGAAGTGCTTCAAGGAGCGGTTCCTGTATTCAGCGAAGCTGGCGCAGAGTATGGCCGACGAGCGTCGCTCCGATTCTCGTAAGGGAATGCGTCTGACAGAAGAGGAGCTTGCGTTGCTCAATAAGATTCTTCTGGCGGGAATCGAGAAGGGTCAACCCTTGGCGCACATCTACGCCGAGCATAAGCATGAGCTTTCTGTCGGGTTGCGCAGCATTTATCGTTACATTGACGCTGGGCAACTCAAGGTCAAGAGCATCGACCTGCGGCGCAAGGTACGGTACCGGAAGCGGAAGAAAAAGGAAGAGTCCAAGCAGAAAAAGCTGCCGAAATACCGGGAAGGCAGAACATATCTGGATTTTGAGAAGTTTATGCTGGACAATCCGAATTGCCCCGTGGTTCAGATGGACACCGTCAAAGGGAAACGGGAAAAGGGTCAGGCACTCTTGACCATGCTGCTTTTGAAGTATGATATCCTCTTGATTTTCCTGCTGCCGGATCTGAGCGCGGACTCTGTGATCAATGTCTTTGACTTCCTGACCAGTATCCTTGGCTTGGACGTTTTTCAGCGCCTGTTTCCGGTGATCCTGACGGACAACGGCGGAGAGTTCAAACGCGTGGAGGAGTTGGAGTACACCATTCTCGGAGAGCAACGCTGTATGTTGTTCTACTGTGATCCCTACGCCTCCTGGCAGAAGGGAGAGTTGGAAAAGGATCATGAGTACATCCGGTACGTCATTCCCAAGGGGCGGGACATGACGCAGTACACGGAGGATGACATCCATCTTCTCATGAACACCATAAACAGCGTCAAGCGTCCAAGCTTGAACGACCGCTGCCCCTACGAGATGGTTCCAGAGGGCGATGAGGACATGCTTTGGCTCATGGAGCTAATGAAAATGGACACCATCGCTGCCGATGATGTCCATCTCAAACCCTCGCTATTAATGAAATAGCGTAAAACCACGAGTTCAAGACAGACAGTAAGCCACCTGATACAGTGCTGCATGCCCCCCATGCGGCAGCCTCAGACGGGTCGAGCTTACTTTTTCAAAAGTACTGCCTCGTGCCGTCCACTTGGCGTGGCTGAAATCTGCTTGAATCCTATGATTCTAACCCCATTGTACCATTTTTTCTGGCTTTTTCAAGCTCTATTCAGTTGTTTTTCTCATGTTTCAGTAAAACAGTCGAGATTACTTTTTCAATCAACCTATCACAGGTCAAGACGTGCAGAACACATCAAGAGAAGACAGACCACAAAACATGAAAATGAACGGAGGCTACCTATGATTTCTTCTTTTGAGAATCTGCCCAGCGTCCTGGATGTGAAGGATCTGGCAAAATGCCTGCACATTTCACGCTCCGGAGCTTATCAGCTCCTGCATCAAGAGGACTTTCCAACCCTGCATATCGCACGCAGACTTCTTGTCACGAAGGACAATCTGATCAAATGGGTAAGGAAGAATACCAACCCGGTTCAGTTGGAGGACCCTGTAGAGTATGAGGAAAGAGGCTTTGGATATGGAAAAATGTATTACTGATCCACGCACCGGCTGGAAATATGAGCTGGTAGGTGACTACTATCTGCCGGTTGGCACCAGATTTGAAACCGCCGACCAGGATGCTCCCGAAGACCGCGAGCGAACCAACACTCCCACTGCAGTAAGTCCAGAGATGTCACAGATTGTTCCAAGCTCGCCAACAGACGATCTTAGCAACCAAACACCGGATCGTCCCGCCATTGGCCGCTTCGGTCGAGCTCACGCCGAATATCTGAAACATACCCAGCGCCATGTCTATTCTCAGCTTGTCGCCGAAGGCAAGCTCGGTGCTTACCTGGTTCAGATCGACAACCAGGCCAACGCCATACTGGACCTTCTGATCCGCCAAATGGCAGAACGTGAAGGCGTCACAGAGCAGATCAAGGCCGTCGACCAAATGGAATGGGTTCGGCACATGAATAGTATTCGCAATCGAGCTGAGGTAATCGTAAACGCCAATTTAGTTTACATGTAATTGAAATACTCACTGCAAGTGGCGCAGTTCATCCTGCGCCACTTACAGTTATTTCACATCCTTTTGCAAAACTAATTTGAAAAATTATGGTGTTTAACGACCTCAATAGCAAAAGCTGAACTTATCGTTGCTGCAAATTTAGTGTATATATCTTTGTCAGATGTATCAGGATAATCCTGAACGCCTTTAACAACTAACCATGGTATTGGATTATCGGCATAATTGGTAGAAGCATATGCAAGCGCATAAGCTTCCATATCAAATGCAATCACTCTTCGATTGTCTTCTTTCATAGCTTCTGCTATCTGCATGTTGTTAATTACAGCTGCACCTGTGGCCATTGTCCCTTTATGGATTTTGACATTATTTGCGCTTTTCTCCGAAGTATTGCCATTACCATCTTTAATTGTGAGAATATTAGTAGGACAAGAGTCAAAGATACGCTCCATGTTTTGACAAATTGCCCCAACTTCCCTAAATAATACATTGTTAATCTGTAACTGATTTGGAGCAGGCTCAAATGTGCCATCTTGTAAATATTTTCCTGCCCCATAATCATAAGTAGTTGCAACTACAACAATATCGCCTTGGGCGACACGCCCTTTTATGCCTCCGCAAATCCCAGGCATTACAAATAGTTTTGGGCGGTAACGGAAAAGGCAACATGCTAAACAAGCACACGATACCATCCCGGACATTCTTTGTTGTACAACAATACATTTTGTCTTGTTCAAGCCGATTGATAACTGAAAAAAATGGCCATCAATCTCTTCATAATACTCCATTGGAATATTGTTGTATTGTAGGTACTCTATAAAAGCGCTGTATTCATCAGATTGTGCGCAGATAAAAACGACATCAATGGACTGTAAAGAATGTGTATCATTAAACTCCTCAAAACGTTGCTTTTCAGAGTTAACTACTGGTGCATTATTAATTATGTTATTTGTTTGCGAAAAGCTTTTGTAATCTGCAAGAGTTAATTTCTTGGCCATTGACATCGCCTCCCTATTGAGAATCGCGAAGCATAGATAATAG
>LXOW01424722.1_pt1 | contig 13371 bp, 10 predicted proteins | sample 1368591 | NCBI WGS metagenome assembly LXOW01 (sample SAMN04884650, study PRJNA319009) | bovine gut metagenome | isolation source: Cow rumen | host: Bos taurus | place: Italy: Legnaro (PD) | collected 2014-07-09
GGACAGCGGCTGGTGCAGCCTTCTGCTCAGGTGTCAATGTCTGACACTTGGGCAGAGGCCATGCACAAAGCATTTTCTGAGAGACTGGAATCGCTAAAGAACCAGACAGACTTCCCCGCTGATGAAAAGGTCATGCGCCAGCTGCTGCCATTGTTGGTGGAGATGGCGCTGAGAACCTCTGACTATCTGATGGTTGCTAATGATGATATTAACTGTCTGAAGCGTCATACGCAATCGGTAAACCACATTCGCGATGGCACTGACGAGACGCTCAAACCCTTCAGACGTGACCCCACGAGAGAACCGCTTTGGGTTATCGGAATCTATGACATGCTCCGCTCAATGGGTGTCCAAGAAGGAAAGATGGTCATTGGTGGCTATCTGATAAATTTCTGCGATTGATTCTCTTTCGTTCAAGATTATTCGTCACAAGTGCCGTTAGTGAGTCCCAGAANNCGCAGCCCCCCTCATATTGTTCTTGGTGAACTTGGTGCTGCCTCTGACCCTCTCGGCATACGTGCTGACGATGATCCTCTGTGTTCTGCCCCTCCTATGGCTATCACGTCATGAGGGGTGGAACCGCTCTCTTTTATTACTCCCCTGGGCTGTAGCCTTTATGGCGAGCATTTTGGTAACTCGTAATTTTATGTATCCCGATATCGAGACTGCTCGGAATACCGATGTCAACATCCTTGAGCTGTCGAGCCTGAAAGCGGACAGTTCGAAGCATCAAAAAGTGTACCGCGTCAACTTCCCTAAACATGGCCCTGAAGATGCCGGTCAAAGGTTCGAGGCCATCATTAGTACGGACATCGACGAAATCATGTCAGAAGACGTGGATGCCGGCTTCCACTTTTACGACAAAGATGGTAACTTGAATCTGAACTTCACAGGTTCCATTTCCTATACTGTGGGAGACTTCAGCCAACCCCTGAATGCTGTGTTGAATGTAGATATGCAGGAGCTCGCAGAACAAGGCTGGGAATTGAAAGTACATGATATGCGCGATACAGTGAAGCCGATAATATGCGCAGCTCTGATATTTGCTATGTTCATTTTCATGCTAATTATAGCTTTCACTAGCCGAACAGTATCAGCTGCAAGTAGTATGTTAGGTGTGTGGTTGTTTTTTGCAATGGCAATGGTCACTCGTCTCTATATTGCGATGCGATTGGCCTATTATCCACCTCTTGATGCGAAATACCATATTTATCTACGATATCGATCAATAGATATTACGGATCCTCTAAACAATCCCTTATTGGCTACGGTTATTTTAGTCGTTTTAATGATAGTCCTGACGGTTTTCTTTAGAATGATGTCAGTTAAGACAAGCCAAATAGACCCAACGAAAGCAATGAACATGTTTAAATTGGTTTTGGTAGCAATGATTGTCACTATCATTCTCAACCTTTTGAAAATTGGTAATGTGATTACGCATATCTGTCTGCCGGTCAGTCTTTTCTTTTTGGCTGAATATTTTTGCTTGAGAATAGAAAGCAAATATCATCTTTCCTGTCATTTCGTAAGCTATGTGCTAACCTTGATTCCTTTTGGAATAGGAGATCCGGGCTATGCAATAATCTGGATTGAGTTTCTTCTCGTATGGTCTCTTTTCCTGATTCATATCTATCGATCTAGTACAGAACAGATTAGTATGTGGAAAGACGGCCTTTGGTTTGCTCGCCTGCCAATATGGACATGCTTGTTTGCATTGTTGTTTTGCCCGCAGTATGCTGTTTTAACTATCTATGAAAAGCCACTATGGGCTTTCATGTTCTTTTTAATAACTGGCAGTATGATCCTCTTATCTATTTGGATTGCAGGCCTTGTGAGGAAACCACGCTGGCTGGCTGTAGCCATTGGGGCAGTCCTTTTTGCGGCCTTCTTGTTGAGCTTTGGTGGCAGTCTTGCCCTGGCGGAGAATCGTAGCATAGTCAACAGAGCTCATACAATTGCAGGTACAGATCCCAACGAGCTTTTGCTCAAAGAAACCGTATCAGGTGTAGGTGCTGTGTTCTCTGCTACTCAAAATGGCTGGTATATGAATGAAAACCAAAAGGTTAAAAGGGTATTTGAACCTGGAATATACAAAATACAGGCTCATTCCAACCGAATTGTTCAATACAAAACGCAACTCAACGACGTGTTGGTGAGTCGTTTTCTTGTTCTTGAAGTGTCAATACTCTTTCCGATTTTGTTTACGTTCCTATTGGCATTGGTTTTTGTGCTCGTGTGCGTACGTCGCGATGCTTCTCATCGTCATAAAATATTGGCTACAGGTGTGGCGTTGTTTTTGTTAATTGAGGCTACTTATGTCTTGCTTTGCAACTTCAATCTTTCTCTCTTTGTCGGCCAAGATTTCTCTTTGTTAAGTGGCAAAGTGAAACTCCTGTTAGAAGTTTCTCTGTTGGCTTTTCTTACATATCCATGTGAAGCAGACCATGAGGAAGAATCTGAGGAACTGTCTTTGAGTCTGGGAGCAGAAAAAGTTTGCTCACCAGCTGCAGCAAAGTGGTTGATTGTAATGATGCTTTTAACGTCAACTATGCTTTACGCTATAAGTCCATTAAAAAAAGGGAATACACCTACAGCTTTTTCCGGGAGGAAGGCATTGGCTCAGGTGCAAAAAGAGTTAGCACCATTGAATGAACTACTCAAAAACAGCAATGCTCCGAAACAAAAGCTGCATCATGGCGAGGATGTGAGTCAACTATGGGCATTGCTCACGGACAGCATCGATTTAGAACAGGCTACTGCAGGCATGTCTACTTTGGGCAAATCCATGGTTATTCTTTTTGATCAGGAATTAAAAATGCGAAACAAGGCAGACACATTAATATTTCTTTCGTTAGATCCGAAAGCGGGCTATCAGTTGAAAGTGAATGAGTATCAGTGGATCTATGAACTTCCGAACTTCAAACAGCAAAGATGGCATGGCAGCATCTTTGAAAAATATGCGACGCCAGTAGAGGTTACTTCAACTTCAAATGTTGCAGATATTCCTGAGGGCTGGCAACCGAAAAAAGAAGTTGCTCATGAGCATCAGTATCGAAAACTCGTGAGAACCATTTGTATAAATGGTAAGGACAGAACCTATTATTCACTCAGAGATCCTTGGCTCCGAACTGTCGTTTCTGCGGCAGATTACTCGTTGAAAGGTAAGGAGGATGTCGCCTTGACCCTCGATGCTTCGTTACAGGAGCGGATTAACAACTGGCTGAGAAGAAACTGCAATACTCCCTCGTCAGTAGTGGTTGTAGATGGGGCTGGCGAAATCTTGGCTCTCTCCCAGAATGACCCCTCGGTTTCTGTGGATCCGAATGATGAGGCGGTTTTTGTGAATCAGAGAAATCTAAGGGCACTGGGCGGAAAGGAAGAAGAGTCGCTTTTGAAGAATCTGAACTTAGACGTGATGAATCCAGGTGTTGGGTCAAGTATAAAACCAATTACAGCTGCTTGTGCCATATCGATGCTTGGGTTGCGATTCGATCAATTCAGGATTCAATCCTTAGGTCTTTCTCCCAATGTGAAGATCAGAGAGGAGATTAGAAGAAATGATCAGAGCACTAAGAAATACTATCAGACCTGGCGATTTGGTGCCTGTAGGTTTTCTCCTAATTGGCCTTTTGAGTCGCTTGTAGGTGACGAGACAGGAGGTGAGGATGGAGAGGTCTCTTTTACAGAGTTTCTGGCCAAGTCCTCAAATTATTACCACGCTACACTTCTGACGATGCTGTTAGGCAGCGGTGGGAATATAGAGGCTCTTTTCCACGATGCCACCGAAACCGATATACCTCAAGTGCGCTTCGGACCTTATCGTCTTGGTCTAAATAGTTCGTCAGTAGACATCAAGGGCTCTTACCTTAGCTACTGCCTGGAAGAGAACTTTGGGTTCGGGAATACGCATGCACACAACGATTTTCTGGGGCCTTTGACTACTGAAAAGACAAAAAAACTATACCCCCTGACATACCCCCGTTCCCCTGTGCTGAACGAGAATGCCCTCCAACAGATGGTTCCGGCTACGAGGTTGCAAAGACTCTGTACAGGATCTATTGAGGCATATACTATCAGTCCTTTCCTGATCGTAGAGTTGTATGGGAAAATCGCTTCTGGGCACAGGGACTTTACTTGCTCGTTGGTTCCAAGAAATAAACAGTTCCATAATCTCTTTAGGAACTATCGCGGTGAAGAAGACTCGCTCGTCTATCATGGCTTCCGGAATTACTTGTTCCCGGCCATGCGGCAGTGTTGCCTTACTGGCACAGCATCGAGATGGAATTTGGGCAATTTATGGGAACACGTCTATGCAAAGACAGGTACGCTTGGAACAACAGGTGGCAGAGAAGATGACCGTATGCTCGCTGTTATTTTAGCTGATAGGGCTTTGGAAACAGCAGAGCCTGGTGAGGCGAAGTTTGTAGTGGTTTATTTCCGATTTAAGAATCATCCCTTATCTAGTATTGATCGGATCGTTAGAGAAATCATTCACTCAAGAAGTTTCAATGAATACATGACGTCGAACAAATAAAATGTGATATGGATATGAAGAATGTTTTTTTAGTTATTATCCTGCTGGCTTTGATGAGTGTCATTGCCTTCTGGCAGCCCTCAACCGAAGAGAGTAGCAGCACTGAAGTAGTTGCTCCTGAGGAAACGGAGGCTCCTGAGACGGCAATTTACACTGATTCGCTGGTAGCGGGACTATATGCGACGTTTGGAGGGATGATTCAGGTTGAGAAGGAAAAGAAACAACTGCTTCTTAGCTATAACCCCCATAAACCACAGTTTCACAGAACACCACTGCATAACTCAGCGTTTGTGAACATGTACTCAAATCAAGATCAACAGACTGAAGAGGCAGATGAGGAGGTTACCATCAGTTTTACCACTCAAGGCGACTCAATTGTCTTGGTTCCCAATGAACTGCTATATTTTGTAGTTGAGAGATATCATATCATACGACGATGAAAGTATTAGAAATCATTATTCGATGGATAAAGCATACTTGGATGCGTGTGCTTATTGGTTACTATACCGAGATGGCCTTTTCAGACAAGATGGTCATCAGTGAGGATGTGACCGTTAGCCTGGATTATCGTGACCCAGCCTTTGAATTAAAACTACGTCGGGAGGGCTACGCGCTGCCAGGTGAACCTGTTTGCCATCACCATCCGGAACCACGACACCACCCAAAGTGGTTAGTGAAGCTGATGACAATAGGTTTTAATTTCCAGCATACCCTGAAGGTCTCTGCACAAGATAAAGAACTTGTCATTGGTCATGGCCAGAAAAGTCTGTTGCTTTCTACATTTGACGGTACACCACTCTACTCCGAGAAAGACAGTTGGCTAAGGAAACTCTTATACCAAGTGACTTTCGAAGATCCAACCGAGGCGCTATTTCGCGATGTGGTCTGGGGGGCACGTGAAACAGATTCAGGTGGTGCTAATGTTGAAGAACCTGAAACTCAGGATGCTGTCGATGCTGAAGTTGTTGAGGCCGAAATCCAGTCATGGGGACAGGCACCTGAGGAAGATCATAGTGAGCCTGTCACCGTGACTGACGAGCCGGAAGAGACAGCCGAGGAAGTGCATGAAGAGAGGGGTATGGATATAGACTTCTCATTCTTTAGATAATAATGTTTAACCATATAAAAGTGAACGGTATGAATACAATTTTCGAAAAAATCAAGCGTGTGTTTTCTGACTGTTTTAGCATGAACAAACCGGAAAACGAGAGTCTTTACGATGGCTATAACTTGCCGCCGTTTGTGAAGGATTATACTAACAGAGGTTTCACTGGCCCTGATGGTGAGGTAGACAAAGATGGTTTGAAGGCCTTTCTTGCAAAGGCTATTCCCCGTGACATGACTCAATTGAAAGCGCTTCTAATGGCAGAGAAGTTTGTTAAAGTTTTGGTAAGGTTTGTTATCACTTCAGATCTCAAAACGAACAAGGTGAAGGTAAGTATCCCCGAAGCGGGAATGAATGACGGTGTGTTCGTCGATGATGCCCTTCTTGCCCGTGAGGATTTCAGGAAAGACCTTTCCGAAGGTGAACACTGGGGAGTATTGACGCTTCAGTATATACGACCTCAGGAGCAAAACGAAATGGGCAGTGTTCTGGTGACTGATTACAAGGCCTATAAGCCTTACAAGGTCTACATGAACTTATACCGTAAACGGATAAAGGAATTCAATATGAGAGAACGTGTTGACTTCATGCTCGCATCAATGAAATACAACCCGGACTTCTTCAAAAGTCTGGAAGAGAAACTGACCGTCATCGCAAGATTGATGCCTTCCGTAGAGCCGAGGGTCAATATGATAGAATTGGGCCCCAAGGGAACAGGTAAGTCGCACGTCCAGAACAATGTGAGCCAGCACATTGCCAAGATTGACAACGGTTCATCATCCCGAGCACAACTTATCTATAATATTAAGACGAGCATGTATGGCCCTCTTGTTATAAGCGATGTCGTTAGCATTGACGAGGTCAATAATTACGATAACAAGAGCAACCGTGAACTACAGAGTTCATTGAAGAACTTTTTAGAAGCAGGCAAGGTTACCGTAGCAGGACAGGTTATCAATTCGGAATGTTCATTTATGTTGGCAGGTAATATCGAGATGGGTAAAAACGGTATGCCTCGAAGTTGGAAACTCTATAAGGCACTGCCCAAGTTCTTCCAAGATAGTGCATTGTTGGATCGCTTCCACGGTTTTATCGAAGGCTGGAAGGTGCCAAGACTCACCGTTGACTGTCAGGTAACAGGTCCAACCCTCGATGCAGAGTATTTCGATACGCTCCTGCATGAGTTGCGTTTCGAGCCTGCCTATAAAATGCTGGTCAAGCAGATTGTCACTTTCGGAAAGGATGCGGACATACGTGACGTGAAGGCTGTGTGCAAGCTCACCACAGCGATGATGAAACTCATTCTGCCTGATATCATCTCAAAGGAACAGATTTGGGAGAATCCGGAAGTCCTTCAGTATATCAACGACTATTGCCTGCAACCAGCTATTAGAATGCGCTCCTTGATTCGTCTGCAGTGCAGCCTGAAAGATGAGGAATATTCATCTAAGATGCCCGACATCTGGTTGGAACTCAACGATGGTGAGCGACAGTTGGTATGCGGTAAGGAGACCGATCCGTCCAGACTTCTGCCAGCACAGTCGGCAGTGGTACAAGTAGCATAATTGATTTTAAAAAAAGTGACAGTTATGAAAAAGGTAGAAACATTAAAAGCAAAAAAAGTAGTGAGCCAATTGGATATTACTATCCAGCGCTTACTCTTTTCAAACCCATCAATTAACATAGAAATGTGTCGTAAGATTATGGATGCATTGAGTGTTAAGACGGAGGAAGAAAAAGAGTTAATACGTGCAAACCTTCAGGAGAGTGTTGTGCTTTATAAAGAAAGGGAAAAAGAATCAGACGGCAAGCCGCCGTACCGTGAAAGATGTAACATGATCAAGGAACACATTCAAAAATGGGAGAACGTTTTCGGAAAAGTCTCTCTTGCCGACATACTTTCTTTGATTGATTTGTCGGATTTCAAATTGGATGATGTCGGATCTGGATATCTCACTCCCAAGTCTCTTTTTGAGATGTTAAACGAGTTCGTGTTAGGTCAAGAGGCATACTGCCGCAAATTGGCATTAATAATATATACCCATATAAAAAGAATAAAGGAGTCTTCTATAAATATGCCAAAGGCAAATCTCTTGGTTTATGGCAATTCTGGCGTCGGGAAAACTTATGCCATTCAGGTGGCCGCAAAGAAGTTGGGAATTCCTTTTGGTATTTGCAACTGTAATACCGTTGTCCCCGAAGGTATTGTTGGTGAGCAGTTCAAAGACGCACTCACTCGGGCTTATATGGAGTACAAGTGTTTGGATCATATCATTATCTTCTTTGACGAGTTTGACAAACTTTTCAAGGGGAATGGTCATTATAATAACCGACTGCTTGAGGAGCTCCTTCTCTTCCTTGACGATAATAACATCATTTCCTTTCCAGAGTCCTTTAAGCAAAACTGTGATTATCTGCAAATACCTTCAAAGAATATTACTTGTATTGTGGGTGGAATGTTCGAGCCGTTAAGAGAAGCCGTAAAGAAGCGCCTCTCTATCAACACACTGGGATTTTCCGTAGGAGGCCCCGATCGTCTGACAGATAGCCAACTGTATGAACTCGTCAATAGAGATGACTTGAAGAAAGTACTCAACAGTGATGAGCTTTATGGTCGAATCGGTCATTTTGTAAGAGTCAACGACTTATCTGCGGATCAGCTTACAGAAATACTCCTTAAGGCCCGTGAAACACCTTTGGATTATCTCCGTAACTATTTCTCTCACCATGATATTCAACTGACTATTACAGAAGATGGTGCTGAAGAGATTGCAACAGCGGCTTATAATCAGCATGTGGGTGTCAGAGGACTGAAGAGCATTTTATGGGAAATCATGGAGGATGAGATGCACGACGTTGACCAAAGCAACCGTACGATCTGTATCAATCGCGAGTATGTGCAGAATCATTTACAATAGAACAAATGTCTAACTTTTAATAAACTATCAATATGGATAATCATTATTTATTTAGCTATGAGTCTTTCTTCAATGATATGAAGAATGGTGATGCAAGTATCAAGTATTGTGAGACTGCATCAAAGTATGAGGACACGTTCGGTTGCCAAGATGGGCTTACGATTCAAGATCAGTCTTTCTACAAAGACTATCTATCGCAGTTCAGAGACGAAGATGCCCCTTTTCAGTTCATGTATCCAGAGGCGTTGGAAGGCGATTTCGAATGGAGCCTATTATATAAGTTCATTTTTGGTTCATTCTCCTCTGCATATTCATTCGTTCTTGACGAAGATTGGGAAGATAACCCAGAAGGCAAACCGTTGGTGCATATTGTTATTACAGTTCATTCTGAAGGTAAGGAAGTTACCAAAACGTTGGATGAACTTTGGAGCTTTCAGATACTCCGATTATACGAAATCTACGTGAATGAACAGATGGATCTGGCAATCCTGAGAGAAGAGGAAGAAGATGAAAAGGTAGTTATGGAAAAAGAAAGAAAGCAAAGGCTCTTAACTTATAAAAAGGAAGTGTCCTCTTTACTGAAAGAGGTGAAATCCCGCCTGATACTTAAAAGACTGTTGTCAACCATATAATCAGACTAGCCCCAGCGCACGATAATGTGGGCTGGGGCATACCTAATATAGCATAGAACCTAGTCCTGATATTCTATCTGGGTAATCTTGCGATAGCCCAGATAGAGTGTCTCTGTCCATGTACCGGCGGTTTTTGGTCCTTTGACTCGAAACTCAATATTCAGGGCGTCATTGCCAATCAGCTCTGACGAACTGATGCCATCCATTTTATAAACTCGAAACACAATTTCTCCACCAGGAGGACATACAATCTCCTGTCCATTTCGAGGGTTGTAGACCCTGCGAATATAGCCGCTTTTGTGATATTCAAAAGCATAACATACGACAGATGGATCGGTAAGGGGAATGGTCGTTAGTTTATATACTAGCATGGTCAGATCGTCCTCTTCGTTACACACCGCAGGACCTTCTGGCTCAAAATTGGCCGACCAGTAGATGGCCTTCAACCTGTCGTTGTCATCATAGTCCCAGGCAACGAATGAGTAAGCGGTGGCATATGTGTATCCGTCTTGGAAGACTTTACGTCCCTTATAGTCGAACGCGTAACGGCTACATATTGACGGTGAGACACGGGAATAGTCATGTACAATATAGTGACCAATACTTTTACAGAGCACATCTGATTCGAGCATATCGGCATCGGAGTGCTTGTTCTGATGGCAGCCACCCAATATCATAGCGATGGCGAGGATGATGGCGTTTGTTCTCGTTGTATCCATAATGCTAATAGTGTTGAATGATATTTTATCCCATTTTGTACATTGGTAAGAAGTTTGTGCTGGTATTGAACATGTCCTTCATGTCTTCCACATTATTCATGTTGAATCCGCGCAGGTCAAGACATGTCAGGCTATTACAGCCACAGAACATTTCGCTCATGTCCGTTACGTTACTGGTGTCGAATTTACTCAGATTTAGACTCGTCAGTTTGGAACATCCCCGGAACATACCAAACATATACTTTACGTTGCTTGTGTCAAATCTGATTATGTCAATGCTTTTTAGATTGGAGCAACCGCTAAACATATAGCCCATGTTGGTCACATGGCCTGTCCTAAATCCGCTTATGTCAAGGTCTGTTAGACCAGAGCAGCCCTCGAAGATACACCACATGTCTTCTACATTTTCAGTTCTGAAATTGCTCAAGTCCAGGTCGGTCAGGCCAGAACAGTCGGTGAACATTTCCACCATCGTGGTTACTTTGCTTGTATCGAATCCGCTGAGGTCAAGGCTGGTCAGGCCGGAACAGCCACAGAACATAGCATGCATGTCCGTTACTTTGCTTGTGTTGAATCCACTTACGTCAAGGCTTTTTAGATTGTAGCAGTAATCGAACATAAAACTCATATCCGTAACATTGGCGGTATTGAATCCACTTACATCAAGATATACCAAGCTATTACAGCAATAGAACATGCACTCCATGTCTTTTACTTTGCTCGTATCGAAACCACTTACGTCAAGAGTCTTTAAATGGGAACACTGGTAAAACATACCATACATGTCTGTCACGTTTCTTGTATTGAATCCGCTCACGTCAAGGTTTTCCAGGCTGCAACAGTCAGAGAACATACCGTGCATATCAGTAACCTTACTTGTATTGAAGTTACTTACATCAAGATTCTTTAGATTGTGACATCTGCGGAACATTTCGTTCATGTCTGTCACGTTTCTTGTATTGAATCCGCTCAGGTCGAGACTTGTCAGGCTGGAACAGTCATGGAACATGTCGCTCATGTCTGTCACGTGTTCTGTATTCAGGTTCTTAATACCGATGATGGTTGTCAGGTTCTCACATCCCCAAAACCAGTCAGCTGTGCTGGTTATCTTGTAACAATCGGCGAATGATTCGTCAAACACGACAGTCGTGATCAATTCGGGATAACCGCCCCAAGGCTCGTCTTCGCTACCGAACGGGCCGATATCATAGCCGTTGCGTGCCTCTTTCTTACAGTCATAGTAGAATGTCAATGTCGTCTTGTCACTGCTTAGTACGGCATAAGGCTCTGCCAAATACAGGTCTCTTATTCTTTCGTTTTTGCCCCAGTCAAGGTGTGTCAGACTTGAACAGTCATCGAGCATTTTTCTTATTTCCGTTGTTTCATCTATCTGGAAATTGCTCAATTCAAGATATATAAGACTTCTACAGTGAGCGAACATGTATCTCATATCTTCAACACATCCAGTCCTGAAGCCGCTTAAGTCAAGGTACAGTAGATTGATGCAAGTCTCAAACATATGACTCATGTCTGTCACATTGCCGGTTTTAAATCCACTTAAGTCAAGACTTATAAGTGATCTGCATCCCGCGAACATACCGCTCATGTCTGTCACGTTGCCGGTTTTAAATCCACTCAGGTCAAGACTTGTAAGTGATCTGCACCCTACGAACATACCGCTCATGTTTGTTACGTTGCCGATGACTAGATTGTTGATTCTTTTTATTTTGGTAAGGTTCATACACCCTCCAAACCAGAAGGCTGTGCTGGTAAGTGTGTTGCAGTTAGCAAAGGTATCATCAAATGATACGGTCCTTATTTGCCGGCAATGACCGCCCCAACGTTTATCGAGCATATCGAACGGGCCAATGTCATAGCCGTTGCGCTCTTCTTTCAGATTGTCATAATAGAAAGTCAATAAAGTGTTGTTTTTGCTCAGTACGGCATAGGGCTCCGCAGCGTACTTGTCTGCAGCAACTCTTCTGTTTGTTCTCGTTGTATCCATAATGCTTATTTTTTTTGTTAATAAATGAGATTCTTTGAGATGTAGGGAACACAAAAACGATTATTGTGACGTTTTTTTGGCATGTTTAGTTGTTGTCATAACAGATGCCCCAGCGCACTGCAATGTGGGCTGGGGCATGATAGAGAAGAGGATAAGGAAGCGTTAGTCTTGGAGGTGGTCGAAATAATCACGATACTCCTGACAAGAGAATGACGGGCAATCTTTGTGGACACCTTCGAGCTCACAGTGACCCATGATTTTTGCATCAGGGTAGTCGGCCTTCAGTGAGCGGAGCAGGGCGATGAGGGCTGCACGCTGGGCTGGCGTACGGGTGTCGGCTGAACAGCCTTTCTCATCCAAACCTCCTTCATAGCAGATGCCGATGGAGTGGGCGTTGTAATGACGGGCATGCATACCGATCTCCTCTTCGTCACGGGTCTGATAGAGTTGGCCGTCGCGCTCGATGTAATAGTGATAGCCGATACCTTTCCCATGGAAACGGGCATTGTGGCAGGCTCGAAGCATATCGACCGTGAAGCGCTGGTTGCTGCGGGTTGCAGAACAATGAATTACAATAAGGGATATTTTCCGGGGCATAGCTTCACTTTTTTAGAACCAGTGGGGAGCGCAGCTCTGGACTGCGATGGTTCCCAGAACGCTGGTAATCACGGTTGCGATGAATTTCAGCACCTTAGCAATGGTGGTCCAATTGNNTCATCTCTTCCATCATACATAAGGATTAACCCTGATCGAGGTCGTCGCCACCATCGCCACCGCCGCCGGTGTCATCACCACCTCCAGGGGTGTCACTGCCACCACCGCTAGGAGTTTCACTACCGCCGGTTGTACCGCCACCGGTGTTCGTGGTATCATCGCCAGGGGTATCATCACCTGGGGTGTCGTCACCGCCAGTTGAAGGCTTCTTGGACTTGCTCTCGGCAAGATCCTTGACGTTCATGAAGGAGGCCTTCTTCTTCAGCATCTTCGAAGAGAGGTTGTTGACATCGGTGCGAGAGGGCTGGAAGCAGAGGAACAGACCGTTGATGTTGATACCAAGGTTGAAGTCCTTCTCCTCATCGGTTCCGGTGCTCTTGACAGAGAGGTAGAACACACCGAGCTCACCGAACTGGACCTTCTTGCCTTCGAGCAGCTGCTCGAGCATACAGTTCTGCAGCTTGTTGGCAACACCCAGGCAGACGTCCTCGCCATAGACGGAGTTGTGTTCCGACATGTGCTTACAGAGTTCCTGGTAGGTCATGGTCTTGGTANNAAAGTTAAACATAAGCTTTCAGGGGGCTGCGCGCCAGGCCCTATTGTCCTGATTTCGTTTGCAAAGATACAGCATCTTGTGGATCCATTGTCCGACTTTGTCCGACTATATAAAAATTTTTTTAATTCATTCATTTTCTCTGGCGCAGAGAAAACGAACCAAAAGAGACATTCACCCCCTGTCTCTTA
>LXOW01042292.1_pt1 | contig 13368 bp, 11 predicted proteins | sample 1368591 | NCBI WGS metagenome assembly LXOW01 (sample SAMN04884650, study PRJNA319009) | bovine gut metagenome | isolation source: Cow rumen | host: Bos taurus | place: Italy: Legnaro (PD) | collected 2014-07-09
CTCCGCGGCACCATGACCATGGTCGGACCCCGCCCCGAACGACAGTACTACATCGACCTCATCGTCCAGCGCGCTCCCGAATACATGCTGCTCCAGCGCCTCAAACCCGGCATCACCTCCTGGGGTCAAGTGCGCTACGGCTACGCCAGCAACGTCGACGAAATGGTCGAACGACTCCAATACGACCTCCTCTACATCGAAAACATGTCCATCGCCACCGACATCAAAATACTCCTATATACCGTCAAAATCATCCTCCAAGGAAGAGGAAAATGAAAATTGTTTTTCAGAAATTAAGTAGATAGTAGTTAAATAGTTAAGACAATACCACTAACGCATTAACACATTTACACATTGAAAAAGTTATTCTTTTTAGTTTTTAGTTTTAACCTTTTACTTTCCCCGGCCGTCTCCCACGCCCAAACCGAAACACCGCAGCTCAACACACGGCGCGACACCCTCAGCTGGGCCCTGGGCGAGAGTCAGGCCCGCGCCTGCCTGCAGAACAGCATGGCGCTCGACCCCGAAACCATCATCCGGGCCTTCGTCCACANNGCCTTCGTCCACACCATGCAGGGACTGCAGCAGCCCCTCGACGAGGAGAGCTACCAGATGGCCCTCGACTACATCCGCTACACCGATTTCAAAAACAACCAGCGTATTGTCGCCGAAAAACAAGAGGAAGCACGACGGCTCGAGAAAGCCTACTTCGCCGAGCTCATCCAGACCCACCCCAACGTCCGCTACTGTCCGGCCGGCTTCTTCTACGAAGTGCTGCAGGTCGGCAAAGGCGACAGCGCCCAGGCCAACCAGCGCGTCACCTTCGACTACCGCGGCTACAACATGCTCACCGGCGAACTCCTCGACCAGACCTACGGCTCCTCCGGACCCATCACCGTCGCACTCAACGAAGGCATCTTTGCCGGACTGCGCATCGGTCTCAAAATGATGCAGGCTGGCGCCACCTACCGCTTCTACTTCCCCAACGAAATGGTCTTCGGCGCCAAAGGCAGCCGCGTCATCCCGCCCTATACCTCCATGATCTACGAAGTGGAACTCCACGAGATACATCTGGATTAGGGACCTGTGATCCGTGACCTGTGATCCGTGACCTGATTCGTATCACCGTTCACAGGTCTCCGGTCACGATCTTCAATTTAACTCCCATTATGAGAGCGAAGAAAAATATCGATGTAGCGCTGATCTACGACTTCGACGGGACTCTGGCGCACGGCAACATGCAGGAGTTCGGCTTTGTGCAAGCCATCGGCAAAGACCCCGAAGCCTTCTGGAGCAAGACCGCGGAACTGGCGGTCAGCAACGACGCCAGTCCCATCCTCTGCTATATGTACCTGATGCTGCAGGAGGCAAAAGCCAACGGCCTCTCGCTGAAACGCGACGCTTTCCGCAAGTTTGGCACCAAGATAGCGTTCTACCGCGGCGTAATCCTGTGGTTCGACCTCATCAACCGCTACGGCAAAAGCATCGGACTCAACGTGAAACACTACATCAACTCCTCCGGGCTGAAAGAGATGATCGAAGGCACCTCCATCGCCAAGCGATTCGAGAAAATCTACGCCTGCTCCTTCCTCTACAACATCGACGGCGTCGCCTACTGGCCCGCCGTGGCCGTCGACTACACAACGAAGACTCAGTTCCTCTTCAAAATCAACAAGGGCATTAGCGAGATAAGCGACAACAGCAGAGTCAACGAATATGTGCCCCGCGACGAGCGACCGATGCCTTTCGAGCGGATGATTTATTTCGGCGACGGCGAGACGGACGTACCCTGCATGAGTGTGGTGAAGGAACAGGGCGGTCATTCCATAGCCGTCTACGGCCAGAACGACAAGAAAGCCACCGCCCTGCGGCTGGTCAAAGAAAACCGCGTCGACTTCGCCTGCAAAGCCGACTACTCGGAAAAAGGCGACATCTACCCTACCGTGTGCCGCATCCTCGACAAAATCCGCGCAGACTACAACCTCCAAACATACATGAAATGAAACACTTGGTATTTTTTGTCGCATTACTGTCGGTGGCCGGCGGCGCCATCGCACACGAGTTTTCCGAAGTCTGTAGCTCGGGACAGACACTGTACTACAGTACTCTCAACAACAAAGCCTCCGTCGAATGTGCGGGATCCGGATCCAACCCCTACAACGGATACGTCCGTCCTGCGGGCAACTTGGTGATCCCCGACTCCGTCACCCACAACGGATACACCTACCCGGTCACCACCATCAACTCCCGTGCTTTCTACGAATGCAGCGACCTGCTCTCTGTCATCATCCCCAATTCAGTGACCGCAATAGCTCCGGAAGCCTTCTACGGATGCAGCGGACTCACCGCCATCGAGATTCCCGCCTCGATCACCCAAATCCGCACCAATGCCTTTGCCAACTGCAGCGGGCTGCAATCCGTTGTATTCAACGCCGTTGAATGCACCCAGATGGGAACTACATCGAAGCCTGTCTTTCAAAACTGCACCAGTCTCACCACGCTAACCGTCGGTGCCAGCGTCACCAGCATTCCATCCTACGCCTTCAAAGGTTGCTCCTCTCTCGAAATCATTTTCTCACACAACAGCGTACCACCCACCGTGAACAACGTCAACGCGTTTGAGAATGTGGATAAGAACATCCCGCTCATCGTCCCCGCAGGAAGTCACGACGCCTACGCCGCCGCCTACGCCTGGCGTGAATTCTTCAACATCAGCGAAGAGGGAGAGACTCCTCAGGGCATTACCGATGCCGGTCTCGACAACACTGTCGTCACAATTGCCGACGGACGCATCACCCTCACGGGAGCAGAAGGACATCGCGTCACATTGACCGATATCCAGGGACGCATCCTGCACCACCAGACCGCCACCCCGACGCACACCATCGACGTACCCGCCACAGGCGTGTACCTGTTGCAGGTAGACAACCACCCCGCCCACCGCATCAGCGTGGTGAAGTAAGCAAGTATAAACAGGCCGGCTGCGTTCCGCGATNNGATGCGGAACGCAGCCGGCCTGTTTATAACGATAACTGTTACTAATAGCCCAGTATCTTCAGCATGGACTTGTGGCTTTGCTCCTTGGCGAAGAGCTTCGTGGTGTAGTTGCCCTCTTCGTCTTTGTCGATAATGATGTGCTTGGGCGCGGGGATGAGGCAGTGCTGGATGCCGCCGTAGCCGCCCAGGCTCTCCTGGTAGGCGCCGGTGTGGAAGAAGCCGATATAGAGCGGGTCGTCCTTCTGCAGCTTGGGCAGGAAGATGGCGTTGGCGTGCGAGTCGGCGTTGTAGTAGTCCTCGCTGTCGCAGGTCAGGCCGCCGAGGAACACGCGCTGGTATTCGCAGTCCCAGTGGTTGATGGGCAGCATNNGGCAGCGTGGTGATAAACGAGCTGTCGATCATATACCACAGCTCTCGGTCGTTCTGCTGCTTCTGGTCAAGGATGCTGTAGAGCGTGGCACCGCTCTCGCCTACCGTGAAGGAACCAAACTCAGTGTAGATGTCGGGCTCTTCGACACCACGGTTGGAACAGATATTTTTTATCTGCGCCAGTATTTCTTCGGCCATATATTCGTAGTCGTAGGAGGAAGCCAGCGAAGTCTTGGAGGGAAATCCACCACCAATGTTGAGCGAGTCGAGGTCGGGACAGACCCGCTTCAGGTCGCAATAGACGTTGACACATTTGGCCAACTCGTTCCAATAGTAGGCCGTGTCGCGGATGCCGGTGTTGATGAAGAAGTGCAGCATCTTGAAGCGGAACTTGGGATTCGGCTTGATCTGCTCCTCGTAGAAACTGACGATGTCGTTGTAACGGATGCCCAGTCGGGAAGTGTAGAAATCGAACTTGGGTTCCTCTTCTGAAGCAATACGGATACCTAAATTTAACTGTGCGTTGAGTGTCGAGTGCTGCGAACCGGATTCCTCGGCCTGTGCCTGAAGACACTGATCCAACAGCGCCAACTCGTTCTTGTTGTCGAGCACAGGGATGACATTCTGAAACCCTTCGCCAAACAGGTTGACGATATTCTCCACATACAGCTCTTTCTTGAAGCCATTGCACACAATCACCTTGTCCTTGTCGATCAGCCCCTGGGCATGCAACTCCTGAATCAGGTTGATGTCGAACGCCGATGAAGTCTCCAGATTGATGTCGTTCTTCAGTGCTTCTTCCAACACAAACGAGAAATGACTCGACTTGGTACAGTAGCAATAGTTATACGAACCCTTGTAGTCCGTCTTGGCGATAGCCACATTAAACAGACGTTTCGCACGCTGTATCTGACTGCTGATTTTGGGCAGGTAGGTAATCTTCAACGGGGTGCCGTACTGCTTGATAACCTCCATCAAAGGGATGTCGTGGAAGTACAATTCGCCATCCTCGGTACGGAATTCATCCTGCGGAAAATCGAAAGTCTGATCAATCAGATCATAGTACTTGTTCTTCATGAGGCTGTATTGTTTATAAAATCCGACTCAACTAAATCGGCTACAAAAATACAACTTATTTTAATTACATTGAAAAAAAAATCACAATCCGACAAAGTTGGATTTGCGAATTCAATAAATTATTATTTCAATAATTTACATAATAGGGGCGCGGATGCAGTATGCATCCGCGCCCCTATTATACTATTTCCTTATACTCTTATTGCAGCACCACACGCTGGTAGCAGGTAGCTTCGCGCGTCTCTACACGCACGAAGTAGACCCCTCTGGGCCACTCTTTCGTCGCAATCTCCTGCGTTTCGGCGCAAGACTCCTGCACCGTCATCTGTCGACCCGTGACATCGTAGACCGTGACACGGCGCAGACCTGCCACCTCGACCACAAAGCGGTCGGAAGCCGGATTGGGATAGAGCCGCACAGCCTGTGTCTCGGTCTCGTCGATGGCGTTGGTGACACGGATGGTGATCGCTGCCGATGCCGAGCAGGTGCCCTGGTAGCCCACCACAGAGTAGTCGGTGGTGAAGGTCGGCGTTACCTGGATCTGCGGCCCCGTGGCACCTATGTTCCACTCGTAACGGTTGGCGCCGCTGGCAACAAGCAGCACCGCCGAACCCGCACGCACCTCACTCGAAGAGGCGGCAATCGTGACCTCCGGTGCCTCCAGAACCGTCAAAGAGAGATAGGTAACCTCTGTCGAAGAGGTATGCTCATAGTGCTCCGTACCCACCATATCGGTGCCCACAGGCTCGCCGAAGAAGGTATACTGGCTATGCTGACAGACAGTGTCGGAGAGGTAGACGGTGGGCAGGATGGAGGCCGGCAGGATGATGTTGTCCACCCAAACCGCATCGGAACCCGAGGAGCGCCACCAGTTCTTCTGATACTTGAAGACGAAGGTATGCTCGCCCGCCGGCAGCGGGAAAGCGTAGCGTGTCCAATCGATTTCACCCGACAGCGTCAGCATCTCCTGTCCGTCAATGGAGAAGGAGAACCAGTCGCCGTTGCTTTCGGACGACACCTTGGCGTAGAATCGGATGGAATCGGCGAAATCAGAAGTATAGGTCAGCGACATCTTCGATGAACTCGTGTGTCCCAGCGAACGCGAGGAGCGGACCGCATAACGACCCTCGTACACCTCCAGCGTGTCGATAACCCACGGGTGAGAGTTCATGGAGTTCATGATCTGCGTCAGGTCGCCCGTTTCATAGTCGACAACCATCACATGGGCATAGGAGAAGGAGAGTGTCTGACTGAGCACGCCGCCCTCGTGATCCATCTCAAAGAGGAAAGGGATGCCGGCACTCGGCACCAGATTTTGCGCAAAGGCGATATCGAAGGTCACCGTAACACTGTCGCCAGGTGCGATAGCCAGACCCGTGTAGGGCACCGTCAGCACCGTCGCCGTGCTGTAGGGATGCTGCAGCGACACGGTGGCGCCTACAACAGGGGCGTGACCGTCGTTGCGCACCGTCACCGTCAGGGTGGACGTCTCGCCGGGCTCCACCTCGGGCGACAACGTGGCACGCGCCACCACAGGACGAGGAGCCAGCACATTCACATAGGTGCTGAAAAGCGACGTATCGGTACCCTCTATCATATGCAGGTTCACCATGACACGTGCCCCGTCGGTGGCTGTAGGACTCACCACGGCACGGAAGGCGGCGGCACCCACCAGTGTGTCCAACGGCGACACGGCGGAGAAGCTCTCGTCGCCATCGATAATCAAGAGCTGCGTCAGATCGGTCGAGCTGCACTCCATGGAGAAGGCACTCGACGGAACGGCATCGGAGAGATTGGTGACACGTACCGTGAAGGTGACGGTGTCGCCAGCCACCAGCGGCGCATCGGCTGTCAGGTCGACGACAGACAACGCGGCACCCGTCGGAGAGATGATGCGCACCGTGCGGAACTCAGGCTTGTAGTTCTGCGCCGTCACCGCCAGCTCATAGCTGCCCAGCGGCGTGGTGCTGGGGATATTCAGCTGCGCCGCACCCTGCGCATTGGCAAAGGTGGCGGCAACCAGCGTGCCGTTGCCATCGGTCAGCGCCACGTAGGCGTAAGGCACCGCCGTCACGGAGAGGGGCGCGCTGCCGCGGAGATACGAGCCATTGACCGCCAGCGGCATCTCGCCAGCCTGACCCAGCCAGGGTTCCAGCGAGGGGTCGCCCATCACATGGTAAATCTCCCAATAGTATTTCACGTAGGAGCTGGAGGCGTTGATGTTCTGCACCGCCATGTTGCCAGCCGAGATGATGGCACCCGCCGAGGTGCGCCAGCTGGGACCGCTCTCGCCGTGGGTATGGAACAGCAGGTCGTAGGAACCTAGACGTGAAGCGTCGTAGGAGGTATTCATCGTGTTGGAGATGTTGCTGCGCACACCCACCGCCCAGCAGAAGTCCTGCTCCCAGTAGGTGGAGTTGCTGCCGCCGATATAGGCGACGGCTCCGGCGTTGTTGCCGCGACGCATCAGCGCCTCACCGAAGCAGGTGGAGGTGTTGAAGTGGTTGGTCAGACAGCAGTTGCCAATCATAAACATCGGCTTGCCGTAGTTGAGCAACCCTTCGGCGTTACTGACCGTCAGACTGGGCGTAGCCCATGAGGTCTCCGAACCGTGAGCCGTATAGTTGACCCAGCCCGCTCCCAGGTTGTACTGGCGACGCAGGCTGTCGGAAGTGCCGCTGGCGTTGCTGCTGCCCGTCACGGTGACACCCGTGGGGGCAAACGAGGTATTGTTCTTATAGTAGATAACCGTACTGTAGCCGTTGGCCGCATTGATATAGGTCTTGGCACAGTAGTCCATGGCGGGGTCACCGTAGCGATAGGCGTTATCACTCGAATAGCCGCCGTCGACGCCGGCAATCAGGATGGCGCGCGACAGGTAGGTGGGATCCGAGAAGCCATACTGCTCATAGAGCAGGGTTTTGTTGACCTGCGGCGCAAGCTGCTCCACCGTCTGTGCCGAGAAGCGGCCATAGTAGCAGTCGGGCAGGAAATCGCCATCCGTCCAAGTGGCATAGTAGAGGTCGGTGACATGGTCGTTGTCGACCTGGTTGGAGGCGTTGAATGCCGGAATCTGATCCACGTCGCCCACCAACAAGAGGTAGGTGGGGGCGGGCTTATCGTCGGTAGCGTTGGTATACTGACTCTTGATATAGGCGGCGATAGAGGTGCTGGTGGTTCCCACCTCCGACTCGTCGGTATAGACGATGTCGGTCAAAAATCCCTTGCGACGCTTCCATTCGACGAAAGTGTCCATACGTCCGCGGAACGAGCTATGGCAGACTATCAGGTAGCGCACCGGCGCCGACGCGGCGTTGTCCAGCTTGGCCGTGGGCTGCGACAGCAGCAGGTCGGTCTGCGGCGCAAAGGCGTCACTGTGATAACGGCGCTGCATCTCGCGAGTGGCGCTGAGGTCGGCATCGACATAGTGCAGCACCACCTCCACCTGGGAGTAGAGCTCCACCATGCCCGTCGCCGGATTGTAACGTACCGGCGAGAAGGAGACGACAGCCAGATTACGGTCGCGCGACACACCCATACGGTGCACCTCGACCACAGGGTTTCCACAGAACGCATCGGCGGCATACACCTCGGCGTTGCGCACAAAGACGGCAGCCGATGTGTCGGACTTGCGACGGGCGGGCTGCTGGGGCATCAGCGGCCACTCAATACCCAGCGACGACGCGCTGACGGTCTGCATCTGCGACGCCACGACCTCCACCTGCACTGCGGCGCAGAGCGGGATCTCTATCGTGCGACTATAGACTGGCAGCATGGGCTCACCCACCGTACCCACGTTGGCAAAATCGGCCATACGCAGCTGGGAGTAAAGGGTTCCGTCCACACGCTGGGTATCGACACTCATCGAGGGAGTGGTGAATACCACCCGAGCCTGCTCCATACCCGACGACGGCACCGTGGCAACCTGCGCACAGAGCCATCCGTAGATGGATAGAAAAGCAAAGAATGCAAATATTCTTTTCATACCGTTGTTTAAATCGATTCTATTATTAGTATTGTTTCCTTATTATATATTGCAATTATATATCAAACTCCAGTCCGCCGAAATCCCACGGCGCCTCGATGGTCAGCGGCTGCTTCGACACCGGATGGACAAACGAGATGCTCCGCGCGTGAAGCGAGATGCTTCCGTCGGGGTTGGAACGCGGCGCACCATATTTCAGATCACCCTTGATGGGACAGCCCATGTGGGCCAGCTGACAGCGCACCTGGTGGTGGCGACCCGTATGCAGGTCGACCTCCAGCAGATGGTAGCCACCGTTGGAGACAGCCAACAGGCGATAGTCGAGCTCTGCCAGTTTGGCCTGCTGAGCGTCACCCTGCTTGTGGCCCGCGTCAACGATAAAGCTCTTGTTCAGCCGCTCGTTGCGCACCATATAGTCTGACAGCGTACCCTGCTCCTGCGGAGGTCTGTTTTTGGTGATAGCCCAATAGATTTTCTTTACCTCGCGCTGCTGGATAAGCACATTCATACGCGACAGCGCCTTGGAGGTCTTGGCGAAGAGCACCACACCCGACACAGGTCGGTCGATACGGTGCACCACCCCGCAGAACACATTGCCCGGCTTGTGGTCGCGCTCCTTGATGAAACGCTTCAGCAACTCCGACAACGGCTCGTCGCCAGTCTTGTCGCCCTGCACAATCTGCCCCGGACGCTTGTTAATCGCCAACAGATGGTTGTCTTCGTAAAGAATAGTCACGGGAGAGAGGGCTGAAGGGTTGGAAGGTTGAAGGGTTGTCCTATTAGACCTATTGGACCTATTAAATTCATTACTCTAATTCTCATTTCCCTCCGGTTGCGCTATACAAGCCAGAGGAGTGATAGCATTGCGCACCACATCCTGCAGACCCACCTCGACGACGAAGCTCTTGGGAATGAAGAGGTCGACACGCGATCCAAATTTAATGAAACCCATCTCTTGGTTCTGCTTCACCCGCTCACCTTCACGGGCATAACAGACGATGCGGCGCGCCATCACACCCGCCACCTGGCGGATGAGGATGCGATGACCCGAGTCGAGCAGCATACCCACCGAGCTGTGCTCGTTGAGCACCGACGACTTGGGATAGGAAGCCACGAAATAGTTGCCACGGTGATATTTGTAGTATTCCACCAGACCGTCGCAAGGATAGCGGTTCACATGCACATCGGTACCATTCATAAAGACACTGAGCTGTACACAGTCGCCTTTGATATACTCCTTCTCATAGGTCTCTTCGACCGTCACGACAATACCGTCGGCAGGACTGATGAGCCGCTGCGGATCTTCGGTGAAGACACGACGCGGTATGCGGAAAAACGAAGCCAGCGCCAGCCAGAAAAGCAGCAGCAGCGCGGCGAAGAGATAATGGAACACCGTCCATTGCTGCACAAAAAACGCCATCAGCGCATAAACAGCCAAGATGATGATAAATACAACCAGTATCAGTCGACGACCTTCTTTATGAATGTACATGGGATTGGAATTAATGGTTATTGGTTATTGGTTATGGGTTATGGGTTATTGAGGGTTGGAGGGGAGAAGGGGTGGAGGGTTGAATTGGACTAATTGGTCTAATTAGTCTAATTAGTCTAATTGGTCTAATCACTATTCACTAATCAAAAATAAACATCATATAACAGGCAACGATGGGGATGATGATGAGCAGGCTGTCGAAGCGGTCGAGAAAACCGCCGTGACCCGGCATGATGTTGCCGCTGTCTTTGACACCGACAGAGCGTTTCAGCATCGACTCCACCAAGTCGCCCAGTGTACCGAAGACCGCACAAATCAGACCGATGACCAGCCAGTCGTACCATTGCGGCGTTTCATTGAAGAGCGGACCGACAAAGATGGCCACCAATACACAGCAGACAACACCGACGGCGGTACCCTCCCACGTCTTGCCCGGGGAATGGCGCGCCCACATGGTGTGACGGCCTATCAGCGAACCACCCATATAGGCGAAGCTGTCGCACACCCACACCAGAATCACAGCGGGAAGCAGCAGGTTGTCGCCATTCAATAGCGGCATCAGTCCCAGCGGAAGCGCGATATAGAAGACAGGCAACAGCGTGTAGGCTATGTCGCGGAACGGTTGTTCCGACGGCCGCCACAGCTGCACAACAGCCGTGGCGACAAACGACAGCATGGCGACGGCCAACAGCAGCAGTAGACCATTCCAGCCATGGAAGGAGTCCCCGAACATCAGATGCATTGCCACCAGCGTCACCGCCACGCAGCAGTAGCCCAGCCACTCGGTGGGACTACTCCCCTGCCTTTTCACCATGCGGTAGAACTCAAAGGTGCAGCCCAGTGCCACAAACAGCAGGAAGGCCATCAGCACCAGGTCGCCCATACGCACATTACCCGTCAAGCGGCCGCAGCAGATGGAACCGATAAACAGCACCGCATAGACGGTAGCCGAGGCGGTACGTATCAGAAACTTTTTCATGCTTTCTCCTCCTCTTCCTTCTTCTCCCAAGGACGCGGACCGTAGATGCGCTCCAGGTCTTCGCGGAACAGCACCTCTTTCTCGTAGAGCTGCGACGCCAGCTGATCGAGCTGTTCGCGGTGCTCGACGATAATTTCCTTGGCACGGTTGTAGGCCGATTCAACAATACGGCGCACTTCGGCGTCGATGGTCTCGGCAGTCTTCTCGCTGAACGGCTTGGTGAAGCCGTATTCGTTCTGACCCGTCGAGTCGTAGAAGCAGATGTTGCCCACCTCGGGACTCATGCCGTAGAACGTCACCATGGACTGCGCCATCTTGGTGGCCCGCTCGATGTCGTTCAACGCACCTGTGCTGATGCGGCCATAGACCACCTCCTCGGAGGCGCGACCCGCCATGAGGCTGACCATCTCGTCGAACATCTGCTCGTAGGTGGTAATCTGACGTTCCTCGGGCAGATACCAGGCAGCACCCAGCGCTTTGCCGCGCGGAACGATGGTAACCTTCACCAACGGGTTGCCCCAGCGCAGCAGCCAGCTGACGGAGGCGTGACCGCTCTCGTGGTAGGCAATGGTGTGCTTCTCCTCGTCGGAGAGCACTTTGGTACGTTTCTCCAAGCCACCCACGATACGGTCGATGGCGTCGAGGAAATCCTGTTTCTCAATAATATTCTTGTTTCTGCGGGCAGCACAGAGCGCCGACTCATTGCAGACGTTGGCGATATCGGCACCCGAGAAGCCCGGCGTCTGTTTGGCCAGGAAGTCGCGGTCGACAAAGCCTTCGCTATTGGCGTCGGTGTTGATCTTCAAGCTCTTCATGTGGACATCGAAGATAGCTTTACGCTCTTCGATATCGGGGAGCTCGACATATATCTGACGGTCGAAACGACCAGCACGCAGCAACGCTTTGTCCAGCACATCGGCACGGTTGGTGGCCGCCAGCACGATGACATTGGTGCCACTGCTGAAGCCGTCCATCTCCGTAAGCAACTGGTTGAGGGTATTCTCGCGCTCGTCGTTGGCATTGCTCAATCCCGAATGACCACGGGCACGACCCACGGCGTCGATTTCGTCGATGAAGACGATGCAGGGCGCTTTCTTCTTTGCCTCCTCAAAGAGGTCGCGGACACGCGAAGCACCCACGCCGACAAACATCTCCACAAAATCGGAACCCGACATGGAGAAGAATGGTACATTGGCTTCGCCCGCCACCGCTTTGGCCAGCAGCGTCTTACCGGTACCCGGAGGACCCACCAGCAGCACGCCTTTGGGAATCTTGCCACCCAGGTCGGTATAACGTTTCGGATTTTTGAGGAAGTCGACCACCTCCATCACCTCTTCCTTGGCGCCAGCCAGTCCGGCCACATCCTTGAAGGTGACGTTGTTGGGCGTGCGGCTGTCGTACTGTTTGGCACGCGACTTGCCCACACCGAAGATGCCGCCACCGTTGCCACCACCCATCTGACGACGGGCGAAACCGCTCATCAGCAGGATGAAGACAATGAAAATCAGCATCGGTCCCAGGAAACCCAACAACTCTTTCCACGGGTTGGAGCGTTTCTCGGGCACCATCTCGACACGGTGGCCGGTGCGGGCCTGCACCGAGTCGACATCCTTTGCAAAACGGTCGAAGGTAACGAAGTCGTAATGGTAGAAACCCTGTGTAGGGGTACGACCATTGACGACGGCGCCACGGATATCCCTATAGGTCACCGTGTCACGCTGCACCGCCTCGGGCTTGATGTGAATCTCGGCAAACTCTTGGTTGACGATAATAATCTTGCTGTAGTCCTGACGCACCAAGATAGGCTCCAGCCGCTGCCAGTCGATTTTCTTCTCGGTCGGCGAATCGCCACCCAACAACGAGTAACCGAACGCCACCAGCAGGACGGCATAGACAACGTATAGCGCTATCGTGCCGGCACTGGGCTTCTTCTTCGGCGGCTGTCCGCCAGGCTGCTGGTTGCGCGAATTGCGCGGAATCAGCGGATTTTTCTTACCCTGTTCAGGTCGCTGCTCACTATTATTGTTTGTTTCCGACATATTTTCGTTTTCAATTTCTTTTGCAAGATGTTACAAATTATTCTTCTATCAATTCTGCCTTCAGCGAACGCAGTCCGTCAACATCCGACAGTTCGACACGCACGTAGCGCTCCGGCAGCAAGGGCTCCACCAGCTCGGGCCACTCGACAAAACAATACTGGCCACTGTAGAAGTACTCCTCGCAGCCAATGTCGTAGGCCTCTTCGATACGCTTGAGGCGATAGAAGTCGAAATGATAAACCGACCCGGCCTTGGGCGACGTGTATTCGTTGACGATGGCGAAAGTGGGACTGCACACATTGTCGGTGACACCCAGACTGTCGCAACACGACTTGATGAGGGTCGTTTTACCCACTCCCATCGAAGCGTAGAAGGCAAAGAAACGCGCCTCGGGGAACGCCGACAACAGCCGCTCCGCCACCTGTGGCAG
>LXOW01170153.1_pt1 | contig 13363 bp, 9 predicted proteins | sample 1368591 | NCBI WGS metagenome assembly LXOW01 (sample SAMN04884650, study PRJNA319009) | bovine gut metagenome | isolation source: Cow rumen | host: Bos taurus | place: Italy: Legnaro (PD) | collected 2014-07-09
CTCCCGCACTTCCATCTCCACCAGCTCCAGCAGCTCGTCGTCGTCCACCTGGTCCACCTTGTTCAGGAACACGATGATGTAGGGAACGCCGACCTGACGGGCCAGCAGGATGTGCTCACGGGTCTGGGGCATGGGGCCGTCCGCCGCGCTCACCACCAGGATCGCGCCGTCCATCTGAGCGGCGCCCGTGATCATGTTCTTCACGTAGTCCGCGTGACCCGGGCAGTCAACGTGGGCATAGTGACGGTTCGCAGTCTCGTACTCCACGTGGGCGGTGTTGATCGTGATGCCGCGGGCCTTCTCTTCAGGCGCCTTGTCGATCTCGTCGTACCGCATGGCCACCGCTTCGCCGGACTGGGCCAGCGTCATGGTGATCGCCGCGGTCAGAGTGGTCTTGCCGTGGTCCACGTGGCCGATGGTGCCCACGTTGACGTGGGGCTTATTCCGTTCAAATTTTGCCTTTGCCATTACAATACTCCTCCAAATGATTTTTTTGTTTTCTCACCCGCAAACGGATATTGTAACGGCTGCGGGTATATACCGAAAGGATGGAGCGGGTGAAGGGAATCGAACCCTCGTGACCAGCTTGGGAAGCTGGAGCTCTGCCATTGAGCTACACCCGCACATTTCCACGGTACGCATTATTTTAACCGTTTCTCACCGAAATGTCAATGGATTCTTGCGGCTTGGAAGGCTATATTTTATTGACCCCAAAAGTCACTCACGCGCGGTGTAGCCGCGCGCACGTAAGCGACACTGGAAGAACGGCAGGCTTCTAATACGTCAAACGCAGCGACATGCGCGGTGCGTTTGACACCCTGCGGGTCCTGGTCGCAATCACAGATTGCTCCCCGCTCCGCTGCAAACATGCCGCTGGCATGTTTGTTTAACGCATCGCGCGCCCGGTGGCCCGTATGGGACATAGGCAAGAGCCGCAAGCGAAGCGAACGCGGAGCCTCAGGCTGACAAAGTCGAAGATTTCGTCAGCCTGAAAGGGCGTCAGCCAGTAAATCCGCCCTGATTGAAGGGGGGCGGGGTGTCCGGGCCCTCGGTGCCCTCGGGCTCCGGGGTCCCGTAGGGAGCGGGAGTAACGGCGGGCTCGTCCGGATTGTTCTGGGTGGGAACGAATATGGTGGCGTTGGGAGACGGAGAGGCGGCCACGTAGCCCACCTCGTGGGGGGAGATGACCACGCCGTTCTTGCTGTACAGATAGATGGTCACGCTGTCCGCGCCGCGCCCCATGTACTGGGTGGCCTTATCTATGATGGCCGTATAGTTCTTTTTGAGCCGGTTCAGCTTGGTGAGCAGGTCCGAGGTGTCCCCCACCTCGATGCGGTAGCCCTCCGGCGTGTACATGCTGATGCCCATGGTCTGGGTCAGATCCACGGTCTTGATCTTGTCCGAGAGGCCCAGCTCGTCCAGGGTAGAGAGCACGTCCAGCATGCTCTGGACCTGCTCGTCCGCCGGGTCGCCGATGCGGCTGCCTTTGTTGGCGCCGGTGATGATGAGTCCCTGGACCAGGGGAAGGCCCGCATAGCTGGATGCGTCGCTCTCCAGCACGATGCCCGCCGTGTCGATGACGGCGATATACTCCTTGTTGGGGCCCCAGGCCACGGCCCCCGCCCGGCCTCGCTCCTCCAGGGTGATGCGGATACGGTTAGGGAACACGTACGTGACGGAGGCATTGAGGTAGGGGTCCTGCTTCAGGTTTTTCCGGGCCTGGTCCAAATCCTGCAGCAGGATATGGGTCTGCAGCTTCAGACCCGAAACGGCGATCAGCTCCTCCTTGGTATAGCGGGTGGTGGCGCCCACGATGTCGATGCTCCGAATGAGGAAGGTGAAGTATCCGGCCAAAAGAAGCAGCACCCCAAGGCCCATGAGCACCAGCAGGGCGTAGAGCCGCTTCTTCATCTCCGCTTTTCGCCTGGCCTTGCGCTGCTCGATCTCCAATCGGCGCTGTTTCTCCCTGAGCCTGTCCCGCTCGCTGGCCCGCTTCTGGGCCTCCTCCCGCTCCCGACGGACCTCCGTCTCATTGAGCAGCAACGTGGTGGTGGCCTTTTTGGCGTTCTTACGCTTGCCGTACCGTTCCTTTGGCCGCTTCTTGCGGGGCACGTTCCCCGTCCGGCGGCCGTATCGGTCGAAGGTAAAGGTCTCCTGGGAGTCGTGCGATGGCTGATCCTCGTCCGGCTCCGGATAGTCGTCCCCGTCGCCGTCCTCGCAGTCAGGGGTCGCCTCATCCTCCTCGGGCGCGGCCTCTTCCTGAGCGGCCTCCTCTGCGGCTTCCGCCTCGTCCTCTTCGTCATCTGAGAACAGGGAACCAGCCGAGGGGGTCTCCTCCTCGTCATCGTCGGCAAACAGGTCGATATACCCTTCCGGCTTCTTCTTTTTCTTTTGACGTTCGTCCTTCACCTAATCGTCCTCTCTGCGTATGGCCGCCCCCACGCTGCGGAGGGTGGCCGCAAAATCCATATACCCACGGTCGATGCGCTCCGCCCGCTCCACCACGGTGATGCCCTCGGCCCGAAGCCCCGCCAGCGCCAGCGCCGCTCCGCCCCGAAGATCGTGGGCCGTGACCGTGGCCCCATGAAGGCTCCTGACCCCCCGGATCACCGCCGTCCGGCCCCGAAGATCGCAGTCTGCCCCCATGCGTACGAGCTCCGCCCCGTGGCGGAACCGGTCCTCAAAAACGTTCTCCTCCAGCACGGAGGTCCCCCTGGCCACGGTGCACAGGGCAAACACCTGGCTCTGCAGGTCCGTCGGAAAGCCCGGATAGGGCAGCGTCACCAGCCGCCGCAGCGCCCGGGGCCGCTCCGATCCCTCAATGTCCAGGTCCGTTCCCTCGATCCGGATGCGGCAGCCCGCCTCCCGCAGCGCCGTGATAAGGGCGGACAGATGCTCCTTCCGTGCCCCTCGGATCAGCAAACGACCGCCCGTGATGGCTGCCGCAGCGAGATAGGTCCCCGCCTCGATCCGATCCGGCAGGAGGGTGTGGGCCGTGCCGTGGCCCCGGCGCCCGCCCCGGATGCGGATTCGGGAGCTGCCCTCCCGCTTCATATCAAACCCCGCTCCATTGAGGAAGGCCATGAGATCGTCGATCTCCGGCTCTCGGGCCGGGTTCACCAGAACGGTATCCTCCTCTGCCCCGCAGGCCGCCATGATCAGGTTCTCCGTGGCGCCCACGCTGGGGTATTCGAGGGCGATCTCTCCGCCGCCTCTGGGACGTCCCAGGCAGCGGATGCGCCCGGACGTTTCGTCCACCTTCACGCCCATGGCCCGAAAGCCCTTGAGATGCAGGTCCACGGGTCGATGGCCGATGTCGCAGCCCCCGGGGTAGGGCGCCTCCGCCGCCCCAAAGCGGCCCAGAAGGGGTCCCAGCAGAAACGCCGAGGAACGGATGGACCCGGCCAAGGATTCCGGCAGCTCCGCCGTTCGGGCGCTGCTGGCGTCGATGCAAAGCCCATCCGTCTCCCATTCCACCCGACAGCCCAGGGCTCTGAGCAGCCCCGCCATGTGCTCCACGTCCGTGAGCCGGGGACAGTTGCCGATGTGCACCGGCTCCGGCACCAGCATGGCCGCCGCCAGAATGGGCAGGGCCGCGTTCTTGGCCCCCCGCACAGCGATCTGTCCCTTCAGGGCATGACCGCCTTCGATGATGAGTTTCGCCATAGGTCCCCTCCTTCTGCCCGCATACACCATGATATGCTTCAGAAGAAAGGGCTGTGCAACGCTTTACAAGTCTATATCCCGACTGATGTTCAGCAATATGCCCATGGACACCATGAACACCAGCAGCGACGAGCCGCCCGCCGAAATGAAGGGCAGAGGCTGCCCCGTGGTGGGCGCCAGGCCCGTGACCACGGCGATGTTGATGAACACCTGCAGACCGAACACGATGGATATACCGGCGGCCATGAGGCTCCCGTACCGATTCCGGCACTTCAGAGATATCCGCATGCCCCGATAGACGATCCAGGCGTAGAGCAATATCACGATGGCGCCGCCCACCATGCCGAACTCCTCGCAGATGATGGCGAAGATGAAGTCCGACTCGCCGTAGGTCATGTACAGCATCTTCTGATAGCTGTTCCCGAGGCCCTTGCCGAACCAGCCGCCGGAGCCGATGGCGTAGAAGGACTGGATGAGCTGATACCCGTCTCCATGGGGGTCCTGGAAGGGGTCCCTGAAGGAGGTGAGTCGGGCGAGGCGGTAGGTCGCCGTGGTGGCCAGCACGATGAACAGCACCACGCCGATGGCGCCGACGATGAGGATGTACCGTTCGTCCATGCCGCCCACGTAGAGGAGGATCGCGCCGATGCCGGCCACGATCACGGCCATGGACATGTTGGGCTGCAGCATGATGAGGCCGGCGATGACGCCGATGACCAAAAGCATGGGGGCAAGGCCAAAGGTGAACGTACGCATCTCGTCCTTATGCCGGGCCATGTAGGAGCACATGAAGAAGATCATGCCGAACTTGGCCACCTCCGAAGGCTGGATGGACACGCCCGCGAATCGTAGCCAGCGCCGGGCGCCGTTCAGGGTAGCCGCGCCGGTCTCGCCGCTGCTGCCGATGAACAGCACCATGATGAGAAGGGCCACCGACACCAGCAGGAACATGAACCGGAGCTTGTCAAGATACCGATAGTTCACCCGGGACGTAATGAGCATCAGGGGGTACCCGATGGCCATGTACATGAGCTGCTTCTTCAGATAGAAATAGCCGTCCCCGTTCTGGGTGTGGATGGCGTAATAGTAGCTGGCGGAGAACACCATGACCAGTCCGAAGGCGCACAGGATCGTGACCACCAGCAGGATCGAAAAATCTATGCTGCCCGTCTGCTTCTTGTAGAGGATCAGATTGTTTTTTCTGGCCGCAGTCTCCATGTCTTACTCAAATTTGGTCACGATGTCCTTGAATACCCGGCCCCGCTGCTCGTAGTTGTCGAACATGCCCCAGCTGGCGCAGGCGGGAGAAAGGAGCACGTTGTCGCCGGGTTCGGCAAGATCCCGGCACTTCTCCAGGGTCTCCCGGAAGGTCTCGCACCGATAGCAGATGCTCTCGAACCCGTGGCGACGGGCGGTCTCCATGATCTCGTCCGCGGTCTGGCCCAAAACCACGCAGGCCTTCACGTGGCTGCCGGGAAGGGCGTCGAATACCTCCTCGAAGCCCGTGTGCTTGTCGTAGCCGCCCAGGATGAGGACCGTGGGCCGGTCCATGGCCTCGATGGCCTTCACGGTGGAATCGGGGTTGGTGCCCTTGCTGTCGTTGATGTAGCGGACGCCGGAGCGCTCGCAGACGAACTCGATCCTGTGCTCCACGCCCCGGAAGGTCCGCAAGGTCTCCGTGATGACGTCCTTCTCCACCCCCTGAGAAAGGGCCAGCAAGGCGCAGAGCATGGCGTTTTCCAGGTTATGGCCGCCGGGGATGAAGATATCCTTCCGATCCATGAAGGGCGTGTCCTGGCCGTTCCAGCGAAGCACGATGGTGTCCCCGTCCATATACATGCCCTCAGGCACCTGCTCCTTGCGGGAGAAGTACAGGACCCGGGCGGGGGTGAGCTTGGCAAAGTCCCGGACGATGGGATCGTCCCAGTTCAGCACGGCGAAGTCCTGGTTGGTCTGATTGTCGAAGATCTTGGCCTTGGCGGCGATATACTTCTCCATGGACCCGAACCGGTCGATATGGTCCGGGGTGATGTTGCACACGCCCGCGGCCCTGGCGTGGAAGCGGACGTTGCCCTCCAGCTGCAGCGCGGCGGTCTCGGCCACGATCACGTCCCCGGGCTTGGTCTCCATGGCGTGGGCGGAGATGGCCACGCCGATGTTCCCCAGCACGAAGGTCTTACGGCCAGCGGCCTTGAAGATCTCACCGGTAAGGGTGGTGCAGGTGGTCTTGCCGTTGGTGCCGGTGATGCAGACGAAGTCCGCCTTGGAATACCTATACCCCAGCTCGATCTCCGAGATAACCTCGATGCCCCGCTTCTTGGCCTCCACCATGAAGGGCCGGAAGAAGGGAATGATGGGGCTGGGGATCAAAAGGTCCACCCCGTCCAGCAGATCCATGGGATCGTCGCCCAGCCTGACCTCGTAGGCGATGCCGGAAAGAGCGTCGAAGAGGCCCTTGATCTCCGGCTTCATGTCGTTGATGATGACCCGGTATCCGTTCTCATACAGGAGCCGGGCGGCGGCGATGCCGCTCTTGGCCATGCCCACGATGAGCGCTGTTTTTTGTTGTGCCATACTAAATACCTCGCTTACTTTGTAAAGATATAGATGCTCACGGCGCAGCACACGCCGGTGAGGAGCATATACAGGGCCGTGATCCTGGGTTCGCTCATGCCCATCAGCTCAAAGTGGTGATGGAGGGGCGCCATCTTGAACACCCGCTTGCCCTTGCGGAGTTTATAGGACAGCACCTGGATCATGACGGACAGGGCGGAGAGCACGAAGGGCATGCCCATAAGGATCAAAAGCAGGGGCGACTTGGACGACAGCGCTTCCATGGCAATGGTCCCGCCCAAGGCAAGGGACCCCGTGTCCCCCATGAACACCCGGGCTGGGTAGGCGTTGAACAGGAGAAAGCCCATGAGGGCCCCCGCTCCCGCCGCCGCGTAGACGGCCATGCCGCCATAGTTGGCGCTGCTTCCCGTCCAGCCCGCAAAGCCCCCCGCAAGCGGCATGAGGCCAAACAGCAGTACGAATCCCAGCTGGACGACCAGGGATGTCCCCGCGGCGAGGCCGTCCAACCCATCCGTCAGATTCACCCCGTTCATGGAACCCATGAGCACGAACAGGGCGAAGGGGATATAGAAAACGCCCAGATCCCAGCTCCTGCCTGAAAAAGGCAGCATGATGGCGGAGCCCACCCATTCGCTCTTATAGAGCCAGGACGCCGCCAGCAGGGAGATCACAAACTGGAGCAGCACCTTCTGATAGGGCAAAAGGCCCATGCTGGTGCCCGTGCTGATCTTGATGAAGTCGTCCAAAAACCCCATGAGGCCGCACAGGACCATGACCAGCAGCACCGGCAGCACCAGAGGAAACCCCTCCCGCACGCTCAAAAGGGCGGCCAGCAGCCAGCCGAACAGCAGGAACACGCCGCCCATGGTGGGGGTGCCCGTCTTCTTCAGATGGGATTGGGGCCCCTCCTTGCGCTCCGTCTGGCGGAAGTCCATGCGCTTAAAAAATCGGATCACCACCGGACCCGGCAAGGCCGTGAGCAGGAATCCCAGCAGTCCCGCCAGCAGCAGCTTATGTACCGAGGCCATGGGCGCCCTCCCTGAGATAGTCCTCCACGATCTCCCGATCGTCAAAATGATGCTTCACGCCGTTGATCTCCTGGTAGGTCTCGTGGCCCTTGCCCGCCACCACGATCACGTCCCCGGCCTGGGCCATATCCAGGGCGTAGCGGATGGCCATACGCCTGTCCTCTATGACCACGTACCCGGCGGCGGTCCGGCGGATGCCCTCCTCGATGCTGTCGATGATGGCCATGGGGTCCTCGGAACGGGGGTTGTCGCTGGTCACCACGGAGAAGTCCGCATGGCGGCCGGAGATCTCGCCCATGATAGGTCTCTTGCCGTGGTCCCGGTCCCCGCCGCAGCCGAAGACCGAGATGAGCCGATTCTTCGCAAAGCCCCGGGCCGTAGTCAACACGTTTTTCAGGGCGTCAGGCGTGTGGGCATAGTCCACGTACACGGCGAAGGGACGGCCAAAGGTATTGGCGGCCTGGAGCCGGCCCACCACGCAGGGAAGCTTTTCAAGGCCCCGGCGCACGGACGTAAAGGGGATGCCTGCCGCGATGGTCAAAGCCGCCGTGCCCATGGCGTTGTAGACGGAGAACAGGCCCGAGATCTGCAGATTCACCCGCCCGTCCCCCTTGGGGGTGAACAGATGGAAGGAGGCCCCGGCGGTGGTGATCTCGATACCTTTCGCGTAAAAATCGCCGCCCCTGTATATGCCCATGGTCCACACGGGGCAGGGGAGCTCCTCGCTCATGTAGCCGGCCGCCGGGTCGTCGTCGTTGACGACGGCCAGCTCCGTCTGATAGAACAGCTTCTTTTTGGCCGCCCTGTACGCCTCAAAGGTCTTATGATAGTCCAGATGGTCCTGGGTCAGATTGGTGAACAGGGCCGCCTTGAAGCGGATGCCCGCCACCCTGTTCTGAGCGAGGGCGTGGCTGGACACCTCCATGATGACCAGGTCCACCCCATTATCGACCATGTGCCCAAGGAGCCGGAACAAATCCACGGACTCGGGGGTGGTGCGCTCCGTCGCCACCACCTCATCCCCGATCAGATTGTGGATGGTGCCGATAAGCCCCACCTTGAGCCCTGCTTCCTCCGCCACAGCCTTCACCATGTAGGTGGTGGACGTTTTGCCGTTGGTGCCGGTGACCGCCAACATGGTCATCTTCCGCTCCGGATGACCGAAGAAGCAGGCCGCCGACCGGGCCATGGCCTCCCGCCCGTCCGTGACCACCAGCTGCGGCACGTCTATGGGCAGCTTTTCCTCCACGATCAGGGCCGCGGCCCCCTTGTCCACCGCCTGCTGTGCAAAGCGGTGACCGTCGGCTTTCTCCCCGCGAAGACAGCAGAACAGGGCCCCCGGCGTCACCTTCCTGGAATCATAGGCTACGTCGGTGACGTCAGTATCCCTCTCGGGAATGCTCACGTGCAGCTCTTCAGCGATCTTGGATAACAGCATATCTTCTCCTTGTCATTCGGCGGCCACGCCGGAAAACTCCACGCGGACCGTGGTCCCCTTGGGCACCTCCGTGCCCTCCGGATACTGGACCATGGTCACCGTGCCCGCGCTATTGCTTCGATCATAGTCCATGACGAGCCCTGCCTTGGTGAGGGCGTCCAGGGCGTTGATCCTGTTCTTGCCCTCCAGCTTGGGCACCTTGGTCATCTCGATCTCCTCGTCCTCCCCCTGGAAGGTGGTCCAGGCGGTATACAGGATCACGGGGCTGCCCTTGACCACCATATTGCCCGGGGCCGGGCTCTGGCGCTGTACGGCGGCGGCCTTCTCCGTCTCCATATAGACCGCGTCGAGGCCCGCGCTCTTCAGAGCGGCGGCGGCCTGCTCCACGGTCATGCCCCGCACGTCCGGCACAGACACGGCATTTTCGGTCCGGTCCATAGGCACGGAGAAGTACGTAAGGACATTTCTCAGGACCTGCTGCACGTAGGGCGCGGCCACGGTGCTGCCGTAGACCACAGGGACCTGAGGTTCGTCCACGATGATCATGCAGAGGTATTCCGGATCGTTGGCCGGAGCAAAGCCCACGAAGGAGGCCACCAAAAGGGTGCTGGAAACCTTGCCGTTCTCGTCATACTTCTGGGAGGTGCCGGTCTTGCCGCCCACGCTGTATCCGGGGATGGCCGCGTTCTTGCCGCTGCCGGAGTCCACCACGCCCGTAAGATACCTGCGGATCTTCGCCGAAGTATCGGCGCTGATGACGCTGCGGACCACGGTCTTCTCGTTGTGCTCCAAAACGGTGCCGTCGATAGCCGTCACGTCCTGGACGTAGTAGGGCTTCAACAGGTCTCCGCCGTTGACGGCGGCGCATACGGCCACAGCCATCTGGAGCCCCGTACAGGAGATGCTCTGGCCGAAGCCGATGCGGGCCAGGTCGGTATCCCGGATGTATTTGCGGTGAGTCACCTTGCCGGTGGTCTCGCCGCCGATGCCTACGCCGGTCTTGTCGTTCATGCCAAAGGCGTAGATATACTCATAAAACTTATCCGTGCCCATCTTGAGCGCCATGGACATGAAGGCCGGATTGCAGCTGTTCTGCACCGCCTGAGCCAGGGTCTCGCTGCCGTGGCCTTTGGTGCGCCAGCACTTGATCTTCTGCCCCAGCACGGAAAGATACCCGCTGCACTTGAACGTGGTGCCGTCGTTCACCGTGCCGGAATCGAGAGCCGCCGCCAAAGTCACCACCTTGAACACGGACCCGGGCTCATAGGTCTCGGTGACCATCCGCTGCCGGGACAGATCCAGCAGCGTCTCCGCGTCCGTTCGGGGCGGGTTGTTGGGGTCGATGGTGGGATAGGAGCTGATGGCGTAGATCTCGCCGGTCTTGGGGCTCATGACCACGCCGTAGGCGTACTTGGCCAGGTTCGTCCTAGCCGCCTCCTCCAAAGCGTTCTGCAGAAAGCCCTGGATGCCCGTGTCCACCGTCATCTGGACCGTGGCGCCGCCGATAGGGGCGATATAGGAGCTTTCGCCGCCGGGGATCTCATTGCCGTCCCGATCCGTTTCGGCGATCTGCTTTCCGTCCACGCCGGAGAGGATGGTGTTATAGCTGAGCTCCACGCCGGTCTGACCGTCGCCGTCCACGTTGGTGAAGCCCAAAAGCTGGCCGAACAGATTTCCTTCGGGGTAGTTGCGCTTCACGTCCGCATAGTAGCTGATTTCCCTGTTCACCTGGAAGGTGACCAGCTGGGCGATGACGTTGGACTCCACCTGGTCCTTGATCTTCACCTGCTGATAAAACTTTCCATCCTTCGGGTTGATCTTGGTCATCTTGTTGATGATGGTCTCATAGTTCACGTTCAGCAGCGTGGACAGGATGTTGGCGATACGCTCCCTGTCGGCGTCCTCCGTGATGGCCTGGGGGTTCACGCAGACCTGATAGGTGGTATAGCTCTCCGCCAGCACGTTGCCGTTCCTATCCAGTATCTTGCCGCGCTCCGCCTTCAAAGAAAGGGAGCTCTGCCACTGGCGCTGGGCCATCTTGGCGTACTCCGGCCCCTTGACGATGGACACGTAGTAAAGGTTGATCAAAAGCGCCAGCAAAAGGATCACGGCAAAGGAGGAAGCCACCAACAGCTTCCGGCGAAGACGGGATATGCGGGGCCGCCGCGCCCTTATTTTTTTCCGCTTTCCTTGCTCCACGATGGTCCTTTCCTCTTCAGTTATCGTACCAGGTCATGACCCGGCCCACGTTCTGGTTGGCTTCGTTGATGGTGGTATAGTCGTTCAGGGTGCTTTGCTCCTTTTTGAGCAGGGAGATCTTTTCCTTGTAGGAGGCGATCTCGCTGTCCAGGGTATGGATCTGCGTATAGATCTTGGCGATCTGAGCGCTGCCGCTGATGGCCAAAATGGCCGTGGCCGCGATCAGAAACACCGCCAGGATCATGAGTATGCGGGAGTAGACGGGCACCTTGGGCCGCTCCTTCTCCGTTGCCTGCTCCGCCTCGATGTCCTTCTGCCGGGGCTGGGGATAGACGGGCAGGCTCTCCGCCACCTCCTCCACCATGCGGACCTCCGGTCCGTTCCTATGGGACGGGGCGTAGATGCGCGTTACCGGCGCCACGGCACCCGCATGCTTCTCGGTGTCAAAGGATACTTCCATGGCTCTGCGCCCTCCCTTCTCTATACGTGTTCTTCGTCATTCCTATGCCTTCATCCAGCTTCACAAGGGCTCTGAGCTTGCAGCAGACGGATCGGCTGTTCTGCTGCTGCTCCTGCTCGCAGGCGGTCAGCGGATGTTTCGTCAATATCTTTCCGCAGGGTCTCCGACCGCAGATACATTGGGGGCTCTTAGGCGGGCAGACGCAGGGGTTTTCCGCGGTCCTGAAGGCCGTCTTTACGATCCGATCCTCCAGGGAATGGAAGGTGAGCACCACGATCCGACCGCCGGGCTGCAAAAGGTCTATGCAGCTGTCCACGGCTTCTCTTAGCCCCTGCAGCTCCCCGTTCACCTCTATACGGATGGCCTGAAAGCACCGGCGGGCCGGGTGCTGCTGTTCCTTATATCGGAACTTTGACGGAATGGCTCCGGCGATCAGGTCGCTGAGCTCCGTTGTGGTCTCGATAGGCTTTTGAGCCCGTCGCTCGCAGATGCGCCTGGCGATCAGGGGGGAGAACCTTTCCTCTCCATAGTCCCGGAAGATGCGGATCAGGTCCTTTTCCGTATATCCGTTTACCACATCGAAAGCAGTGAGGGCCGCGCTTTGATCCATACGCATGTCCAGGGGGGCCTCCGTCTTGTAGGAAAAACCGCGGCTGGGCTCATCCAGCTGATAGGAGGACACGCCCAGATCCAGCAGAATGCCGTCTGCTTTGACGATGCCCCGCTGCAAAAGCAAGCTCTTCATGTGGAAGAAGTTTCCGTGAATGGCGGTGAATCTGTCTCCAAAGGGCTTCAGCCTCTTCGACGCCGCCTGAAGGGCCGTTTCATCCCGGTCGATGCCGATAAGGCGGCCTGCCTCGGGCAACCGCTTCAAAATGGCCTCGCTGTGACCGCCGCCGCCCAAAGTGCCGTCCACGAATACGCCGCCTCTTTCCGGCGAAAGCAGGTCCATCACTTCACGGACCATGATGGGAACATGATGAAACTCGCTTCTTTCCATGACGAACCTCCTTTCCTGGACACATGGGCATAGGTCCACATATATATACAGAGTGTATTATATCGCAAGTGGACCCGTTTGTCAGTAAGAAAATGTGATAAGAGCGTGATATTTATTTTTATTGAACAGAAAAAACGAAAAGAGAGGCTGAAAAAGGGGAGGGTGATCCTAAAGGACCATCTTCCCCTTCTTGATATCTTGTTGATCCGTTTATGTTCCGCCCGCCAAGCAGGGGGCCGAATCGCTCAAGAGATGCCTCTCATTCCGGCACGTTGGCAGAGTAGCCGAAGATGATGCCGTCCGGCAGATTCCTCAGAGCGCTCCAGTCCTTCTTAGCGCCGCCCCGATTCAGCCGCTCGCCCATAAAGATCATACAGGCGGAGACGCCGCCGTCCACGTTATAGGCCTGCTGACAGCCTAAGGACTCCATCAGATCCGCAAATTCCACCAGATTCCAACCGAGATTGGCCTTTGGATTGTCGCTTCGATAACCGCCGACCACCACGATAAAATGGCCGGGCTCCTGCATGCCGATGCCCACGCGTGGGTTGGTCTTGTAGAGCCAGTGATTCTCCAAAGCCTTCTTGCCGGTCTTCTCCCCGTTCCGGATCAGGGTGGGCCCAAAGGAAATGACGTTCTCTACGCCGCCTTCAGCGATAAGCTTGGCGGAAGTTATTTTTTCCTTGGCAACCAGCTCAATGGTTCGTTTCTCCGGATGCCACACCATGATATCCGCTTTTTTTCCGTTGTTATAGGAGTATCCGTCCCGGATGAGCACGCCCTTCTTGTCTATATCCATATTCTTTATGTTGTCGCCGGTTACCATCAGAACGGCCTTATATCGACGGGCGATCTTTATGGCGTCCTCCGACGTCATGCCGTTGCGGCTCTCATGGCCGAATCCGGCTCTGAATTCGTCCGCCCGCATATGAATATCCGCTACGTAGTAGGGAAACTCCATCTTGGAGACGCTGCCCGTATATTGGGTGATCTGAATG
>LXOW01412042.1_pt1 | contig 13362 bp, 6 predicted proteins | sample 1368591 | NCBI WGS metagenome assembly LXOW01 (sample SAMN04884650, study PRJNA319009) | bovine gut metagenome | isolation source: Cow rumen | host: Bos taurus | place: Italy: Legnaro (PD) | collected 2014-07-09
ATGTAGCGAGGCGCCGTTGGGTCGCTTTCGAAGAGCGTCAACTCGAAGTTGCCGGTCTCCGTGACGTTGGTAAGGTTTGACCAGACGACGGGCGAGCCGCCGCTCTTGGTGACGCGAACCGAGAGCGTGCAGTCGTCACCCGGGAAATAGCCGAGCGTGCCGCGCACGACAAGCTTGTCGCCGCCTGTTCCGTTGACGTCAGTGATGGTGACGGACGGCTCGAGAGTGGCCTTGTAGACAATAGTATCCGACCAGAGCGGGAAAGAGGTCCCGTCGTCGAAGTAGCACCGGAGAACGCAGGCGTCTTTGGTCCCCCAGTTGGCGGGAATTGCAGTGACCGTGCACGACGTCGCGCCAGCCGCGACCGTGGCGACCGTCTCCGTCGCGTCCCAGTCCGCCGGGTTGTCCCCGCCGAAGCCCGAGCCGTAGGCGACTTTGAGCGTTCGCCCATAGGGCGCGCCGAGGAAGGTCAAATCAACCGCCGTCAGCGTCGTGCCGGTGAAGCGCTCGACAGTCGTAACCGACGGCCCGACGACATACGAGTCCACCGAGGCGCTCTGCAGGAATACACCATTGCGGACACTGTCGTAAAGCCCTACAGCGCCGTCAGACGCGCGGACGGCCGGCGCAAGCGCGGCAGTCAGCGCAGCGCCCTCGTCGAACAACACTGAGTAAATGCGATGGTGCTGAGCCGTTTCGTTGGCATCAACTTCCGTCGCCGACTTGCGGTCGGCAGCAATGGTCAGAGTCACGGTCGCCGTCTTCGTGGCCGAGCCAGCCAAGGGCGACTGCGTGGCCTTCACACTCCCGTCAGGACCATAAATCGTGTAGGCGTGCTTGTTGTTCTCGTCAATGTAGTTGAAGTCATGCAGGTAGCGGTTCGTGTCGTAAGGGATGGGCGAGTTGCCGCCAACAGCGGACCAGTTAGCAGAGTCCGAAAGGACGTAGCCAAAGCAACCGCTACTGTTGATATAGGCGCCAAAGTAGGTTCCCGTCTTGATTCCAAAGACGCGGTGCTGGTTCACTTTGGTCGTGAACTGGTAGTCCGCCTTGACGTGGGTATTCGGCCCAGGATAGTAGCCGCTGTCGATGTACTGCGTACCGTTGCCTTCGATGTATTCGATGCGGCGCATAGCCGTCACGTAGTCGGAGATTGTCGTGACAGGCAGGACTTCAGACTCGACCTTGCTGTCATCCGGCAGCTCCAGAACGGCCTTGAAGTAGTAGGCCGTGCCGCGCGTGAGACCTTTGACTTGCGCAGGGAATGTTCCAGAGGCGGTGACCGAGTCGGAAACGACGAGCTCGTTGGTCAATGCATTTTCGGCTGTTCCATAAAGGACCTTGAGGGTGGCCGACTGTCCTCCCGAGAGGTTAATGCCATCCACAAGGGACGAGAAAACCACGCAGGTGCCGCCGTTTACCGAGAGGGAGAGTCCCACCGAGCGACAATCCATCACCGAACTGGCCGTCAGAAAACCTGGATTGTTCTGCGTCGCGTAGTTGGCGTCCATCCAGTCAGAGGAAGTCTCTCCCGTGCGGACGCGGATCTCGTCGACGGAGAAGTTCATAACCGTGCTCCCCTGGTCGGTTCCGTTGCGTCCCGTGAGCGCCATGCCGGTGGAGTCGAAGTCGACCGCGACCTTGTCCTTCGTGCCAGCCTGGTTCGATCCATTGACGCATGTGCGGGTCGCGAAACTCTTCCCGGAATTCGCCCAGACCCCGGTCACGAACCGCCAGTCGGACTGGCTGGCGNNGTCCAGGAGGCGGTGTTGGCGGACGCCACGGCGAGGACCGAATTGGCGACGTGGTAGGTTGTGCCGTTGGGCGAGGGAGTGGCGGACGTCGGGGCGTTGGGGGTCGCGTCGCCCGCGATGCGGCTCGCCGTTGCGCCGCGCCCGGTCGCGTCCGGATAGGAGCCGTCCGCGTTCTGCTCGTTGAAGTGCCACACGCCGACGTATCCGGCGGACGACCAAACGGCATCAGAAGAGACAGAGGGAAGACCGCTCGTCGAGGATGGGCCATAATAGGCGCGAATCTCCGTCGTCGTCCCAGAGAGCGAGGGGACGGAAACCCAGACAAGCGCCTTGTTGGCCGTGGAATCCCACGTGTCGATCTCGTAGTTGAGATTGTTGCCGGCGGCATCCGTGAAGCGCANNGTGAAGCGCAGCTCGTCGGCTGGCGTCGAGAAGTCCGCGAAATCAAACCCGGACACATCCGAGAGACGGACGAGGACGGGGAAGTTCGCAAGCGTTGACCTGCCGGTATAGCCGCTCACCGTGAAATGAATCTTCTTGGCAAAGGGAGACGTGTCCAGTACATCCGCCCGCGCGACCGGCGCGAAGACGAAGAGCGACGAGGCAACGGCGGCCAAAAGGCACAGAAAGGCCAGGCGAAAGCGGGCGCCTCGCTTAAGACTTGAGCATTCGTTCTTTGCAGATTCCACTGCTTGCATCTCCGCGTTTGTCTTTTGCTGGCGGTATTATAGCAAATTTCGCATTGCGGAACAAGAAGATGCCTTGGACAAGGGATGGTTGAGTTGGGTGGCTATAGCCGTGTAGAACGTGTAGAACGTGTAGAAAATGCGGAGCCGCGGCAGATTCGCCGCGCAGGGATTTTATATCTGGGCGCGGTTGCGCCCAGCGCAGAGCCGCGAATGTCTTCATTAAAGTGAAGAATCATTAGTGCGGCGGCTTGACTATTGCCACGAAACATGATAAACTTCATCATAATGAAAATACGAGACATAGGATTGTTTATTTCAAAGCGTCGCAAGGCACTTGGGGTCAACCAGAGGGAATTGGCCTTGCTTTGCGGCGTCTCCGAGCATGCGCTATGCAATCTTGAGCGTGGCGCAGGCAATCCAACCTTGAAGCTTGTCACGGCTGTTGCAGAGGCATTGGGGCTTGAACTGGACCTCAAAGCCAAAGACATGGAGGCGACATGAAGTGCGTTACCGTGTATGTCAAGGGCGTTGAAGCCGGAGTGCTTGCCAAGTTCAAGCGTGGCGGGTATGAATTTCGCTATACGAGGCAGTACCGCGAGAGTCCTCGCCCGTCGGTTGCGTTTTCGATTTCCAAGCGCAAGGCGGTGCATCGCTCGGACGTTCTATTCCCGTTCTTCTACGGGCTCCTTGCAGAAGGCGAACAGAAGCGCATTCAGTGCCGCACCATGCGGATAGACGAAGACGACCATTTCACGCGCCTTGCGGAAACCTGCCGCGAAGGGGCAATAGGAGCCGTGTATGTCCTTCCTCGGTAAGCTCCCAGACACGCTGCCGTTCACGAAAGCCGACCTGCGATTGCCTATGGCAGTGCGCAAGAGCCGTCGCAATTCAATTTCCGGCGTTCAGTCGAAGGTGCTGCTGTCATTCGTCGACGGCGAGTTTGCGGTCGTTGAGTCAGGCGGCGACTTCATTCTCAAGCCAGTACCAGAGGATTCGCTTTCGAGGTTTGCCGCAGACATACCGGCCAACGAAAACTTGACGATGGAAATTGCGTCGCAGCATTTCAGGATTCGAACTGCCGAGAACAAGTGCGTCCGCTTCGCGGACGGAGAGCTTGCATACCTCACGCGAAGATTCGACCGCAGAAATGGCGCGACTGTCAGGCAGGAGGATCTCTGTCAGATAGCGGGACGGAGCGAAGAGACACATGGAGAGTCCTACAAGTACGACTTCAGCTACGAAGAGATGGCGGACTTGATTCGCATGGTCTGTCCGGCATATCGGGTAGAGCTGCCAAAGGTGTTCCGTCAAATCGTGTTCGACTATCTTTTCGGGAACGGCGACGCCCACCTCAAGAACTTCTCCGTCTATGAAAGCGCCCTGGGCGACTATGTAATGACGCCGGCGTATGACCTGCTGAGCACAATGCTGCACTATCCGGGAGACCTGACGTTCATGGCCTTGTCTTTTTTCAAGGATCCAGACTTCATGACGCCGGAGTTTGAGAATCTTGGATACTATTCAACTTCGGACTTCGTCGCACTTGGGAAGGCTTACGGACTGGACGGAGATGCCGTTTGCAAAATACTGGACGAATTCAGGATGCGTCAGGCGCAGGTTGAGTCAATGGTGGGCAGCTCGTTGCTTTCCGAGGAGGCGAAGAAAGAATATCTCCGCATTTTTGCGGACAGACTTGCAATGTTTCGGTGACGAACGCCACGGGGACATTCTTCGCTGAAGCTATGGCGGACGAAATCGCGGGGTGGGGTTGGGGAAAGTTGGAGTGATGAGTTGGAGTCGGAGAATGGAGTCGTTATAGCCGTGTAGAACATGTAGAACGTGTAGAAAATGCGGAGCCGCGGCGGATTCGCCGCGGCTCGTGATTGGCGCAGTTCTCTGCCGACCGCCGATCAGTAGATCATGAACATTAAGCCACTGGGAGTTGGAGCCGCGCCAACACGCAGAACACCCGGGCCGGTGAAGATGTCGTCGCGGACGAACTCCGCCGCCGACTCCGACGAGCCGTATGTTCCTTCGGGCAGATCATCCCACTCGTCAGACTCGTACACGTCGCGCACGGCAAGCGAGGCACAAATCTGGCTCCGAGAAAGCTCAACCTTGCCGAACGCCTCCGCAGAACCGTCGATCCTAAGCGCGGCCCTTTCAATCGCCTTGGCGGCAACTGGCTTGAGCGTAGCTCCAGCGCAGACACGAACAGGAAGCCCAGCCTTGAGCTGTATGCCGTACTCGGAGTTGCCGAGCGCGAGGCAGCCGCCGGCCACGACGATCTCGTCCGCGATGCCCGTCTGGTCGCCGCCGAGCTCGAGGTTGCCCGTGTAGGTGCTCACGAAGCCGCCGGGCGCCGTCACGGCCGCCCAGATCCGGTTCGTGGCGTTACCCCATGCGCGGTTCCAAATGTAGGCTGGGTGAGTGGAGTCACCGAGGACGAGCGTGCCGTTGTCGTCGCGCTCTGGCACACCGATCGCCGATCCGCTCTGCAGGAGGAGACCGCCGGACTTGATCGTGAGCGTCCGGTCTGCACCGAGATATCGGTTACCTCTCGCCGAATTGTTGATAAAGAGCGAGTTCATGACGATGTTCGTTTCAGTTCCGTGCCTGAGATCGCCCCAACCATCAGAGCACACGACATTGGCGTCCGGTCCAGATCCGGTATCGATGTAGGTGTTCGTCCGGACGGGCTTGACGAGACGTCCGTTCTCGTCGACCGCCGGAAACTGCAACCAGTCGAATTTATCATTTCCGTTTGCGACCATCCATGGTATGATTGTGAAGTCGTCAGTCGCGCCGGCAACATTGTTTTCACCGTAGCCCGTACCACCTACGGCATGGTCTGCCCAGTCCAGCACGGTAAACATACTGTTCGTGACCGTCTGAACCGCGTTATTGTTGAGCGAGGGATCGTATATCACGATCGTCCCCTTGTCCGTTTGCGCAAGCGTCTTAGCGGTAACAGCGTTGATCGGATGCCCGCTGGCATTCCCCTTTCCGTTCACCAGTGTGACATAATTTAAACCTGCGCCGACGGAAAGCACATCAAACGCCTTTTCGTCCGCGACACCAACGCCCCAGTTCGTGTTTTCGATGTTGTTCACGCGATAGGTCCCGCCGTGCATGTACAGCCCTTTGGCCGGGCCTTGGAATCCCTTCTCTGGGCCGACGCTTGCACCACCGGTGCCAAGCGTGCCGCGGTTCCTTCCAGTGTGTTGCGGCACTCCGGTGGACAAATTGTATGATCCCCAGCCATAGACGTTGGCCGTCACATTGCTCGCGCCAGCCGCACGCATCAGAATGCCGGCAGCAGCACCTGTGATGTCTTCCAGATTAGGTCCGGAGAACTCGCGGATGGTTCCGGCAAAGCCCGAGAAGTCGCCAGGGAACACGATGCCGCCCAAGCCCTTCTTCACAATCTCGCCCGTCCCCTTCCAGATGCCGTTCAGTGCGACCGTGCAGCCGTTGTTATCAATTTTGTACCCTGGAAGCCCCGAGAAGGTCAGCCGGACATTTTGGAGCGTATTCGCGGAGGCGGGAGTGGTTTCCTTGACATCAAAGAATCCACGACACCGCGTGACATCCGTTTCGGACGAGGCACAGTCAATCTCGGCATCACTCGCCCAAACCACGTCGATGGGATAGCCGCCAAGGCGGAGGCGGGTGGACGACTGGGTATTCTCACCATTCGGGCAAACCTGAACATGGACAGGCTCGCCATCCGTGCGCTCAAATGTGAATGTCCAAGGCTCCGTCGCCTCTGCCTGGTTCGAAGCATCTGTGTACTTATAGCGTTCAATGAAGCAGTTCACGGACCGATCCGGCTGGATCTGGCCAATATAGAGACCGCCCACGGTGATGTCAGAGAGGTGGCGGATGTAGAAGTCGCCCGACTTCTCGTAGAATGGCATAATTGCAATGTCGTTTGGATTTTGCGGGAACGAGTCGTTCGTTTCGCTACCGAGTTTCTCCCAACAGTTGGTCCGGGACCAGTCGTAGGAATTGTTCAGCATCGACTCCTTTAAAATGTAGATTGAACCGGCGCCGATCGGCTCAGGAAGAATTACGACTCCCAGAATGTTGGTTATGTGGGAGGCATCCACGCAGCGGACACCGACAATGCCGGGCTTGAGTGCCGTAATAACATTTCCGGAAAGCGTGGCGAAGTGCTCGTTGAGAACTTGATAGGAAGCATCGCCAAAGAGCGTGGGCAGGGCAATCGAGTCGCCGGATCGCATCCTCAACGCGCGCTCAGCCGAGAGGTGATTCACGATATCCTCGACAGCGCTTCCGTCGGAACCAGACGCAATCGGCGCGGAGAAAATCTTCGTGAATGTCCCACCGTCGTTCGGGAGCGCCGCGGAGACGGTAATCTGCGCGACGGCACCGTCCGCCGCAGCGAGGACGTTAGGCCACGAAACTAAGCCAGCGTCCGTGAAGTTCTGCGAGCCGATCTCGTTGCCGCCGTAGGTCAGGATCGCCGTGCAATCGGCGCCATCATAGACTCCGACGACATCGAGCGAGAAGTCAAAGGTCCCATTCCCTGCCGCCCAAGCCGGACCAATCGCAGCAAATGGTTCGGCGCGCGTCATAAAGTCGGTCAACGGAACATAAGTCGTGCGGTTCCATGTGTTTGAAATGCCGATGCGCGCATGATAAGACGTATTAGGCGAAAGGCCGGTCACGCTTAGAGTCCCGTTGACATTGATGCTCGTACTTGTGATCAAGGTTGATGTTCCGACGAGCGTCGAGAAATCATCGCTTTCAGAAACTTCAAGCCAGCGCGTCGTCTCCTCCGAGCCGAGACCCTTGTTTGTCACCTTGGTCGACGCGGAGACTGACGTGTAGCCATGTACGGAAATCGTTCCCGAGGCGTTCGGATAGCCAGGCGTGAGCGTCGTAATTGAAACAGGATCCGTTTCATAGACCTGCTCAATGTCGTTCGTGAGAACCGCGCGAACCCACCACAGCGTGCTGTCGGCAAGGCCGGTCGCGTTGACCGTAACCGCGCCCTTGTCCTTGACCGTCATTAGATCTGCGTTCGTCACGACACCGCTCGTGAACGCACGGTTGGCGCACGACTGGAGCGAAACGACCGCGCTCGACGCTTCTTGTCCGAGACTCGTCACATCTACGGAGAATGTGCCGCCATCCACCGCTGCCGCCGTGTTTTCGATTGTCGCCTCCGGGGCGCGCGGGTTGTAGAGCGCAATCGTCTTCGTCTCGGTCGAGACGCCGCTCGCGTTTCCGGCGTTCGTCGCCTTTACCTTGACATAAACCGTGCGGCTCACGCTTGGAAGGTTTTCAATAATCCCAGTTCCGCGGCCGATGACACCCGTATTGGCGAGGGGGACTTCGTTCACGAGCGCGTCCTCGGAGTAGCCCCAGATGGCGGAGACGTTCGCCGTCTGGTAGCCAGCGCCCGCCCAGGCGACGCGGTAGGAGATCGTCGCTTTATTGTTCTCGGCGTCGTAGACGAGATCTGTAAGCGAAATTGTCGGCTCCGTCGCGCCGCTGCCAGTGCCCGTAGCGGGGTAACGCACGACCACGACGCCGCTACCGCCCGGAGCGCCCATGTATTTTCCTTCGACGGCCGATCCGCCGCCGCCACCGCCACCAAGGCCGTCCGTGCCGGCCGTCGGAATTTCATCGCCGGCGATGTCGCTCTGCATGCCGCCACGGCCACCGCCGCCGTTGCCGCCAGGAGTGGGATAGCCAGTCTTGTCGCCTGAGCCGTACTTTTCGCCACCTCCGCTGCCGCCACCAGCGTACCATATCGATTTGCCTGTGATTAATAGTTCAACTCCGTTGCCGCCGGCTCCGGGAAACTGGGAACTTCCTCTCGATCCCGGACTCCCAGTCCCCCCCGCGCCGCCGCCGCCGCCCGACTCTATTTTGGAATCACTTTGGGAACCAAAAAGACCGATACCGCCGGCACTTCCCTGCCCAGTCATGCCGGAGCCAGCCACGACATTCCAGTGCGTCGACCCACCACCGCTGCCGCCGTTACATCCAGCGTTCTGGGCATTTTGCACGTTGTTGAATGGACCATTTCCACCCGCACCACCGCCGAAAGCAATCGCGTTCGTCGTCGAACCATCGTCCGACGTGATGAAGGAGTCGCCGCCGTTCGTGCCGTATTCGGCGAGATTGCTGGATGGCTTGCCGCCTGCGCCGACCGTGACTGTGTAGGTCGTGCCGCCCAAAAGTTCGAGCGCATTTGTATGGACGAGACCGCCCGCGCCGCCGCCGCCGCCAGCATAGTAGCCGNNCCGCCAGAGATTGCGAGCGCCGTGTCGTGGACGAGACCGCCCGCGCCGCCGCCGCCGCCAGCATAGTAGCCGCCCGGGCCGCCGCCTGCGACAAGGAGCGCCTCGACCGCCGTCACCCCCGTCGGCGGCGTGAACGAGTAGGTCGCGGTGCCTTCGAGGTCGATTTCGAACACATGAACATAGTCGTCGACCACGCGCGACACAATGCCACCCGTTCCGGCACCGCCAACGCCCGCCGTCTTGAAGGTTCCCGTCACCGGATCGGACTCGTAGGCCGTCGGCGTAAGGTCGTTTATGGCATAGATCGCCCACTTGTATTCCGTCTGGGGCGTGAGGCCCGTCACGGTTGCGTTTGTGAACGCGTCTCCCGCATCGAATCCGGACGCGAGGAGCGACCCGGTCGCCGGCTCGGCGCCGCCGACGGGCCAGACCTTGGCGTAGACGTCGCAGGACGTCGCCGCGCCGCCGAGCTGCGACACGGAGCCCGAAAACTGCGCAAACGCCGCGCCAAAGTCGCCACGTGTCGCCGCGACGACGGGCTTGGGAAGCTCAATGAACTCCACGACCTCCGCCTTGGAGAGGAAGGAGGCGCTCGTCGCCTGGTCGTATTCGGCCTTCACCCAGTCGGCCGTCGGAATGAACTTGCGGAGGCGCACCTCGTCCATCCAGCCCAGATAGGGGCGGCTTCCGCCGCTGCCGCCGATATAGAAGTCGCCGGTCGAGTTCTGCGCAGGGGCATCGGCGTAGGCGGCGCCTTCCGTCGGATTCTCTCCATTGAAGTAGATCTTGTATCGGCCTTTGGCCGAATTCTGCGGATCCAGATAGTAGATCAGGTCCAGCTTGTACCAGACCTCACAGGTCGTCTGCGGACTTTTGGGTGTCTTGTAATGGCTGTTGCCGTCCGTTCCGGCCGTGTACACACGGAGCTGGTTGCGGGATGTGTTGTTCAGGTCAAAAACCAGATGCCAGGTCGGATCGTCGGGGCCGAGCTTGCGGCCGATGAGCTGGTTCCACCGCGTTTTGAAATTCGCCGGATGCCGCCACCAGAAGGACGCGGTGAACTCCGGGACGAGTCCGTCGACCGCGGCGCGCTCGGCCGAGTTGGCGGCGCCGAGGGGAACCTGGATGCACTGGGCGGATCCGTTCACGCCGTCATTCGTGTTGATGCGACGCGAACCGCCGATCGCGCCCGCCGCGAGCGGCGAGGAATTCGCCGGCGACGTGCCGTTGAGATGGTTGTCGGTGGAGTCCTTGATCGTCGTCGATCCGGAGGCCGTTTCGCCGAGGTGCCAGACGCCGACATAGTCCGCGAACGGGTTGTTCGCGTTAAGACTCTTGCCCGTCTGGGCCGAACGGTAGACCATCACGAACTGTGCGCCGTTCGTGACGACGGGGACGTTGACCCAGAGAACTGATGTGCCGGACGTGTTCCACTCGTCGATCTCGAACGGGAGGCCATTGCCCTCCATATCAACGAAGCCGAGGTCATCGCCTGTTGTTGGGAAGTTGAGGTCAGAATAGGCGAATCCGGACGGCGACGCGTTCTCTCCTGCCGCGATCTTCACCAGCACGGGGAAGTTCGTGAGCGGCGCGGAGACGGCGTTGCCGCCCACCGTGATCACCGAGGCACGAGAGAAGCCGTTCGGGACGATGCCACGCAGTTCTTCGTCCGTGATCGCCCGTGCGAAAAGCGGCGCGATGACAAAAGCCGCGAGACCAAAGATACCACAGATTTTATTTTTCATACAATATCCCTTTCCAAGTTGTAGACCATTATACCAAAATTTTGCGCGAAGATTGACAACTTCAGAAAAATAGTTGGGGTGTGGCGATGAGTGGGAAGGTTATAGCCGTGTAGAAAATGTAGAACGTGTAGAAAATGCGGAGCCGCGGCGGATTTGCCGCGGCTCTGTGTGAGAGACTGACGCAGTGCGTCAGTAAGCGATGGTCCAAGCGTCAGTAGATGAGGAACATGACGCCAACAGGCCTCACTCTACCCGCCACAAGGAATGTTGAACCATGAACCTGCGTGGCGTAGTTGGCAGATATCCAGTCGGAAGAGGTGTTACCGCGACGGATTCGCATTTCGTCGATGGGGCATCCAAGAAGACCTTTTGGCGCCAAAGTTCCCGTAAGCCCCATGCCATTGTCGGTAAAATCAACTGCTTTAAGATCTGCTTTGTTCAAGACCTGAATCGCGGCATTGTAGAACGCCCCTGAAGCAAAGACCTTGCTGTCGGGGCACCACACTCCAGTCATCAAGCGCCATTCATCCGTTTCATGAATGCCATCCCATTTCCCTTGTGCGTTTGCGCTACCGGCATGTTGGACAATTTGATCTTGCGCGAGAGCAAAAGCATTTCCTGTTGTATCACCGCCGCCCCAAGTGAACATGCGATGGACCTCAACCCAACCGAGACTTGTATCCTTCTGCAATGGTTTGATCCATGTCTCAATCGAGTAGCCGGTCTCGGAGAAGAACCAGTCTGCAGTATTTGATACATCGACCTTCAGGTAGGAGTTGGCGACATGCCAAGGACTGTCGTTTGCCGAAGCCACAACTTCATTTGTCGGGGCATTGGGCATTTCAGCGCCGCCGATTCGAACGGCGGTCGCGCCATATCCGGAAGCGTCCGGATAGGAACCGTCGTTGTTCTGCTCGCTGAAGTGCCAGACGGCAGCATAATTCGCCAATGTCCAGACGCGCTGCGGCGCACGAGCAGGAACGGTCGCACCGCTCTTCGGATTCCAATACATCGTGAACGCCGTTGTCGTGCCGGAGAGTAGCGGCAACGACACCCAGACAAGGGACGTGCCCATGATGTCCCACCTTTCAACGTCATGCGCAAGAAGCGTGCCGTTCGCATCAGCGAAGCGAATATCGGATTGATTGATCTTGTCGTAGTCAAATCCCGAGATGGCCGTCGAGAGACGAACGAGAACCGGAAAGTTCGTCAGCGTCGACGTCCCCTCATAGCCAGACGCCGTGAAGACTAGTCTGGACGCATACGCGCTTGGATCGAGCGTTGTCGTGCCCGTCGTGCTGCAGAGAACTGTCCGGGTCTGGATCGTAGTGCCGTCGGATCGCTGGAAGACGAAGCGTACCCGATAGTCCGTATCGGGAGAAAGTGTGGTAGCGGTCGCGGTCGGAGAGGAAAGGTCGGCGACCGGCGCAGAAACGGAATTGCCGGAGAGGGTTTCCGTGAAGACGGCATTCGCCGTGCCGGCCGTGTAGGACGCGCCCGACAGGGAGAACCCGCCGGAAAGCGTTGCGCCCGTGTCGCTGACGCCGGAAAGCGTCGGAACGGGGAGCGCCGTCGTCGTGAACGACTTGCTTGCCGAGCTTACCGTTTTTCCGCCATAAGTCACCGTGAAGTTCACAGCGTATGTAGTCCCGGGAAGCAAATCATCGACGGTCGTTGCGGCCAAATTCTGCGACGACTTGCTGATCACCCCGACTGGCACCGGGACGCTCGATCCGCCCGCAGGCGTCAAAACGGCAGACACAGGAACATCCCCCTCTACATCGGACTCCACCGTGAAGGTGCCGGACAATTTAACCGTCGAATAAGTCGGCGATGCCGCCGTGATGCCCGTTGCCGTAATCTTGGCTCCTTGGACTTTCACGGCGCTATAGGTAAGAAAGCTGCTCGTCTGCGCCAGATAATTCGCCTTCGCCCAATTCTGCGAGGTTTCAGCGGCACGAATGCGAATTTCATCAATGCCATACGCGGTGTTATCAATTGTATTCATCAGCCAACAACCATTCGCAAATGAGAATCCATTAGCTTGGGTTGCCTCATATTGACAGTTGGCTGCAGGGGTCGTCGTGTCAAATTGATTATTTTTCTCTGCCCACCCGACATAAGCCGCTCCACTAGAGGAAGTACTGCCGGAGGCTTTATAAGTGATTGCGAAATGGCGCCATTCAGAAGCGTGCGTACTCCAGTTTACGGCTTTGACTTTATTTCCGTCTGACGTCGCCCAACCTGCTCCTCTGACTGACCACCGAAGCTTGTTCATGGCAACACCAACCATGAAACCCTTAGAGGTGTTCAATGTATTGACGCTCGCAAACATCTGTTCCCAGTCGCCACCCGGAAGCGCCCAAGATTCAAGCGTAAGACCGGTTGCACCAAAATCCCAAGTCGAAGAAATGGCCTGTGGGATGAAGAGACCGGCCGCATTGTTCGCCAAATAATTTCCGACGCCGTAGGTTGTCGCGGCCGTCGGGTCGGGGGCATTTCCACTCTGCGGACCGACTGCACCAGTGACACCCGAAGAGTCCTCGAACTTTCCGTCGCCGTTCTTCTCGTCGAGGTGCCAGACGCCGATGTAGCCGGCCTTAGTCCAGACATTGGTCGGGTAGACGGACGGAAGGGTGTATCCGGAATCGGGCGCGAAGTAGGCAGTGAACTTTGTATTCTTGTTCGTAATTGCCGGAACGGATACCCAGATGATCGACTCGCCGGACGGGTTCCAAATCGAAATCTCGTAGTCGAGGTTGTCGTCGTTGGCGTCCGCGAAGCGGAGCCTGGAATAGGCGGCCTGCTTCGTAAGCCCGATGTCGTTGTAGTCGAGCCCGCCGATGTTCGTCGCCGAAAAACGGACGGGGACCGGGAGATTCTCGATGGCCGT
>LXOW01242938.1_pt1 | contig 13358 bp, 11 predicted proteins | sample 1368591 | NCBI WGS metagenome assembly LXOW01 (sample SAMN04884650, study PRJNA319009) | bovine gut metagenome | isolation source: Cow rumen | host: Bos taurus | place: Italy: Legnaro (PD) | collected 2014-07-09
GGTGGTGTAGTAGACGCGGGCGTCTTCAGGGCCGCTGATGGTCACCTGCGTGGTCTCAGTGAAAGGCGTGGTGCCGCTGATGGTGGGAGCCGCAAGGGTGTCTGAGCCCGTCGAGGAGCCGCCATTGCCGGAGCCTGAGCCGCCGCCAGGAGTCTCAGAGCCGCCGTTACCCGAGTTGCCACCGTTGTTGCTGCCCGGGGTGTCGGAGCCCGACGAGGAGCCGCCGCTGGAGCCGTTACCGCCGCTTGTGCTGCCGTCGCCCTCCACGTTGAGTGCTGCGCTGACGCAAGGGGAGAAGTCGTAGTTCGAGGTGCTCACCTTGTCCAGGTCGATGACGTAGCCGGTCTGGTTGGCGCCTGTCTGACCGATGTTGTTGAAACCCTCGGTGGTCTTGGGCATGAGGACGATGCCGTAGGCGAAGACTTCGAGGGCATCACCCACTTCGTTGGCGCTCTTGCCGATGCTGATGGTCGTGTCGGTGTCTATCTCCGAGGTGTGACGCCAGTTACCGGTGTTCAGGTCGTGCACGAGGATGGCCTTGGCGATGACTTCGCCCTCTTCGGCACCTGTGTAGGTGGCCACGAAGGCTGAGCTCTCGCTGGTGACAGCTACATTGAGGCTGCGCTTGTAGCTGGGGTTGTTGACGAGGTTGAGGTCGTAGCCCAGGCTGGCCTTGCTGCCGTCGGCGCTGACCTTGATGTTTTGCAGCAGGGTCTTGACGAGCTTGCCGCGGTCGGTCTTGCGGTTGCCGTTGGCGACGAGAGCGGTGCGCCCGACTTCGCCGAGCATGCCGGCCACTTGCGATGCGAGCTTGATTTTGGCACGCTGGCTCATCTGGGCAGCGGTGCGGGGGTTGGCCACGGTGGGCTGATACTGACGAAGGGCGATTTTTCCGTTTTTGCCCTTGTAACCGACGGCCGATCCGGCGCGTCCGGTGAACTGGAAGATTGAAACAATTCTTGCCATGGTTTTGAAATTTTGGTTGGTTAGTAATTAGGTGATTTGGTTAGGTTAAAACTTTGGTTTTTGGTTCTTGTCTTAAGACGCTGCAAAGATACGGATATTATTTTAAACAGCTGACAATTATTTAGTTATATAACTAACTATTTTTTTTATGGCCTTGCACGTGGGGTTGTTTGGAAGTCAGAGGTAAGTCAGTGTTGAGTCAGTGTTGTATCAGTGTTGAGTCAGAGTTAGACGATACAAGAGTCAGTGTTAAGCCGTAAAAAGTCAGAGCTAGGCGGTATTGGTGAGCGGCTGTCCCGCAGCTGGCGGACGAGCCAATCGGCGATGTCGATTTTGGCATTGCGCTCGGCGGCGGTGGCGTTTCTCTCCAAGAGGTCAGAGACGGTCACCTTGCAGAAGATGAACCCCTTGGCCTTCTCCTTCCATTCGCTGTAGCCGTCCACGTCGGGAAAGAGGATGACGGTACGGCCCTCCAGCGCCTTCATCTTGTCAATCGACAGCTGCGACTTGCCGCCTGAGGCCAGCCAGACGTAGTCGGGGAAGCAGGCGGCACCGATGAGGGCCGACTTCTCGCTCTCCACAAGGGCCACCACCTTGTCGCGGTTCATCGACCAGTTGAGCAGATGCTCGCCGAAGAGGCATTGCGTCAGCTGCCAGTCGGAGGGCAGCAGGCCGGCCTTCATCAGCTTGGAGTGGACCCAGTCGGCGCCGCCACCCGATTTCAGCCTATGCCCGTCCTCGCCGTATCGCATGATCTTGCCGCTTCTGACGCGGCCCTTCACGTCGATTTGCCAGAAGATGACCTCCCTCTCCTTGGTGGCGCCGAGGGCATACAGCTCGCCGAGCCGCCTGACGGTAGGGCTGTCGGGCTTGCCCTTGTCGAACAGGCCGCAGAGGAAGCGGACGAAGGTGCTGTTGTAGCTGGCCGACTGCCTGACGTACTGGAAGGGGAGGGTACACAATGGTTGCGGTGGTTTTGGGATGAGCTGCATCTTTGGGATGAAAGGCCGCTTCGCCATACGGTCGACGGGATGGTCCTGGAAGTATTGTGCCGGTGTGTAGTGGTATTGGCATCGGCTCTCATGGTCGCAGCGACCGCAGGTGGGGTCTAATGGTTCACCATTGTCGTCGACGTAGTAGGTGAACGAATGCCGGTCGTGGCAATTCGGGCATTCATGCCGCGAGGCTTTGGTGCGGTATTTTTCCAAGTGGTACATCATTGTCGTTTGGTTTTTAGTGTCCCAACTGTCCCAGGGTGTCCCATCTGTCCCACCTGTCCCGAAGTGTCCCACCTGTCCCTTAAAGGGACAGTGGGACAGTTGGGACTGTGGGACTGTGCGGGATGCTTTATTGCCTCAACAGTCTGTGGACTTTTGATTTGCTCATTTTTAGGCTTCTGGCTATTTCTCGGACGGAGAGTCCTTGTTGCTGCAGCTCTTTGACAGACACAATGTCCAGGGACAGGTCTCCCTCGGTGGGACGCTTCAGGTGCTCCCGCTCCGTGGCGTATCCAATGGTTGTGAACTGCAGGAAGGCGTCGATTTTATCGATTTGGCAGACGATGACGTTCTCGGCATCGTAGACAAACTCGCCGTGGCGGTTCTTCATTTGCTTGATGTAGCGGAGGCCGCTGTCTTTCGCGCTCTGCCCGATGGCGAAGCAGCTGTCGAAGAAGTTGTAGAGCTTCTTGCTGCCCGCCAAGTCGTTGGCGGTGATGGGACTCGACAGGTTGCGCTTGGGCGTATGGGCGATGATAAGCAGCGAGAGGTCGTGCTTCTTCTTGAGGGCCATCAGTCGTTTCATGAGCTGTCCGGCGTCCTCGCCTTGCTCGCTGTTGCAGCACAGCCAGGTCAGGTTGTCGATAATCAGGACCTTTGCCCCGTATTGCAGTGCCGCCGCCTCGATGTTGTTGATCAGAAAGTCCTCGAAATTGGCAACTTCCAACGATTCTCTGTCAATTTCCACCCGATAGAAGTTGTTGGAAAAATGGTACAGATGGTCTTCTTCATCCGTATAGCGCAGCTGGAACTGCTTGTCGGACAGCTCGAAGTCGAAGTACAGCACTTTTTGCGAATAGGAGATGACTTCGCCAATCTGCACGGCATAGATGGACTTGCCGAGGTTGCTGTCGGCGAAGAGGCAACACACCTCGCCTTCATACCAGAGGGACAGCCACAAGGGTGTCGGGTCGGGGCGTCGCTGCGCCTCGATGAGGGTTTCGTTGGCCGTCTTGATGCGGAGCACCCCCACTGTTTCGGGGGTGCTGTCGCGCATCGTCTCGGCGTTGGCCAACTCGTCGCCTATCATGGCGGCATAGTTGCGTTCGTCATCCATTTTTCTGCTCCTTTCTGAATTTTCTGGTCAGTTTGAAGATGACGGCCTTGTGGTCGTCACGCTCGTCGGGCTGGCAGCAGACGTAAGGGCACAGGTTGTAGTCGCGCAGGTCGCAGACGTGGCAGCGTTTCTTAGGGCTGATTCCGTCAGCGGGCACGCAGCGGAAGGTTTTCTTGTCATACACGGAGTATGCTCCGATTTTCATTTGTTGCTTCATAGCTTTGAATGTTTTAAAGGTTAGAAAATTATTGATTATTGATCCGGATCGTCTGTTTGTTTGGCCTCACCCCCGGCCCCTCTCCATGGTGGAGAGGGGAGCCTGCTGGACGCAGAGCCTTTTCGTCGCTTCGCGTCCCCCTCGCCTTGGGGAGAGGGGGCAGGGGGTGAGGGCACTCATCTTCACAAAGTCGGCAAAACGTTGCTGGTAGTCGGGGTCGCCACCAAGGGATTTCATCAAGAGGCGATGGCGGGCGTACAGCTTGCTCACGGCGGCTTGGCTGATATCGAGCATCGGTGCCACGTCCTGTTGGCGCAGGTGAGTGTATTCTATCAGCACAGCCACAATCATCGAGCGGGCGTCTACCAGCTCGGCCTTGCGGCAGTGGGAGAGGAGATCGTCCATGGTCATGCCCAAGCATACAGCAAGGGTGGACAGGGTTTTCTTAGTGATGCGTTTTGCTTTCATTTTCGTCAGAATTTGCTGCGAAAATAGTCCCTTGTATGCACTAAAAACGCACTAAAAACAGTTGGTGCGTTATTAGTGCGTTATTAGTGCAAAGTTTAGTGAAAATCCCCTAATTCACTATAAAACAGATGGAAAGGAATTAGTGCGAGTTGGTTCAAATTGAGAAGGCTTCCTCGATTTCTTTGATTACTTTCTGGGCTGGGTTTTTCGTCGTGTTGAACGATACGGGCAGTTTCTCGCCCTCCGGGCGGCAGAAGATTTGGTGAGCCAGATGCCATTTGCTTCCCAACTTCGTCCTGACGATATAGGCCAAGGCCGCCGTGGTGCCATGCCAGACCACGAAGCCCTTAGGTTGCGTTCGTTTTCCGCAGCAGATGTAAACCCATTCGGCTGACGACACCTCGTAGCTATAGAGCCATCCATTTTTGATTAGGCGATGATAAACGTCGACCCAGTGTTCCTGCATTGAATCGCTATCAAACAACCCGAAATGAGGCATAAGCCCCACGCTCTCGGCGGTTGCCTCTGGCTCTTCGTCGTCGACAAACAGGGCTTCGAAGTTCTCGTGGTCTTGCAACTCATACCTGAGGGCGGTATAGAGCATCAGCAGCATGTCCTCGGCCCGCAGGGTCTCGCGCCGGTTGTCGCCGCTCCCGACGGTACCATGGTGGGCAACTATGTCCTTGTGATACATGCCCATCTTCGTTTCCGATTTCAAGTCAGACATGAACAGACTGTAGGTGAGAGGTCCCTCTACCTCAATGGTCAGGTTGCCGACTTTTTTCTTGTGAGGGAGCTTCAAAATCGTGTCTTCGTTGATGAGGTAAGGGAAAGTGTTCTGAATGCGTTTCATCAGTCTCCCGATACTCACCCATTTTTGGGCCTCGTCGGAACCTTCCAAGTTCATGACTTTTTCAGCATCTTCAAAGAGTTTCACCACCATGAAATTCAGCCTCTTCTCCTCTTTGGGCGATGGGATGTCCACATACGCCGCTTCGGGACGCTTTTTTGTTCGTCCTTGCCGAGCCTTGTCGCTCGCATGGGGTGATATGGGCATGTTTGTAGACACTGCTTAATCCAAGATTTCACGGACATTAGTTGTTTTCATTTTCATAAGTGGGAAAGAACCCCTTTTACCAAGCAGTTCAAAAATAGTGAATTTATGTGTAACAAGAAAAAAAGATGAAGATTTTTTGAAATTTCATTGCAAAAAGAAAAATAAGTTGTATTTTTGCATCATGGGGAAATATAGAGTGATTGAGACAATCTTTTGTTTACACGATGTGTTTTATTGATTTATTCCCGTTTTATGTTTCCTAAAATAATGTATCTTTGTCGCCATAAAACGCCATTGCCATGCAAGAGAGAAAATATCCCGTTGGTATTCAGACCTTTTCGGAAATCAGAAAAGGCGGATATGTTTATATTGACAAAACCGACCTCGTTTGGAAACTGACCCATGAGGCTAAGTTCATCTTCCTCAGCCGTCCGCGCAGGTTTGGCAAAAGCCTGCTTACCACCACGTTGGATTCCTATTTTCAAGGCAGGAAAGACCTTTTTGAAGGCTTGAAAATCATGGAATTGGAGAAGGAATGGGAACAGTATCCCGTTATTCATGTGGATTTGAGCACAGCAAAACGACAGCCTTCTGCAGATGAATTGCGTCGGGTTTTGTTGCTGCTACTTGACACTTTGACGGAGAAGTTCGGGAAAAAGGAGAACGAGAAATCACCAGGAGATGTGCTTAGAGGTCTTATCCGTAGGGCTTATGAACAAACTGGCAAGCAAGTGGTCATCATCATTGACGAGTATGATGCTCCGCTGCTCGACGTGCTTCATGAATCGACACAACTCGATCAGTTCCGTAATGTGATGCAGGAGTTTTATGTCCAACTGAAGGCCAGCGAGGCCATGATCAAGTTCTGCTTTATCACAGGCATCACCAAGTTCAGCCAGCTGAGCATCTTCTCCACCATCAACAACTTGACCAACGTCTCGATGCAGCCCAAGTATGCTGCCATCTGCGGCATTACGGAGGATGAGTTTGCCACGGACATGGCACCCGACATCGCCATGCTGGCTAAGGTGTATGAATGCACGCCAAAGGAGATGCACGAAAAACTGAAACTGCAGTACGACGGCTATCGCTTCTCCGAGGTGTCGCCCGACATCTACAACCCCTTCAGCCTGCTGAAGTGCTTCAACCAGAAGAAGATTGCCAACTATTGGTTTGAGAGCGGCACGCCTACCTTCCTCATCCGCCAGATGCAGCATTTCCGTACCGACATCATGGGAATGGACCGCATCGAGGCCTCAGCCACGTCGTTCGACCGTCCCACCGAGGCCATGACAACGGCTTTGCCCTTGCTCTACCAGAGCGGTTACGTCACCATCAAGGACTACGAGCGGGAGACCGAATCCTACATCCTTTCAATACCCAACAAAGAGGTACGTGTGGGACTCGTCGATGGTCTCATCCCGGCCTATACCGGCTTGGACAGCACCGTGGTACAGGACGGCTTTGCCTTGAAGTTCTATCGCGCCTTGCGAAAAAACGATATGGAGGCTGCATTGGACGAGATGAAGGCCTTCCTGGCCGGCATACCCTACGTGGAGGGCTTCAAGAAGAAGTTAGAGGAGGTGAAGAACTACGAGGGTTTCTACGAATACACCTTCTGGCTGATATTCAACATGATGAACGTGTATGCCCGTACCCAGGTGAAGTGCCACGGCGGTCGCATCGACTTTGTGGTGCAGATGCCCGAGACCACCTACGTCTTCGAGCTGAAGGTGAACGGCACGGCACAGGAGGCCATCGACCAAATCAACAGCAAGGGCTACGTCCTGCCATATCAGAGCGAAGGCAGAAAAGTGGTGAAGGTCGGCGTGCAGTTCGACAGGGATACGATGAGCATAGGGGAGTATGTCGTGGAATAGACACGTTGAGGTCTCCGTCCAGTAGGAACAAGGAGTCATGCCCCTTTGTCGCTGATAGTGGATAAGACTTTTTTTCATAAAAACAACTCCAGTTTGGTGTTTGTTTTATATCTTTGCAGACCGAAAAGAATAAAAGAGAATAAAGAAGAATAAAAGAGAATAAAGAAGAATAAAACAAAGTAAAAGAGGATGAAGAAGAACAGTCAGGATAATAGTCAGAGCTTGTTCCAGCCTACATTCGGCAACCGTCCGGAGCAATATATCGGGCGTGATGGCGTGATAGAGAAGTTTATGGCTGGGCTGAAAGAACCAGTCGGTTCACGCGACCGCTGCACTCTGTTTCTCGGACAACGTGGCATGGGCAAGACCGCCCTGCTGCTTGAATTGAGCGACCGTGCGCAGAAGGCGGGTTATGTGGTGGCCAGAGTGACTGCTCACGAGGGGATGTCGCAGGCCATCATCGAGCAACTCCAGCTGAACGGTTCGAAATACTTTGATAACGAGAAACGCAAGATGACGGGTATGACTGTTGGTGCACTAGGATTCACATTCGGACTCACCTTTTCGGAGGCGGCGGAACGGCAATACGGATTCCGCTCGAAGATGTCGCTGCTATGCGACAAACTGGCCGAAAAAGGCATGGGTGCATTGATTCTTATCGACGAGGTGCACACCTCTGCTGCCATGCGCGAGGTGGCTGCTGCCTATCAGGAGCTGGTGGGCGACCGCAAGAACGTGGCCATAGCGATGGCGGGACTGCCACATGCCGTCTCCAAATTGCTCAACGACAGCGTACTCACCTTCCTCAACCGCGCCAACAGAGAGGAACTGGGACTGATATCGACCAACCTGATTAGGGCCTATTATGATAAGGCTTTCAAGTCCATCAAGGTTGAAGCCTCAGACAAAATACTCGACCGTGCGGCGCTTTCGACACGAGGCTTCCCCTACCTGATGCAACTCATCGGTTACTATGTGATTCAATACACACCTGCGCATGGCGTTGTTACCGAAGCCATTATGGACAAGGCTGAAAAGGCGGCGTTGGGCGACATGGATAAAAATGTTTTCGAGCCGATACTGAATCCGCTGTCAGACAACGACAAGCTATTCCTTACGGCTCTCGCCCGCTGTGGCGAGACGGTGACCACCGCCAAGCTGCAGGCCGAGTTAGGTCCACAAGGTCCGGCCATACAGCCCTATCGCAAGCGTCTGATTGAGGCTGGCGTGATAGAGTCGCCCCGACGAGGCGAACTGGTGTTTGCAGTGCCTTACTTGACGGAATACCTGTTGAAGATTTGTTAACCTTGCATTCGGTAGCTTGTGTTTGTGGAATGTTTTACAATTATTCAGCAAAATCACAAAATAAACGAATCGGAATAGGCTTTTGTTTATTTTTGCAAAAGGATTAAATACAAAGCATCATGAAAATCATTCGTACAACTACCATTGTCTTCTTGATATTATTTGGCGTTACATCTTTCGCTCAGGATTCACTTCGCCTTGAGAAAATCATTATAGTAAGTCGTCATGGTTTGAGGGCGCCACTTGAAAATAACTTTAGCACCCTTGACTCTCTTACGGATACAAGTAATTATGATAAAAACAATTGGAAGCTTTGGGAAAAGAAGGGAGTGAATGGCAGCGAACTTACGCCAAAAGGCGTAGAATTGGAGAACTATTTTGGTAAGTTTTTCCGCTTATGGTTCGACAGTGTTGGGTTTCAGCTGCATGCTGACGAATTGTATTTCGGAGCCAGTTCCAAACAACGCACTGTTGCTACGGCCAATTCCTTTGCTTCGGGTTTAATGCCGCACATGACTATTCCTGTTCACTTTAGGCATACCAATGAAGGAGGCTACGGTTTTTATGACGTTAACTATCTTCCGCTATTGTATGACGAAGGCTTTAAAGAAGGGGTGGTGTTTGACACTAATCAATTCCACACGGAGGCTTATCGTGAGATCGAATTGTTGAAGGAGGAACCTTCATACGAATTTCTTGAAGACGTGCTTGGGTATAGCAAATCGCCACGTGCTCAAACAAAAGGTTGTCAGCATTTTATAACAGATTCAGTACAGCTTTATTTTTATAAAAGAAAAAACGGGAAGATTGTAAAACGGCTTGAACCTACCATGTGTGGCGACTTGAAAGTGGCCAATATGGCCAGCGATGCTTTAATCCTTATGTATTACGAGTTTCCAGATACTCTTCGTTCTTTTTTCAAAAGAGACTTTAGCTTTGATGACATGTGTAAACTTGCCAGCGTCAAAGATCAATATGGGAGAAAGCTTTTCACTGCACCTATCGTTGCAGTGAATGTGAGTCATTGCATGCTAAAGAACATCTATGCAGAAATGAACTGTAACTGGCATAAGTTTACTTTTTTATGTACCCATGACTCCATGATTCAGTCTTTGCTGACTGCCCTTCGTGTTGAGGATTATGAACTAAAGAACACTATTGAAAAAGATACTCCCATTGGAGTAAAGCTTGTATTGGAAAAGTGGATCAACCCTACAACATGTGAGCAATATATTAAAGCGAGACTCCTTTACCAAAGTACAGAACAAGTACAGGAGATGCAAGTTTTGAATTTGAAGAATCACCCACAGTCCTGCGAACTCTCATTCACAGGTCTTGAAAAAGAAGAGAACGGATTGTATGATTATGATGCTTTCATGAAGCATATCGAGAAAACGCTTGATGCTTATAAACTTACTGCCATCGGGAAGAACCCTTTTGATAATAATCAGAGATGAGAATGAAGTCTTCAAAAGAAGCAATCGCCACACCGGAATTGCCGCTGGAATATACCATTGACAATCATTAAGATACCTAAAAGCAACTAATAGTATTATGCACTTTGAAACTTCGTAATCATTCGGCGAATCACATGTAGTTGAACCTACATATAACAGCAACAGCGACTAAATTGTTAGTCGCTGTTTTATTATTATACCTGGTGTTGTACCTAAATCCTGTAGTCTTTTTTTGGATTTATGTTGTTCTACAGATTTCGCTAAAGACCGAAAAATTGTATTTTTCAAGTAAATAGACATAGGATTCAGAAAAAGTTTGTATTTTCGCCACATGATAATCAAATAAACGGAGGACAACCCATGACAACGATGACCGTGCAAATACCTAACAGTCAGGTGAGTTGGTTCGAGCAGATGGTTCGAGCTATGGGCTGGGTATTTAAGAAGGAAGAAAACCTTGATGTCGTTACAGACGACAGCGTTGCGCTTGAGGCCGAAGTTGATGAACTGCTCAGTATGTTCAAAACCGACCAGATTTCACAGGAGGAAGTGGATCGCGAGTGTGAACTTGTAAGAGAGATAATCAGGCCAGAAGAAAAAATAATTCCCTGAGCATGTAATAGTTATCAGATTTTTTTCTATTTTTGCAGCCCGATTTGAGCCGCAGTCCGGAGTGATTGAAAAATCAGCGGTTCTTATTGGTAATCAAAAGTTTAACCTCCTCGATTGTGGCTTTCTGGAACACAATCGGGTACAACAAAACAACATTTCCGCAATGGAAGAACAAGAAAACATCATCAATGAGGCTCCCGTCGAGACCGCTCCCGTAGAAGAAAAGCCGGTTGAAAAGAAGCCCAAAGCCCCCAGACAAAAACCCGTTCCCGCCGAAGATTTCGACTGGACTTCGTCGCACAAGAAGTTCGACAACTACAGCGCTGACGAACGTGCCAAGCTCGAAGAGCGTTATGCCGGCACGATGAGCCAAGTGGCTGACCACGAGGTCATCGAAGGCACTGTGGTGGCCATCACTCCCCGCGAAGTGGTCGTCAACATCGGCTTCAAGTCGGACGGCGTCATCCCCGTCACTGAGTTCCGCACCAACCCCAACCTGAAGGTGGGCGACAAGGTGGAAGTCTACGTTGAGAACCAAGAAGGTCCCAACGGCCAACTCATCCTCTCTCACAAGAAGGCCCAGCTGCTCAAGTCGTGGGATCGCGTCAACGAAGCCTACGAAAGTGGCGAAATCGTCAACGGTTACGTCAAGAGCCGCACCAAGGGTGGCCTCATCGTCGAAGTGTTCGGCCTCGAAGCCTTCCTGCCCGGTTCGCAAATCGACGTCAAGCCCATTCGCGACTACGACGTATTTGTTGACAGCGTGATGGAGTTCAAGGTCGTGAAGATCAACCAAGAGTTCAAGAACGTGGTTGTGTCGCACAAGGCCCTCATCGAAGACGAGCTTGAAGCCCAGAAGGCTGAAATCATCAGCAAGCTCGAGAAGGGTCAGGTCCTCGAAGGCGTGGTCAAGAACATCACCAGCTACGGCGTGTTCATCGACCTCGGTGGCGTCGACGGTCTCATCCACATCACCGACCTCAGCTGGGGCCGCATCACGCACCCCGAAGAGGTGGTCAAGTTGGACGAGAAGATCAAGGTCGTCATCCTCGACTTCGACGACAACAAGAAGCGTATCGCCTTGGGTCTCAAGCAGCTCACTCCTCATCCGTGGGATGCCCTCGATGAGAACCTCAAGGTGGGCGACACCGTCAAGGGTAAGGTCGTCGTCATCGCCGACTACGGTGCGTTCGTTGAGATCGCTCCTGGCGTTGAAGGCCTCATCCACGTGTCCGAGATGTCGTGGTCCCAGCACCTCCGCAGCGCTCAGGACTTCCTGAAGGTGGGCGACGAGGTGGAAGCCAAGGTCTTGACCCTCGACCGCGAGGAGCGCAAGATGAGCCTCGGCATGAAGCAGCTGATGCCCGACCCGTGGGCCAACATCACCGACCGTTATCCTGTCGGCTCGAAGCACACCGCCACCGTGCGCAACTTCACCAACTTCGGCATCTTCGTCGAGCTTGAGGAAGGCGTTGACGGACTCATCCACATCAGCGACCTCAGCTGGAGCAAGAAGATCAAGCACCCGGCAGAGTTCACCAAGGTGGGCGAGACCATCGAAGTCGTCGTCCTCGACGTCGACCAGGAGAACCGTCGCCTCAGCCTCGGCCACAAGCAACTCGAGGAGAATCCTTGGGATGTGTTTGAGACCGTCTTCACCGTCGGTTCCATGCACCAAGGCACCGTCATCAGCGCCACCGACAAGGGCGCTGTGGTTTCCCTGCCTTACGGCGTTGAAGGCTTCTGCCCCAGCCGCTACATGAAGAAGGAAGACGGCACCAACGCCAAGGTGGACGACAGCCTCGAGTTCAAGGTCCTTGAGTTCAACAAGGAAAGCAAGAAGATCATCCTCGCCCTGCCTAAGGTAGAGGAGGAGAAGGAAGCTCCTGCCAAGACGAACGAAGAGAGCGAAGCCGAAAAGGCTGCCAAGCAAACCAAGCGTACTGTGAAGCAAATCAATGACAACATTGAGCACAGCACCCTCGGCGACCTTGAGGTCCTTGCTGGCCTGAAGGAAAACCTTGAGAAGCAGGAAAAAGCTGCTGCCAAGGAAGAACCTAAAGCAGAATAATGTTTTCTCATAATTGTTTTTGTGACCGCCTTCTTTTATGGAAGGCGGTCTTTTTCAATTAAACAACTTAGACTCATGGCACAGAAGCTCAACAGAATCAGTTTCGCATTGAGGGAAGACGAGACCTTTATCCCATTGATAGCCCTGCTGAAGGCCACCGGAGTGGTGGATACCGGCAGCGAGGCGCAGGAAGTGGTCACAGCTGGCATGGTGCTCCGAAACGGCGAGGTGGAGACCCGCAAGCGGGCCAAGATTACCGCCGGAGAGGTGATTGTTTTTGAGAACTTTGAGATACTTGTTGAGGGGCTTGATTGATAAACTTTTGAGAATTTTGTAACAGAGATTCGAGAGTTTTTGAAAACAAAAAAAAATCGCAACCAAATGGCTGCGATTTTTTGTTTTGCGTTTTTCTGCGCGGAATTGGTTATTCCGCAGAGAACTATTATCCTTTGACGTTTTATTTGGTAATTTCCTTTTCCAAATCTGGCATCAGACGCTGGACGAATTTCTTATCATAGAAGAAGCGTCCCGCAATAACACGGATCACCGTGTATGCCGGAATGGCGGCCAACATGCCTAAAATACCTCCAATGTGCCCGGCAATGAGCATGACGATGAAAATTTCAAGCGGCGTTGCTTGGATGCTGGTGGAATAGATGATGGGCTGAAGGACGAAGTTGTCGACGAGCTGCACACCCAGCATAATGGCGAGTACAATAAGGGCGAAAATCCAGATGTTGACATCCAAGCCGACACCAGTGCCATATTTGAGCACCATGCACAGCAGTACGCCTATCGCTTCGCCGATGATGGGTCCCACATACGGGATGATATTAAGTATGCCTGCAATGAACGCGATGCCCAAGGCGTATGTGACACCGATGCGGGCGATGAGACTCAAACCTAAGAAATTGAGGACTGCAACGCATAGCATTTCTATAAGAAGACCCACAAAGTAACGCGACAACAGATGCTCTATGTCAATGATGGA
>LXOW01305570.1_pt1 | contig 13357 bp, 12 predicted proteins | sample 1368591 | NCBI WGS metagenome assembly LXOW01 (sample SAMN04884650, study PRJNA319009) | bovine gut metagenome | isolation source: Cow rumen | host: Bos taurus | place: Italy: Legnaro (PD) | collected 2014-07-09
CGTGATCGGCGGTCTGACACTGGACGAGCCCGCCGCAGATCTCGCCGCTGTTCTCGCGCTGGCTTCCAGCTATCTGGACAAGCCCATCGGAAACCGTGTTGCGGCGATCGGTGAGGTCGGCCTGACGGGGGAGGTACGCAGCGTCAGCAGCTTCACCCAGCGCATCGGCGAGGTGCAGCGTCTTGGTTTCGAGCGCTGCATCGTGCCAAAGCATCAAGCGGAGCGCTCGGAAAGCGTCAGAGGTCTGCAGCTGATTCCTGTGTCCAATATTGCGGATGCGCTTCGTGAAATCGCGCGTTNNGCATGCTGCAGGCCGCACAGGCCGTCGGACTGATAGCGGCAATTCGCGCTGCACGGGATATAGCTCATGACGATCGCTCCTTTCAGAACTTAGTTTGAGCAGGAACGGCGGATATTATTGCTCGTGAAAAATGAAATACGAAGAAAACAGAAGCAATTCTGGAAAGAAGAGTAGGACGCTTATGGAAAACATCAATTCGCATCAAAAAGAAGGCGCGGATACGAAGAAATATGACCTCTCCTACACAGGAATTCAGGCGGTCTGCGACGAGGTCGGCGCGTTTCTGTCGCTTCGCGGTACGTCGAAGCAGGAGAAACTGAAGGTGTCGTTCATGCTGGAAGAGGCGCTGCTCGATTACCGCGAGCACCTTCCGGATAACGCCGCGGTCACGCTTCGCACCTATGCGATTCTCGGTACGATCCGCGCAATTGTGACGGTCGAGGGTGAACGCTTCGATCCGTTTGAGGCGGAGGGCCGCTCGGACAAGTCCATCATGGGCGTGCTCATGGCAGGCGAGGATGCGGCACGGGCATCGTGGAAGTACAAGGAGCCCTATAACGAGATCGTCTTCACCGCACGCCGTCAGCGCAGGATCAGCAGCATTGCCCACATCGGTCTGGGGCTGCTTTGCGGCATTGCGCTCGGATGCGCGATGCTCCTCTTGCCGGAAGAGACGGCGCAGAATATTGTCAGCGGGTATATTACGCCGGTGACCAGCGCGTTTACCGGTCTTCTCTGCGTAATGGCAGCGCCGATGTGCTTTTTTGCGATCGTCCTCGGCATCGTCCGGGCAGGGGATATCTCCGCGGTCAGCAATATGGCAAAAAAGACAGTAGGGCACCTCGCGCTGCTGTCGCTGCTGATTGCCATGTTCGGCGTGCTGGGCGCCACCTCTCGGCTCTACTTTGGAAGCGGAGTGTTCTCGCTTTCCAGTCTGCACAAGCTTTTTGAGATCCTGCTGAGTTTCGTCCCGGCCAACATTCTCTCACCGATGCTGAACTTCAACTCCGTGCAGATCATCATCATAGGCGTGATGCTCGGCGCGTCGCTGCTCGCGATCGGGCAGAAGGGCGAGAACGTGATCGAACTGTTTGACACGCTCAACGACGCTGCCGTGAACTGCAACGTCGTCTACCTCAACCGTTTTATTCCGTACTATCTCGCGCTGACGGTGCTGGGGATCATCGGCGCAAGGCAGATTGCCGTTGCCCCCGGCTTTCTGCGGCTGGCGCTGGACGTGCTGATCGGCGAGACATTGATCCTGGCTTTCTGCACCACCGCTGTCCGCATCCGTTTGGGCGTTTCGCTGCGCGTGCTGTTTCGTAAGATGGCGCCGCCGTTCATGATCGCCCTGTCAACCGCCAGCTTCGGTGCGTCCTTCGTAGAAAACATCAACTCTCTGCTCGCGCTGGGTGTGGAATCAAAATATGCCGCGTTGGGCTACAACATCGGCGGCGTGATGTTCCGCCCCGGTGAATGCGTGATCCTGACCGCCTCCAGTCTTTACATGGCGTATCTTTTCGGCGTTGAGGTGTCTTGGGTGTGGATCACCACGGTGTTCCTGCTCGCGTTCATTCTCTCGATCGCCACGCCGCCCGTACCCGGCGGCACAGCAGTGAGTCTCGCGATCCTCTTCTCACAGATTGATTTTCCCGATCAGGCGCTGACGCTGATCCTTCCGCTGAGTATGATGCTCGAGTTTCCGACGGTCGCGATCGATGCGTTTTGCGCGAAGAGTCAAGTGCTGTTGATGGCGCGCGCGAGCGGCGCCCTCGATTTGAAGAAGGCGCGGCAGGAGTGAGTCCTGTTCATCCATGAAAGATATGACTGATACAAAAGGGCAGGGGAGACATAAAAACTGCAGGCAAAGATTAGAAGTGCATTTTCCTATAGCTATAGCTTGGCAACTCAGAAAAGGCGCGTATAAATGTGATGAGTTATGGACAGGAAAATACGACATTCCAGCAAGTCAGTACATTCTTATAAGGAGACCTGACAAAATGGAATTGTGGGCATGTGATCCGCCAATGATAAACGAGTTTGAAACGAAGTAAACAACTGACCGCTAAGCGTTATCTGCGTTTAGCGGTCAGTTTATATTCAAAACCACAGATTATTTTCACGATTGAAGTGTTTTTTTCACGATATTAGTGTTTTATTTTCACGATATCGGTGTATGTACAAAAGGGGAGCGTTTCCGCTCAGCAGAAGAAATATATATGTGATTGAACAAAATAAAAACTTTGTTTAAAACAGGGGATTGATTTTTGAAGAGAAGGGCGTTATGATGAATCTATGGTCGGATCCCGGCCGCCAAGACCTTTTCTCAGGAGTGGATCGTATGATTGATTACCGCACCGAAGCTCCGCCGATCCTGCGTGATTTTTTATCCTATCATGAAACCATCAAGGCGCACTCCCGCAAAACGGTCGACGAGTACTTTCTGGACCTGCGCAATTTCTTCCGCTATCTGAAGCTTCTGCGCGAGCCTTCGCTCAGAGGCCTTGAGTTCAATGAGATCGACATCATGGACGTGGATCTGGATTTTGTCAGATCCGTCACGCTGACAGATGTCTACGGTTATATGACGTATCTCAGCCGCGACCGTGTACTCCACCAGAACAGCCGCAACTCCGATTACGGCCTGAACGCCGCATCCAGAGCGCGGAAGATTTCGACGATCCGCTCATTTTACGGATATTTGACGAACAAAGCGCACCTCATTGAACAAAATCCTGTCAAGGATATGGACACGCCCAAGCTGAAAAAGTCGCTGCCGAAGTATCTGACGCTGGACGAAAGCGTACAGCTTCTGGAGTCGGTCGGCGGTCTGAACAGCGAACGGGATTACGCGATCCTGACGCTCTTTCTGAACTGCGGGCTCCGTATCTCCGAGCTCTGCGGGCTCAATCTGAACGATATCCAGGGCGAAGCGCTTCGCGTTCTCGGCAAAGGCAATAAAGTGCGCGTCGTCTATCTCAACGAGGCCTGCCTGAGCGCGCTGCGCGCCTATCTGGCCGTGCGCAGACCGATCACAGGCCGCGATCAGAACGCGCTGTTTCTCTCGTCGCGCAACGAGCGGATCAGTAAATCGACCGTGCACGCGTTGGTCAAAAAGCACGTCTCAGCCGCCGGTTTGGACGCCGCGCAGTATTCCTCGCACAAGCTGCGCCACACCGCGGCAACGCTGATGCTGCAGAACGGCGTCGACGTGCGCGCCGTGCAGGAGGTCCTCGGCCATGAGCACCTGAACACGACAGAGATCTACACCCATGTGGACAACGACATGCTCCGCACGGCGGCAAGAGCCAATCCCCTGTCAAAGGTCAAAGCGTCGGAGAAAGAATAATTGAACAAAATGAATGGCGGCATCCTCAGAAAACAGGATGCCGCCATTCGTTTTGATGCCGATTTGTTTCGATTTATGGCAAAATTACTCCGAATACGTGCAAATAGCGCAGTGAAACGTATTCATACGTTGCAAGCGGCCGGTTGTCGTCGTCTTCGCTGTGCGCCGCGACGAGAATCGTCTCCGGGCTGCGCGGCTCCCCGACCGATACGACGATCGGACAGTGCTGCCAGCGCAGACCGTCGAACGACATCTGCACCAGATCGCCCGGCTCCAACTCAAAGAGCGCCGTGTCGCGTGCAGCCGGGCCGGGCCGCTGCTCCCGGCGCGTCAGATAGTTGTAGAGATACTCCACGCCCGTCCACGCCGGCGCGCGGTTCCCGGGACTGATATAGTACCAGCCGAACGTCGGCGTGTAGTCCATCACGCCGCTCCCGGCATATAGACACTGCGAGACGAAGTTCGTGCAGTCGCCGCCCAGCAACTCAAAATCGTAATAGCTCGGATTGCGCCCGAACGCCCAGGCGTGCGCGTAGCGCACGGCTGCGGCACGGTCGTAGTTCGTCAGCATGATCCCTTCCCTCCTCTGATCTCAGTTTATGAAATAACTGCTTGACAAGTGTGTATCTACTGTATATATTATATATATACAGTAGATACACAGGAGGGATTCCGTGCAGATCTTTATCGACAACAGAAGCGGCGCGCCGATCTACGACCAGATCGTTTCGCAGATCAAGACGCAGATCGTTGGCGGAGCGCTCACGGCGAACGAGGCGCTGCCTTCGATCCGCAACCTTGCCAAGGATCTGTGCATCAGCGTCATCACGACAAAGCGCGCCTATGAAGAACTGGAACGGGAGGGCTTCCTCTATACCGTTCCGGGCAAGGGCTGCTTCGTAGCGGCTGAGAACGCGGCCCTGCTGCGCGAGGAGAACCTGCGCCGTATGGAAGCGCACCTCGAAGAAGCGGCGCGCCTTGCGGCACAGTGCGGCCTGTCCGGCGACGATCTGATTGAAACACTCAGAATACTGACGGAGGAACAGAAATGAACGCTTTGGAAGTACGCGGACTGACCAAGTCCTATCGGGACTTCACGCTCGGGCCGATCGACCTCACGCTGCCCAGCGGCGCGATCCTCGGCCTGATCGGCGAGAACGGTGCCGGCAAAACGACGACGATCCGCCTGATTCTCGACACGCTCCGGCGCGACGGCGGAACGATCACGCTGTTCGGCAAAGACAACCGGGAGAGCTTTCCGCTCGGCAAGGAGGATCTCGGCGTCGTGCTCGACGAGGCAGGGCTTTCGGAGTGCCTCACCGCGCCGGAGGTCGGCAGGATCATGCAGGGTGTCTACCGCCAGTGGGACGAAAAGCAGTTCGCGGAGCTGCTGGATCGACTTTCCGTACCGACCGGCAAGCGGATCAAGGAGTATTCCCTCGGCATGCGGCGCAAGCTCTCCATTGCAGTCGCGCTCTCGCACCGTCCGAAGCTGCTGCTGCTCGACGAGCCGACGAGCGGGCTGGATCCCGTCGTGCGCGACGAGGTCGTGAATCTGTTCTCCGAGTTCACGCGGGATGAGGCGCACTCGGTCCTGATCTCGTCGCACATCGTGAGCGATCTCGAAAAGCTCTGCGACTACATCGCGTTCCTGCACAAGGGTCGGCTGCTGCTGTGCGAGGAGAAGGACCGCCTGCACGAGGAATATGGCGTATTGCGCTGCTCGAAAGAGGAGCTGGCTTCCCTTCCCGACTCCGCCGTGATCGGCAGGCGCACGAACCCCTACGGAGTGGAGGCCATCGTCCGGCGCGATCAGGCGCCCGGACGCGAGCTCGGCGCGGTGGATATCGAACAGCTTTTCATTCTGATGGCGAAGGAGGACTGAACATGAAAGGCCTGCTGCGGAAGGATCTCTATATGCTTCGCTCGTACTATCTCAAGTTCGTGTTGATCATGATCCTGTTTCTGGGCATATTCGTCGTCGGGAACGAAGACGTCTCATTCTATCTGGTCTTTCCCTTCCTATTTGCCGGGATCATGCCGTCGTCGCTCCTTGCCTACGACGAGCGGGAGAAGTGGGATGTCTGCGCGTCCGCGCTGCCCATCGGCAGAGCGCAGCTCGTGACGGTGAAGTATCTGCTCGTGCTGATCCTGCTTGTGCCGGTGGGGCTTCTGGCGCTGCTGGCGGCGATGATCAAAAATCCTGCATCGCTCGACCTGAGTCTGAACACGATTTCGGCGGGCATTGCGATCGGGATGCTCTCGCCGGCCGTCGTGCTTCCCTTCTCCTTCGCGCTCGGCGCTGAGAAGGGACGGCTGGCGTACTACTGCTTTATCGGCCTGTTTGTCACGCTGGGCAGTCTTTACGCCAAGCGCATCTCCGGTGCCGCGCTGAGCGTGCCGGCGTTCCTGAGCTTCCCCGCCGCGCTCCCGCTGCTTGCGCTCCTCCTGCTCGTTCTCTCGTGGCGGATCGCGATCGTACTCTATCGGAAGCGCGAGCTGTAAAACGATCCTATCACTGCAAAAAAGCGACCTGCACGGCAGGCCGCTTTTCGTTTTACAGGATGATGCAGATAAGGCCGCCGCTGCCCTCATTGATGATGCGCTCCAGCGTCTCGCGCAGCTTGCGCCGCGCCTCGTCCGGCATATGCTTGAGTTTCGCCTGCAGGTCCTCGTTGACGATGTCGTGAAAGCTGCGGCCGAAGATGTTGGAGTCCCAGATTTTTGCCGTGTCCCCTTCGAACTCCTGCAGCAGATAGTTGACCATGTCCTCCGACTGCTTCTCGTTGCCGACGATGGGCGCGACCGTCGTTTCGATGTCGGCGCGGATCATGTGGATGCTCGGCGCGCTCGCCTTGAGCCGGACGCCGTAGCGTCCGCCCTGCCGCATGATCTCGGGCTCCTCCAGCGCCAACTCTTCGACGCCTGGGACGACGATGCCGTAGCCGGTCTCACGCGCGTCGCGGACGGCCTGCGCCACCTTGTCGTATTCCGCCTTGACGGACGAGAGCTCCGTCAGCAGTGCGAGCAGATCCCCATCATCGGCGACCGGAAAACCGGACTGCTCACTGAGCGTCTGATAGAACAGCGCGCGTGGAAGCTGCAGCTCCGCGTTCGCCACGCCGGAGCCGAGCTGGATGGAAGTGACGGACGCCTTGCTGACGCCGTCATACGCGCCCATTGCGGCGACGGCGCCGGGGACCTGGCGGATGCAGCGCAGATCCTTTGCGCCTGCGCGGATCGCCTGATAGAGGCCGCTTTTGATCGGATGCGCAGCCGGGAGCGCAGTGATCCAGGATGGAACCGTGATGTCCAGCTCGGCAAGTGGGAACTCGTACAGGATCGCCTTCAGGATCTCTTCGACCGTCGCATCGTCCAAAAGCAGGCAGTTGACCGGCAGACAGGTGACGCCGTATGCCGCGGCGATCTCCTCCGCAAGTGCGCGCACGCGCGCGGAATCCGGCTCCGCCGCGTTCAAAAGGACCAGGAAAGGCTTGCCGATCTCCTGCAGCTCCCGGATCACGCGGGCCTCCGCCTCAATATAGGCTTCGCGCGGGATGTCGGTGATGCTTCCGTCCGTCGTCACGACGACGCCGATCGTCGAATGCTCGCGGATGACGCGCTCGGTCCCCAACTCCGCCGCCTGCGCCATGGAGACCTCCTGCTCGGACCAGGGCGTCGATACCATGCGCGGCGCGCTGCCGTCGGTGTCGCCGGCGGCGCCCGGCACCATATAGCCGACGCAGTCGATCAGCCGGACGGAGCAGTCCGCGCCGTCGCCGAGCGAGATGCTCACGGCCTCTTCCGGCACGAACTTCGGCTCCGACGTCATCACCATCCGACCGGAGCCGCTCTGCGGCAGTTCATCCCGCGCGCGGTCGCGGCGATAAACGTTGTCGATGTTCGGAAGTACCTGCGTCTCCATAAAGCGCTTGATGAACGTCGATTTTCCCGCCCGGACGGGACCGACGACGCCGATGTAGATATCCCCTGCCGTACGCGTGGCGATATCCTGATAGATCCGGGAGTTGTTGTTCGTCATGTCGTTCCCTCCCATCAGCGGCTGCGCGGGATGAGCAGCATCCTGCCCGCTTCAAGCACAGAGCTTTCTGACAGCTCGTTAGCATTGAGGATCGTCTCCACGGTCGTCCGGTACTGTTTGGCGACATCCCAGAGCGTCTCTCCCTCTTCCAGTGCCCGCAACACGAGCAAAGGAGCATCGCTGCCGTCGCGCTGTTGGATACTCAACCGGGAAAGGCAGGCGCAGTAATGGGATTCCGTGCGCGTCAGCAAAAACCTTGCCGGGAAGCGCAGCTCGACGCCGTCCGGGTTGATGTTGGCGGTCACTTCCTCCGCACAGACTGCTTCCATACAGACCTGCACGTCGCTCTCATAGGGCGCATCCGCCGAAATATCGAGCCTACGGCGGAGTGAGAGCGGCGTATCCGCCTCGTCCAGATACAGCAGCGTTACGGCAGCAGAAGCAAAAAACACCGCGCGTTCTCCCTCCCTGCGTGTCCCTGCGCCGGAGAAGCAGACGTCCACTGACAAAACGCGCGTGACCTCCGTGCCGGTATTCAACTGCTCCCGAACGCTTTGTGTGACGGTCGATTGCACCGGCGCACGCCACAGCGCAACGGATTCCATCTGTGCGTCCAGCTCGCAGGAGGTGCTGTAGAGATCCGAGATGCAGCAGACGGACTGCGTGCTTCGGCAAACGACGAAGGAGTTCAGAAGAAGGCGAACGCTGACCGAACGATCGCTGTCGGTCCCAATGCGAATCTCACTGTCTGCAAGAGCCAGAGCGGCGCTGAGATCATCGCCCTCCGCCCCTCCGGTCGCTCTGTCCATGATTTGGGAAAACGGCAGTTCCTCAGCATAAGTGAATAGCGTACCGCTCTCTCCGGCGTACAGCAGCGACAGGCAGACAGCGCCTTTCAGCACAAGCTTGCTGCCGAGGGGCTTTGCCTCGGTCAGACGTAAAAGGATATGGCTGCGCAGCAGCTCGGCGATCGTTTCTTTTCCACCGGGAAGCGTCAGTTCGTCGGCAAAGACGAACTCGCTCTTTTTCAGGGATCGGATCAGCGACACGTCATAGGTCTCGCAGAGCGTCTGTATACTGTAATCCTCCCGCTCCGAAATCTCACTGCAGGTCGCAAGTGTAATTGCCCGGTAAGGCGTGATCCGCCAATCGACATCAAGGCGGGTAAAGAACTTGCGAGGATTCAGCAGCCTTGCCTCTACATGGCAGACGCTGCCCTCCAGGCATGCGTCTGTGCAGCCGTCCGGCAGGTCGGCCCTGTGTTCGTACGGAATTCTGTATTCCAATGCCCGAAGCCCGGTTGTTTCCTCCGATAGATAGAGGAGCGTCAGAGCGACCGAGCCGGAAGCCGTCAGCCTGCCGTCGGCGACCGACTGGTCCTGCAACAGCAGACAGGCGCTCACATCGACGATCCGGGCGACGTCGGGATCGTGATCCGGCACGACGGTTTCCGCCGTTTCCTCAAGGCTCAGCAGAATCGGCGTTTCGGAACGGTAGCCGTCGGCAAACTCCCTTTTCAATTCCAATTCCATGGTACTCGTCTCCTTTGACGTAGCGTTGCTCCACTCTATGCCAAAGGGGACAAATATATGCAAAGCCTCCGAAAAGCCGGTTCACCGCTTTTTGGAGGCTTTTTGTAGGCTTTGCTGACGTGTCCGGCGCTAAGTATTGCTCTTCTCATCCCGGATTCCGGCCAGCCGACACAGAAGGGCGCGCAGCACAGCTGGTGATTTCCATACGACGATCTTCACGCTTTCACCTCCTTCGGATGAGGCCGACGCCGCAGGCAATCAGAAGCAGCGCGGCAAGGAACATCAGAAACCCGACCGGAAAAATCGCCGTGATGAGGATCGCGGCGCCAAGCGCCAGCGCAAACAGCCCGATGATCCCCCACTGTCTCCAGCACATACGCGTCCCCCCTTCCCATTCTTTGCGGCAATCCATACTATTGCACGGGACGAGATGCGGTCACAAAAAAGAGACGGCGCCTTGCGCCGTCTCTTTTCATGTGTTCCATTCTTTGAGATCCTTCAGCTCGTTGTATAGCCGCAGATAGCTCTCGTGCCTGCCCTTGACGATTCTTCCGTCCCGCACGGCGCTGATCACCGCGCAGCCCTTCTCTTTCGTGTGGCTGCAGCCGGAAAAGCGGCAGCTGTCGAAGTAAGGAGCAAAATCCGGGAAGGTCTCCGGCAGACGCTGTTTCAGCTCCAGGCTCATGCTCTCGGTATCGAAGGCAGAAAAGCCCGGCGTGTCAATGATCTCAGCGCCGCAGGAGAGGCGGTACAGCTCCACGTGCCGCGTCGTGTGTCTGCCGCGGCCGAGAGCCTGACTGACCTCGCCGGTTGCGATCCGGAAGCTCGGATCGAGCGCGTTAAGGATGCTGGACTTGCCGACGCCGGAGTTTCCGGTAAAGGCAGACAGCTTGCCGGTTATCGACTCCTTGAGCGCGGCAAGCCCCTCGCCGGACAGTGCGCTGACGCAGACGACCGGAAAGCCGGCTCGTTCATAGTAGCTGCACAACTCCTCTCCTGAGGCAAGGTCGCACTTATTGACGCACACCAGCACGCCACAGCTTTTGAGCGCTGCGATTGCGGTCATGCGGTCGATCAGAAAAGGCTCCGTGCGCGGGATCGCCTCCGAGACAACGATGACGAGTTGATCGATGTTTGCGACTGCCGGACGATCAAAGGCGTTTCGCCGAGGCAGGATCGCCTCGATCACGCCCTCGCCGCTGCTGAGCTCCGTGCACTCGACGCGGTCTCCTACCAGCGGCGAGACGCCCGCCTTCCGGAACTTGCCCCTCGCTCTGCACGCGAGCCTCCGCCCGCCGACGTCAACGTAATAAAAGCCGCTGAGCGCTTTATCGATCCGTCCGGTCACGGGGCCTCCTCCGGGTTCTCCGGCTGTTCAACGGGATCTTCTGTCGGTTCGTCGCCGGGTTCTTCCGTCGGCGCAGGCGGCTCCTCAGGAGGAGGCGGCGGATCGGGCTCTACGGGCCCGAGGCTGACGACCAGCTTGATGGAGCTACCCTGCTCGACCTTGGTTGTGGGCGGAATGCTCTGGCTGATAACATAGTCGGCCGGTATCAAATCGTCGTTTGCATATTCGATCAGGCACACAAGGCCGAGCTCGCTGACGATCCGCTGCGCCTGCTCCAACGGGATATTGGTGAGCATGGTAACGGTCGAGGTTGGCGTTTCCGGTCCTTTGCTGATGACCAGCATCACGACGTCGCCGTCCTCCAGCAGTTCGCCCTCTGCGGGATTGCTGCGGATGACGTAGCCGGCGGAAACGGTGTCGCTGTATTCCTCGTTCGCAACGGTGACCTCCAGATTGAGGCCGAGCTCACGCAGCATGATCTTTGCGGAGCGATGCTCCTGATTGACCACGTTCGGCATGATGCCGGACTTGACGCCGGTGCTGATAAAAACGGAGATCTCGCGGTTTTCCCGCACTGTTCGCCCTGCAGTAGGCGATTGCTCAATGATCTGTCCGGCAGCATATTCGGAGCTGGCGCGCTGGCCGATCGGAACAATGGTGAAGATGCCCTTCACCGCCTCGTCCTCTTCGGCCTCGGCAATCGTCATTCCGATCAGCTGCGGTACGCTGAACTCCGTCTGCGGCGGATCGACGTCCTCAAAGCTGCCCCAAATGACCTGCCACAGGAGAAACAGCGCAGCCATGCAGACGACTGTGATCGCAGCAATAATGAGAGCGCGCGGCAACACGTGTGCAGGATGCGTTTCCTCGTCGTCCTTATCCGTATCTTCCTCATGCTTGACATTCCGAATGGTTGCAATCGGCTGCGTGGGCTCGTCCGTTGTTTTCTCACGCAGTTCTTCGATCGTGAATCCGAGCGTCGTGTCCGGGTTCTTCCGGAACTCCTCCAGGTCTGCGATCATCGCCTCCGCCGTGGAATATCGCTTATCGATATCCGAGGCCATCGCCTTCATGCAAATCTTTTCCAGCGCCTCCGGCACAGTCGGATCGATCTCGCAGGGCGAGAGCGGCACGGAACTGAGATGCTGAATGGCGATCGAAACGGCGCTGTCGCCCTCAAACGGCAGGCGGCTTGTGAGCATTTCGTAGAGCACGACGCCGGCGGAATAGATGTCGGATCGCGCATCGACGCGGTCGCCCTTCGCCTGCTCGGGCGAAATATAATGCACGGAGCCGAGGGCCTGCTGCGTCATGGTCTTCTGCGCAGAGCTCTCCAGCCTTGCAATGCCGAAATCCGCTATCTTAACACTGCCGTCGCGCAGGATCAGCACGTTCTGCGGTTTGATGTCTCGGTGGATGATGCCTCGGGAGTGCGCGTGGCTCAGGCCGCGCATGATCTGCGTGATGAAGTGCAGTGCTTCCCGCCAGTTGAGCTTGCCGCGCCGCTCCATATACTGCTTGAGGGTAATGCCGTCAATCAGCTCCATCACAATATACTCCGTCTCGCCGCGGGACACGTCATAGACGGAGACGATATTCGGATGGGACAGCATGGCGACGGCCTGCGACTCGTCGCGGAAACGGCGGCGGAACTCCGCGTCCTCCGCAAGGTCGCTGCGGAGGATCTTCACCGCAACGGAGCGGTTCAGACGGCGGTCCTGCGCCTTGTAGACCATCGCCATCCCGCCGCGGCCGATCACGTCGACCAACTCGTATCGGTTGTCCAGAAGCTTGCCGATCATATTATCCATTCACGCGCGCCTCCTCTCCGTTGTTGAGGATGAGGACAGCCGTCACGTTGTCCGGCGCGCCGCGGCTCTTTGCAAGCTCCAGCAAACGCTCGAGCGCCGCTCCGCCGTCCTCCGCCGTGCGAACAGTGTGGAAGAGTTCTTCATCCGGAACCGTTCCGGTCAGGCCGTCCGTGCACAACAGCAGATAATCACCGGCCGAAACAGGAACGGCAAAGGTATCGCACATCGTATTCCGATCCGGGCCAAGGGCGCGCGTGATCAGGTTGCGTTTCGGGTGTGTGCGCGCCTCCTCGCGGGAGATCTCGCCGGATTCGACCATATCCTCAACGACGGAATGGTCTCTGGTGATGCGGCGGATGCCTTCCGCGCCGATGTGATAGGCGCGGCTGTCGCCCACGTTGCAAACCACGGCGATCTCCGGAGATGTGATCACGGAGACGAGCGTTGTTCCCATGCCGCGATACTCCTCGCTCTCGCGGGAACGGTCGTAGATCGCGCAGTTCGCCTGCCGCACGCAGGCGGAGGCCATCTCGCGCACCTGTTCGACCGTCATCCCCTCCACTGCAAGGCGGCGCAGCTCATTCATAAAGCCTGAGACCGCCAGCGCGCTCGCAAGCTGGCCGCCGTTCACGCCGCCCATGCCGTCGCAGACGACGGCGACGACGGATCGCAGCGCACCGAGGGATTCGAAAGCAAAGGTATCTTGATTTTCATGCCGTTTGAGACCGATGTCCGTGATACCCCAGGTCTTCATATCTTGTCTCTCTCCTCCATTGCTTTGCGGCGCAGCTGCCCGCAGGATGCATCGATGTCGCCGCCGAGGCTGCGCCGCACGGTCGCCGTGACGCCGTGCGACTCCAGCCGCTTCTGAAACGCGGCTACGCGGCGGCTCGGCTTGAATTCGCTCTCCACCACGTCGTTGAGCGGGATCAGGTTCACATGCCCCGGCATCCCGCGTATTTTTTTTGCCAGAA